>Ga0080064_1005815_pt1 | contig 13988 bp, 13 predicted proteins | sample Subgrocontami54m_FD_69260 | JGI IMG/M metagenome (GOLD analysis project Ga0080064, IMG submission 69260) | Subsurface groundwater microbial communities from S. Glens Falls, New York, USA - GMW46 contaminated, 5.4 m (SPADES assembly) (version 2) ...
TAAGTGGCACGAGCAGGGCGGGTCAAATCAGATGCAGGTACGTTGAGGCAGCATTCAGAAAGCCTGCTTGCAGGTTACAACCTGAACTGGTTGCGGTGCCACTCGAGGTGGATCTGGTGAGGCCAGAGCGTCTTATCTTGCGGGCCGAGAATATTCCTGTCGGCCAGATTCAATAGCGCGCCAGCCGTGTTATGGGCTTGCGCTACCTGTCTGGAGATGATGACGGCGTAGGCGTCGGAGACGCTCATCAGTCCTTCATCGAAGCCCCAGTGGCACAACTTGCAAAGGGCCATGCCATTGCGGATGTCGTCGTTCTGGCTGACGCTCCACGGAACGATGTGCGCGGCATCGACGGCGGTGTGGCCTTCCGAGGTCACGATACGCGTGCCGCAGAACGCGCACCGATGATCGTAATGGAACACGATGGCCCTGCGAAAACCTTGGTCGCGGGCAGCCGCCTTGTACTCCTCGGGGAAGACCGGCTCACCGGCCGTTTGCGAATGCGCGGCTTCCTCCAGTGCGCGGCTGTATCGGAACGCTTCACTGTGAATGCCGGCTTGTTCGCGCAACGCCCGATGACCGGTCTCGGAAAAGCACGATCGAAGCAGCGCTGCTGCAAGCGCCTTTCGCCCGACGGTACCTGCCATGTGTACGAACAGTTCCTCGTCGATCTCGGCGCCCAATGCGACGTTTCGCAGTTGCGAGACGGTACCGATTGAATTGATGATCGGGCGGGTGATTTCCTGCCCCGGCAGGGGAACTAGTTTCCAGAAGTCCTCCGTATGCAGGCGCGAGAAAGGAAACGCAATGCTGCTCGTCTGCGTCACGGGGACGATGCTTCGCCAGTAGTCGGTGAACAGTTCGTTTAGTTCGACCAACTCGCCGGTGACGCCGATAAAGCGCGAGGTGAGTGCACCGCGCGCGACGAGGTCCATCACCGCAAGCAGGAGCAGGGGTTTGTGCGGCGCGCGGTTGCGGGTCGTGCCGCTCCACATTCGTCCCGGTGCCCGGGTCAACCTTGAGAACAAGCTGCAATAGTGCTCAAGCGTCATGTCCAGTACTTCGCTTTCTTCGGAAAGATCCGGCACACGCCGCCGCACGGGTTGGCATCGTCGCCCGCGTAACGCGGAGTGAGATGGACATGCAGGTGCGATATGGTTTGTCCCGCCGTCGCCCAGTTGTTCACGCCGATATTATAAGCATCGGGTTGCATGTCGGACTGCGTCTCAGTAGCTGGCCTTGCCGGGAACCACGCCACGTATACCTCCGCGAGGGTTGGGCACGTCGCCCTTGTATCTCGGTATCACATGAATATGGGCATGCCATACTGACTGCCCGGCGGCTTCACCACAGTTTGCCCCCACGTTAAACCCATCCGGCGAGTATCTGGCAAGAAGCAGGTCCTTGAGCGAGAGAACGAGTCGGAAGCAGTCGGCGTATTCCTCTTCGGACATCTCGAATAGGGTCATTACGTGGCGCTTCGGCACGACCAGCGCATGGCCGCGCGAGACCGGGAAAGAGTCGAAAAACGCGAGCCCATTTGTGTTTTCCGCAAGAATTTCCCTGTTGGGTGTGCAGAAGATGCAGTTCGCCTGATTCATTCTGGAATTCGCCCGTCTCGAAGCAATATCATGCCGGCACCGGGGAAGCTTGCCGGTTCCGGGGAGAATCGGCAAGGCCAGGGCGCTGGATATGCCGGAGAGCCGCATAGGTATCGGCTTTGGAGGCGATTGACACTTTCCGGAACGACGAAGAATCGATATTGGATATTGTCGCCCAGCTTCAAGCAAGCGCTTCAATACGCCGCGCCCACACCGGTCAGATACGTAAGGGCACCGAGATTCCTCATCTCGCTCACTTGCTGGATTTCAGCATAAACTACGACATCAAATATCGCCTCGGCCGCGATGTGGAAAGCGATGAGGAATGAAAATGCCCGCCCAAAGTTTGATGATTCGGATATGACGAAAATCATCACGATCTATGAACCCGACCCGAACGAGTGGATCGAATTCAGAAAACGAGGCAGCCATGTTTAAATGTCATGTGTGCGGTGGTGCGTCCGCAAGGCCCGAATTCGTGAGCGAGGTCTTTACGCTGGAGGGTGAGCGACGCGCGCTGGTGGAGCACATCCCCGCGCAGGTCTGCGAGCGGTGCGGCGAGGCGACATTTTCGCGCGAGACGACCGAGAAGATCCGCAGGCTGGTCCACGGTGCGGGACGGCCGGGGAAAACCGTGCCGCTGGACGTGTTCGCTCTGGCATAACGCTCTCGCGACGTTCGAGTTCTTCAGCATCGCTGATTCGGCAGCGGTGATTTGTTGCTAAACTGGGAGCCGCATGAAGCTATACGTCTCCGCTGCCAGTTCCTACTCCCGCAAGATCCGCGTCATGCTGATCGAAAAGGGCGTCAGGCACGACGTCGAAATGGTCAACCTGTGGGAGCCCAACGATCTCAAGCAGACGAACCCGATCGGCAAGGTGCCCGCGCTCAGGCTCGATGACGGCCGCGTGCTGATCAATTCGCCGCTGATCGCGGACTACGTGGACGGCCGTTTCCCGGGCCCGCGCTTCATTCCGGAGGACACTGAGTTGCGCACCGAGGTCAGGCGCTGGGAGGCGCTTGCCGACGGCACCATGGATGCTGTTGCCGCGAGCCTTTACGAAATGCGCTTCCACGACGAAGCGAAACGCAGCCAGGACTGGCTGGAGCGGCAGCGCGGCAAGATCGACGCGGGCTTTGCCGCGCTCGAGACGATGCTGGACAACCGCGCGTGGTGCGTGGGCGGCGCGATGAGCCTCGCCGACATCACGCTCGCGTGTCACATCGGATTCATCACGTTGCGCAGGCCGCAGTATTTCCCGCAGGAAAAATACCCGGGCCTGGCCCGGTTGTGGCAGAAGATGGAAGCGCGCGAGTCGTTCCAGAAGACGGTGCCGCCGCAGGCTTGACCTGCCGGGTGGCGCTGACACCGGACATCTTCGCATATCCCGCCTGATTAGCCATCATGTCGCGCCGCGAAGATCATCGTTTGACCACCGGCCAGGGCCGCTACACGTCCGACTGGAATCTTGCCGGGCAGTTGCACGCGGTTTTTCTGCGGGCCGACCGGGCGCACGCTGAAATCGCCGGGTTCGATGCAGCCCGCGCTCTGGCCCATCCCGGCGTCAGGGCGGTGCTCACCGGCGACGATGTGCGCGAGGCGGGCTTCAAGTCGCTGCCCAATATCGTCAATTACCCCGGCCGGAACGGCCAGCTGCTGCGCAAGCCCCACCATCCCGTGCTCGCGCAAGGCCGCGTGCGCTACGTCGGCGAGCCGGTCGCGATGATCGTCGCGGAAACGGCGACGATTGCGGAAGATGCGCGCGGCCTGATCGACATCGAATATCGCGAGCTGCCCGCCGTTGCAGGTTTTGACGCCGCGGTGGCCGCGGGTGCGACCCAGCTCCATGCCGACGTTCCCGGCAATCTCGCTTTCGAGTACGAGTCGGGCGACGAGTCGGCGGTTGCCGCGGCGTTCGGGCGCGCGAAGTACGTGAGCAAACTCACCGTCGAAAGCCAGCGTCTGGTCGGCAACCCGCTGGAGCCGCGCGCCTGCCTCGCCGCGTTCAATCCCGCCAGTGGACGCTACACGCTGCACCTGCCACTACAGGGCGTCGGCGGCATGCGCGGGCAGATCGCGCACGTCACCGGGCTCGACAAGGACAAGATCGTCATCGTCGCGCAGGACGTCGGCGGCAGCTTCGGGGTGCGCGGCGCGGCCTATGCGGAATACTTCCCGGTGATGCTCGCTGCGCGCAGGCTTAAGCGTCCGGTCAAATGGGTTGCGACGCGCAGCGAAACCTTCATGAGCGATTTTCAGGGCCGCGCGTTGTCGCTCACCGGCGAACTTGCGCTGGATGGGGACGGAAATTTTCTCGCACTCCGCTTCGATGACCGCGCCGACCTGGGGGCCTATGCTGCCGCGTTCGGGGCCTTTATTGCGACCCGCAATCTGACGATCACCATGGGCGGTGTCTACCGCATTCCCGCCCTCTATGCGCGCACGCGGCTCGCGTTCACCAACGCTGTGCCCGTGTCCGCGTACCGCGGCGCGGGACGACCCGACATCGCTTATGCGATCGAACGGCTGGTTGATTACACCGCGTATGAGCACGGGTTCAATCCGCTCGAATTGCGGCGCAGGAATTTCATTCCGCGCGACGCCATGCCCTACCAGACGCCGAACGCGGGGGTGTACGATTCCGGCGATTTTGCGGCGGTGATGGAGGATGCGCTCAAGCGTGCCGACTGGTCCGGTTTTCCGGCGCGGCGCGCGGCCTCCACGCGCGCCGGAAAGCTGCGCGGCATCGGCATTGCCACGTATCTTGAAGCGGGCGGCGGCGGCAGTGCACCGAAAGACCAGGTCGCGGTCGAGTTCGCTGCGGACGGCGGCATGACGCTCTTCGCGGTCACGCAATCGTCAGGTCAGGGGCATGAAACCATTTTTCCGCAGATCGTGGCCTCGACGCTCGGGATCGACCCCGCGCACGTGCGCTTCCACCCGCGGCCGCCGGACGCCGAACTGATCGGCAGCGGCACCGGCGGCTCGCGCGGCGCGCTGGGCACCGGCAGCGCGTTTCTTGTGCTCGGGCGAAAACTCATCGAGCTCGCGCGTCCCCATGCGGCAGCATTGCTCAATGCGGCGGAGGGCGATCTAAGCTACAGCGAAGGCGCGTTTCACGCGGGCGGCCGCTCGCTCGGCTACCTCGAGCTCGCGCGCTCGCTGGCAGGCGCCACGCCGCACCCGCTCGACACCATTGCCGAAGGGACTTTCGGTACTACTTATCCGAACGGCTGCCACATCGCAGAAGTCGAGATCGATCCCGCGACCGGAAGCGCGTCGATCGCGCGTTACACGGCGGTCGATGATCTCGGCAATGTCATCAATCCCATGCTGGTCGAAGGCCAGGTGCACGGCGGAGTCGTGCAGGGCGCGGGACAGGTTTTCGGCGAACACGCGGTATATGATGCCGCCACGGCGCAGTTGCTGACGGGCAGCTTCCTCGACTACTTCATGCCGCGCGCCGGCTGGCTGCGGGACATTGCGGTCCACGACCATCCGGTGCCAACACCGACCAACGCGCTCGGCGCAAAGGGCGTCGGGGAGTCCGGCTGCAGCGGCTCGCTGCCTGCGCTCGTCAATGCGACCGTGGACGCGCTACGCCCGCTCGGCATCGATCATCTCGATATGCCTTTTACGCCCTGCCGGCTGTGGGAAGCGATGCGCCGGGCCGGCGATGTTTCGAAATCGAATTGAGGATTACTTGATCCCCAATGACTATCGACAGGAGGTAACAATGCTCGCGTATTTTTTCCGCAGATGTGCGGTTTCGGTGGCGTGCCCGCTGCTCGCAGCGATTGCGATGCCGGCCGCTTTCGCGCAATCCTATCCGACCAAAACGGTGCGTTTCGTGATCGGGTTTTCCGCCGGAGGGGGTACCGATATCGCGGGGCGCATTCTCGCCCAGCGCCTGACCGAGGACCTGAAACAGACGTTCATCGTCGAGAATCGCCTGGGGGCGAGCGGCATCATCGGCGCCGACTACGTTGCGAAGTCGCCACCCGATGGCTACACCATATTCATCGGCAGCCCGACGACGCACTCGGTGGTGCCGCAACTGATGGCGAAGGTCCCTTATCATCCATTGCGGGATTTTGCCGGAGTAAGCGAGCTGGTGTACTCACCGATGCTGGTGGTCGTGCATCCGTCGGTCCCGGTGAAGAACATCAAGGACCTGATCAAGCTCGCCAAGGCGCGCCCCGGCGATCTTACCTATGGTTCGGGCGGCATCGGCGCGACGCCGCACATGGCGGGCGAGCTGTTCAAGTTGGCCACCGGGATCACGATGCTCCACATCCCGTACAAGGGCGAGGCCCCGGCGGTGGGGGATCTGGTCGCTGGCCAGATCACGCTCGTGTTCGCGAATCTGCCGGTCGCGCTTCCCCATGCCCGGACTGGAAGATTGCGCGGCATCGCGGTCACCAGCAAGGAACGCCTCAAGGCCGCGCCGGATTTCCCGACCGTGGCCGAGTCCGGTGTGCCGGACTTCGAGGCGGGAACCTGGTTCGGAATGTTTGCGCCCAAGGCCACGCCACGGGAGATCGTCGCCAAATTGAGTGCCGATTGCAAAGCGGCGCTCAATGCCAAATCGGTCGAAGACAAGCTCGAAGAGCTGGGCTATGCGGTGGTGGCGAGCGATCCGGACCAGTTCACCAAGCGCATGGAATCGGAATACGCCAAGTGGGGCAATGTGATCAAGCTGGCGGGGATCAAGATGCAATAAGGGACAGACCACCAAGGGCGCCGCAAACCTCATTTTGGGAAACACACCTCACTCGCCCTTGATACCCGCGGCCCGTATTACCTTGGCCCACTTCCCGATTTCATTCTGAATCCGGTATCTTTATTCTTGGTTTAACATTGCTTTTCACTTGTCGCATCCTCTGGAAGCGGGAAAGGAAATCGTGAAAAATCTGCTGAAATTTAACGGCTTATTCGTTTTGGTGGCGCTCTTGCTGGCCGGCACGAGTGCTGTAGCACAAGGAGTCTATCGGGGAAATGTTTCAGGATCCGCGGATTCCCTCACGTTGACGGCAACCCTGCCGACAACGTGCGCCGGGAGAAATATTTATGTTGTTGCAGTAGTTCCGGGGGCCGGAAACTTTGCGTGCACGGGGCCAAACCAATTTGTACCGTGGACGGGGGGCGAGATTCCCCGCTACGCAGGATCCGCCGCGGGCGACGGGACTTACCTCATCATCGCGGGGCTGGACATTCATCCCTTCCCGGGAACTGACGTATACGCGGGGTGTGGGACCTCCACGTCTGAGTTAATTGCGCAGGCCAGGTATGCCAAGATAATGGCCATCAGCCCCTGACAGGCCGCGTTTCCGCACTCCGCTCGAATTTAGCCGCAATCGCGACCGTCTCAAATCCGCCCGCCGGCGCATACGGCAACGCGTTCCTGCGCCTGAAAATTCGGGCTGACCCTTTATTCCGCAAATGTCATAATCGCGCTCCGATCCTAATCGAGGAGGCAGGCCATGGCATCCACCGGCACGGCGCGTATGCTCGCGCGCTACAACGCTTGGGCAAACAAATTGATCTTCGATGCCGTTGCCGCATTGCCGCCCGGCGAAGCGATGAAAGAGCGCGCGAGCCTGTTCAAGAACATGGTCCACACGCTCAATCACATCTACGTCATCGACCTGATCTGGCAGGCGCACCTCGAAGGACGCGATCACGGCTTCACTGCGCGCAACACGCCGGGCCACCCGCCGCTGGCCGAACTTTGGGCGGCGCAACAGTCGATCGACGCCTGGTATATCGCCTGGAGTGATGCGCAGTCGGACGCCGCGCTCGACGAAAAGGTGAATTTCACGCTCATCGGCGGCACGCCAGGCACGATGACGCGTGGAGATATCCTGCTGCATGTCACCACCCACACGAGCTATCACCGTGGTTTCGTCGCCGACATGTTCTTTCAGGTGCCCACGCGTGCGCCGACCATGGACCTGCCGGTATATCTGCGAGAAAACGCCGCGTGAAAGCAGGACGGGTGATGGCGCAAGGACGGGGAGAACCAACATGGAAGTGAAATCCACCCTCAAGATAATCAACGAATCGGACGTGCAGGGCCGGCGCGGCGTGACGGATGGACAGATCTATAAACGGCTGGTCGGCTGTCCGGAAGTCGTATCGACCGACCGGGTGCGGCTGGGACGGGCGAGCTATAAGCCGGGTACTTACGAGCAACTCCATTGGCACCCGATTGAAGCCTGTTATTACGTGATTTCCGGTCACGCAACGGTACGCGATATCGAGGGCAGGGAATATGAAGTCGGTCCCGGCAACATCATCTACGCACCGCCCGGAATCGCAGGCGCCCACGAATGGGAGGTCAAGGAAGGGCTGGAGTTGCTCGACATACGCGCCACGACGGAAACCAACCGGAAAATTCAGTTTACGGTGGACAAGGAAACCAAGCGCTCGTACATCGATCTGGACGATCTCGCCTATCGCGATGCGATAAGCTTCAAGTCGCATTACTAGAAGCCATCTCAAAAATGGTGGCATCTGCGTGAGCGAAGCTTTTTTCCCTCACCCTCGCTCCCTCTCCCGGGGGGAGAGGGATGACCTGCTCCCTTCTCCCCCCGGGAGAAGGGCCGGGGATGAGGGAAGGGATTTGGTTGCGCGTATTTTTGAGACCGCTTGTAATCCTACTGCGTCACAAAATTCAAAAGGAACTCCTTCCCCCTTGATGGGGGAAGTGCGCCGGGCCGCTAATAGTAATTTCGCCGGCCTTCGAATAGTAAGTTAGCCGGGCGGCGGGTTTCAGATAGCCGGGGGGTAAAGTTGCAATCAGCCGGGGCCAGACCCGGCAATCGGACGCTCAGACAACCGGCAATTGGACGGTTGCGGATCGGCACCGGACGCGGCGCGACGAGGAATCCGGAAGCGTCCGGTTTCATCGGGTCGTCTGGCAGCCTTGCATTGGGCCGATGCCGGGACCATGGCATAATAGCGGATTGGACGGCTTGCTAATAGTGGTTTGGACGGGTATATAATAGCAATATGGACGCACCCGCCGACTGGTTCCCGCGCCACATGGCCGCGCCGCTCGCCGAGGCGATGACGGACACGCCGGTTGTCTGCCTCCTCGGCCCGCGGCAAAGCGGCAAGTCAACCCTTGCGCGGCGAGCATTTCCCGACCGGCCGTATTACTCGTTCGACGACGATACCCTGCGCAGGCGGGCGGCCGCGGACCCGAGGGGATTCGTCGCCGGCCTGCCGGACCGCGCCACGCTCGACGAGATACAGCGGGTGCCCGCACTTCTTTCTGCAATCAAGATGGCTGTCGACGAGGCGCGCCGGCCGGGGCGTTTTCTCCTGACCGGCTCCGCCAATCTGCTCCTTCTTCCCTCGGTCAGCGAGTCGCTGGCGGGGCGGATGGAGATCGTCCGCCTGCACCCGCTCACCGAGGCGGAAAAGGAACGTAAACCCGGGGGGCTGCTCGCGGCGATGATCGCCGACCGCTTGAAGGGCAGCATCCGGCCGGCAAAGATCGTCCCGTCCGAGCTGATCGAACGCGTGCTGCGCGGCGGATACCCGGAAGCAATCGGCAGAGCACGGATGGCGCGCGTGAGACAGTGGCACCGCGGCTATCTCGCAGCCGTCATTGAGCGGGACGCGCGTGACGCGGCGAATCTGAGAAATCTCGACCACCTTGAGAAGATGCTCGCGTACCTCGCGCTGCAGACGGCGCAGCTTCTGAATGTCGACTCTCTGGCCAAGCACCTCGCCGTCCGCCGGGAAACGGTTCAGAACAACCTCGCGGCGCTGGAGCGGCTGTTCCTGCTCCGGCGGCTTCCCGCCTGGCACACCAGCGACGCCCGGCGTCTGGTGAAGACGCCCAAGGCCCACCTCGTCGACAGCGGCATCGCGAGCACGCTCGCCGGGCTCGTCGAGGCCGACTGGCTCACGAATGCGGATCGCTTCGGGCACCTGCTTGAATCGTTTGTGGTCCAGCAGTTGATTGCACAGGCCGGATGGACCGACCCGGACTTGCGCTTCTGGCACTATCGCGACAAGGATCAGGTCGAGGTAGATCTCGTGATCACACGGGGGCGAGAGACATGGGGAGTCGAAGTGAAGGCCGCCGCGACGCTAGCGCCTTCCGATGGTCAAGGACTGCGGCGGCTGGCCGAGCAGTGCGGACGCTACTTCAAGGGAGGAATGATTCTGCACGCAGGGGCGAGCGTGCTGCCGACTGCCGATCGCCGCGTGCTAGCCGTACCGCTTTCCGAGCTTTGGACGATTTGAGGAATTGAGCATGCCCGCCGTCGGCCAGATCGAGAGGAAAACCCAGCAGCGCGTGGTGAAGCTATTTCGCGAGCAGCTTCGCTACGATTATCTCGGCAACTGGATCGACCGCGAAAGCAACGCCAACATCGAGCCGGAGCTTCTGCGCAAGTGGCTGACCAGACAAGGCGTGGCGGACGCGCTGATTACCCGTGCGCTGTATCTCCTCGACAAGGCTGCAGACGACACCAGCAAGACGCTCTACGACCGCAATCGGGCGGTCTATGAGTTGCTGCGTTACGGCGTCAAGGTGAAGGCTGACGTCGGCGAGAACACGCAGACGGTTTGGCTGATCGACTGGAAGCATCCGGAGAAAAATGACTTTGCCATCGCCGAAGAAATTGCGATCACGGCGGCCGATCCCAAAGCGTTCGACAAGCGCCCGGACGTGGTGCTCTACGTCAACGGCATCGCGCTCGGCGTGCTGGAACTCAAGCGCTCCACCGTTTCGGTGGCCGAAGGCATACGCCAGAACCTCGACAACCAGAAAAAAGAGTTTATCCAGCCTTTCTTTTCGACCCTGCAATGGATCATGGCGGGCAACGACAGCGAGGGCATGCGCTACGGCACCATCCAGACGCCGGAGAAGTATTACCTGACGTGGAAGGAAGACGGCGCCGGCGCGCCGTTGCCGGACAGCCCGCTCGACAGGGCGCTCGTGCAGGTCTGCGCCAAGGCGCGCTTCCTGGAGCTGATCCACGATTTCATCGTGTTCGATGCCGGGATCAAGAAGCTTTGCCGGCACCACCAGTATTTCGGCGTGCGCGCCGCGCAGGGCCATGTGAAAAGCCGCGAGGGCGGCATCATCTGGAACGCGCAGGGCAGCGGCAAGAGCCTGGTCATGGTGTGGCTGACCAAGTGGATACGCGAGAACGTAAAGGACGCCCGGGTAATCATCATCACCGACCGCACCGAACTGGACGAGCAGATCGAGAAGGTCTTCAAGGGCGTGAACGAAGACATCTACCGCACCAAAAGCGGCGCCGATCTGATCGCCACGCTACAGGCCGCTACCCCTGACACGGCCAAGCGATCGCTCGTGTGCTCGCTGATCCACAAATTCGGCGGCAAGGAGGACGGCGAGGAAGTGGGCGACATCCCCGGCTACATCGAGGAATTAAAACGGGCGCTGCCACCGGGCTTCGTGGCCAAGGGCAACCTCTTCGTATTCGTGGACGAATGTCACCGCACGCAATCCGGTGACTTGCACGCCGCGATGAAAATGATCCTGCCGAATGCTATGTTCATCGGCTTCACCGGCACGCCGCTTTTAAAAGCGGACAAGAAGAAGAGCATCGAGGTCTTTGGCCGTTACATCCACACCTATAAGTTCAACGAAGCGGTGAAGGACGGCGTGGTGCTGGATCTGCGCTACGAGGCGCGGGACATCGACCAGAGCATCACGTCACAGGCGAAAATCGACCAGTGGTTCGAGGCCAAGACCAAGGGCTTGACCACCCTCGCCAAGGCGCAGCTCAAGCAGCGCTGGGGCACGATGCAGAAGGTGCTGTCCAGCCAGTCGCGATTGCAGAAGATCGTAGCCGACATCGTACTCGATATGGATATCCGCGACCGGCTGCAGAGCGGGCACGGTAACGCAATGCTGATTTCGGGCAGCATCTACGAAGCTTGTAAATTCTATGAGTTGTTTTCAAAAACTCCGCTCGCCGGGAAATGCGCAATCGTAACTTCGTACGCGCCAACGGCGTCCGACATCAAAGGCGAGGAGAGCGGTGAGGGCGAAACCGAAAGGCTCGAAAAGTACAACATCTACCGCCAGATGCTGGCTGACTGGTTCAGTGAGCGGCCCGAAACGGCGGTAAACAAGGTCGAAAAATTCGAGAAAGCGGTAAAGAAAAAGTTTATCGACGAACCGGGGCAGATGAAGCTGCTGATCGTGGTGGACAAGCTGCTGACCGGCTTCGATGCGCACCGGCCACTTTCCTCTACATCGACAAGGAAATGCGCGACCACGGCCTGTTTCAGGCGATCTGCCGCGTGAACCGGCTGGACGGCGACGACAAGGAATACGGTTACATCATCGACTACAAGGACTTGTTCGAGAGCGTGAAGGGCGCGGTGCATGACTACACTTCCGGCGCGCTCGACGGTTACGACAAGGCCGACGTGGCCGGGTTGCTGCAAGACCGGGTGGGCAAAGCGCGTGAGCAACTGGAAGAAGCACTCGAAGCGGTGCGCGCGCTGTGCGAGCCGGTCGAACCACCGAAAGACCAGGCGGCTTTCTTTCGCTATTTCTCGTCGCAGGAACCGGGCGACGCGGCTCAGCTCGGTGCCAACGAACCGCAGCGGCTTTCCCTCTACAAGCTGACTGCCGCGCTGGTGCGAGCGTACGCGAACCTCGCCAACGAGATGACGGAAGCAGGCTATACCGACGCCGAGGCGCAGAAGATCAAGACGGAGGTTACGTTCTACGAGAATCTGCGCAACGAGGTAAAGCTGCACAGCGGCGATGCCATCGACCTCAAGCAGTATGAGCCGGCCATGCGGCACCTGATCGATACCTACATCCGCGCCGAGGAAAGCGAGAAAGTCTCCGCATTCGATGACATGTCGCTCATTCAACTGATTGTCGAACGTGGCGCCGATGCGGTGAGCGCCCTGCCCAAGCGAATCCGGGAAAACCGGAAAGCCGTGGCGGAAACGATCGAGAACAATGTCCGCAAGCTCATCATTGACGAGCAACCGATCAATCCAAAATACTACGAGAAGATGTCCCAGTTGCTGGATGCCTTGATTAAGCAGCGCCGCGCGGAGGCCTTGGAGTATCAGGAGTATTTGCGCCAGATCGTCGAGCTGACGAAGAAGGTGAGCAACCCGGAAGTCGGCGGCGCGTATCCTACAGCGATGAGTACGCCCGGCAAGCGCGCGCTCTTCGACAATCTCGGCAAGGATGAAGCGCTGGCTCTGGCGATAGATAGGGCCGTGCGTACCAGTCGGCAGGATGATTGGCGCGGCAATGCGTTCAAGATAAAGCGCGTGAGGAATGCGATCAGGGCGGAGTTGCTGACGGTCGGGAAACGTGCGGACGATGGAGGTCACGTCTCGCCTGCTATTGTTGTGCCACGAGAGCCCACTCCCTATTCCGCGATATCGTCTGAATCATTGGAACAGCGGGTGGAGAGAGTCCTGGCACTGGTAAAGAACCATGATGAATACTGAGCGCGCCGAAATCCGGGTCGGCGGCGTGTCGGTTCAAATCGTCCGCAAGGCCATCAAGAACCTGCATCTTGGCGTTTATCCGCCCAATGGCCGGGTGCGCGTGGCTGCGCCGTTGGCGGTCAGCGATGACGCGGTGCGGCTGGCGGTGATTGGCAAGCTGGGCTGGATCAAGCGCCAGAAAGCCAAATTTTCCAACCAGGAAAGACAGTCGGCCCGTGAATTTGTGTCCGGCGAAAGCCACTACTACCAGGGCAGGCGTTACCGGCTGAATGTCATTTATGGCTCCGGTCCCACGGGAGTTATCCTCAAGAACAAGACAGCGCTTGCCCTCCACGTGCGCGAAGGGAGCAACGCCGCGCAGCGAGGCCGCGTATTGGCTGCCTGGTATCGGGCGCGGCTGAAAGAACAGATACCGCCGCTGATGGATAAGTGGAAAGCCATCATTGGCGCGAATGTTGCCGATTGGCGCGTGAAGCAGATGAAAACCAAGTGGGGTGCGTGCAGTATCGCGGCGCGTCGAATCTGGCTAAATCTGGAGCTGGTCAAGAAACCCGTTCAATGCCTTGAATATATCGTGGTTCATGAGATAGTGCATCTGCTGGAACGGCATCACAACGATCGCTTTACGGAGTTGATGGACGGATTCATGCCGCAATGGCGATTTCTCCGGGCGGAGCTAAATCGCTCGCCACTGAGTCATGAAACTTGGAGCTATTGAAACTTGGTGCCGGCTGATTGGAAGAAGAAAAACCTGAAAAGCCAATATCCATGCGGTTCCCCGGCGTTTTTGTGGTGAAAGCTTCAGACGTTCTACGCCGAGACGAGAATGACGCGAAAATCATTCACGTTGGTGCGCGTCGGGCCGGTGACGACGAGATCTGAGGTGGGTACCCTCGAAGCGCGTC
>Ga0080064_1005816_pt1 | contig 13985 bp, 10 predicted proteins | sample Subgrocontami54m_FD_69260 | JGI IMG/M metagenome (GOLD analysis project Ga0080064, IMG submission 69260) | Subsurface groundwater microbial communities from S. Glens Falls, New York, USA - GMW46 contaminated, 5.4 m (SPADES assembly) (version 2) ...
TGATGGTGAATATCTTATAAGCTGCTTGCCGGCAGACGAAGGGTTTGATGTGGGTATTGACCCTTCAAGTCTCGGTGCTATCGCAGAACAGCCACCTTCAATTGAAAAAGTTTCAACGCTTGCTGGTAATGCAGTAAAGAATTTTTCACTCGTGTCAGCACCTCGTACAATTACTGTTAATATTACGGGTGGGCCTCTCAATAAACAGGTAGATGTAGGTGCCTTTGGTTTGGGAACAATGGGTTTTGTCTTAAGAACTATTACGCTTGATGGGGCAGGTGCTGGTACAGCTCTGTTACGGGTAAATAATAATACCAATTGGAGTGTGAATGTAATGCCTTATATGCCGAAAGATCCTGAAAATTTTACGGGTCAGCCGCCAAAATTTGAATTTTTACCTCCTCCACCCACCGAAGTTGCGGTTGCAACCGCCGATCCTGCTGCGCTCACTGTTACTCTTTCCTCGCTCGATAGAACTGTTAGCGGAAAAGTTGTTGATGAGGCTGGTGTAGGAATTCAGAACGTATTTGTGGTATTGCGACCATCGGATACCTCAAAAGGTATGCAATTAAATGGAGTTACGGGTTCAGATGGTACGTTTAGTATCAGTACGGGTAACGGAAAATATATTGTCGAAGCTTCTAAGCCAGGATTCCCGTCGGCACAAGCCAGATCAGTTGAAATTAATGCTACTGCTCAAATTCCTGATGCGAATGGTTTGGTGATTAAGCTCGCACAATCATCAGGCACCGTAACACTCACCGGAAGAGTGACCGATGGTACTAACGGCATTCCAAATGCATCAATTTGGGCCGAACAACTTGCTTCAGAATCAGATCCAAGACCAATTGGAAATTTTAGAAATGCAGATACGGATACTACCGGTGAATATAAATTATACCCCGATGCAGGTGTATGGCGCATTCATGCTGATTCGAAAGGGAAGGGATATTTAGGAAGTAAGATAAAGACCGTTGGTACAACCGCAGTTACCGTTGATGATTTCGTAGCAACCGCGCCATTTACGCTCACTGGGCGAATTACTATCGGTGGCGTAAATGTAAAAGATGCCGATGTATGGGCATATAACCCAACAGGAATGGGCGGTGGGTTTACAAAATCTGATGGTACTACGGGCGGGGGGGCTAACTTTAAATTAGAACTCCAGTCAGGTGTTACGTATAAGATTGGAGCAAATATTCCCGATGTCGGATCTTTACCAGAAGTAGAAGTACTTATGGATGGCAATAAGACACAAAATTTTGACGCTTCGGCTACTGGTAATGAAGTTACGGTCAATGTGACAACAGGCACTGCAGCAATTACGGATGCATTTGTTGATGTTAGAAACTTTACAAATAGGAAAGGTGCAGGAACTTCAACTAATACCGTAAGTGGTGCAAATGGAGTATATAAAGTAAAAGTTGAGCCTGGTACGTACACGGTATTTGTAGGAAGCCCTCGTGGGCCTATTGGCAGCGCAAGTGTTGATGTGTCAGCGGGGCCTCAGACAGTAACAATTACTCGAGGAGCAGAAAAAGCCATTAGCGGTACTATTCGTTCCGCAGGAGTTGCACTTGGCCAAGCATGGGTTCAAGTTACCGGAACTGCAACGGCAAGTAATCGAACGGTTAATATTGGGGTATTTTCAGCAGATAATGGCACCTATTCAATAAATGTTCCTGCTGGCAACTATAAACTTGTTGCCATGAAAGAAAATTATCTTGATACGGTAGCACCTTCAGCCATTACGGTCACCACGGCAGATCTTATAAATCAAGATCGATCATTAAGTTTAGTAACATCAGGTGTTGATGCGCGTACAATTTCGGGTACTGTAACAAAATCTGATAGCACGAAGTTTTCATCTGGTTATATCGGCGCGTATAATACCGTAACGAACCAAGCAATTATTGCAACCGTGAATACCGATGGCACCTATACGTTAAATGTTGGTCCTGGAAGCTGGCGTGTACGGGCAAAAACTGATGGATACGAAAGTACTGAATCAATTGTTGATACGACGTCGGGAAATCAGACAAAAAATGTGACCGTTTCCCCAATTACAGGATTTACGGTGAGATCACCAAAAGCAGCGAGTTTTACACCAAATATTGGAGGCGTACACACTGATCCAAATATCGGAACAAACTTCAAAGTGGTGTTAGGAGCAAATTCTCTTGGCTCGACAGCAGATGCCGCAACACTTTCAACAAAATACACAACCAGTCTTCCTGATACAGGAACAATGAGGCCACTTGGAGGAAAAGGTATTACTATTTCAGCAACCTCATCAGAAGGGCAACCTATTACTTCTTTAGGAAGTAAGGCAACAGTTCAAATTCCTTATACTGCAGGTGATATTCCGGCAGGAAAAACAGAAAGCGATTTGGTAGCTGGTAAGTTTGATAAAACCATTAACGAATGGAAAATTCTTTCCTGTACCCAAGACACCACAAACGACTTCTTTAACTGTACGACGGATACCTTCTCAGATTTTGCACCATTAGTTTCTTCAAGTTCAATTCCAACCCCAACTAATTTGACAGCAACGGCGAGTTCTACAACTACCGTTGGGTTAAGCTGGACTGCGGTAAGTGGCGCAACAGGATATAACGTGTATCGAAGTACGACATCAACGGGTACCTTTTCACGATTAGGAAGTGAGCCAACGGTTTCTTCAGGTGCAACCACAACCTACAGTGATACCGGCTTAAATTCAGGCGCAACGCTCTTTTATAAGTTAAGTGCAAAAGATGCATCGGGTGAATCCGCATCCACAACTACTGTATCGGTAACTACTCTTACAGCCGCAACTGCTGCAGCAGCGGGTGCAACAGCATCGTCAAGTGGATCAAGTGGTGGATCGTCACTCTTATCTGCAACTCTAGCACCAGCAAGTACACCAGCACCAACTCCATTACCAAGCCCAACCCCTTCTCCAACACCAGCACCAGCTTCTGCCAAAGATTCTAGTGCAACATCATCCGCCTCCGCTCAGGGCTCTGGTGTGACACAGCAATCAGCTTCTGGAGCTGTACAAACAACAGGTGATGAAGAACCAAAAGTTGCACTGGCAGCTGCAAAGAAGTTAGTAATGGTAAAAGCATTGCCAAAAATGGGAGTAAAAAATGCACAAGTTACCACGCTTCAAACAGTGTTAAAGGCAGAAGGATTGCTTGATGAGCTTTCTGGAAAAATGGATAAAGCAACATTAGATGCACTTAAGTTATTCCAAGAAGACTACAAGATTGCTAGAAAAGGAAAGAAAGGCTATGGAGTACTTGGGCCCACAACACAAAAGGCGATCAACAAGATTGTTGCGGAATTAAAGAAAGAAGCAGCTGCTTTTGAAAAGAAACAAAAAGAAAGTGAAGCAGCAGCTAAGGCTGAAAGCAGTACTACAACTTCACTTGAGGGATTAAAAGCATTGCCAAAATCAGGTAGCTTGAAAACAGGTGCAAAGGGAGCGCAAGTAACCACGCTTCAAGCGGTTTTGAAAGCAGAAGGATTATTGAAAAATCCTTCAGGCAAGATGGATACAACTACGCTTAATGCACTCAGGAAGTTTCAAGTAAAACATGGTATTGCAAAGAAGGGTAAGACGGGATATGGAAATCTTGGTCCTGCAACTCGCACAAAGATTAATGCGATGATAGCAGGGGAGTAAGAAAATTTCGTAACCGGTACCCAGTAACTCGTAGCCGGGAAAATGAAAAGGGGCGGAATTTCCGCTCCTTTTCATATTGTGGTATACTATAAAACAATAATTCTTAATCAAAGTAATTTATGTTGCATAAATTTACACGTGTCGTTGCTAGCTTAGCATTGATGTTTTCGCTCGTGGCGCCCGTGTCTGCGCAAACGCAGTCTCCAGTACCTCAACCACCACCTCCTGCAGGCGGACAACAGCAGATGCCACCACCTTCTGGTATGATGCCAGGAATGCCAGGAAATGAAGGAATGGTTAATCCTCCACAAGGCATGAACGGCATGAACGGCATGAACGGCATGAACGGCATGAACGGCATGGAATGGAATAAAATGGATCCTAAGATGATGGACCCAAAAATGATGGGAGATAACAAGGGAATGATGTTTGATTCTAAGATGATGGGTGATAACAAAGGAATGATGATGGACCCAAACATGAAGTGGGACCAGAGCAAAATGACCCCAGAACAAGAAAAAATGATGAAAGAGGGAATGGGAAAAGGTATGAAGGATGGCATGAACCAGGGTATGGGGCAGGGAATGAATAAGGGTATGATGGGAAACCAACACATGGGACCTACTGATGAAGAAATACAAAAATTTGAAACTCTTATGGATGACCAGCGTTTGAAGCAAATGAAACGGGGCATGAAACAGTTTGATAAGGGCGTGAAGATGTTTAAAACAACTTCATCATCGTTTACAAAAAACTGTGGACAAACTCCCGAAGTATTATCTAAATTATCAGAAACGTTAGATGGAGTAGTGAAGGGGGTAAATGACGCAAAAACAGCCGATGACCTCGAAGGTATTATGGTTGCAAACATGTTTCAAGCAACGAATGGTATGCAGTCATGGGGCAGTAAGATGGGAGAAATGAATCAGCTATGCGACATGATCTCATCTGCTGAAAAAATGCTTAAAACAACATTGCCGCAAAAAATAGCTGCTCTTGAAAAAAAGTCAGCAACTGCAGAAAAAAAAGCTGCTGGTTTTGAAGAAAAGGCTCAAAAAGCAAAAAATAAGACTCAAAAAAGCAGATATATTTCTCAAGCTGAAAAAGAAAGAACAAAAGCAGAGGATTTTATTGATCAGGCAGAAGAATTAAAAGAAGCGCTCGCAAGTGAAGATCTTAAAAATGCAATCGATGAAACAAAAGAAGCTTTAAAGACCGCATCTCCTGATAGCATTGATTCTCTCAGTTCTTCATTAAGAGAAAATTTCTTCGAAGAATTACCAGATTCAATCAAGCGCCCGAAATTCAAAATGGGTAATGACAGAAATTTTAATGTAGGAGACGCCTTTATGGCACCATCATCAATGATGAATATGAATCAGCAAATGCCAATGGGACAACAACCAATGGACCAGGGTATGAACCAAGGTTTTGGTGATGGAATGATGAATACAGGACTCTAACCTAGTGGTTAGTTGGTAGTGAGTAGTTGGTAGATAAAAATCAAAGAATTTAAAAACTCTCGCGAGACAATCGCGAGAGTTTTTTGTAGTTGTCATCCCGCACTTGATGCGGGATCCAGTTAAAAACTGTACTTCATCTTTAATAACAATTTTTCCCGGTCGTAGACTTCTTTTGAAATCTTTTTTTGTTTGTAAAGTTTTTCTAATGCTTTTTCCATCGTAACCATGCCTTCCTCCGAGCTTGTCTGAAGGACGGTTGATAACTGCTCAAAGTTTCCTACGCGAATAATATTTGAAACCGCACTGTTATTCATCATAAGTTCGCGCGCGGCAATGCGTTTTCCATCAAGTGAAAGAATAAGGCGCTGGAAAATAACGGCGCGCAAGGATTCCGCAAGTTGCAGCTTTACTTGGCGCTGTTCGTGGGGTTCAAAGATATCCACAATGCGCAAGACCGCGGCAGCGGCAGAAGGCGTGTGAAGCGTGGAAAAAACCAAGTGACCAGTTTCTGCAATACGTAGTGTTTGTTGCACGGTTTCTTTATCGCGCATTTCCCCAACCATAATAACATCAGGGTCTTGCCGAAAAATTGTGCGCAGTGCGGAATCAAAGGAAGGCGCATCAACGCCAACTTCGCGCTGCTCGACTACAGATTTTTTATGCTCAAACATGTACTCGATCGGGTCTTCAACCGTGATAATTTTTCCTGAACGGTCCGCATTCACGCGATCAAGCATACAGGCTAAGGTGGTTGATTTACCAGAACCAGTCGGGCCACATACGATAATAAGCCCGTTTGTTAATTGGGTAAGTTTTTGTTCGGTAGCACCCAAATCAAGCTCTTCGAAATTAGGTATTTTTGATTGAATAATACGCGCAGCAAAACTCAAGTGTCCGCGCTCATAATGAATATTGACACGAAGCCGTTCGTGCTCGGCAAATTGAAATCCAAAATCAATATCAAGCTGTTCTTTTAATTTTTTTTGAAGCGGGGGAGTGGTAATTTGTTCTACGAGGACACTAATATCGCGATCAGCCAATATTTCATTGCAGCAATCTCGTAATTCTCCATTCACGCGATATTGAAGCGGTCGTCCAAAAATCGCATGGATATCGCTTGCGCCAAGTTTCACCGCGTCTTTATATAGTTCGTAAAATGCCTTCACAAAATTTAATGTTGTCATCCCGGGCTTGACCCGGGATCCAGTCTGCTATCGACTGATTAATCTTCTCAATTAGTATACCACATTTCTTGTTGATACGATATATTTCTGGTATACTAAAAAAGATTAACAGAATAATCTATGGCATGGACACCGAGTAAAAGAGTGAAAACGTTGTTTGATCCGAGTTCATCAGTACCTTTCAAACTTTCGCGATCAAAAATAGAATTGTATACACAATGCAAATTGTGTTTTTATCTTGATCGGCGGCTAGGCGTTTCTCAACCACCCGGTTTTCCATTTAATTTAAATTCAGCCGTTGATCATTTGTTGAAAAAAGAATTTGATATTCATCGTTCGTTGCAGACCACGCACCCGTTGATGGAAGTGCATGGAATTGATGCGGTACCTTTTGCACATGAAAAGCTTGATGAGTGGCGCGAGAATTTTAAGGGAGTCCAGTATCATCACGAGCCAACTAATTTATTGATAACAGGTGCGGTTGACGATATATGGATCGACCCAGAGGGAAAAATTATTGTTGTTGATTATAAAGCAACAAGTAAAGACAGTGAGGTAAGTATTGATGCCGAATGGCAGGGCGGGTATAAACGGCAGATGGAAATATACCAGTGGTTATTTTTACAAAATGGTTTTGAGGTAAGTCCGCGAGGATATTTTGTCTACTGCAACGGCAAACGTGATAGGGATTCGTTTAATGCGCGGCTAGATTTTGATATCAAAGTAATTCCGTATGATGGCAGTAGTGCATGGGTAGTACAAGCACTACAGGAAATAAAGACGTGTTTAAGTAGTGATTCGGCACCGCAGCCATCTGATAATTGCGAATACTGTACGTATCGAAAATCAGCCCGGGATGTACAAATGAAGAAGTTAGCAAGCTGATTTACGGATGGATTAAAATTCAAAAGAAATTTTAACTTGCTAATTTGCCAACTTGCTGATTGGCTAACTAATTTATATGATTCTACTCGTTATACTTTTGTGTGTGGTACTTGGTGGAATTGTGCTCACCGTTTATATGGCAAGCGCACAACATTCACACCGTGTTATTCAGTGTTCAATAGGTGGGCATTGCAAAGAGGTATACCCCATACCGTATCATCGCTTGTGCGGTATTCCACTTGAAATATTGGGGTCGCTTTATTTTTCCCTCATGTTTGTGTGGTTTGTCGTATTTGGGTTTATTCCTTCATTTATCACACCGTTTGTAAATTATCTCGCACTTTCCCTTTCGTGCATTGTTTTTTTGTATTCTTTTTACCTCATGTTGGTTCAGGTATGGCTTATGAAATATAAGTGCCTTCCCTGTTTGACTTCATCATTATTTTGTGCAAGTATTTTTCTAGGCGTACTACTTCTAACGCAAGGAACCATGGGTATCTGGCTTATCAATGCGGCAGAAATACTCTCGTTTTTGCAAACCTTTGGCCTTTCATTGGGATTTGGAGCAGCGCTTGTAGGAGCTGTCCTTTTGGGGAGATTTTTGCATGATTTTCGCATTACCGCATGGGAAGAGGATATCTTGCATGCAGTTTCACAAGTGCGATGGATCGGGTTTGATCTTTCACTTGTCACGTTTATCGGGCTCTATCTGCCAGTACTTGATATGAATGGATATTCCCCGAAGCATCTCTTGGAATGGTGCATCTTTATTGTCATTTTCTTGACAACAGCAGTCCTGCATTTACAGGTGCTTCCGGTATTAACGCATCTTTCTCTTACGAAGCGTTACACGAAAGTTGCCGAGCATTTGCGCGTTGAGAGAAAGGCAGTTTTTGCGCTCACCGGTATTATCGTAGTTTCATGGTTTTTCTTGTTTGTGCTTGGCTCGGTGCGAGAAACATTTTTTTCGCTTTCTTCAGCACTTATTTTATACGTGTATGTAATTGCGATTGTGATTGTGGGAAGCCAGTTGATTGAATATTTCTTCACTCAAAAGTACGAACAAGATGCTAAAAAAGTAACCAGTAACCAGTAACCCGTAACTAGTAACTGGTACAAATTCATAATTTTTTGTATGCATAGGACGCTTATCAAAGACATTGCAGCATTTGAAGAAAAAGAACTCACCATCAAGGGGAGGATTTTATTTCGTCGCGAACTTGGAAACGTGACGTTTTTGGTTATTCAGGATTATACGGGCACGCTTCAAACGGTGTGGGATTCAGGAGTAGAAGCAAAAGTAGGAGAAACGGTTTCGTGCACCGGACTTTTAAAAAAAGAAGTCCGCGCAAAAGGGGGCTTTGAACTTCACGGAAACATTTGTGAACTTCTTTCGGGAAACAAAGAGGATTTGCCGTTTGATATTTCTTCTCCAAAATTAAATTTGCAACTTACTACGCTTTTGGATAACCGTACACTTTCTTTACGCCATCCGCGTATTCAAGCAATTTTTAAGCTCTATGATTTACTGCTTGAAGGATATGAACAGGTCATGAGAAAACAGGGATTTACGGAAATTAAAACCCCAAAACTTCTTGGCGCAGCATCCGAGGGGGGCGCAAACTTTTTTAAACTAGGATATTTTGATACGCATGCGTATTTAGCGCAAAGCCCGCAGCTCTATAAACAGATTATGGTTGGGGTTTTTGAGCGCGTTTTTGAAGTTGGTTCAGTGTTTCGCGCTGAACCGCATTTTACTACGCGCCATGTAAACGAATATATTGGCTTAGATGCGGAATTTGGGTTTATAGACAATTTTACCGATGTTACGGCAATGCTTAATAATGTATTGCGTGAAGTTTTTTTATACGTGAAAGAAAAAGGAAGCGAGTATGCCGCCCTTTATGATGTAGAAGTTTCGGTAGTGCCAGAAAAAATTCCTCATGTAAAACTTTCGGAAATTAAAAAAATTATTAAAGAAAAATACGATTACGAAGTTCCGGCAGGTACGGATATTGATCCGGAAGGGGAGCGAATGGCGGGGCGGTATGCTAAGGAAGAATTTGGTTCAGATTTTATATTTCTTACGCATTACCCATGGCGCGATCGCCCGTTTTATACGATGCCAGACAGTGAAAACCCGGAAGAAACATGCAGTTACGATCTGTTAATGTGTGGCATGGAAATTGTTACCGGTAGCCAGCGTATTCATAATTACGATCAGTTGATTGAAAATATGCAAAAGAAAGGGGTGAAACCTGAAGGGCTAGAATTTTATTTGGATACATTTAAATATGCAATGCCACCGCATGGCGGATGGGGCATGGGTTCCGAGCGACTTATTCAACAAATGTTAGGATTGAAAAGTATTAAAGAGGCAGTATTATTTCCGCGCGATGTGAAGAGATTAGCACCGTAACATAATTGTGTCATCCCGCACTTGATGCGTGATCCAGTAAGTTTTTGTACTTTGAAAACAAAAAAAGAGGAGGGAAAGATGGAACAATGGATTTTGCCAAAGGGTTTTGAAAATTTTTTGTTTCTCCCTATTTTAAGTGTTCCGCTTGATAGTATTGTTGCATTTCATAAATTCCATGATAGTGAAGAAATTGCAAAACGGCGATTGTATTATTTTAAGGATAATTCTTTTTATTGTCTTGATCCGCTAGGGAGAATGATTTCTTCAACAATAGACCATTTCTTAAATAGCGAAGATTTTCCCGAGGATTCTTTTGACCTTGAATTACCGCTTCCTCGTCGAGTTGCTTGGCAAAAAGGTATCAAACACCACGCATTGTGTATTGAGGGTCCGCGTGTAAGTAAGCCATTTGCGAAGATACAAGCTGATGTGGGGCAAACAATCACCACGAATGGCTATTGTACCTGGGATATTTTTGAGAATATAAAGATTCATGATCGCGAGGAGCGAATTGGAAGAAATAGGCAAAAACAACGATTTGTTGATGAATATGTTGTCCCGCTTGATCGTGCACAATGCGTATATTATGGAGTACAGGTTTTGCGCGATACAGCAGGAAGAACGAGAACTCGGTATGAGTGTATGATTGTCCTTGATATTGAAGTGGTAAATTATGATGGTGCGATCGATGTAATCTATGTACAAGCTTGGAGAAAAATTGTGCCATTTCCACCAAGTGAATATCATTCCCAGTTGTTAAAGGCAGACCCAATCCCTGAGCTTGGTATTCATTGGCAAAAGATGCTTGAAACAGCTATCCAGCGGTACCGTTTTTGTTTTAGTCCATCCAAAACTCCTATTGCATTTTGATCTTTGTTTTGTGCCTGCGTTTTACGCGGGCTTTATCGTGCATAGTTGGCTTTGACAAAATCCCATAATCACGTATACTGATTTCGTTTTCTAGTAGTATATATGTTAGTGTACGTTGAAAATTAACAAAAAAAGAGGAGGCGGATATGCCGCAAAATAGAATTGAACAAAGCGATAATATTCTTGTTATCGGTTCAACAGGAACCGTTGGTATGCGTGTTATTGAAAAACTTCTTGCATATGGTTTTCGTGTGCATGCAGCTACGAATGACAAAAAAGGATCTGTTGAACTTGAAGAACGTTTTGTAAATGAATATCTTTCTGATGAACTTGTCTATTATCGTGGCGTTGATGCGTATAGTATCTCGGGTCTTCAAAGATTTGAACAAGAATATAATAATTCTGGTACCGAAAAATTCTGCGCACTGGTGTTTTGTTTAGCAATATGGCCACAGAACGGGTTTATGGAAGAAGTGCCTTTGCGTGGTACGAATTTTTCTGATGCAATGTGGGATGGAATGTGTGAACGCTATGTACAGTTTTTTGCACGCTCCATTTCCTATCTTATGCCGTTTTTGATTGATCGCGCTGATATTATTTTTGTTACTTCAGGAATTGCTGATCTTGCTCATCCCAATAGTCCTCCTTGGCTTACTGCACAACGATACCAGCGCGCAAAAGAAGTATTGGATTCATTCGTTGAGTGCATAAAGCAAGGCAAATTTCTTGCTGAAAACAATACTTCTATCCACCGCATTGGACTAACGGCAAAACGTTCACTGATGGGACATGAGTTTTTTTCAGCCGATATTGCGGGCGGTTTATTATTGATTCCTGAACTCTTGGAATTATTGGATGATGCATTATTGGGTGATGTACTTATTGATAATGACTTGTGTACGTGTTTTGATTCATCTTTTGTTATGGGAGGTGAACATCATGAGTAAACAAAATGGTAGGCAAACTATTTTTGTTGCAGGTGCAAGTGGAGTTGTTGGTTCGGTGATTATGGATGAACTTTTTGTCCAAAAACATCGCATCCATGCGTTGTCAAATGCATTGCCGGCTTTTTCTCGCGCACTGAGCTTCTTAGATGAAACGTACGGTACGCCGTGTGTAAATAAATTATTAACATGGTATACGCGTGTTGATTTGCGGTCATGTAATCACATGGAGTCATTCCGAAATGAATTAAGAATGCGTGGTGCCGTTCCTCTTGATGCAGCTATTTTTTGTTTTGGGCCTTGGCCGCAGCATGGGTTATTTGAGGAATTGGGAGAATCTTTTGCGAGTGCGCCGGAAGCATATTGGCAGACGGTTGAAGAACATTATATTCTCCGTATGACGCATTTATTCGGGTCTTTGTGTGAAGTGCTGCGAGAAGACGGTAAAATTATCTTTATCACTTCTTCATTTGCTAACCTTTCTCATGAGGGGTGCCCGCCATGGCTTACTGCACGTCATTACGAAAACTTGAAAAAACGAGTAGATGGAATTATTCAATCATATCAAGATGGCGTGAGACAGTTAGAAAGAAATTTCTGCGTGCATCGAATTGGTATAGCGGGTCAAAAAAAGTTTCGTGAAACAAAACTTTCAGATCCGGATACGCAATCGGGCCTTAAAGTATTGGGACATTTAAAAACTCATGTTAACAATGCTCTTAATGCAAACAAGCCAAGTGATATTGATATTATATTTCATCAAGATGGCACCATTGCTCAAGAAAGTAAATAATAAAAAGGAGTGCAAAGAATGGCGACAAGGATAACAGATACCTCAGTTGTTTTACCAAAAGAGCGAGTGCTTCGATCTTTACAACAGGACGTTGAGCGTATTTTGGAAATTCATCAAAAAATTCGTAAAAGTTGGCCGAGATTTGCTCGGGCATTGTTTCAGGGTAATCAGGTGATGAAGCGCGTGCTAAAAAGAATGAAAAAATCTGACATTGATACGATTAATATCTTGCTTTCTGATATGAGCGTGATTACGAATAGCGTGATAGCCAGACAACAGCTTGTTGCATCTGGATATCCTGATTTGGTGGATCGTGCAGATGTTGGCTTACGAGAATACTATCGGTGTATTGGAAAAATTTCATCCTATATCAAAAACCAAAAGTACTTAATTGCTTTAGGTATTGGTACGCTAGGAGCGTTTGGGATTTGTGCCTATGTGGTTTTGAGTATGTTGCAATCACAGGCTGAATTGCCTTGGTTTTTTATTCACATAAGCGTTTTGCTTCTTGGGTACTCTTTTGTGAATAGATTTTTTCTTCGCGATTCGCTAGTACAAGATGTTATGTGTGATATCATGGATCTTTCGAAAAGAAATCCGAGCGTAAGTGTGTCATTTCTTGGGTGGGTCGCGTATGATCCCTCGCGCGAAGCAGTTCTCGTTCGTTTGTTAGTTTCTTCTGTTCTTTTTTTAAGACCGTCCCGCTAAGGACGGTCTTCGTATTGACATTTTTTTATACGGGTGTAGTTTCTAAATATATTTTATTTGTGTAATGTAGTAAAGAACCTTGAAAATATACAAAAAAAGGGAGAATTCAAAATGAAGAATTCACTAAGAATCGCAATGGCAGGAACTTTGAGTATTGTTGCGGCCGCTTGTGTGAGTGTTAGTTCAGCGCCAAGTGTTTCCATTACTCCAAGGGCAAGTTTGATTGAATTTTCTGATAAGCCATTAACGGTCCAGTCGCCGTCAGAATTTGGTGGTGCAGGTCAGGCAACGTCAAGTTCTGTTGTTAAATCTCCAACGCCTGCTGTTTCACCTTCGCCTTCACCCTCACCGACACCTGTAGGGAAACCAAAGCCCTCGGGGTCGTTTGAAGTGAGTGATGCGACCGCGCCGATGATTGAAAATTTTAATTCTGATAAGAGTCAATTTGAGTATAAGGTAGAATGGAGTGGCAAAAAGGTAACGCTCAAGTTTGATGTTTACCTTATTCCTGATCGTCGTCCATTGAAAACAATTCGGATTTTTTGGGGAGTAGGGTCATTTACGAATACTGAAACAGTTTTTGCGAATAATGAAGCAACGGAAGTATTGCAAGATGTGTGGGAATATACATACACCTATTCTGCACAACAACTTCTGGGCGGAAGAACACTGTGTGTTGAAGTTACGGATAATTGGGGCGTAAAGCGTGTAGTTTGCGGTAAGTTCAAGGGTAGCAATAATAGCACGTATGTGGATCATTTCTGTTCCGATTTTGCGCACTATTATGATACTGCAAGTCAAAGCGTTTTGATCGAATCTGTTTTTAATCAGTGCCAAGTGCAACAATAATTAGTTCTTTTTTAAACCCCGTGGTTTGCAAAAACCCGGGGTTTCGTGTTTTTTGAGTTACACTCTTTGAGAGGTGAGTGAATACACAAAAGAACGATGAGCTATAATAAATATTTTTACGATATTTTTTTCAATGCGAAAAATAACTCGATAATCGCCAACTCTCAGTTTACGATAATTTTTTAAAGATTTTCTGAGCG
>Ga0080064_1005818_pt1 | contig 13982 bp, 4 predicted proteins | sample Subgrocontami54m_FD_69260 | JGI IMG/M metagenome (GOLD analysis project Ga0080064, IMG submission 69260) | Subsurface groundwater microbial communities from S. Glens Falls, New York, USA - GMW46 contaminated, 5.4 m (SPADES assembly) (version 2) ...
CGGGATCATGCAGTCGAATCCAGGTGGAACGCGACCTCCGGGCGCGTTCTTGCGGCGGACACGACCAGACGGCGCCCGGAGGTCGCCGTCCACCATTCGGTGTTCACCGCTGCGAATGGGAAATGCCTTCAATTGCATGAGTCCGGCTGAGACTTCACCGCGTCCGCACGTGGATCCGCCGCGCTGGGTTGCGCCGCTGGTGCTGGCAGCCGCGGCGATCGTTGGGTACGGGAACAGTTTGTCGGGGCCGCTGGTGCTGGACGATCTCGTCAATGTCGCGGGAAATCCATCGCTCCGGAATCTCGCCGATTGGCCGGCCGTGCTGTGGCCGCCGGCGAGCGTGCCGACGGCTGGCCGGCCGGTGCTCAATCTGAGCTTTGCGCTGAACTTCGCGTTCGGCGGACTGGCGGTCCGAGGCTACCACCTCGTCAATCTGGCGATCCACCTCGTTGCGGCGATCGTCGCTTTCCTCCTGCTGCGGCAGACCTTTGCGCTGCCGCGCTGGCGCGAACGTTACGGCGAGCGCGGCGGGCGGCTCGCGCTGGTCACGGCGCTGCTGTGGACGGTGCATCCGCTGGCGACCGGTGCGGTCACGTACATTTCGCAGCGCGCGGAAATGCTGATGGCGCTTTGTTATCTGGCGACGCTGTACAGCTTCGTTCGCGGAACAACGAGCGATCGGCCGCGGGTTTGGCACGGGTTGGTGGTGGTGGTTTGCGCGTTGGGGATGGCGACGAAGGAGGTCATGGTGACCGCGCCCGCCATGGTGATGCTGTATGACCGCACGTTCATCGCCGGATCGTTTGCCGAGGCGTGGCGGCGGCGCCGCGGAGTGTACGTCGCGCTCGGGATGACCTGGCTGTTGCTCGCCGGCTTGATGATCGGATCGCACGTGCGTGACCGCGGGATCGCCGACGCCGGCAGCTACAATGCGTGGACCTATGCGCTCACGGAGTGCGGGGTGATTCCGGAATACCTGAAGCTCGCGGTGTGGCCGCAGCCGCTGGTGTTCGACTACGAAATCGATCGCGCCGCGCTGGCGAACCTGAGTGTCGCCGGCGCGTTGCTGCCGGCGACGTTCATCGCGGTGCTGAGCGCCGCGACCATCATCGGATTGTCGCGGGGGCACGCGCTGGGCTTTTTCAGCGCGTGGTTTTTCGTGATTCTCGCGCCGACCTCGAGCGTCGTGGCGATCACTTTTCAGCCGATGGCGGAAAGCCGCGTTTATCTTCCGCTCCTCGGTGTGCTCGCGCTGGGCGTCGTTACGCTGCACCGCCTGCTGGGCCGGCGGATGCTTGCGGCGGCGATCGGGCTCGCGCTTGCCTTCACGATCGCGGCGCGCGCGCGGAACACGGCTTACGCGAGCGAAGTCCGGTTGTGGGCGGACACGGTCGCAAAGCGCCCGCAAAACGCGCGGGCCCACAACGCCTATGGGATGGCGCTCGCGGGGAAAGCGGAAAACCTGCGCGAGGAAACGGCCCAGTTTGAAACCGCGCTGCGATTACGGCCGGATTATCCCGACGCGCACAACAATCTCGCAAATGCGTTGGTGCGCGTGCCGGAACGGTGGGCGGAAGCGGTGGAACACTACCGGGCGGTGCTTCGGCATGAGCCGGGTTCGGCCCGCACCCACAGCAATCTGGGCAACCTGCTTTCGTTGATGCCCGGCCGATTGGACGAGGCGCTCGCCGAGCACCGGGAGGCGTTGCGGTTCGCGCCGGACTCCGCCGTCGTTCACTTCAACTATGGGCTCGCCCTGTCGCGCACGCCGGAGGCGGCGGAGGCGGCCATGGGTGAATATGAACGGGCTTTGGCGATTCAGCCGGATTACGCTGAGGTGCACAACGCGCTTGGGTTGATTTTGGCCGTGCGGCCAGGGCGCGAGGAGGAGGCGATTCGACATTTCCGCGAGGCATTGCGACTGCGGCCCGATTCCGATGTGCTGCACTTCAATCTGGCGGCGGCGCTTTCGCAGCGGCCGGACTCCGCGGGTGACGCGGCAGCGCATTATGAACGTGCAGTGCGGTTGAACCCGCAGAATTGGGCCGCGCGGACGCAGCATGCCGCGGCTTTGTTGAAATCGCCCGGCCGGGAATCGGAGGCAATCGAGCACCTCATCGCCGTCGTTCGCGCCGAACCGCGCAATGCTCAGGCGCATTATGCACTCGGCGTCGGATTGATGCGGACGCGGGGCCGGGAAACGGAAGGCATGGCTCAGATCGAACTTGCCGCGCAGCTGGCGCCGAATTGGGAGGAGCCGCGTGCGGTGTTGGCCGCCATCACCCGGCAGAAGAAATGATCAGGCTGCTCTTCTGGTGACCTCGGGCCGTGGGCAGGCTCGGAGAGGCGCCGGTTGACTGCATCCAGCCGGAGGGCCGCGTACGTGCGCGATCGCAATTGCTTGCGCGGCCGGTCGCCTTCGGCAGTAACGCACGCATCGTGGGCAGGTTCTCCCTTCGCGCGCATCGCCGGCTTCCATTGCTGATTCGCGGCGCATTCTGGCTTGGCAGCACCGGACTGGCGGCATGGCTCGTGACGGTCTCGTGGATGCGCTGGATGGATCCGTTTATCGATTTCGGCCGGGAGATCTACATTCCGTGGCGGATCCTCAGCGGCGAGCACCCCGGCCGCGATTTCATTCACCCGTACGGCCCACTGTCAGTTTATTTCAACGCGGGATTGTTTGCGGTATTTGGCGTTTCGATTCGGACGCTCGTGGTGGCTAACCTCGCGATCTTTGCCGTAATCGTCGTCGGGTTGTTCACGCTCGTGCGGCGTTCGTTCGGATTTTTGCCTGCGGTGGTGGCCACCTTGGTGTGCATTGCCGTCTTCGGATTTCCACATTACTGGGGCGTCAACAACTACACGTACGCGGCGCCGTACTCGCACGAGGCCACGCATGGCATGCTCCTGCTCATCGGGCTGCTGGTTTGGCTCGGGCGGCCAAGATTCATGGGCGACGTGCGCGATGGCCTGGTGGCGGGCGGACTTTGCGGGTTGGGTTGTCTCACGAAGACGGAATACGTCGTGGTGGCGGCAGCACTTTGGGTGCTTGCGACGGTTCGGGTTGCCCGCGCTGGACAACGACTCGGCCCCTGGTGGGCCGGCGGATGTGCAGGGTATGCCGCGATATTTGCGAGCGCGTGGCTGTTGCTGAGCTCGGTGGTTGGGCCGGTCGTTGCATTGAAGTCTGCCACGAACGCAGTGACTGCGCCTTTCAGATTTCGCGCGTATTCAACCAGCACCCACGTGCTGCACTTCCTCGGCGCCGATCATCCGCTCGAGAACTTTCAGACAATTGCGAGATGGAGCGGATCGACGATCGGAGTCTTCGCGGCGCTCGTGATCCTCGCGCTGGTTGCGGGGCGCACGCGCCAAAGGACGGTGGTCGTCGGCTGCGCGGCCTTGGGCCTGGGGCTAGCCGGATGGGTCGCGTGGCGGGTCGACTGGGTTTTTTGCGGGAGTGCGTTCCCAATTTTGCTCGTGATTGGCGCGACGCTCCTTGGCCGAAACCTCTGGAAGTTTGGGATCGGCCCGGCACGTCCGGGCGGGGGGCGGCGTTGGAACGAATTGCTGCATTTCGTCGCGGCGATCGGGCTGCTCGCGCGGATGGCGTTCGATCCGACGATCTCTCATTACGGTTTTTTTCAGGCGATGCTCGCAGGAACGTGGCTGTGCGGATTCCTGCTGGGCGAGTTTCCGGCGCTCGGGCGATCCGCGACGGCGCAGGCGATGCTGCGAGGTTGGTTGGCGGCGGTCATTGGCATTGGCGCCGTCACCTTGGTACTCCGTTCGCGGCAGTTCTACGCGGTGAAGCAAACTTCCATGGGTGAGGGCGGTGACCGGATCTTGGGCTTTGATCCGAAGGTGTATGCTCTACCGGAAATGTGGGAGCGCATCCGACAACACATCGCGAACACGACCGCGGCTTCGGCGAGCGTGTTGGTTATCCCGGAGGGGCTGACGATTAATTATTGGACGCGCCGGAAGCATCCGCTTCCGGTCACTGACTTGCTGCCGGCGACACTGGCATTGGCGAACCCGCCGGTTACCGAAGCCCTCATGACGTCTCCGCCAGACGTGGTGGTGCTGGTTTCGCGAAATATGGGGGAGTTCGGGTTTGCGAGCTACGGCCAGGACGACGAGACCCGCCGGTTGCTTGAATGGGTGTCGAGCCGATACGCAGTGGAACGAACCGAAGGTGGGCAGCCGTTTGCGCCGCCGAATCTCGGAGTTTGGGTCCTCCGGCTGAAATCTCAGTAGGACCACAGCCGAATAGACCGGTGACCGTGGCAGTCAGTGCTGGCTCGCTCAGCGGTGGGTAGTTAGCGTAGCTCTCCGACCCCTCCAAGCTCCCGGCGCGCCGGGGTTCATTGTCCACGTTCCAGGCCGCCCCGACGTTGGCCCGCGACCGGGTTACGGGGCGGATTTGTTCGCGGGTTCGCGAAAATCTCGTATCAAACCGTCTTTATCGTGCGTTGCGTGCGGTGAACAAAGCAGCGGAAGTGTAAATTTTCGCTTGCCACCCCTCTGGTCCGCCCTTTCAGCTTCCCGCTGTTAGGCGTAATCTAAGTCACAAACTGCTTACTCAACCATCATGAAAATAGCACGAAATTCTCGGCTATCGCTTCGCAAGTTGTTCATAGCGATGCTAGCCGTCGGACCGTTAGCGGTCCTTCCTGGTCCCGTATGGGCGGTGCTGCCTACGGCAGGCACGTACACCACAGCGGGCGGGCCGACCGGAGCCTCCTTTACCGTTTTGAACGGAACTGTCACCGTCACAAACACGGGTACTATATCTGACATCAGCTTCTCGGATCGCTCGATCCTGAACTGGGGCACGACCACCGGCACGGTCACCGTTCCAGTCACGATCGACAGCACGACGATCGCCGATGGCACCAGTCTCACCAATTTCAACATTGCTGGCGGGCAGACCTACAACTTTGCCAGCGCCGGCTCGGTGCTGAACAAAGTGACGGCCGGCAGCAACACGACGCACCCGAGCCTCATGGGCCTCGGGGCAACGGCTGCGGTTATTAATGGCAATCTCACTGGCTTGGCGGCCAACGTGTACGTTTTGGCGAACGGTAACATCACCGTCGGCAACGGGGCACAAATCCGCACGCAGAGTCTGACACTCAGCACGCTGGCTGAGCAGAACGACCAGATCTTCATCGCAACGGGCAATCTGCTTTCGCCCACGTCTGCCACCCCCGGTGCTTCGAGTGGAAGCATCTGGCTCGGCACCACCTCGGTCACGGGCAACGTGACGGCTGCCGCGGGTTCGCTGACGAACGTCGGTGGCGGTAGCGTTTCCGGTGACTTGGTCCTTCGCTCCGTTACGGCCGGTGCGCTGATCGGTCTCGCGGGTACCCAATCGCTGTCGGTGAGCGGCAATTTAAGTGTGACGACCAATGGTGGTGCAATCACAGAAGGCTCCGGCATCAGCTCCGCGACGGTGAATACCGGCGGCACCTTATACACGGCTGCTCCTGCGGTCACATTTACTGCGCCGCCGGCTGGTGGCGTAGCCCCGGTTGCAACTGCGACGTTTAATGCAACGACCGGAGCGGTCACCGGCATTACCATCACTTCGCCCGGTACGGGCTACGTAGCAATTCCTGGTGTCACCCTGACCGGTGGTACCACGGGCACTGCTGCCACCGCGACTGCGGTTCCGATCGCAATCTCCGTTGGTGGTACTGCTACATTTACCGGTGGCGGCATCGGGCTCACTCAAAACGGTAACGACTTCTCAACTGTTGTGCTTAACGCCGGCGGTGCTACTCTCCGTGACGCTAACATTGTCACACTCGGTGCGTCGAGTGTCGCTGGCGACCTCACGGTCGCAGTGGGTGGTAAGACAGACACCACGGCGATCAGCACAAGTGGTGCGGTGGTTGTCAGTGGCAACGTATCGCTGATTTCCGCGAGCAGCGCGAACTCCAGTATCAGTTTCGCCAGTGGCAGTTCGATTGGTGGCTGGGCTTCCGCGGCGACCGCGGGCGGCTCCGTGACGATCAACACGACTGGCAATCTCACCCTCGGCAACATCACGACGAACGTGACGGCGACGAGCCTCTATGGTGCTTCCTACCCGGCCTTGACCGCGACGACGACCGCTGTGCCCGCGCTGGGCACCACGGGCGTCTTCGCGAACGGTATTACCCTCGGTGCCGGCTTCAACGTCTCGCCGATCTACACCGGGAATGTCGCCGCGACCTTCAGCTCGCCGATCGCTTCGGTTAATGCAGTAGTGAACGTGGCGTCGATCGCTGTGACGAACGGCGGCGCCGGTTACTCGAGTGTAACGCCGCCGGCCGTTTCGTTCACTGCACCACCGACGGGCGGTACCGCCCCCACGGCGACGGCAACCGTCGTCGGCGGCGTCGTAACCGGTATCGCGGTTGGTAGTGCCGGTTCCGGCTACACATCTGTTCCGTCCATCACGATCGCGGCCGCTCCCTCGGGCGGCGCCAACGCTGCAGCTTCGACCTCGGTGATTAATCTCACGGGCGTCACCGGCCTCACGGGCGGTTCCGGTTACTTGGCAGTCCCGACGATTTCAGTCATCGGCGGTGGCAACACCGGCGCGACTGCGACGGCTGCCATCACGGGTGACGTTGTCACTGGCGTCACGCTCGGTGGCACGCTAACCGGTTACACGGGGATACCTTCAATCGTTATTGCGCCCCCAGTAGCGGGCGCGGCACCGGCGGAAGGGCGCGCGGTTCGCGACGGCACGTCCGGACTGATCACTGCGTTTGAAGTCACGAACGCGGGCGTCGGCTATGGTGCGACCTTGCCGACCATCTCGTTCACGACGGTCAACACGGAGAACAACTACAGTTCCGGTGGCGTGACGGCAATTGCGACCGGCAACTTGACCACGACCATTGCTGGTCTCGGCGTTTCCGCGGCCCCCAGTGGTCCTGTGTTCGGCCTCTCCTCGGGCATTCGCTCGGGTCAGGGCGCGTCGCTCACTGGTGCAAACATCACGACCGGCGCTCCGGTCGTCGGCCGCACGAGTGCTAACTCCACCATCAGCTTCAACGCGACGGCGGGCAGCATCACGTTTGGCGACGCCGTCACCGGCAATCGTATCACGGCCAACACTGCCTCTGCGGGTGGCAACATCAGCCAGACGGCGGGCATCATTACGATGACCAGCAATGCGACCGCCGCTACGGTGTTCAATGCGGGCGCGAATGGCACCATCACCCTCGATCTCGCAAACAGCCTGTCGGCGAACGGCCCGATCCAAATCACCGCCAAGGACGCGATTGTGCGTAGCGTCAATAACATGACGATCAGCACGATGAACGTGGGCAATAATGTGACCATCAATTCCTCGGTCGGCGGCAAGAACGTCGTCCTTGGCAATGGCACCGGCGTCGGCGTCGGCACCAACCTCACTGTCGGCAATATCCTTACGGTTAATGCGACTGGCAGCGGCGCGATCACCGACAACGACTACTCCGTAATCCGCGCGACGGGCGGCCTCAGCCTGATCTCGGGCACCGGTGCGATTACGCTGGATGCAGCGGCGTTCGGTACGCGGGCGGAATTCGGTCAAATCAACGTGGCCACGACCGGCCCCGTGATTCTCGCCGAGACCACCACCCTGAACCTCGGCAATATCGGGACGGCGCTCGCTCCTGTCGCCAGTCTCCGTGCGCAGAGCACCGCGGGTGGAATCATCGATTCGGGCAACGTATTCGTCTCTCTTGGTTCCCTGACGGCCGGTGCGGGCAATGCAACGTTCATCGTTCCGCAGGACCAGACCGCTACATTGGATAGCGTTGGCCCGAATGGCACGCTGACGCACAACCTGCCGATCGTGAACGTGATTGGCGGAGCCGACTCGTCGATCACCGGCATTAACTCGAACGTTGTCTTGGGCAACGCGACCTCCGTCGGTGCAGGCAACGTCACGCTTGGCACAGCGACGGGCTTTGGCGTCAGCCTCGGCTCGTTCGACATCACCGGCAGCCTGACCGTGAACTCCGGCAGCTGGATTGATATCGCCGGCACGGCAAACATCACGGGTAATCTGGCGCTTAATGCGACCGGGAATATCCCCTTGGCCGGCACGTTGGCTGGGACAGGTCCTACGTCGACTGGGACCGCATCTCCCACCGCGCAGCCATTTAGTTCGTTCTACACTCCGACGGTGACGATCAATAACACGACCGGTGCAGTCACGGGCGTTAGCGGCTCGAACTTCCCGTTGTTGTCGTTCGCCAGCACGCCAACCGTCACACTCGTTGGTGGTTCGCTCCCGACGACTTCAGCCGTGGCGGGTGCAGCGACGTTGACGCCATTCGGCGCGGTTGCTGCTATCGCTGCACCGACGACAGCAGGTACAGGCTACGTGATCAGTCCGATTGTCTCGTTGTCGGCACCGGCTCCTGGCGGTATCCAAGCGACCGCGACCGCCACGGTCGCCGGTGGCGTTGTCACCGGCTTTGCGATTACAAATGCCGGCGCGGGCTACACCGCGGCTCCGACCGTAACACTCAGTGGTGGTGGCAGTCCGACTACACCTGCAACCGTCACGGCGAATATGAACTCGGCGGGTGAAATCACGGGGTACACGGTCGTGAACGGCGGCGGTGGATTGCTGCCCTACAACTCGGCCCTGTACAGTGCGACCCTTCCCGGCGCGTTTGTGATCGGCGGCGCGACCAACACGAGCATCACTGAGACCAGTGGTGTCCTCCGCGTGAGTGGCACGACGAGCATCAGTTCGCCCGGCAACGCGCTCCTGTGGCGCGGCAATGACTTCAACACCGTTGTGCTGAACAACAGCACGGGTGGTGCAGTCGTCAACGACGTCAACAACCTGTCGATCTCCGGTAACTCCGGTGGGTCGGTTATCGCGCGCGCTGGCGCCTCGGGTAATACGACGACCGGTACGCCGGTCACGAATCAGCCCGCGCAGATTGCCAATACCTGGGCGCTTACGCTGGGCAACATGAACGTGAACTCGCTGTTTGCAGCCGCACAAAACGGCGGCGGCGGCAATTCGGGCACGCTCACCCAGCTGTCCGGCACGAGCATCCACAGCGAGACGCTCGCGCACTTCGAGACCTCGAATGCGAACATCGTGATCGGCAACAACGGCAATAGCTTCGGTCGCGTCGAACTTATCGATGGCGGACCGGATGCCAGCCGTACGGTGACGTTGGTTGAAGACGGCACGATCAAGCTCGGTAACTTGAGCAACCGTGGCACCAGCACGATCACGAGCCGCTTCGGGAGCATCATCGAGGATCCGGCGAACGATGTCGTGATCTCCAGCAACGGCACGCTGGTGGCGAACGCCTCCGCCGGCAACATCCTGATCGGTAATACGACTCATACCGCGGGAACGACGACGGCGAACATCGTGACCTTCAATGCTACGGCGCCAAATGGTGCAGTAGCGGTGACGAGTAACAACTCGACCACGCTCGGCACGGTTAACGCCAACTCGCTGACGGCCGCCGTCACGGGTGGCAACGGCAACATCACGCAGACCAATGCGCTGCGCGTGTTCGGTACGTCGAGCTTCTCGGCGACCCGCAACATCACCCTGACGAACAATGCGAACAACTTCGGTCGCGTGTTCCTTTCGACCACGAACGCCACCCGTGACATTCAGATCACGGAAGGCGGCACGTTGAACCTCGGTGGTGTTACCATGGGCTTCCCCGGTGATACCGATACGCCTCCGTCCGCCGCGGGTAACTTCACGGCAACGAGCGTGAGCGGTGACATCATTGACACCGGTTTGGGTGGCGTTCGCTTGGGTGGCTTCATCGCTGCTGCTGGCGTCGTCAACCCGACCGCGGCCGCCACGATCCCGCCGACATTGCTCTTGGCTCCGATGAACATCATCGGTTCGGGCGCCGTTACGCTCAACGCGGCCAATGGTAACATCGTGCTTGATGACCCGACGACCGACTTCTTCACATCGGCCGGCGTCAGCTTCACCGCGATGAACGTTACCTTGGCACCGCTCGGCACAACCCCGCTCGTGCTCGGTACGGGCAATGTTTCGGGCAATCTGGTCGTCACCTCGGCGACGGGTAACATCCTGAACACGGGCGTCCTCACCGTCGGCGGTGACGCGTTCTTCCAGTCGGGCAGTGGTGATATCAGCATCACCAATGCCGCCAACAAGTTTGGCACGGTTAAGTTCGCCGGCAAGAACGTCAGCATCGCTGAATCGGATGACATGGCGATCGCGACCGGCTCCTCGGCCACGGGCACCACGATCCTCACGAGCGGCGGTAACATCACGATCGTCAATCGTGGTGGTATCGTTACGCTGGCGAAGACCGCCTTCATGACGGCTTCCGGTGGCATCACGCTGCCGAAGCTGATTCAGATTGGCGACACGCTGACGCTCACGGCCGCCGGCACCAAGGACCTGAGCTCGCTCAGCGTCTCTGGTGATCTGGCCGGAAAGTCGCCCATTAACCTGGGCACGGGCACTTACCTGCCCCCGCAGCCTTGATAGTTGTTGACTGATATTACGCCGCAAAGGGCGACCGGGCGACCGGTCGCCCTTTTTCTTTGTGGGGACCCGCCGTCGATGTATACCCGGCGGCGCAAGTCGTGCGGAGTCGCGGTGACTGTGGGCTTCCGTCTGCCGAAGCGACGGTCCTTCGCGCGGGTGCCTCTTACCATAGTCCGAACCGAGTTTTTATCTTGGTCTTAGGCGGCGTTATGCGTGTAACGAACGCCATGGTTTCGATATCAGCTGCGGGTGCCGGCGGTGAATTGTCGAAGGCGAATGACTCTTCGCCAGAACCTGCGATCGCAGCGATCCGACTCTCGAAAATCTATCATCGAACGGGATCGATTCGATACTGGCTCGGACGCGGGCTGGGAGCCACGACGCCGCCACCGCATGCTGGCGGGGGTGAAGTTGCCCCCGCATTAAGCGATGTATCCTTTGCGGTACCGCGGGGCGGCGCTTTCGGCGTGATTGGCCGCAACGGGGCTGGTAAGAGCACGCTCCTGCAGATTCTGGCCGGTACGTTGCGGCCGACGTCCGGAACTTGCGAGGTTCGCGGCCGTGTGACGGCGCTCCTGGAGCTCGGCTCAGGTTTTAACCCCGACTTCACGGGAAGAGAGAATATCTACCTCGCCGGAGCCATTCTTGGCATCACGCGCGCGGAGATGGCCGCGAAGTTCGACGATATCGTTCGATTCGCGGACATCGGTACGTTCATCGACCAGCCCGTCACGACTTACTCGACTGGAATGATGATGCGCGTGGCGTTTGCCGTGGCGATTTCAGTCGAGCCCGACGTGCTGATCATCGACGAAGCGCTCAGCGTCGGCGACATTCTGTTCCAGCAGAAATGCAGCCGCCGCTTGCACGAGTTGATCGCGGCCGGAGTGACCCTTTTGGTCGTCACCCATGACCTTTCGTTTGTGCTCAATATGTGCCAGCAGGCGATCTGGCTCGATCGGGGACAGGTGCGCTTCCTTGGCGACGCTGGGGCTTGCGTTCGCGAATATGTCGCGGCGATGGCAGCACTGTCAGGTAACGCTCCCGCACCCTCGAGCGACGTCGAGAGCTTCCCCGCGCAGTCCGTGCCCAGCGTGCCGGCATTGTCGCTCATCGACAAAGAGCGATTGGGGGACGGAGGCGTGAAAATTGCCCGGGCCTGGCTTTTGCATGCGGACGGCGGGTTTGGCGCGGCTTTTCGGACTGGAGATTGGGCGACGATCACTTTGCTGGTGCAGGCCCAGCGGCCGGTGCTAGCCGTGAGCGCAGGTTGTGAAATCCGAAATCGCCATGGTCAAGTCGTCTTCGCCACCGGTCTTCGCGTGGCGCAACGCTTGATCGCCGCCTTGCCCGCTGGTGGCGTCTGCTTGGTCAACATCCGGTTTCGGCTCGAGGTTCAGGCCGGGCAGTACACCCTGGATGTTGGTTGTGGCGCGGGGGCGGATGCCGACAATACTTGGGATCGTGTGCTGAACGCCGCAGTCGTCGAGATATCGAATCCGCCCGACCAGGAGATAATCCACGGGTTGGTCCGGCTCCCGTACGAAATCACGGTGGCGCGGCCGACTTGAGACGTCGTTCGTCGCTGCGGCGTTCTGATCGGTAGCGCAGTAGCGCCGGGGTTACTCCGTGCTGAACTCGGTAAACGTGTTGGCGAATCCATGGCCGCCCGCCCGAGGCCTAGATCGCTTCGGCGAACGATTTCCGCAGCAAAGCAAAGAACACGGCACCAAAGGCCAGCACCACGACACTGCAGCCATAAACATACAGCAGCTTGTCGAACCGCATCGGCTGGTGCCACAGAATCACCGACCGCGCCAAGTCGATCAGCTGGAAGAGGGGATTGTAGTGCAGAAAGTGCAGTTCCGGCGGAATTTTCCCGGGTGGAAACGTGACCGCCGAGGCGAACAGCAGTGCGGTCGAGACAAACGCCGTGATTTGGCCGATGTCGCGGAGGAACACGCCAAGCGCGGACAGAAACCAGGCCACGCCGAGTGACAAAAGCAGTAACGGCAGCACCAATACCGGCAGCCAGAGCACGCCGAGCCGTAGCCCCGGTGTGCTGAACACGCTGCCGACGACGACCAACGAGAGACTCACCGCAAGGTGAAAGGCCGTCGCACCCATGCTGGCGACCGGCAGGGCCTCCAACGGGAATACGACCTTCTTCACGAAATTCGGGTTGGCCACGATGACGGCCGGCGCCCAACCCAACGTTTCCGCGAAGACGTGAAAGAGCGCCAACCCCAGAAACATCGCGAGCGAGAAGTCGTAACGTGTCTCGCCAGGGATGATGCCGAAGCTCTGCTGGAAAAATATCCCAAACACCAGGAAGTACAGCGCCAGCATCGACAGCGGATTAAGCAGCGACCAAAAGGCGCCCAATCGGCTGCCGCGATGGCGGAGTTCGATGTTGCGATGCGTGAACTGCGCAATCAGTTCACGGCGATTCCACAATCCGGCGACCATCCGCGCCGGATCGAGCACGAGAGCTGTGACCAGCTGTTTTGTCATTCGCGTATCCAATCAACCCGTGCGCGGCGGTGAGTTCAACTCTGCGCGCACCGCCACCGGCATCAACGTCGCGGCAACCTGCGCGACCGGACAGATCGCAATGGCGCATCGTTCGTCATTGATCCCGTGGCTGATTAACCAGCGGTTGCCGTCCCGCGCGGCGCCACAGGGATAAGCCACTTCACCCACGGCCGGATTGAGCCGCGCGAACGCGCGCCCGCCGCCAGGCGGATGAGCCAGATCGAGTAAACGCGTTGGCTGTGCCACCGGCGAAAAAGGCGCACGGGGAGCAAAGCAATAGGCGGCCAGTGCATAGCGGTAGCCGTCCGCGCCATCGTGCACGGAATGGCAGAACACCCAAAACCGGTCGTCCGCCAGCACCGGCGGAGCACCGCCGCGCAGGCCGCCGTGCGAAAGCGGATACGCCTCGAGCGACCAATCGATCCGCGCGACCTCGCCGAAAGCGATGTCACCCTCGTCGGCGAGCGAAAACTCCAGCACGCGGTGCGGAAGAATCGAGTACAGCGCCAGCAGCCGTCCGGTGCCGGGTTCCTCGAAAAATGTCCAGTTCTTCTCCAGTTTCTGCCGCTCTCCGCGCAACACCAGCTCCCGCGGTGAGCCGATCGGCTGCAGCGTCACGGGGTCGAGTTCCTGCAGGAACTGCCAGTTTCGCGGCTCGTGCCACCCGGAATTCCAGTAGATGAAGACTCGTCCGCCGAACCGATACAGGCGCGGATCGGCGAACCAGTGGGTGACGATCGCAGGATAATCTCCCCCGGCGGCAAACCGGACCTGGTCGCTCAAGGGCGCCGCGGAGCCGGCGATCATTTTCAGGCCGCGGTCGAGGCGACCGATCGCGATCCGGCGCAGCCCGTCCGGCAGGACGATACGGCAGGCAAGGATCCAACCATCGCCATCGCGGAGCAAACCGGGATTGAACGCGCGGACCGGGCCGGTC
>Ga0080064_1005822_pt1 | contig 13975 bp, 14 predicted proteins | sample Subgrocontami54m_FD_69260 | JGI IMG/M metagenome (GOLD analysis project Ga0080064, IMG submission 69260) | Subsurface groundwater microbial communities from S. Glens Falls, New York, USA - GMW46 contaminated, 5.4 m (SPADES assembly) (version 2) ...
CACGGGCTGCGCCCGCTGGGCCTGACGAGCCAGCGGGCCTTTCTTCTCAGCATTGGTATGCAGGGTGTCATGGAGGCCGTCAGACGGCAGGGCCTGCCGCAGCGTGAGCGCGACGCCAACATGCTGGCGCTGCGGGACCTGCTGCGGCCCGATGGTCTCGGAGGGTTCCGTGTGCTGGCGCAGGGGAAGGGCGTGGGCGATGTCACGCTGTCCGGGCTGGACGCTGAAGGCTCGGCGGAGCGCGCCGCCGCTTTGCAGGCGCTCACGCCGCCGGCTCTTCCGCTGCTGACCGCGGAGCACATGCCTCTGCTGGCGGGCCGGTACCCGCATCTGGCGTGGGACTGGACGGGCGCGTGGGGTGGTGGGGACGACAGCCAGCAGACCCGCTCCGACTAACCGGCGTCCCCTCAAGGCGTCCTATTTGGACGCGGCCTCAATACCTTCGTTGATGGCTTTCATGCGCGCCTCAAACTGGGCCCGCGCCCGCTCCATGACAACCTGAGCGTCTTCGGGCGCTTCGGCGAGCAGTCGCAGGACATCCTTCGCGTCCAGCCACAGCATGGAGCCGTGGGTCATCGTCCGAATGTAGGTGCGGCTCACGTGCTGTTCAAACAGCGCGGACAACCCGATCCATGACCCGGGGCCGAGCATAAGGGCCACGACCTCAAGGCCGTCGACGTGGGCGCTGTAGGCGAGCTCGCCCGTGAGCAAAAGGCCCATCCTTGACGTGACTCCATCCCGCCTGATGATCATGGTGTTGGCTGGCATGTCCTGCACCACCGCCACCTCGGCAAGCCGCCGCGGCAGGCTTTCTCGCAGCCCGTAGAAGAGCTCGCTCAGGGTGATGACCTGTGCTATCTGTTCTACATCCATGACAGCTTCACTCGTGATGCCGCCGCATTCAGGATGGACGTGGGCGCGCTATCTGGTCCGGGACCACACCCTCTCGGCGCCGTCACGCAGCAATTCGACCAGGCGGTCGTCAGCCCACAGGAATCGTCGGTCGCGGAGACGGGTGTAGCCCCGACCGGCGACCCGAAGCGCGTTCAGCAGCCGTGCGACGGCCCTCGCGACGCTGTCGGAGTCGCCGTTCACGCCGCTGATGGTGAGCATGCCCCCGTGCTCGCGGGGGACGTGTCTGCCGCGCATGCGGCGGGGGTCGGCGGTGAGAAAGACGCGGTCGCCCGCCAGTATCACCGCGGCGCGGCGCTCGTCCAGGCCCTTGATGGGCACGGGCACGTTCCACTCATCGTGGCCCGCGCGGGCCACGTTCAGGCCCTTCGTCTGAAGCGCCTGCACGACCGCTTCGGGCACGCTGGCGTCAGCGAGGAACGCGAGCCATTGCGGCGACTTCTGGGACCTGTTCACAGCGTGTCCAAACCACGGGCGGCGTTCCGCGCCATACGCGCAAGACGGGCTTCATGGAGTGTCCACGGCAGTCTTGAGGGCGCCAGGATGCTCATATCCGTTTCCCCTGAAGGCGGGAGTGCGTCGCTAAACGCGCAAAGTGACCTCGCCCGCGACGACGCGCACGAGCGAGCCGTCCGACCGGCGCAGCATCAGGTTGCCGTCCTGGTCCACCGATTCGGCGCGCCCCCGCTCGACGGTATCGCCCCAGCGTACAGCGACGTCGTGGCCCAGTGTGTCCAGGAACAGCGCCCAGATATCGTGGATGGATTCCCACTTCTGGAGACTCTCGTAGAGGCGCTCCATGTCCCTCATGATGTGGGCCAGCATCTCGGCGCGCGACACGGGGTGGCCCAGCTCGTGAGAGATGCTGGTGGCCGTGGGCACGTCCCCGTACTTCTTCATGTCCACGTTCACGTTGAGGCCGATGCCGACGATGGCGTACTCCACCTCGTCGAGGCGCATCTGGCTGTCTATCAGGATTCCGCAGACCTTCCTGCCCCGGATGAGGATGTCGTTGGGCCATTTGATCTTGGCTGGCAGGCCGGTGTACCTGCGGATGCTGAAGAGCACGGCCAGGCACGCCAGCATATTGAGCTTGCGCAGGTCGGCGAGCTTGGGCTTGAGGATGAGGGAGAAGGTGAGGCTGCCGCCCGGATCTGATATCCACACGCGCTGGAAACGCCCTCTGCCCGCGGTCTGGGACTCGGCCAGGACCAGGGTGCCCTCCGGCGCGTCCAGGAAGGCCAGGTGATGGGCCTCGTCCTGGGTCGAGCTCATGGTCTCCTGGAAGTGGAGGCGCCGTCCGAACGCGCGGGTCGTGAGCGTCTTCTGGATCGCCTCCGGCGAAAGGTCAACCGGCGGCTGCGGCGCTGCGGCGGTGGCTTGTTTTGGCTCTTGCTTGGGCATGGGGCCTCGTTATTGCTACGACTCGTTCTATGTCAAGGAGCGAGTATAGCGCCACGAACGTAGACTGGTCAATGGCGTATCCTGCTCGCCGGGGCAAGCAAAAGGCCCGCTGGGCGACCTGGCGGTGTCCAGCGGGCCGAGAAGACGGGCAGGCCTGTAAGCCGGGTTCTGTACCCCGCGGGCGTGCAGTTTACGGCAGGGCCTTCCTCCTGCGCTCCCACGGGGCGACGACCATCTTTCTGGGACGACGGTTGCCCGTCGCCTCTAGCAGCCAACCCGAGGGCGGACCGGGCGCTCTAAGCCCTCCTATTTGGCCTTGCTCCGGGTGGGGTTTGCCTAGCCGACCGGTTACCCGGCCGCTGGTGCGCTCTTACCGCACCGTTGCACCCTTACCCCGTTCATCACGAGGCGGTATGTTTCTGTGGCACTTTCCGTCGGGTTTCCCCGCCTGGACGTTATCCAGCACCCTGCCCGGTGGAGCCCGGACTTTCCTCTCCCTCGGCATGCGCCGAAGAAGCGGTCGCCCGGCCTACCCGTCTCGCCACAAGTATACATCCGTCTCGCAGCCCCCGGCAACCGCTGGCCGTGCGCGCACGGGGCGCCACGTGTCCTCTCGCAAGGTACGGCGCGGGCGTATCCCGTGACCGGGGATTGCATACCAGTCCGTGTCACGGGAAACAGCGACCCTCGGCGTCGTCCGGGAGGGTGCCGCCCGGGCCGTCCCTTGATTTGACAGTCATCCTTGCTCGTGATATGGTGCGGGTGCTTCAAGGGTTTCCTGTCGCGCAGCACACCTCATATCACACTGCTTACGGAGGACTGACCCCAGATGGAGTACGCGTCTATCAGCCGCCATCTCGCCCGCTTTGTTGATCGCCTTTCCTACAAAGACCTTCCCCCCAGTGTTATTGACCGCGTCAAAGGGCGTATTCTCCACGGCGTCTGTACCGCCTTCGCCGGCTACGAGCATCCCATGGTGCAGGCGGGCAAGCGCCTTATTCTGAACGAGGAGAAGGGTTCGCCCGGCACCACGACTATTTTGGGAGCGAACGTCAAGGCATCCAAACTCGGCGCCGCCTTCGTCAACAGCATGATGCTCTCCTGCCGCAATCAGCACGATTCATATCGCATGCTGATCCATCCGAGCGCTCAGGTGCTGTCCTCCGCGCTTGCCGTGGCGGAGAACAACGGGACATCGGGCAAGGACGTACTCGTGGGACTCGCCGCCGGCTACGAGGTGCTGACACGCCTCGCCAGCAGCGAAGAGTATGTTCTGGATGCTCATGCGCACGGCTTCCGCGCGAGCCCGCTCTTCGGCGTTTTCGGCGCGGCGGCCGCTACGGGAAAGCTCATGGGCCTGAACGAAGACCAGCTTCGAGACGCCCTGGGCTTCGCCGCGACATTCGCCGCGGGCACGGCGGAGGGCCCGCGCGGCGGCTCGGGTGAGAGCATGTTCCAGGACGCGCACGCGACGCGCAGCGGCATCATGGCAAGCCTGATGGCCCAGGAGGGCTTCACGACAACCGAGCAGGCCATTGAAGGGGAGGCCGGTTTCTACAACGCCTTCACGGGCAAGTACCAGCGCGACTATGAAACAGTCGTCGGGGACTTGGGCAAGCGCTTCGAGCTTCTGAACATCACCTCCAAGAGATACCCCTGCGCCGGATTCAACCAGCTTCCCATCATGCTCATGGCCCGCATGGTGAAGGAGCACAAGTTCACACCAGACCAGATCACGCGCATTGACATCGAGATGAGTCCATACGAGACTCGCTATCCGCACCCCCAGTTCGCCCGCCGCTGGACGGTCGTGGGACTGATCGAGTACTTCGTCTCCGTCGCCGCCGTCGCCGGCGACTTCCCCCAGTCGCGGCCCTGGCAGAACTACATCATCGGCTCCGTGGTCTCAGGAGGCGGCACGGACGCCGCCGCTTCGCAGGACCTGGCGGTGTTCAACACACTCAAGAAAACGCAACTGCACTCCAATATACATCGTCCCATCTATCACCCCAAGATCACTGTGCGGCTTAAGAATGGCAAGGTCATAGAAGCCGAGAACGATAAAAAGGAGCTCTTCTGGGGAGTCAAGGAAGAGGAGGAGCTCGCGGTGCGGCTCAAGCCTCTGATGGGTATGAGCGAGAAGCAACTGTCCGGCGTCCAGGGCGCGGTCCGCGGTTTTGAAAAGCTGAAGGGCGCTGGAGACTTCCTGAAGCTGGTCGCGAGACGAGAAGCCGCCAAGAAGGCGTAGCCGCGGAGGGACGCCGTGAAACGTGCCGTACGCGCTTCCCTCGTCCAGTTCAACCCGCGATGGCTCGACCGGGAGCGCAACGCTGACCGGATGCGCGCCTTCGCGGAGGACGAGGCGCGCGAGGGCGCCGACCTCATCCTCTTTCCGGAGCTGGCCAACATTGGCTATATTCCACAGCGTCCCCGCGCCTCAGGGGCGACCGCGGAAGAGGTGGACGCCGCGGTCCGGTACGTCCGCGCCGCCGAGACCATACCCGGGCCGACGACCGCCGCGCTGTCCGAAGTGGCTGCGCGACACCACGCGTACATCGTGGTCGGCATAGCGGAGCGCCATCCCGTCATTCCGGGCACGCTGTACAATTCGGCGGCGCTTATAGGCCCGTCGGGCGTCATGGGTGTCCATCGCAAGGTGCACCTGGGCCGAGACGAAAAGCAATTCTTTTACGCGGGCAACAGCGCGCAGGTCTTTGACACGGATATCGGTCGGCTTGGCCTTCTCATCTGCTATGACAGCCGTTTCCCCGAGATAGTCCGCGCCCAGGCGCTCAAAGGGGCGGAGATCGTCTGCTGCATCTGGGCCAACCCGCGCATTGGCGCCAGCACGGGGCCGCACCGCCTGCACATGTTCTCCTACGTACGCGCCCTGGAGAACGCCAACTTCTTCCTCTCATGCGGACGCGTTGGCGAGGAAGGCGGCGTCTGCTTCAGCGGGCACAGCGCGGTGGGTTCACCGAGCGGCGGGCTGCTGGCGGCGTCCGATACGGAAGATGAGGAGGTGGTGCGTGCGACGCTTCAGGAAGAGGACTTGCTGAAGACGCGGACCATCTTCCCGTATTTCCGTGACCGCAGGCCGGATGTGTACGGCATCCTGGTGGAGCCGCTCGCGCCCGACGGACCTCAACCTGCTCCGGCGGAAGGCTCCGTAACCCATGCGCCTACGCGCGGCGAAGGCGCGGGTCAAGGACATCCCGCAGAGAATCCCCCAGCAGGCTGAACCCGAATACGGTGAGGCTCAGCGCGACGCCGGGAGAGATGGCAATCCACGGTGATGTCTCCAGATGCTGACGTCCGGCGCCCGAGAGCATGGCGCCCCATGACGGAGTCGGCGGCGGCGCGCCCACGCCCAAGAAGTTGAGCGTCGCCTCCACGGTGATGGCCCACCCGATAGCCGCTGTCGCCACGATGATGTACGGCGCGACGCACTGGGGCGCCACGTGGCGCAGCAGCACGCGTGTATTGCTGCACCCGATTGCGCGCGCCGCCTCAACGTACGGGTTCTCCTTCACCGACAGCGCTGCGGAGCGCAGCACCCGTGCACCGCGTGGTATGAGCACCACGGATACGGCTATCACGACGTTGTCCAGGGAAGGGCCAAGAACAGCCACGATAGCCAGCGCCAGAATGAGCGTTGGAAATGCCATGATGGTGTCAATGATGCGTTGCAGCAGAATATCAACCCTTTTGCCAGCGTAGCCGCTCACAACGCCAACGACCGCGCCGATTGATGTGCCTATGAACACCGACACGAGGCCCACGTACAGGGACAACCGGCTGCCATAAAGGACGCGACTGAGCACGTCGCGGCCCAGCTCGTCTGTCCCCAGCCAGAACCGCAGGCTGGGCGGAGCGAACGACAAACCCCGATGGGTCATCAGCGGACTATAGGGCGCGATGACCTCCGCGAAGGCGGCGACCGCCACCATCAAAAGCACAAGCGCGGCGCCAACGACACCCAGGGGCTGATCACGCCACATCTTGCGCGCGCGTCCCCAGAAGCCGCGGCCCGCGGGCCGGATGACCGCCGTTTCCTGTACGATTGCCGAACCTTGAGCGCTCACGTCTGCACGACTCTTCCCGTTTACGTATACCGGATCCGAGGGTCAAGCCACGCGTAGCACAGGTCAACAAGCAGGTTGATGACCAGATAGGAGCAGGCCAGCATCAGGATAATAGCCTGCAGCACGGGATAGTCGCGGGTGCGAATGGACTCTACGATGTAGCTGCCTATGCCGGGCAGCACGAAAATGGTCTCCATCACCACGGTGCCGCCAACGAGGACGCCGAACTCGAGACCCGCAATGGTCACAACCGGCAGCAGTGCGTTCTGCAGCGCGTGACGGACCACCACCAGACGCTCCCCCAGACCTTTGGCCCACGCTGTCCTTACGTAGTCCTGACGCAGCACCTCGAGCATCTGCGACCGGGTCATGCGACTGATGACCGCCCCGTGGTAGAACGCCAGCATCACGGCGGGCCAGACAAGCTGTGTCAGGTTCTCGACAGGATTGCTGAACAGTCCCACTAGCTCAATGGGCGGCAGCCAGTGGAAAGCAGTGACCAGCAGAAGAATAAGCAGGGTGGCCGTGAAGAACGTCGGCATGGTCAGCCCCGCCACACTGACGATGCGCAGAAGATAGTCCAGCCTTGTATTCTGGCGGATGGCGGACACAACGCCAGCCGGCACCGCGACTATCATCGTCATGATGATGGCGAGGAACGCAAGCTCGATGGTGATGGGCAGGCGCTGAGATAGCTCCGTGACGACCGTCCGGCCGCTCGCGTACGAAGTCCCCAGGTTCAAATGCACGACGTCATTCAGCCACGAGAGGTATTGGACCAAGACAGGCTGGTCAAGACCCAGGTCCGCGCGCAGCTTAGCGAGGGCCTCCGGCGATGCCTGGCCTTCACCGCCGGGGCCCACCAGAATCATGAGAGCCACGTCGCCAGGGAGCACGCGCATCAGCGCGAAGATGAGCGCCGATGCCGCAATGAGCACCGGGATGAACATCAGCATCCGACGGAGGACGTACGCGCGCACCGGCGCCTATCTCCAGTCCGGCGGCATGAATGTCTCCGTTCGGCCAGTCCTGCCTTTTACTGGTCCAGCCATGCCCAGTCAAGGCGGTGGGAGTTATACACGTCGTGCGGGAAATAGCCTTTGACTTCCTGCCACAGGCCGACGATGTATTTGCCCGGAGTGACCTCGAATCCCGCCACCTTGTCAACAAGTATGCGCTCGGCTTTCTGCACCAGCTCAAGCCGCTTCTTCTCGTTCAGCTCTGCGGACTGGGCGTCCAGCAGCTTGTCCACTTCGGGGTCGCTGAACTTGCCGTAGTTGCGAGACCCGTTTGTTTTCCAGTAGGGCAGAAGCAGCATGTTGGGGTCGCCAATGGCCTCGGAGATGGAGAGGAAGCCCAGGCCCCAGTCGCGCCGCTCCATGGAATCGTAAAAGGCGGCGTCGTCCATGGGGCGGAGTTGCACGTTCACTCCTATCCGAGCGAGTTGCTGCTGCAGCACCTGGCTGACTTTGACTTCTATTTCAAAGGAGCGCAGGGGCATGACTGTCTTGATGCCGTCCTTGTACCCCGCCTCGGCCAGAAGTTTCTTCGCTTCCGCAAGGTCCGCGGCGGAAGGCTTGCGGTAGCCCGGCAGTTTTGTCAGTTCAGCGCGGGGCATGCCCCACTCGTCAACGGACATCGGGCCAATGACCTTGCCCTGTCCTTCCACGGCGGTGTCTATGACTTCCTGAGGGTCCATGGCAAGGGCCAGCGCCTTGCGGACGCGCAGGTCATTGAAGGGGGGCTGCGTGTGATTGATGACGACGCCCTGCCCGCGCGTGGAGTAGTAGTACATGAGCTTGATGGGGAGCTTCTCCCTCTTGATCACTTCTTCTTCCTGGGGCGACAGGCCGCGGCTCCCCTGGCCGGTTATCAGGACGCGCTTCGTCCGAAGTGCCGCGAACTGCGTCGCCGAGTCTCTGATGGTCAGGAACTTCGTCCCGTCCAGGTAAGGCAGGCCCTTAACAAAATAGTCGGGGTTCTTTACTGACTCGGTCACGACGCCCGGCTCGTATTTGATGACTTTGAAAGGCCCGGTCCCAACGGCCTTTGTCTTCAGCGCGCCCGGGTCTTTCTCCAGAATATGCCTGGGCATTATCTTGAAAAAGCCGCTGGCGATGATGGGGATGAAGGCCGCGTTCACTGTGCCGAGGGTGATCTTCAAGGTGTTGGGGTCTGGCGTCTCCATCTTCTGGATGCTGTCTATCGAGCTTGCGCGCGGGCTGGCGATGCCTTTCGGCGGATGGGCGATACGGTCAAGGGAGAACTTGGCATCCTCGGACGTAAACGGGACGCCGTCATGCCACTTGACGCCCTTGGCGAAGGTGAAGGTGAAGGTCTTCCCATCCGGGGTTACTTCCCACTTCTCCGCCAGGTCGGGCACGATCTGCCAGGTCCCCTGATAATCGTATTGGAGAATCTGGTTGTAGGAGCTTCCGGCGATGGACAGCACCTGCAGGGACGACCCGGAGTGCATATCTATGTTCTGAATGACCGTCTGGTGAAAGCCGGTAAGGACGCCGCCTCGCTTGATTTGCTGTGTCGCTGAAGCGGGGGTGGGCGTTGGCCCGGGAGCCAGGACAGGTGGCGCAACTGGCGCTCTGCCGGGAAGGGGGGTCGGCCGCGCCTGTTCGGGCGTGGGTGGCGCGGCAGGGGACACCGTGGCGCTCGCGGGAGCGGGAGCAGCCTGAGTGGCGGGCGGCGCGGGAGTTGCCGGCGCGCACGCCGCTGCAACTAACACAAAGGCCGCGGAGGACGAGATAAGCAGGCGACTGATCCGATAGACCATGGTAACCTCCTTTGTTTGCTTTGACCAGTTCAATAGTAGACGCAGGGTACTGACCCTCCGTCCACGGCTATGGTCTGTCCGGTGATGGCGGACGCCTGTCCGGATGCCAGGAACACGACGAGCGCCGCAACGTCGTCCGGCTGGACAAAGCGGCCGATCGGTATTTCCTTCAACATGAGCGCTTTCATGGCGTCTTCGCTCGTGTTCGCGGCTTGGGCTCGCGCCTTCATGTTCAAGGTGAGGCGCCTGGTTGCGGTGGCCCCCGGATGGATCGCGTTGACCGTAATGCCGTGGGGTGCGGCTGTGGTCGCCAGCGCCTTTGTAAAGTTGACCAGCGCCGCGTTGGACGCCCCATTCAGGATAGACGTGGACCGAGGTTGACGCACGGCCAAGCCGGCGATGTTGACAATACGGCCCCACCCCTGGGCCTGCATCAACGGCAGAATAAGGCGGCAGCACCGCACGTAGCCGAGAAGCTTTACGTCAAAGTAACGGCGCCAGTCGTCGTCCTGCAAAGTCTCGAACGTACCGTACAGGGGGATAGTCGCGTTGTTCACCAGTATGGCTGGAGGACCCAACTGGGCTTGAGCAGTCTTGATGTAGCGTTCCACGTCCTCCGCCTTTGTCACATCCGCCGCCAGGGGTAGGACCTTCGCGCCCGTGCTCTTCGCGATATCCGTGGCGGCATCATCAAGCTTTGCCTGAGTGCGTCCGCAGATTGCAACCCTCGCGCCTTCCGCAGCCAGGGCACGGGCTATTGCCTTGCCAATGCCCTCCCCAGCGCCAGTCACCAGGGCTGTCTTTCCGTCTAATCCCAGGTCCATGCTTCTCGCGCTGCAGCCCTCGTTGCAATGGGATGTCGTTATCGGGTCGCGACGAAAACCGCACAACCCTCAACGCACGCCGAAGATAACGTGCGGCCGAACGTCCGCAGTAACGGTAGGGTCACTATAGTCCTCCCATGGGCAGTCGTCAAGGGGACGCAGAATGGAAACCCTCATGGCCTGCCAGGTTGTAGGATGGGCGCCCCGACGCCCCCGCAAAAGCTGTGAACCATTACAGCGCCATTGACAACGTCGGGCGGGACTGGTAAAAAGGAGTCGAGCGGAGAAATCCGAGAGGAGGTATGTATGCCGGCAAAGACAATTGTGGCGCTGGACCCCACGGCGGAGGCCAGGATAGCCCAGCGCGAGCCTAACCCTCTGCCGTCGGACTTGAACGGCAAGGTCATCGGCTTTCTCAACGGCGACGGCGCGGGCCAGTTCCTTCGCATTGACGCGTTGTACAAAGAGGTGCTGAAGATATTGAAGCAGCGCTACCAGATCAAGGACGTGGTCTGGGGCGAGAAATTCCGTTCCAAGAACAGCCAGGGAGCCTCGGAAGACACCCTGGACAGCATGGCGCAGAAGTGCGACCTGGTCGTCAATGGGATTGGAGTCTGAGGCTCCTGCACGCCGTGGTGTATCCACGACGGTGTCGAGTTGGCCAAGCGGGGCGCATCCGTCATCAGCATGTGCTCGCAGCCCTTCGAGTCCCTGGCCAGGGTCATGTCCAAGTCCAAGGGCCTGGAGAAAATGCCCCTGATTGTGGTGCCCTGGCCCTTTGACGCCTCCCAGGCGCCGAAGGTCGCCGAGCAGATCGTCGCCAGTATGGAGCAGTCCGCGCGCCAGTCCGCACGGACGCCCACCCGCTAACTATATCTTCGACGAAGTCGCGAAAGGGCCGGATGCGCCCCATCCGGCCCTTTCGCGTGGAAAAGGAGCCGCCATGACAACCGCCAAAATCGTGTCTAAACGTGTCGAGGTGTCCGAGGACCCGCAGGCCATCAACGACTTCTACTATCAGAAGGGCTGGACCGAGGGCCTGCCCATCGTGTGTCCCACCGAGGAGCGCGTACTCCGCATGCTGGAGTACACCGACCGCGCGCCGGACGAGGTGCTTGGGCAGCTTGCCCCCGTGTACGCGGAGGCCACCATCGAGAAGGTCGCCATCAACGCCGTGATGGCGGGCTGTCTGCCCCAGCATATGCCGGTTCTCATCGCGGCGGTGCAGGCCATCGTGGAGAAAGACTTCAACCTGTACGGCGTGCAGACGACCACCAACCCCGTCACGCCCCTGTTCATCCTGAACGGGCCTATCGCGAAGGAGCTTGACGTCAACAGCGGGCCGAGCTGCATGGGGCCGTGCAAGCGGGCGAACGCGGTCATCGGGCGGGCGATGCGCCTGCTCATGATCAACGTTGGCGGCGGCAAGCCGAGCGCTGTGGACAAGGCGACGTTCGGGCAGCCGGCCAAGTTCACGTTCTGCATCGCGGAGAACGAGGAGGCGAATCAGTGGGAGCCCCTGCACGTGGAGCGCGGCTTCAAGAAAGAGGACAGCACCGTCACCACGTGCGGCATCGCCAGCATCATCAACGTGGTCACCACGCCGGAGATCATCCCCGGCTGGAAAGAGGGCGACCAGATTCTGGCGCTGCTGGCGGACAACATGGCCGCCATGGGGAGTAACAACTTCATGAGTGGGATAGGGGAGCCGCTCATCGCCTTCTCGCCGGAGTCGGCGGGCATACTGAAGAAGGACGGTTACTCCAAGCTGGACGTGAAGCGCATTCTTTTCGAGAAGTCCCATAGGATGGCCGCGAGCCTGCCGCCGTTCACAGTGGACCGCATGCGGCATCGGCGCGGCCTCGCCAAGTCCGTGGACAAGTTCTACATCACGGAGAAGCCGGAAGACATCATGATCGTCGTCTGCGGCGGGCTGCTGGCGGCGCACACGGTGTTCATGCCCACGTTCGGCACCACGCAGGCGCAGACGAAGGCGATCGCCAAAAAGGACGGCACGCGCGTGCGCAGCGTGGAGGAGTTCAAGGCGAAGTAGTCGGAACACGCGCCGGCGTAGTACAGAAACGGCCCCTTGTCTCGTTCGAGACAAGGGGCCGTTCGCTTTTTCGACCAGTGGTGGCCTCCGCCGGGCTAGATGTGCAACGCGTGGTAAGAGCGCCGCGTCCGGCGGGCTACGCCAGTCTTGTGGGCTGTCTCCGCGACGGCGCGCGCCACCGCTCGCACGACGCTGCGGTTGAACACGCTGGGGACGATGTAGTCCTCGTGAAGGTCCCGCGTGGGCACCGCGTCCGCGATGGCGTGGGCGGCGGCCAGCTTCATCTCCTCGTTGATGGTGGTGGCCCGCACGTCTAGCGCGCCGCGGAAGATGCCGGGGAAACAGAGGACGTTGTTGATCTGGTTGGGATAGTCTGACCGGCCCGTGGCCATCACGCGCACGTAAGGCTCGGCCACTTCCGGCATGATCTCCGGCGTGGGGTTCGCCAGGGCGAATACGAACGGATCGCGGTTCATCACCTTCAGGTGGTCGGGCGTCAGCGCGCCGGGCCCCGACACGCCGAGGAAAAAGTCGGCGCCCGTCATGGCGTCCTTCAGGGTGCCCTTTATCCGCTCTGCGTTCGTGTTGTCGGCCAGCCACTCCTTCGCCGGGTTCATGTTCTCCGCGCGGCCCTTGTAGACGATGCCCGTCTTGTCGCAGGCGATGATGTGGTTTGTACCGCAGGCCATCATCATCTTGATGCACGCCACGCCGGCGGCGCCGGAGCCGTTGACGACCACCTTCAGGTCCTCCATGCGCTTGCCGGTCAACTTGCAGGCGTTCAGGAGCGCCGCCATGACGACGCACGCAGTCCCGTGCTGGTCATCGTGGAAGACGGGGATGTCAAGCTGCTCCTTGAGCCGGGTTTCTATCTCGAAGCAGCGGGGCGCCGATATGTCCTCCAGGTTGATGCCGCCGAAGCCGGGGGCGATGAGTTTGACCGCCTCCACGATGCGGTCCGGGTCCTTTGTATTGAGGCAGATGGGCCATGCGTCAATGTTGGCGAACTCTTTGAAGAGCATGGCCTTGCCCTCCATGACGGGCAGGGCGGCCTCCGGGCCCAGATCGCCCAGGCCCAGGATGGCGGTGCCGTCGGTGACGACCGCCACCGTATTGCACTTGATGGTGAGCGTCCAGACGGACGGCGGATCGGCATGTATTGCCTCGACGATGCGGCCCACGCCCGGCGTGTACACCATGGACAGGTCGGACCGGGTGGTCACGGGCACCTTGAGCTGGGTTGCTATCTTGCCGCCCAGGTGCAGCAGGAACGTGGGGTCGGACACTCCCGTCACGCGCACCTGGGGCACCGCCTCCATTTTCGCGGCGACGGCGTGGCCGTGGTCGAGGTCGCGCACGGTGATGGTGAAGTCGCGGGTGATCTTGCCGCCCGCCGCGCGCACGATGTCCACCGCTCCGACATCGCCCCCCGCTTTGCCGATGATGGTGGCGATTTTGCCGAGCATGCCCGCCTGGTTGGGGTACTCAGCGCGAATGGTCAGGGTGTAGCCAGGACTCCGAGTCTTTGTGGAGGAGACTGTCGTTGTAGGCATTCCTCGCTCCTTTCGCGATGACGGGGAACGCAGGGACGCGCTTATCGCTGAGCGAGAGGAGAGCGACCGCGGGAGTCGCCACCTGCGCGCTCTTTTTTTGCTGTGACGTATTGTAGTATACCATTCCCGCGTTTTCAGCTTGACCCGCAGGATGACCCGACCTATAGTGGCTATGGAGCCAACGCCGGAGGAGACATGGCCTACAGCGCCCTCGTCATGGAGCATTTCCAGCACCCGCGCAACGCGGGCGTCATGGAGGACGCCAACGCCGTGGGCGACGAGCAGAACCCCGCCTGCGGGGACGTGGCCCGACTCTTCCTGCGCATCGAGGGCGGGCGCGTTGTGAAGGCGAGCTT
>Ga0080064_1005824_pt1 | contig 13971 bp, 13 predicted proteins | sample Subgrocontami54m_FD_69260 | JGI IMG/M metagenome (GOLD analysis project Ga0080064, IMG submission 69260) | Subsurface groundwater microbial communities from S. Glens Falls, New York, USA - GMW46 contaminated, 5.4 m (SPADES assembly) (version 2) ...
CAGCCCTGCCATCGGCGCGATGATCTCGAGCGGAATATAGCTGTTCGACAAATGCCAGCGCTGCGCTTGCTGGATCACGCCGCCGACGGTGAATTTGCGCATCTCGTCGCGGATCGCCTCAAGCGTGTCGTCGAGACCGGGCGTGCCGGCCATAGCTTCCGGCTGGGCACGCAGCAACTCGACGAGGCGTGCGCGGCGCTGCATGGTATTGCCTGCCGCCATCAGTGTTTCGACAAAAGCCGTCAAGCGCGGCGCAAGGTCGGCGCGCGTAAGACCCATATCCGCCGGACGCGCGATCTCGCCCTGACTCATCGGAATGCCGCCGAAAATCTGCGCAAGATATTCGCCGAGCGCGATGCGCACGACGAGCTCTTCGATCTCGCCCAGGCCGCCGGCCGCGTGAATGCGCTCCACATAGGTAGCCAATTGCCGGATGGCCTCGACATAGGTCGCAAGCCAGGCCAGCGCATGCGTGGCCCGCTGCTCGCGGTCGAAAATCCGGCTCACCGTATGGCCGTCAACGGCGACGCGCGCGCGAACCTTGGCAGTCGCGTCAGCGAGGAGTTGCTCCATCGCCTCGGTCGCGCCCCAGGCCATGGCAATCAGATCGTGCCCGGCCTCCGGGCTGAAACGCTGCATTAACGGCTCCGTCGATGGGTGGGCCCCTGCGGGGCGGCGGACATTCCCGATGCGAGGCACGCAAGTAAGCAGCGCCGGCATACAGCCGAGAGGTATTACTTTCCTTTATTTTCCTACATTTTAACCATTTTGCGGTTTCTTAAGCATGCTAGCGCTTTGTCGGGCGGGCGAGCCGCGCTTCATTTCACGTGAGATAAATGATTGTAAATAAACGACTTTTTCTCAAGGCGCTGTCTGTCCGCGCACGTATCATTGCGCTCGCGCTGATTCCGGTTGTGGGCTTCCTGGCGAACGGCGTTGCCTTCACTTCGGGCGAAGCCGACGTGGCGACAGCCTTTGCCAGCTTCAAACGCGCCGCGGCGCTTTCGGACGCGAGCAACGACTTCAAGGCGGCACTCGCCACCATGCGCCTGACCGTTCGCGACTTCGCCTCCAAACCGGACCAGAGCCTGGTGTCCGCATTCAATGAGAGTGAGCGGCTTGCGAGCGACAGCCTGAATACGATCGAGCATTCGGCAACCGAGAGGGAAAAGAAAGACATCGCGGGCCTGCGGGAACGTCTTGCTTCCGTAGCGAAGTCATTCGGTAATCTCGTTCGCGAACAGGAAGCGCTCGGTTTCACCGAAGACGATGGCATACGCCGCCGGCTGCGGGACGCGGGCCAGATCGTCTCGCGCTTTGTTAACGCGGACGCCACCAATGAAATGGCCTGGCTGCGCGAGGGCGACGCGCAGAAATTGCTGATCTCGCTTTTGAATATGCGCCGCTATGAAGCGGACTACCGCAGGCAGCGGAAGGAATTTCTTGGACAGCTCTTCGCCAACGAATTCGAGCGCTTCAACAAGATCGTTGCGACGGTCAACGCTCCGGCTGAGATGAAGGACCGGCTCGCGCGCGAAGTGAAGAGCTATGCCGATTCGCTCAAGGAATGGGGCGCCAGAGTCGATACCATCGGGCCATTTGTCACCATCATCAATCTTGAGATCGAGCAGATGCTGCCATCGGCAAACAGCATCCTCAAATCCGCGCAGCAGGCGACCGTGCTCGCGTCGCAGGCTTTGGCCCGATCGCAGGGCCGCACTAAAAGCATCATCATCTGGGTCGGGTGCACGGCGGTTCTCTTTGGGCTAGGCTTTAGCTGGTTGATCGGACGCAGCATCACGCGGCCGCTCAACGGCCTTGCGGGGGTAATGAAGCGTCTTGCCGACGGCGACACGTCGGCCAAAATCCCGGCCACCAAGGAAAGCGACGAAATCGGTGCGATGGCGCGCACGGTGATTGTGTTCCGCGACACCATGATCGAACGCCAGCGGCTGGCCTTGACCCAGGAAGAAGCCAGCCGCGCGCGAGAGAACCGAAGCGAAACCATTGCCAACAAGATCGCGCATTTCGAGCGTTCCGTTGATACTGCACTGGCGAAAGTGCGCGGCGCAGCCGGACGATTGGAATCCACGTCGAGCCAGCTCAACAGCGCGGCGGATGCGGTTTCGTCCGAGGCTCGCATGGCGGAGGAGCGGGTCGGGGACGCCTCCGGCAACGTTACGGCCGCCGCAAGCTCGGTGGAAGAGCTGGCTGCTTCCATCGCCGAAATTGCATCGCAGGCGACAAAGTCCACCGAGGTCGCGAGCCGCGCGGTCTCCGAAGCCGGCCGCACCGCGCAAAAGATGACCGAACTGAGCACCGTGGCCACACGCATCGGCGAAGTGGTCGGTCTCATTCAGGCGATTGCCGGCCAAACCAACCTGCTGGCGCTCAACGCCACCATTGAAGCCGCGCGTGCCGGCGAGGCGGGCCGCGGCTTCTCCGTCGTGGCGTCGGAAGTAAAATCGCTGGCCGGACAGACCGCGCGGGCGACTGAAGACATCGCCGGTCAGATCGGCGCGATCCAATCAGCCGCCGCCGACGCGGCGCAGGCAATCGAGCAGGTCAACTTCATCATCGAGGAAATGTCCGCCATCGCTTCGACTGTCGCTGCTACCGTGGAAGAGCAAACCATCGCTGTCGGGGCAATCGCCCAGGGCGTCAACCGCGCCTCCTCCGAAGCACGCAGCGGCGCCGAGGCGATGAGCCGGGTGGCCGGCGCCACCACCGACGCCCGAGCCACGGCGGCCGACGTCAAGGCGCTGGCCGACACGCTTGGGCTCGAAGCGGAAAACCTCGAAAGTGAGGTCCGTCACTTCCTCACCGAGGTACAAGCCGCCTAAGCGTGGACTTGCTGGGGGAAGCCGGGCAACGCCCCCTTGCCAATCGCACTGCAATCGACAATCTCAAGTTTGCATACTTTCTCTTTCGGGAAATGCCTTGAGGCTTCTTCGCCGCTCCTATCGCATCGCCATCGATGCTTACGATCATTTCCTCGCCGCCGACGGCTGGGCGATCGCAAGTCATATTGCGCTGTCGACGTTGATGGCGTTGTTCCCCTTCCTGATCGTGGTTACGTCCCTGGCCGGGTTTTTTTCCGGCTCAAAGGATTTGGCCGATCAGGCCGCGCAACTCTTGCTCGGTGCGTGGCCACCCGAGGTGTCGGAGCCGATTGCGCGCGAGATCCACAACGTCCTGACCATTACCCGCGGCGACGTTCTGACGATCGGCGTGGCCTTCGCGATCTACTTCTCCTCCAGCGGAATTGAGAGTCTGCGGATCGGTCTCAACCGCGCCTATGACATTGGCGAGCAACGGTCATGGTGGCTGCTGCGTCTGGAATCCATCGGCTATGTGCTGGTGGCGGCGGTGGCGCTGCTGACGCTCGCCTTCCTGGTGGTGCTAGCTCCACTGATCTTTGGCAGGACAATAACATCTCTCCCTTGGCTCCAGGACTGGGCGCCCGCTTTCCTGCGATACGGGATGGCTTCGGCCATACTGATCGTCGCACTCGTGCTGGTGCATTTGTGGCTGCCCGCGGGACGCCGGAGCCTTTTTCAGATCGCACCCGGCATCATAACAACGCTGATCCTGTGGCTCGCCAGCGGTGCACTATTTGCCCGCTACCTGGCGGAGTCGGCGGCGAATTACGTCAGCACCTATGCCGGCCTCGCCTCGGTAATGATCGCGCTGGTCTATCTTTACGTGAATGCGTCGATTTTCATTTACGGCGGCGAGCTGAACGCCGCCGTCCAGCGCGCACGCGGAAAACGCCCTTCCAAAAACGCCTAAACAGCCGAAATCAACTTATGCCGGCCATGCGGCGTATGTCCGCGGGCGTCAGGCCTTGGGCGCGCAACTCGCGCAACGCCGTCGAGCGCGTGGATTTAGAGAGCTTGCGGCCGTCTGCGCCAAACAGCAGACGGTGGTGGTAGTAGCGAGGCGCCGGCAAGCCGAGCAACGTTTGCAGTAGGCGGTGCACGCTCGTTGACCAGAAGAGGTCCTGGCCGCGCACGACATCGGTCACGCCTTGCACGGCGTCATCGACCACCACCGACAAATGATAGCTCGTCGGTATCTCGCGCCGCGCCAGCACGACATCGCCCCATGCCTGCGGTGCCGCAGGAATGCTCCCGGTTTCGCCGTTGGGACCGCTGCCCGTTTCTATCCATGTAATTTGGATGGCACCTGCTGAATCTTTTTCCCTCCCCCCTTGCGGGGGAGGTGAAGAAATGCGCGCGATCGCCGCTGCCATATCGAGACGCAGCGCATAAGGCTCTCCCGCCGCAATCCGCCGCGCGCGTTCGTCCGTTGTGAGATTCTTCGACGTGCCCGGATAAAGCGGCGCGCCATCGGGATCGTGCGGCCAAGCCCCTTGCGTCTGGCGCTCTGCTACCAGGCGAGCGATCTCCGCGCGGCTTTCGAAGCTTGGATAGACAAGGTCCATGCTTTGAAGTTTGGCGATCGCGGCGCGGTATGCATCAAGATGATCGGACTGCCGCCGCACCGGCTGTTCCCACGTGATGCCGAGCCAGGCGAGGTCTTCGTAAATCGCCGTCTCGTATTGCGGCCGGCACCGGGTCTGATCGATGTCCTCGATCCGCAGCAGAAAGCGGCCGCCCGCCGCCCGCGCCATCTCAAAGTCGAGCAGCGCGGAGAGGGCATGCCCGAGATGCAGATAGCCGTTGGGACTCGGCGCGAAGCGGAAGACATTCATTTCATCAATCGTGGGCTTGACCCGCGGGTCCATCTTCGTGGAACTGAGATTTGCAAACCGATGGATCGCTGGGTCAAGCCCGGCAATGACAAAGAGGGAGCATGGCGGGAGAACTCGACGGTCCGCGGCTGGAGCCGCGCGCGGGCGGCGCGGCGCGGCAGCTTGTCGTTTTCCTTCACGGCTATGGCGCCGACGGCAACGACCTGATCGAGATCGGCCGCGCCTGGCAGCCGCTGCTGCCGCATACGGCTTTTGTTTCCCCGCATGCGCCGGAGCCTTGCGGCCAGGCGCCGACGGGACGGCAATGGTTCAACCTGACCTTCCGCGACCCGAACGAACGCTGGACCGGCGTCAACGCCGCGGCGCCGACCCTCCAACATTTTCTCGATGCCGAGCTTGCCCGCCGCCAACTGCCGCCTTCAGCGCTGACGCTGGTCGGCTTCAGCCAGGGCACGATGATGGCGTTGCATGTGGGTCTGCGCCGCGCCATCGCGCCCGCCGCCATCGTCGGCTATTCAGGCCTGCTGGCCGTGCCTGAGAAGTTCGACCCCGCTGCCTTTGCCTCCGAAATCACGTCAAAGCCACCGGTGCTGCTTATTCATGGAGCGCAGGATGAACTCATCCCGGCGCAGGCTTTGTTTCAGGCGGCTCAGGGCCTTGCGGCGCTGGAAGTGCCTGTGGAATGGCATTTATCTCCCGGAATCGGCCACGGGATCGACCAGGAAGGCCTGCGCCAGGGCGGAGAATTCATCGCACGGCGGTTTTAGCCGACTTGCCCTGCGGGTAACCACCCGGATGCGCTTCACAATCCGGTCACGCTGCCTGTAGACTATGCGGGCTGCGCCCGGCGACGGGTGCAGCGACGTGAGGGAGCGTCGATTTGAACATACACGTGCCGCCCAGCGGTTTCCCGGCTCTGGTGCTCAACGCGGATTTCCGCCCGTTGAGCTACTATCCGCTCTCGCTCTGGTCCTGGCAGGACGCCATCAAGGCGGCTTTCCTCGAGCGCGTGAACATCATCGCCAATTACGATCGCGCGGTGCGCAGCCCAAGCTTCGAGATGAAGCTGCCGAGCGTCGTCTCGCTGAAAACCTACGTGAAGCCTTCGACGCATCCCGCCTTCACGCGGTTCAATGTCTTTCTGCGCGACCGCTTTGTTTGCCAATATTGCGGCGCGCGCGACGACCTCACCTTCGATCATCTGCTGCCGCGCTCGCGCGGCGGGCACACGACCTGGGGCAACGTGGTCGCGGCGTGTTCGGGTTGCAATCTGCGCAAGGGCAACAAGACGATGAATGAGTCGGACATGTACCCGTCGCAGATGCCGTTCCAGCCGAGCGTGCAGCACCTGCACCGCAATGGCCGATTATTCCCGCCGAACTATCTGCACGAGAGCTGGCTCGACTATCTCTATTGGGACACCGAGCTGGAGCCGTAAGGCTGCGCGGCCCGCGCGCCTGCTGCCGCGACGGCTGCGAGCACGAGCGAGATCAAAACATTATAGCCCGCGAGCGACAGCCCAAGAAAGTGCCAGGCCGCCTCATCGCAGCGAACGATGCGCGCCGATTGCGCACGCTCCAGCAGATTGCCGCCTGAGCCGAGATTGCTGAGAGCCGCGCATTCCTGCGGCCCAGCCCACCATTTCCATTCGACGCCGGCGTGATAGACACCGAGCCCGGCGTTATAGAGCATCGCCAGCGCAATCCCCGCCAAGCCCGCGGCGAGAAGTTGGCGCGGCCATTTTGCCAGCGCACCGGCGGCGACCAGTACGGCCAGCGGAATCACAACGTAATAAGGCACGCGTTGCTGCAGACAGAGCGGACACGGCGCATAGCCCAGCACATATTGGAAGAACCAGGCGCCGAGGATGGCCGCCATGCCGCCAAGCGCGACGGCAATCGCCGCCGCCGCCACCGGCTCGTCCCGGATCACATTTTGAATGCCTGCGCGCATGTCAAATTATTGCCGCCGTAGCATCGGTTGCAAAACGTTCTGTCCGGTATCGAGTTGAAATGCGACCGCATAATGGAACGCAGCTTCGCGCGCTTGAGTTGAGAGTTTTGGCAACGGCTGACCCAGATAGGGTGAGACTTGATAAATTTCTGAAGTGGCCCGTCCCAATGCGGAAGGAGCCATGGCCCAAAGGGCAACAGGCGCGGCCAGTAGCACCGCGAGGCAAAGCGTTGCGCCGTAGAACCAGCTTGGACTGCAGGCGATCTGTGTTCGCACCCAGCGGAGAGCCAGAATCGTCAATCCAACGAAAAATGCCGGCTGAAGCATGGCAAAGCTGCGGGGAATGAGATCGGACCAGAAAAACACGGCGGAGTAGGGATCCCCCACATGGTTCATCAGAATCGCAAGAGGGATGGTCATCAGGCATAAGCTGAAGCCTACCGTCAGATCGCTTCCGATCGGACCGAGTTGATCGAGCCTGTTCCTGAAGGGAAGCAACAGCCGGTTTTCGAGGCTGTCCAAGGGACGAAACCTAAGTTCTTGGCGACGAGCAAGCCATAGCGCCACAAGCAGCGCCGCCAGCACACTGCCCGCCACGATAAAGGGCCACAGGCGCAAGTCGGCCAAGATGGTTCCTCGCGCCAATGCACTTCCCAGAGCCAGAATACAAATCGTGATGATCCGCAGATCAAAAATCCTGGGGCGGACTATGATGTCAATCGCGATAAGCCAGGCGAGAAACAGCGCCCCCATGCTGTGATGAAACAGCAGGAGTGCGGCAGCCACCCCATAGGCGGCGAGCCAGGCGCCGCGCCATCGCAGGAGGAACACTGCAAGTCCGATCAAGAAGACTTGGCCCCGAGGCGTGTATCCAAATATCGAATATTCCGAGCCGCCGACGAGAAAACTCTTCACAATATAAATGATGCTTTCGAGCGTGGACGGCTTGTTGCCTCCCAATGCGGTGAAGGATGCAGCAAATGGGCGTAAAAGAACTCCCTTTGAGGCGAACAGGCTGAGAGCGGCCACGATCGCCATGCCAAGCGCCGTGCCGCAAGCCAGGATCGGATCGCCGCTACTGATGATCGCCCACCTGAGAATTGTGGCAGCTATTATTGCTCCCACAATGACGCCGAAAGCTACCGACAACGAGATGATCAGCGCATAGTCGAACTTAACGCCGTCGGCAAACATCCGGACAACCCGGCTCGCGCCATAAATAGCGGTGTTCATCACCAGATAATGCGTGGCGTTGTTGACTCTGAAATTCCAGCGCCGGAGAAAAAAGTCTGCGTTATCCTGCTGTGCGAAATAGTTGAGGATTTCCTTGTGAAGGGGCGCAGACTCTCCCGGATGAAATTGCTCGACGGCCATCTGGTAGAAATAAATGGTGTCATCGTTGCCGCGGAACGAGCCGTCGAACATTCGTGCAAAGCCGAAGAAAAAGATCACGACCGCAATGGTCGCGATAAACGGCACGAACCAAACCCGCTCAGACCCCCTCGTGTTGATTTTTTCCACCATCACCCCCCGGCTTTCTATAACTCAGCAGGGGTGATAAGTCGTCAAGTGGCGGCTATTTGAATCGGCTGTTTTGTTGATTGGGCTTCCGTCCGCACCGGATCGCAGGCCGTTGACCTTGCGCGGCCTGCCGGTATGATCCGTCCCTCTTGCCCCTGTGGCGGAATTGGTAGACGCGCCTGACTCAAAATCAGGTGATGCAAATCGTGCTGGTTCGAGTCCGGCCAGGGGCACCAATCCCGCAAGTATCGTCGGCCGAAAGCCCGCAGCGCTCCTCATTGGCACATGGCGCGGGTGACGAAGGATTCGACCGGACATTCTCCCGATTCCGGCGAGCGGCCGGAGAACCAGATCCGTGCAGGGCATTTTTGCGCCGACTGAATATCCAGGCTGGTGCCGGAGCCAAAGCCCTTGCTACGGCAAACCGCCTCGGCAGCCGCACGGCAGTCCGGAGCGCCGTTGGCGGCTATGGTGCAGCGCTCACGACCATCGACCACGCGGGCATGCGGCAACCGCGCGACGGTATCCGCGGCATCCTTCGCGGCCCCCTTGGCGGCTTCGGCCGCGCCTTTTGCGGCGCCCTTGGCGACGTCGGCTGCTTCCTTGGCCGTGCTGCTGGCGCGGCCACCCAAATCCTTGAGCGTGCCACGGGCATCTCGAACGTCCGACTTCAGCCTATTAAAGGAATCCTGAAACCAGCGGCCGATGCTTTCGAGCATCCCTGGTTCGGCGGGTGCAGGTTCTTGTTGCGGGGCTGTACGCGCGGGAGGCGTGGGTTGCATAGACGGCGTTTGCTGCGCCGCCGCAGCCAGGCTGAAAAGCAATAGGGCACCTATCGCGGCCGAAGCCACGGCGAGGCCACGATGCCGCCGGCCAGGTAGATTGAAGGATTTCTTGCCGCTCATCAGGGCGTTCCCGCCGGGGCAATGGTGGCGCCACCACAGCATGTTACCAGTAGTGTGTCACTTTACGCCGGTTCCGTGGCAAATTTGGGGAAGACTCCAGACGGCCCAGGCGTCCTAAAAAAGATAAGCCGCGCCGATGATCCCCGCGACAAGGATGATCGCACCAAGACCCACCCACAATTCAAGCCTCTCCTCCAATATGACCCGGACCCGAATGCCGTACCGATTCAAAAGGAAGGCGACGATATAGAAACGCATCCCGCGCGCGATAAACGACAGCAATATGAAAGGCAGCAGCGGGTAATTGGTGAATCCAGAGGCGATGGTCACGATCTTGTAGGGGATCGGCGTCATGCCCTTCAACAGGATGATCCAGGCGCCCCATTCCCTGTAGGCTTCGCGAAAGGCTTCGATATTGGAGCCATAGCCGTAGAGCTGAATCAGCCAAAGGCCGAGGGACTCATAGAGATAGGCGCCTATGAAATAACCCAGCAGCCCGCCGGCTACCGAGGTCACTGTGCAGAGCGTGGCATAAAAATAGGCCCGGTCAGGCCGAGCCAGGGACATGGGGACCAACATCACATCCGGCGGCACGGGAAAGAACGAACTTTCAGCAAAGGACACCACGCCCATGATCCAGGAGGCGTATGGCTTGCCGGCGGCGTCGATGCACCAGTTGTAAAGGCGGCGGAGCATGGAGGTCTTTAACGGTGGTGGCGGGGGGTGTCTACGTTCGGCCCCTTTGAAGCCCAGCGGCCTCAGCGCTGCTTGCGAACGCGACGGCTTTCGAGGGCAACGACTTTGCGCCGCGCGGGAGGCGCAGTCTGAAGCTTTTGCCCCTTGGGCAGCTTCTCGGCGATACCCATAAGCTGCTCGCGGCGCGTCATTTCGTCCCAAACATCTTGCGGCCGGACCCCGGCGGCAACCCACAGCACAACAAGGTTATAGATGAGGTCGGCGCTTTCGCGCACGACGGCGTCGTTATGGCCGTGCATGGCGTCGATCACCACCTCCACCGCCTCCTCGGCCAGTTTTTTCGCCATCTTGGCGCGGCCGGATTGCAGCAACCGCGCGGTACGCGATGCGGTCGGGTCGCCGGAGCGAGCTGCCAGGACGGCCTTATGCAGGCGGGCAATCGAATCACTCATGCTGCCCACCATAGCGCGAACTCACAGTCCCTTCGTTAACGAAGGCATGATCCGCAACGTTAAGCCTAACGGCCTTAAGCGCGAGGCTGCAAGCCGGCCTGCTCGCGACCAAGGCGGCAACCGCTCTGCCGAGCGCCGGCACAGCATAGCATGGCTCACGCAACAACACGGCGGCGAGACCGTTGTTAGGGATGGTCGCCGCTATTTCCGGGACCCGTCTTGCTCTTTGGATTGCCATGATCTTTGGTAAAGCAGATAGGTGGGCGACAGGAAAAGAAAGATGAGCTTGCGTCATCTCCCGCTCATTCGTGCCGGACTCGCCGCTGCGACCATTGTTGCGGCCGCTCTCGCGGCATGCCCGGTTGCCGCGCAAACACCAATCAAGGTCGCGCTCGAAGGCAGTTTCGAGGGGCCGTCCACGCCGTTTTTTGTCGCGCAGGACCGGGGCTATTACCGCGCCGCGAAGCTGAATGTTTCGATCGATGCGATAAGCGCGACGCCCGACGCGATCAGCCGCGTCGCTTCCGGCGCCGCCAATTTCACAGTGGCCGACATCAACACCGTCATGAGATATCGGGACCAGAATCCAGAGGCTCCGATCAAAGCGGTATTCATGGTCTCCAACAAGACGCCTTACGCCATCGTCGCCCGCAAGAGCCGCGGCATTACCAAGCCCAAGGATCTTGAAGGTAAGAGACTGGGAGCACCCGCCGCGGACCCGGCCAGCGTGCAATGGCCTCTCTTCGCCAAGCTCAACGGGATCGATATTTCCAAAGTGAAGATCGAGAATGTTGCCGCCGCGGTACGCGAACCTATGCTCGCGGCCGGTCAAGTCGATGCCGCCGTCGGTACCTCCTATTCCGTCTACCTCAATCTCAAGGAACGCGGCGTTCCCGTCGATGACCTGCTGATCCTGCGCATGGCTGATTTCGGCCTGCAGCTTTACGGCGACGCCATTGTCGTCAATACAAAATTCGCCGCCGATCATCCGTCGGCGGTAAAAGCATTTCTTCTCGCGTATGTGAAAGGATTGAAGACGACGATTCAGGATCCCGCGCGCGCGGTGAACTCAATGATCAAGCGCAACGACGCTGCCAAGAAAGATGTCGAGCTTGAACGGCTGCGCATGGCGCTCGACGACAACATCGTTACCGACGAGGTTGAGAAGAACGGTTTGGGCGGAATCGACGCGGGGCGCTTCACCAATGCGATCGAGCAGCTTGAACAAACGTTCAAGTTCAAGATGAAGCCAGCCCCGAGAGATGTTTTCGATGCCTCATTCTTGCCTCCGCCTTCACAGCGTGTTTTGGAAGGACGCAAACGGCAGGGCTCGCGCTTGCCGAATTTTGGACGTTTTCCTGGGTGAAATAGCTTTAATGACGGGGGCTCGCCGACGTTAGGCTTGTTTTCCAGCCGCCTTTGCCTTCCAAACCGGCATCATCTTAAATAGAATGCCCGTGGAACCTGGAGTTCCAAGGCCCGAGAAAACAGGACGGACCGCGACCCGTGACATTTTGTGCAAAATTTCTAACCGGCGCCGCACTGTTCGGCTGCACCAACATCGCAGCTGCGATGCTGGTCGCCACTCCAGCTTCCGCCGAGGCGTTGCTTCTTGTCGAAGCCGATAGCGGTAAAGTACTGCATGCCGAGAACGCTAGCTACCCGTGGTATCCCGCCTCGCTCACCAAGTTGATGACGCTGTATGTGACGCTCCAGGCAATCAAGGAACAACGTCTCGCACCCGATGCACTCATCACCGTTTCGACGAGAGCCGCGACGCAGGCGCCCGCGAAAATGGGCTTCAAGGCCGGAACTCAAGTCACCGTCGATAACGCACTGAAGATGCTGATGGTGAGATCGGCTAACGATATGGCAGTAACGCTTGCCGAAGGCGTGTCCGGTTCGGTTGAAGCCTTTGCCGATGACATGAACGCGACTGCAAAACGCCTGGGAATGGTACAGAGCAGTTACGTGAATCCGAATGGCCTTCCTGCCGACAATCAGATCAGCTCGGCGCGCGACCTTGGCATTTTGGCGCGGGCTCTTATTCACGATTTTCCGCAATATGAATTCTACTGGCACCTTCCCGCGATCAGGTACGGCAAGCAAGTGACGCGCAACTACAACAAACTGATGCAGCGCTATCCGGGCACTGACGGCATGAAGACAGGCTACATTTGCGCGTCCGGATTCAACCTGGTGGCCACGGCGACGCGGAATGGAAAGCAGCTGATCGCCGTCGTGCTCGGCGCGTCATCCTCGGCCGCACGCGCGGTGAAGGCCGCGCAACTGCTGGAGCGTGGCTTCAACGGCAGCGGATTGTCCTGGCTGACGCCCTCCCTCGGCACCGTGGATGCGCTGACACCGATCGCCGCCGCGCCCCCCAATCTGCGCGACGAGATGTGCGGCGACCATCGCAAGCGCCCGCATTCCGAGGACGAAGACGACGCCGATGAAGTCGTTGCCTCCAACTCCGCTGCCGCTGAACCGCCTTCGGTGATGCTGTCCGCGCTGCGGGCCCCGGCCGGAAAACTTTCCCTGGCAACCGATTTGCCGCAAGCGAACGCCGAGCCGATCGAGGTCTATGCCGGCCCGGCGAAGGCCCCATCTCGCGCTGCGTTGATCGCCGCCGCAGCCGCTAAGGGAAATACCCCAAAGGCGGTTGCCGTGCAGCCGGTGCCGATCACCACGGGGTCGGTCGGCGCAAAGGGGACGGCAAAGGTCGCCGCGGCCGGCAATAGTGCTTGGACGAGCCTGACGCCGACAACCTTGGCCAACGCACCACCGCCGTCGATGGCGGCCGTGTTGGCCGAAACCCCCGTTACCGTCCCGCTCCCGCGTGCCCGGCCGCAGGTCAAGCCCCGCAAACCGTAAGGCTTAAAAGGCCGGCTTGCCTGCGGGAGAGAGACGGCAGGCTCTTGCCACGCCTTAGCGCTTTGCCCAATCTGGCTTGAAGCCATACCGCGTCGATTCACATTGATTCGCGCGGAGGGGGAGCGCCTTGGAACGCATCTGGCTCAAGCACTATCCGCCGGGAGTTCCCGCCGACATCCAGCCGTCGCAATATCCTTCCGTTGTGGCAATGTTGGAGGAAAGCTTCGCCAAGTTCAGCTCGCGGACGGCGTTCGTCTGCATGGATAAGGCGATCACCTACGCCGAGCTGGACGATTGGTCCCGCGCGCTTGCCGCTTGGCTGCAAGGCAAAGGGCTGAAACGCGGCGCGCGCGTCGCCGTCATGATGCCGAACCTTCTACCCTATCCGGTGGCGATCGCGGCCATTTTGCGCGCCGGTTTGACAGCGGTGAACATCAATCCGCTCTACACGCCGCGCGAGCTTGAATTCCAGCTCAACGATTCCGGGGCCGAAGCCATTATCGTGCTGGAGAATTTCGCCGTCACGCTGCAGCATGCCATCGCCGGCAGCGCAGTGAAGCATGTCATTGTTAGCGCGGTCGGTGACATGCTAGGGCCGATGAAAGGCTCCTTGACGAATTTTGTCGTGCGCCATGTGAAGAAGATGGTGCCGCACTACGATCTTCCTGGCGCAATCACGTTCAGGCAAGCCATCGCCGCAGGCTGGCACATGCGCCTGCAACCGCCGGATATCGGCGCGGAAGACGTCGCCTTCCTGCAATATACCGGCGGGACAACCGGCGTGGCCAAGGGCGCCATGCTGCTCCCTCGCAATATGATTGCGAATGCGCTTCAAGGTTAAACCCGGCACGCG
>Ga0080064_1005825_pt1 | contig 13964 bp, 12 predicted proteins | sample Subgrocontami54m_FD_69260 | JGI IMG/M metagenome (GOLD analysis project Ga0080064, IMG submission 69260) | Subsurface groundwater microbial communities from S. Glens Falls, New York, USA - GMW46 contaminated, 5.4 m (SPADES assembly) (version 2) ...
GGCGGCGTCGAGCACCGCGCGAACGAACTTGTCGTAGCCGGTGCAGCGGCACAGGTTGCCGGCGAGCCAGTAGCGCAGCTCCGTCTCACTCGGGTTGGGGTTTTTCTCCAGCAGCGCCTTGGAGGCTATCAGGAAGCCGGGCGTGCAGATGCCGCACTGCAGCGCCGCGTGCTCCAGGAACTTGCGCTGCAGGGGATGCAGCTCCTCGCCATTGGCCATGCCCTCGATGGTGCCGATCGACTTGCCGTTGGCCTCCACACCCAGCATCAGGCAGGAGCACACCAGCCGGCCGTCGACCGTGACGCTGCAGGCGCCGCAGTCGCCGGTGGAGCAGCCCTCCTTGGTGCCGGTGAGGCCCAGCTGGTCGCGCAGACAATCGAGCAGCGTCTCTTCCGTCTCGCACAGGAATTCGACCGCATCGCCGTTGACGGTTGCGGTTACGTGGTGTTTCGACATCAGCCCTTCCTCGCCCTTTCGAGTGCAATCTGTGCGGCGCGACGGGCGAGGACGCCCGCGACCTTGATGCGATAGTCCTTGGTGCCACGCTTGTCGTCGATCGGCTGGCAGGCCGCTCGCGCCGCGGCATCGAGCTTCTGCATGGCGGCAGCGTCGACCTTGCTGCCGATCAGCGCGGCGGCAGCCGCCGCCACCAGCAACGGACGCGGGGCCACCGCGCCGAGCGACACGCGCGCGGCCGTGCACTTGCCGCTGGCATCGAGCGTCAGGCACACGCCGACGCCCACCACCGCGATGTCCATCTCGGTGCGCGGGATGAAGCGCAGATAAGCCTCGCCCGTGCGCGCGGGCTTGGCCGGCAGCAGGAACGAGGCGACGATCTCGCCCTTGGCCAGCGACAGCTTGCGCGGGGCGATCATGACGTCCTCGACCGGCACATCGCGCCGGCCCTTGGGTCCGACGATCGACGCCTTGGCTCCCGCCACGATCAGCGCCGGGACGCTGTCGGCGGCCGGCGAGCCGTTGCACAGGTTGCCGCCCATGGTGGCGCGGCCCTGGATTTGCGTCGAGCCGATCAGGTTGGCGGCTTCGACCACGCCGGGCCAGACCGACTTGAGCTTGGGATGCTCCTTCAGCTCCGCCCCCGTGACGGCGGCGCCGATGCGGAAACCGCCGCCCTCCTCCTTGATCTGGCGCATCTCGGCGATGCCCTTGATGTCGACCACCAGCACAGGTTCGACCAGATCGGTCCTCATCTGCACCAGCAGGTCGGTGCCGCCTGCAAGCACGCGCGCATCGCCACTTTCCTTGGCGAGCAGCGCGACCGCCTGGTCGAGCGAACTCGGCGCTTCGTAGCGCATTACCCTACCTCCTCACCGTTTGTGCGCCTGCAGCATGGCACAGCAGCACGCCTCCCGCCAATCCCGGGCGACGAAATCGCACGCCAGACGTCCAGGTTTTGCATGCAAAGCGTCGGCTGCGGTATGAAATCGGTGCGGCAGCTGAGCTGACGCCGGCTCGGCTCACAAGGAGTAGGCAGATGGCCAAGAAGGGCTATTGGATCGCGCACGTCAACGTGACGAACCCGGAGCGCTACCAGGACTACGTCGCGGCCAACGCCGTCGCGTTCAAGAAGTACAACGCCCGCTTCCTGGTGCGCGGCGGCGCCGACTCGATTGCGCCCGAGGGAAAGCTCAAGCCGCGCCACGTCGTGATCGAGTTCGACAGCTACGCCGCCGCCAAGGCCTGCTACGAGTCGCCCGAGTACAAGGCGGCGGCCAAGCTCCGCGATGCGGCCAGCGCCGCCGACCTCGTGATCGTCGAGGGCTACGACGGCTGAGGCGTCTCAATCAGGCTGCCGCGGCGTCCTGAGCGTCCGCCTTGCGCATCGACAGGAGCAGCGCTTGGATCTCATGGGCCGGCAGCGGCCGGCTCAGAAGATAGCCCTGCACCTCGGTGCAGCCCTCGGACTTGACGGTATCCAGCTGCTCTTGCGTCTCCACACCCTCGGCGGTGGTCTGCATGCCGAGGCCCCTGGCCATGGCCGCCACCGCGCGCACGATATTGAGCGAGCCGGCGGCTGCCGGGATGTTCTTCACGAACGAGCGATCGATCTTGATCTTGTCGAAGGGAAAGGTTTGCAGGTAGCTGAGCGAGGAATAGCCGGTGCCGAAGTCGTCCATGGCGATGCGCACGCCCATCTCGCGCAATTGAAAGAGGATGGCGAGCGTCGCCTTGCTGTCGTGCAGCAGGATGCTCTCGGTGATCTCGAGCTCGAGCCGTTCCGCGGCGAGGCCTGTCGAAGCGAGCGCGCTGACCACCAGCTGCAATAGGCCCGGGCTCCTGAATTGCGCCGGCGAAAGATTGACGGCGACCTTCAAGTCGTTCGGCCAGGCCGCGGCGGTGGCGCAGGCCTGCCGGATGGCCCACTCGCCGAGCGCGACGATCAGCCCGATCTCCTCCGCCAGCGGGATGAACTCACCCGGCGGTATCATGCCCCGCTCGGGATGCTGCCAGCGAATGAGGGCCTCGACGCCGGTGATCTCGTTGCTGGCGAGATTGAGCACCGGCTGGTAGTGGAGCACGAATTCGCCGGCCACCAATGCCTTGCGCAGGTCGTGCTCGAGGGCGCGGCGCGTCTGCATCTGCACGTCCATGCCCGGCTCGAAGAAGCGGAACGTGCCGCGCCCGTCGCCCTTGGCGCGATAGAGAGCCAGATCGGCATTCCTCGTCAGCTGGTCCGGGTCGACACCGTCGGTCGGCCCGACGGCAATGCCGACGCTGGTCCTGACGACCACCTGGTGGCCACCGATATCGAAAGGCTTGCCGATCGCCTCGATCACCCGCTCGGCCAGCGCCGCGGCATCCGCCGGCCGCTCGGGCGCGACTTGCACGATGGCGAACTCGTCGCCACCCACGCGAGCGACGGTGTCCGTGTCTCTGACAATGCCGCGCAGGCGCTCAGCCACGGCCTTCAGCAGCTGGTCGCCGGCGGCGTGCCCGAGCGTATCGTTGACGTTCTTGAAGAGGTCGAGGTCGAGCAGGTGGGTGGCGACGATGTCGCCACGCTCGACGCGCGCCAGCGCCTGCTCCAGCCGCTCGTTGAGCAGCGTGCGGTTGGGCAGGTCCGTCAGCGCGTCATGGTGGGCCATGTGCGCGATCTTGGCCTCGGTGCGGCGCTGCTCGGTGATGTCCTGGTGGGTGGTGACCGTGCCGCCGTCGGCCATCGGCTGCACGACGATTGCAATGCAACGCCCGTCGCCGAGCTGGCTGTAGAACTGGTCGGAATTCATTTCATTGCGTCGGCGCAGCATGCCGTCGACGATCTCATCGGCCGATTTTTCCGACAGCAGGCCGTTGCCGATGCGCTGCTCGATGATTTGTCGCAGCGTCGTGCCGGCCTTCACCTGTTCCGGCTTCAGCCCGTAGATTTTCGCATACCGCGCATTGCTGAGCACCAGCCTGTGCTCGGCATCGAACATGGCAAGGCCTTGCACCATGTTGTTCAACGCCGCATCCAACCGCATGTTCTGGGTGCTCAGCTCCGACGCCGCAGCTTCGCGCTCGTCGGTTTGGCGGAAATGGAGGGCGGAGATTGCCGATCCTACTGCGGCGAGTGCCATGAACAGCAACAGGCCGACGGCAAGGCTCTGCGTCCGGATGCCGTGCAGGAACGGAGCGATGGGGACATCGATGGCGAACGCACCCATGACGTCGCCCAGCTGCCACTGCGGCTTGCTCTGCTGCAGCTGGTTGTGACAGCTGACGCAGCTCTGCTCGCGGGCCAGCGAGGGATAGACGGTTCGGAACACCAGGCGGCCGTCGATCGTCGACAGCGCCGACACCGGCTTCGGGTCCTTATGGGCGGCGAACGCCTCGATCGTCTTGGCCATCCCGGCGTCTGCCGGCGGCGTTGCGATGTGCCGTCCCTGGCGGCCGACCCAACGCAGCAGGAATTGGTTGTTCGAGCCGACCTGCTTGTTGAAATTTTCGATCGAGTGGGCGCGGAACGTGGCCGGCACGGGCGCATTCGTTCCCAGCTGCGAGCGGACGCCCGAATAGCTTGTCACGAACGCGTCGACCAGCCGCAGCGCGGTAACCTTCTCTTCAGCTTTCTGGGCCCGGAATTTTTCCAAGCTGGAATGGTAGAACGCGTAGCCGACGCTGGCGCTGACGGCGCCGGCGAATGCCAGGTACATCAGCAGGCCGAGACCGGATTTCGAGCGCAAAAACCGAGCCAGGGAAATACGCACACCCCACTCCCCCGTTTTGTGGCCGTCAAACAATGCGTTAGAAGGATTAAACAACCGTGCCTTGCGCCGCCCGGCGCGCAGCATCGGCGCGATTGATGCGTGGGCGTGGGTTTGTGCGCTATCGGGCGGAAAGGGCCGTGGCCGCCTCAAGTGTATTGCGGAGCAGGCAGGCGACCGTCATCGGCCCGACGCCGCCCGGCACCGGCGTGATGGCACCCGCCACCTCGGCGGCTTCCGCGAACGCCACGTCCCCGACCAGACGCGGCTTGCCGTCCGGCCCCTGCACGCGCTGGATGCCGACGTCGATGACGATGGCGCCGGGCTTGATCCAGCTGCCGCGCACCAGCTCCGGCCGGCCGACCGCCGCCACCACCAGGTCGGCACGGCGCACCACGGCAGGCAAATCGCGCGTGCGCGAATGCGCGATCGTCACGGTGCAGTTCTCAGCCAGCAGCAGCTGCGCCATCGGCTTGCCGACGATGTTGGAGCGGCCGATGACGACGGCCTCCAGGCCCTCGAGCTTGGGGCAGACCGACTTGGCAAGGATCAGGCAGCCGGTGGGCGTGCACGGCGCCAGCGCCTTGGCCCCGCTGGCCAGGCGGCCGATGTTGATGGGGTGGAAGCCGTCGACGTCCTTGCCCGGGTCGATCGCCTCGATGATGCGGCGGGTGTCGATGTGCTTGGGCAGCGGCAGCTGCACCAGGATGCCGTGCACGTCGCCGCGCCGGTTGAGGTCGTCGATCAGCGCCAGCAGCGCGGCCTCGGGCGTGTCGGCCGGCAGCCTGTGCTCGAACGAGGCCATGCCGGCATCCTGCGTCGCCTTCGACTTGGTGCGCACATAGACTTGACTCGCCTGGTCCTCGCCCACCAGGACGGCGGCAAGGCCGGGTGTCACGCCGCGCTCCTGTTTCAGCTTGGCGGCGCCGGCGGCAACGTCGCGGCGCAGCGACGCGGCGATCGCCGTGCCGTCGATGATGGTTGCGCGTGACATGGAAACGCTCCGCTTCTCACCGCAGCTCGGTCAACCGCGCCTCGATCAGCCTCGCGAGCCGGGCGGGCTCGCCCGTGACGGCCAGCGTCTTGACGCGCGATTTGCCCCCTACCGCGACGGCGACGCTGCTCTTGGCTACACCCAGCCAGTCGGCCACCACCAGCTCCACCGCCCGGTTGGCCTCGCCCTTGTCGGCGGCGGCGCGGACGCGGACCGTGAGTGCCGGCCCCTGCGCCGTCTCGGCCAGGCCGTCGACGCCCTCGCGCGAGGACTTCGGCGTGACGCGCACAACCAGCCTGATCCCGTCGGGGCCAGCGCGCCAAGGCTGCGAGGGCGGCCGTGTCACACCAGCAGCTTGGCCAGGTTGGTCAGCACCACCGACTGCACGAACGCGCAGGCGAGGATCAGGATGACGGGCGAGATGTCGATGCCGCCGAGGTCGGGCATGAAGCGCCGGATCGGGCGCAGCAGCGGCTCGGTCAGCGCGTTCAGCCCCTGCCAGACCGAGCGCACCAGCGGGTTATAGGGATTGACGACGTTGAAGGCGATCAGCCAGCTCATCACCGCGCCGGCAATGATGATGTAAATGTAGAGCGTGATCAAAGAGCTGATGAAGCCGAGCAGTTCCAGCATGGGTTGGCTCGCGAAGGTCGCCGATGCGCTGACGATGTAACGGCCCGCGGGGCCAGCGACAAGGGGTGCGCGCCCGGCGATCCACCGCAGTTGCCGAGGGCGACAGGCAACACGAGCGGCTTGGCCTAGGCCCCGCCTACTCGGCACGGGAAGCTTTTCGCTTGCCTGGCCTGCCCCGCGGATGCCCAATTGCGGCGGAGCCAGCCGAGAGGATAACGCCGATGTCCGCCACGTCGCCCTCGCCATCCGCCGCCGCCCAGGTCGTCTACTATCTCCCGGTTCGCCAGGACTGGCTCGACCAGCGCAAGGAGCCGATCCTCGAGCCCGATCTGCCCATCGTCGACCCGCACCACCACCTGTGGGACCGGCCGGGCTGGCGCTACCTGCTCGACGAGCTCGTCGCCGACACCGGCAGCGGCCACAACATCGTCGCCACCGTCTACGTGCAGGCGCGCGCCATGTACCGCACCACCGGGCCGGTGGAGATGCGCCCCGTCGGCGAGACCGAGTTCATCAACGGCGCCGCCGCCATGAGCGCCAGCGGCATCTACGGCAAGACCCGGCACTGCGCCGGCATCGTCGGCCACGCCGACCTGACCTTGGGCGCCCGGGTCGAGCCGGTGCTGGCGGCGCACCTGCGCGCCGGCGGCGACCGCTTTCGCGGCATCCGCCACATCACCGCCTGGGACGAGGATGCGTCCGTGCGCAATCCTGGATACAGCCCCCCGCCCGGGCAGATGGGCACGAAGGATTTCCGCGAGGGCTTCGCCGTGCTCGGCCGCCTCGGCCTCTCCTACGATGCCTGGCTCTACCACCCGCAGATCGACGAGCTGACCGACCTCGCCCGCGCCTTCCCGCAAACCAAGATCGTGCTCAATCACGTCGGCGGACCGGTTCGCATCTGTGGCTATGCCGCAAGGCGCGAGGAGGTGTTCGCGCGCTGGTCGGCCTCGATCAAGGCATTGGCCAAATGCGCCAACGTCCACGTCAAGCTGGGCGGCCTCGGCATGCGCATCGGCGGCTTCGGCTTCGAAAAACAGCCCGAGCCGCCGTCCTCCGAGACGCTGGCCGCCGCCTGGCGCCCCTACATCGACACCTGCATCGCCGCGTTCGGCCCCTCGCGCTCGATGTTCGAGAGCAATTTCCCCGTCGACAAGGGCTCCTACAGCTATCCTGTGTTCTGGAACGCCTGCAAGCTGCTGGCCAAGGGCGCGAGCGCGACCGACAAGGCCGACCTCTTCGCCGGCACCGCGGCGCGCTTCTATCGCCTCGACCTGGGCGGTTAACGCACCGGCGATCGATGCAGGTGCCGGCCGCTGCCATTATGGTCATCCCCGCGCCGCGAGTGCCCGTCAGGGCGAGCAGAACGTGAGCTTGCCCCGGACTCCGATCCGGGGCCGGAACCCATGCCCGGGCGAACGCGCCATACTCGGCTTGGCGGTAGGGATGTTCAATGATCGACATGTTGCGCTAAGGTAAGTCCCTATTGTTGGCTGCGGCGCGCCGCACTTGATACTGACTTGACGGGGATGGCATGAGGCAGTTGATGTCGCGAGGTTCGTCGGCACGACGGAAGCGCCGCCGCATCCCGCCGATCCCATCTCCCAAGTCCAGCAACGGCGAGGACCGGCCCAACGCGCGCGACCTGCTCGACAGCGTCAACACGGCGAGCGGGGCGGCGAGCGCAAGCTGGATCGCCTTTCTCGGCGCGATGGCCTACCTCGCCGTCGCGCTCGGCGGCGTCTCCCACGTCGACCTGCTGCTCAACAACGACACGAAGCTGCCCTTCGTCGACGTCAAGGTGCCGCTCAACACCTTCTTCGTCATGGCACCGCTGGCGTTCGTGCTGGTGCACTTCGCGCTCTTGGTGCAGCACGAGGCGCTTTACCGCAAGCTACAGGCGTTCGAGGAGCGTCTGAAGAAGGAGGTGCCGAGCCTCAGCCGGTCCGAGCAGAATATTCGCGAGGAGCTGAACTCCTATTTCTTCACCCAGGCTGTTTCCGGCAAGCCGCGGCGGGCGCCGATCGAGGCTGCTCTTGGCCTGATGATGTCGCTCAGCTTCGTCATCCTGCCCTTACTGGTGCTGGTGTTCTTCCAGATCAGCTTCCTGCCTTACCATTCGGACGAGACGACCTGGTGGCACCGCATCCTGCTCGTCGTTGATATCGTGTTTCTGGTGGCGATCAGCCGTTATCTTCGCGATGTGGGTCGCGCGTCGAAGCTCAAACTGAGCGCCTGGGTGCGTGAAACAATTCGCGGGGCACGAGCGGCGGTGTCGAGCCTGTCACTGCCGATACGAGGCCGCGACTATGCGCCCCCCTTCGCTCGCGTCGCCGGGCTTGTGCTGCACGGAACTCAGAAGGGTAGCATCTTGGCCATTCGCTACCTGTCGCCAAATTCGATCGTCATTGGAGTGCTGGTCCTATTCTCGTTTTGCGTAGCGACCCTGCCGGACAGCCTTCTCGACAAGGCGACGCGATCGATCCAGTACCTGAGCGAGCCGATGCCGTACTGCCGACCGACCACGATAGATATGACAGATGAGCAAAGAAGTGAGGAAAAGTGTCCCGAGATCACTACCGGAACGCGCCACGCATTCTGGCTGACGGCGTACCTTTTCGAGCGCAAGGTCAATGACACGACTGGTAGGCCCGACAGCGTGCTGGGTTGGAGCCGCAATCTCATTGTCACCGACAAGAAGCTCATTGACGAAAAGAAGGAGATCCCGCTCAACCTTCGGGGGCGAGACTTGCGCTACGCCACCCTGGATCGCTCCGACCTCAAACGGGCCGACCTTTTTGGTGCGGATCTTGAACGAGGCCGCCTGGTTGACACCAATTTGCAGGGAGCCGACCTTTCCAGGGCCAGCCTGCGCGAAACCTACCTTCACCGGGCCGGCCTACGGGGCGCCAACCTTTCCTTGGCAAAGCTGCGCGGTGCCATATTTTCCGATGCCACACTGCAGGGCGCGAACCTTGCCTTGGGCGAACTAGATGGCGTCGACCTTTCGTTGGCCAGGATGCAGGGCGCCGACCTTAGCGGGGCCTTGCTCCAGAATGCCAACCTTCGCGGGGCTCACCTGCAAGGCGCCGACCTTAGTGGAGCTGAGTTACAGGGTGCCGACCTAAGCGGACGCGGGCTAAAGGGCGCCGACCTTCGCGACGCCAATCTGAAGGGCGTCGACCTTAGCGGGGCCTGGCTGCAGGGGGCTGACCTCAGCAGAGCCAAGCTACAAGGCGCCAACCTTCGCGGAGCCGGCCTGCAAGGCGCTAACCTTCGCCAAGCGATGCTGCAGGGCGCCGACCTGACTGGGACCAATCTTTGGCATACGGGCATGCCGGGCTTCGAGGGAATGCCGGCTAAGGACGACGAGTGGGATCTTGTCTCATTCTCGCAAATGAACATTCGGGAGCTTGCCCACAACGAACGCGACATGATTCACAACACCATCGTGGAACTGGAGTCGGTTCAACAAGGATTTGCACAAGAAGGCACGCCCGTCCGTGAACGCATAGCCAAAGCTGCGTCCGGCCTGAGGGACTTTCTGAAGATCAACGAAGATGACAAATGGAAAAATGGTGGCCTAGCAACGTGGTGCAGGTTGACGCGCCAGCCACCACCGGACTCGAGTAAGCTTTCCACCTACCTCGGTACTCTTGTCTGCAAGGATTCCACCGACAAGGCTTACATGGCACAGCGGCTCATCTACCGAGCCCTCGAACGGGAGCCCAAAGCCTTCTTCGAAGCCATCAAAGGCTGCCCCGTGTTCGGCCGCATCCCGGCCGATCTCAAGTCTCGGCTCGAACGAGCAGCGCAAGAAGACAAAGAGAAAGCGGCGAAGCCCAAGGAGAGCTTGTAGAAAATCGCGCAACCGACCGCACGCCAGCCGCCGGATATCTGCGCTTCGCTCATTCAGTAAGCGGCCTTTCCTCAACCCGCCATCGTCAGCCCGCCGCTGACGGAGAGAATCTGTCCCGTGACGTAGTCGCTGGTCGGGCCCGCGAAATACAGGATCGCGCCGGCGATGTCGTCCGGTGTGGCGAGCCGCCGGAACGGGATGGCGCGCAGCAGCGCCTCGCGCATGCGCTCGGGGTTGGCGGCAAACAGCGGCGTGTCGGTCGGGCCGGGGCACACGCAGTTGACGGTGATCTTGTGCCGCGCCCCCTCGCGCGCCAGCGATTTGGTGAAGCCGATGATGCCGCCCTTGGCCGCCGAATAGGGCGTCTCGCCGAGGCTGCCGACGCGGCCGGCGTCGCTGGCCACGAACACGATCTTGCCGCCGCCGCCCGCAATCATGGCCGGGAAGACGGCGCGCGTCAGCCGCAGCGGGCCCAGCAGGTTGATCCCCAGCACCTTGTCGATGAACGCCTGGTCGGCCTCCACGAACGGCTGCGTGCGGTCCCAACCGGCCGAGTTGACGAGCACGTCGATCTTGCCGCCGGCGCGATCGAGCGCCGTCTTGGCGCAGGCGTCGACGCTGGCGCCGTCGGTCAGCTCGACCTTGACGAACTCGACGCCGCCGCCGGCCATCTTGATGGTCTCGTTGGCGCCGGCCTCGTTGACGTCGCACAGCAGGACGCGCGCCCCCTCCTTGGCCAGCATCAGCACGGTGGCCCTGCCGATCCCCGAGGCGCCTCCGGTCATCATCACCGTCTTGTACTTGAGCAGCATGGGTCTCCTCCGGGATTTGTGCGGTTCTTTAGCGTCTGGCGCCGGCCAGGAAGTCGGCGACGCGGCGCTGCGTCTCCTCGGTTGCCAGCAGGCGTCCGGTCCACTCGGTCTCGGCGGCAAAGCCGTTGCGCTCGGGATCGCGCGCCAGCCGGATGCACACCTTGCAGGCCGCTAGCGACAGCGGATGCAGCCCCGCCACGCGCGCCGCAATCTTTTTCGCTTCGCCCTCCAGCTCGGCGCGCGGCACCGCCCACTGCACCATGCCGAGCTCGCGCGCGGTCTTGCCGTCGACGGCCTCGGCCGTGAGGATGATGCGTGCCGCCACAGCGGGGCCGGCGATCCAGGTGAGCCGCTGCGTCCCCCCGCCGCCGGGCAGCAGGCCGAGCCCAGGCTCGGGCAGGCCGAGCTTGGCCTCGTTGGCGTCGATCGTGAGGTCGCAGCCCAGCGCCAGCTCGTAGCCGCCCCCCATGGCGGCCCCGCCGATCTCGGCCAGGCTCACCTGCGGCAGGTCCGAGATACGCTGGAACAGCTCCTGGAACGGGCGCGTCACCTTGGCCGCGGCGTCCATCTTGTCGGGCGCCGCAAAGCGCGTGGCGATCTCGGCCAGATCGGCGCCGCCGGAGAACACCTTGATGGCGCTGCGCACATGCAGCACGCTCCAGTCGGTGCGCTCGGCCAGGCCGTCCAGGATGCCGTGGAACGCCTTGAACATCTCGGCATTGAAGGCGTTCACCGGCGGCCGGTTGAGCGTCACCGTGGCGATGCGGTCGGCAACGGTGAGGCCGATCATGTCGGGCATCTCGATCTCCTCGATGGGGCCTGACCCGAGCGTGCCGTCAACGGTGGCAGTCGGCAATAGGCAATCGGCAGTAGGTGAGAAGCAGTCTCTTGCTTCCGAATTCCCTATTGCCGATTGCCTACTGCCTATTGCCTCACGTCAAGCTGCGGCTGATGACCAGGCGCTGGATGTCGTTGGTGCCTTCGTAGATCTTGGCGCCACGCACGCCGCGGCAGATGCGCTCCACGCCGAAATCCTGGATGTAGCCGGCGCCGCCCAGCGTCTGCAGCGCGTCCGATGCGATTCGCTCCGCCGCCTCGGAGGCGAACAGCTTGGCCATGGAGGCTTCCGTCAGGCACGGCTGCCTCGCGTCCTTCAGCGCGGCCGCGTGCAGCGTGAGCTGGCGCGCCGCCTCGAGGCTGGTGGCCATATCCGCCAGCCGGAACGACACCGCCTGGTGCTCGAAGATGGTCTTGCCGAAGGCGCGGCGCTCGTGCGCATAGCGCACGGCGATCTCCAGCGCCGCGCGCGCCATGCCGACGCACTGCGAGGCGATGCCGATGCGCCCGCCCTCCAGATTGGCGAGCGCGATGCGGTAGCCCTGGCCCTCCTCGCCCAACCGATCCTGGGCGGGGACGGCCACGTCCTCCAATAGAATCTCGCAGGTGTCCGACGCGTTCTGGCCCATCTTCTTCTCGATGCGCGCGATCCTGTAGCCGGGCGCCTTGGTGTCGACCAGGAAGGCCGAGATGCCGCGCTTGCCGGCCTGCGGATCGGTGACGGCGATGACCAGCGCGATATCGGCGCTCTGCCCGCTGGTGATGAACTGCTTGGTGCCGTTGAGCACGTAGCTGTCGCCGTTGCGCGTCGCCCGCGTGCGGATCGACGCCGCGTCCGATCCGCCCTGCGGCTCGGTCAGCGCGAAGGCGGTGAGCTTGGCACCCGTCGCCAGGTCGCGCACGTAGCGCTGCTTCTGCGCCTCGGTGCCGTAGTTCAGGATCGGCATCACGCCGACCGAGTTGTGGCCGCTCACCACGGTCGCCAGCGCCCCGTCGCCGGCGGCGATCTCCATCAGCGCCAGGCTATAGGCAACATTGTCCGCGCCCGCCCCGCCCCATTCCGTTGGCACCGTCATACCCATGAACCCGAGCGCGCCGAGCTCCTGAAAGATGCCGGGTGGGAAGGCCGCCTTCTGCTCCCATTCAGCCGAATTGGGGGCGAGCCGCGCCAACGCGAACTTGCGCGCGCTCTCCTGGATCGCCAGCTGCTCTTCGGTGAGGATCATGGGGGCCTCTTGGTGCTGAGCTTGCGCCGACGGTTCGCCTCCCCCTCGAGGGGGGAGGACGGAACGCCACGGACTTAGCTCGCCAATCGCAGCGGTCCACTCGGTCACCTACCGGCGAGCTAAGTCCGATGGCGTTCCTGGTGGGGGTGGCCGGTCGCGCTCTCGACAGACACCCCCACCTGACGCGCCAAACGAGTTAGCACCTTAGGGCTCATCTGCGGCAGCTGTCGACGCAAGAAGTCGGTGCTAACTCGTGGCGCGTCATCCTCCCCCCTCGAAGGGGGAGGGAAATCCCATGGCTCGCTGCGGTGATGAAAACACGGTGCTTAAGAGACTCAGCGCGCTTGGCACTCGGGCATCTTGGCCTTCAGCTTTTCGACCAAGTCAGGCGGCACCTTCTCCCTGTGGCACATTACCCAGTCCCCACGGGCTTCCGCGGAATTTTCTCCGCACAGCCGCACCTCGCCCTCTTGCATGAAGGTATCGTGCCGGCAGGGGCAATCGCCGCTCCCGCTTCTGCTTCCAGAAATTTTTGGTGCCTTGAAGTAGGTCTCCCGTGAAGCTGCAATCGCAATATCTTTGATGTGATCGTCGGTGGGGCAAGCGACGCGCACCTTCTCAATCTGGATCACCGGCTCCTTGACAACCTTCGTGATTGTCTTCGTTTGAACGATCGTCACTGGTGGCGGGTCGAACGCGCAACCCGACGTTAGGAGCGCGACGCAAACAATAACGCGCAACATGACTTCCTCGCAGTTCCCGAGACCGTCAGTCTAGTGGGCATCAGGGCACTGCGCTGTAGCCCGGGTGCTACAGTCCAAGGGAGTAGCGGGGTCAGACCCTAAGGGCTCGGCCTCTCTTTGACCACCGACGGCGCGCAAGGGTCTGCTCCCCCTGGCCTTCGCGAAATTGCCGATTGCGGCGGCAGGCGCGATAGGCTGGAGTAGCGGCTCGGGATCACCAGCAAGGCAGGAAACGCCATGAGCACCAACTTCACCGATCTCCTCTACAAGGAGGACAAGGGCGTCGCCACCATCACCATCAATCGCCCCAAGGTGCTGAACGCCTTCAGCGCGCTCACGGTGGAGGAGCTGATCCAGGCCTTCCTCAAGGCCGGCTGGAACAAGGCCGTCGGCGTGATCGTGCTGACCGGCATCGGCGACCGCGCCTTCTCGACCGGCGGCGACCAGTCGGCCCACGTCGGCAGCTACGAGGGTCGCGGCACCAACGGCATGCCGATCGAGGAGCTGCACTCCCTGATCCGCGATGTGCCCAAGCCCGTGATCGCCCGCGTGCCGGGCTATGCCATCGGCGGCGGCAACGTGCTCGCCACGCTGTGCGACCTCACCATCGCCTCCGACAAGGCGATCTTCGGCCAGGTCGGCCCGCGCATGGGCC
>Ga0080064_1005826_pt1 | contig 13955 bp, 5 predicted proteins | sample Subgrocontami54m_FD_69260 | JGI IMG/M metagenome (GOLD analysis project Ga0080064, IMG submission 69260) | Subsurface groundwater microbial communities from S. Glens Falls, New York, USA - GMW46 contaminated, 5.4 m (SPADES assembly) (version 2) ...
GTGGCACGGTAGAGGTCAGAGTCCCTCCCTGCCCGGATGGATTCGGGTACTGTCCGCCTGCCAATATCAGCTGGTCCTTCAAATGCCGAAGATAAAGCGTCAGCGTTTGACGGATCTTCTGCGCGTCGGCCGGTCTTTCTTTAACAAGCTGCGCGATCCGCTTCAGGTGGGCCACGCTCAAGTAGAGGGTATTGGGAATGGAAGCCGGTTTTCCCTCCACGTCGTAGGGATACGTGCCGGCAAGAGCGACGACGCTGTGGTGGGAATCGGTGCCGGACTGGCCTTCCTCATACAGCGAAGGAGCGGCCGAGCCGTAGTAGGTGTGCACCTTCGGGCGGAAACCCATCACCTTCTCCACAAACTGGGTTTCCTCCAAATTCTTCAAGGAGGGCTCCAGGATGAACGCGTAGCGGGCCATCTGCAGAGCCGGCGTGACGCCTCCCGGCTCCAGAGCATCCAGCACCTCACGGATCAGAGCAACGGCAGCAGCGAGATCCTGCTCCGCCTGCTTCTTCTCGGCGGGCAGAACCGGCTCCAGCTCCCGCTCGGCCCGTGCCGCCGCCCACTGCTCCACGAACTGCCCGATTTGTTTCGGATCAGCCGCCTTCGTGATGCTCGGAACAGAAAATGCCCGCCCCTCGCTGAACGCCACGCTCACAGCGGATCCCGCCCTCTGCGAGAGAGCTTTGCTCTCTTTCGGCTGCAGCGCGATGGAGCTCACCACCACCGCTTTTTCCTCCACACCGGCAGCCGCCATAAGCGGAGAAACGCCAGGGGCCGGAACAGGAGATCCGGGCGCGGGAACACCGGTCACGAGAGCCACTTGGAGATCCCTTTTCTGCTTGCCCTCTTCCGCACCGGACTGGCGCAAAGCCCAGGCGGGGGCGGACCAGGAAACAACGGAGGACAGGGTGAGAACAGCCGCGGTGATGGAGCGGGACAACGGTGCACGCATTCGATTTCTCCTCTGGTTAGGTTACGCGCCGAGCACGTTCACGATGTTGTTGATCAAAGCCTCTTCAAGAGTGACGGAGGATTTCCAAGGAAACGGTTTGAGCCACGCGTTGATCTGGCCCCACAGGACAGCCCGGTCATTAGGATCATCCCTGAGGATTCCCCGGACCTCGGACGCGTCCGGGCCGAGTTCCCGCCGGGCGATCTCCACCGCCAAATCAATGCTGGCGAATTTGTACCCGCGCACGATGGATCCCTTCAAGTCAGGCCTAAACTCTAAAAGAACCATCTCCTGTTTCTGGGAACCCACGACGATCCGGGCCTCCACCCCCCGTTCGGGCAGCAGCAGCGCCAGAGGGGCAGTGTCCGGACGGAAGATCAGCTTGCCGGTATTGTTCAGAACCGTCCTCAGGCTGCCGGCGCCTCCGCCGGCCTGATCGGGAGAACCCTGAGGCAACTCCACCTGCCGCCGGAACGTGATCTTCAGTTTCATCCCCTGCTTGATCTCCTTGGGGGATTCTATATCCACCCGCAGGTTCCGGTATCTGGCCAGGGTGACCCCGTGACCGGAAAAATCCGCGGGGAGGTTCTCCCTGTTTGCCTTCTCCAACGTGGCCGCGGCCCGGCCGTCCGTGTATTCTGCGGTCTCCGTCGGCTCAAGCGCCAGGACGGTGGTGGAGTTGGCCAGGGCAACGAAAGAAGGCGGTAAACTCGGACGACTCGCCAACTTGTCTTGCCATGCCATCGCGCGGCGGAACGCGGTCAGGAAGGGGCCCTCCTTCAAATCCAGTTGGAGCCCGGTAAGCACGCCTATCTCCCGGTTCAAAGGTTCCTGCAAGCGGAGCTTGACCGCCTCCAGAGGGACATCGCCCACCGACATGACGACCCTCCCCACGCTCTCCACCGTGACCTCGTACGCCTGCTCCACACCGGCGGCCGGCGGCTTGAAGCCGAAGTCCAGGATGATCACTTTTTTGAATTCCAGGCCGCTGATAGGGGCCCTCACGTAGAGATCACTCAGGTCGGCATCCGCCCCGCGACGCAGAGAAACCTGGGGGGTTTCCCCCAGCAAAGCCAAATTCTCAACGCTGACGCGGAGGATCTGGCCAGTCATGATGTAGGGAGCCGGGTGGTCTCGAGTGGCCGGCTTATTAGGGATGAGAAAGATTAGCTCGGGGTCCTCCCGGCCCAAGAGCGTCGCTACGGCCATGGCCTCTGCCATAGGCAGCGGCCCGAGCTCTCCGGTTTCCTGGAATTGCCGTACAAGCTGCCGGCCTCTTTCGGCGAGCGACGGCGCCTTTGGCTCGCCCTCCACCCCAGCGGCCACCGGGGGGATGGCGGGAATGTAGTCGTAGTGCCCGGCCAGCGCTTCCAGGTCCCATTCCTTAGGATGGTTTTGGCTGTTGAGCACGCTCACCTTGCCGCCGGCCGCCGAGGCCACCCGCCCCAGAACGTTATGGCCGTCCTCCCTCAGGACCAGCCGGTCCCTGGGACGCAGCGACGTGAAGGTATGGATAGAATAGCGGGGCAGTCCGGCCGGGAGGACGAAGAGGGTTCGGCCGTGGTATGTGCCGGTCACCAAAACCCTGGAGCGGGGTGACTCCTTCACGGCGGACTGCAGATGCGCGCGGATATTTTCCTCCGTCAGCCGGCCCTCCGACAGGTGAACCGACTGATCGTTCAACCAGAAGGTCAAAGAATCCAGGTTGCCGTCCTTCTGCTGCTGCAGGATCGTTTCGAGGGCGGAGGGGAAATCTTTCTCTTCCTCTTCCATGCCGGCGGGAACCGCCCGCTCGACTTGCTCGTCCAAACGGTTGAACATTTGGACCATCCGCTCCGGACTCACCGGGTACCGGACGTAAGAGACCCAGGGGTGATCCTGCAGGAAAACCGTTTCACCCTCCTTCGCAGAGCGGACGGCTTGGCTCCCAAACAAGAAGACCGGGACGTTCAGGCCCGCCTCTTGGACCGTGTAGGACCAGGGCATCCCTTCTTCCTTCTGAATGAGGAGGGCGTCCACTTTGCTGAGCCCCAGCGCTTCCAAAGCCAGTTTCAACTGCGCGACAGATCGGGCCGTGATGATGGTCATCGCCGGGTTCCACCTCGCAGCACCGTTGGCAAAAGACTGGAGACCGATATCGACTGGGTGGATGATGCCCAGCGTCCGGAGGTTTTTCAGGACGGCATCGGCCGGGAAAAATTCCTCCAGTTTCCCCTGAAGTTTTATGACCTCCGGTCGCAGGGAAACCAGGGATTCCCGCCGGGCGGACTGCAGCAGGAACAGGTCCGGATTCCGCGGGGAAACCCGAAGGATATTGTTGGGATTCTGTCTCAAAGACTGTCCGGCTTGATTCAAAGAGATCGCCATCACGAGATCGGCATCCCGGCTACCGGAGATACCGATCCTGTATGCCCTCCCCAAATCCTTGGGGCCATGCTCCAGCGCCCGGAGGATGCGCCCGCTCAGTTCATGGAGATGATCCCGCGCCGCCTGCCAGAGATCCTCCCGTTCCAGCGGGAATACGAGATAGCGCGTGGAATTCCCGCCGTCACCGGCCGGAGGCGGTTCGATTTCAAAGCGGATGCCCTGTTGGGCCGGTTGGGGAACAGCCAGGATGGGCACTCCCGCCAGCCGGACCCCGCCGCCAGGTTCCCCCGGCGTCCAGGGAACTGCTTTCAGCACACCGACACGCTCAGGCAGGTTGAGGAGGTTTCCCTGAAGCGCCTCCGCCCTTTCGACACCCCGGTTGAACGTCAAATAAGTAGGGACCGTGGTGGAAACCCGGTCCGGCGCGTCGAGGCGAATGAGCTTTATCGAGCCGCGGTCCAGGGGCTTCCACTCACCTGACACGGGCCGGACCGGCACCAGCAGAAACCGGTCGCCGGGCCGAGCCGGAATGAAGGGCTTGGACGGATCCAGCACCTCCGCCGCCGGACCCCAAATCCCCCGGTATGTCTCGCTCTCCTCCGCCCCCGCGGCGGGGGCGGAAGGCATCTCGGTTCGAATGGCGGAGGCGACGATCTGCGCGTGGCGGAGGCCCTCGGGAACACCGGGTTGGTTGTCCAGAAAAGTCACTTCATACGCGCGCTGGAGCACGCTGTTCTTAAACGCCGTAAAGAGCACCGGCCCGATCACGCCGCGGGCATTCCCTTTCAACCCCTCGTACCCCTCGCGGTACTGCCCCATATCCACGCTCTCTTCATACACCTCCAGCGACCAGAGTTTCGGCTCGTCAGCCAGAACTTCCTTGAGCTCATCGAAAGATAGCGCCGATATCGAGAAGGGGATCTTTGACTGCTTCTCCGCGCCGGCGGCGGGTTCGTCTGCCAGGGATTTTCGCTTCTTCCGCAAGACTGCCGCTATTTCTAGGATCAGGGGTTCCTGATCATCCAGGTCGCGCGCAAAAGCATCCAGCGCGTAAAGGGCGAGATCCACCTGGGAAGGATGCGTGTAGGGGAGACCCAGCAATACCTGGGCCGCCGACGCGCGAACCTCGTCCGGCTCAAGAGAATCCCGCGCAACCGCGTTCAGCAGAAAGAGATTCCCGAGACTCGGAGCATTCCGGAGCCCCTCCAACGCAAAGAGGCGGTGGGCAATCCGTTCCGTGAGGGAACCGGGCGCCTCTGAGAACTCCATGCTGAAGACCGCCGTGGCCCGCTCCAGGGCGCCGGCCTGATCGCCAACCAGCCGGAACAACTCCCGCCACCCCTCCAGCACGGGGAATTGATCCGTCAGATCTTCCCGCAAACGGCGCCGGACTCCTTCCTGCACCTCCGGCTTCACAATGGCCCTTTCCTTCCCTCCCGCATCCGTGATGACTTGCGTGTTTGCGAGGATTTTCACGATCAGCCCGGCGATGATTTGCATCTGCGGTTCCTTCATCCCGCGGGAGGTGGGCCCCGGCACGCCGATCCGGATGCCGCCGGCCCGGGTCTTGGTCTGGCGCAGGCGCTCGTCCAGCTTGAGCTCAGCCGCCGCATCCACCGGAATCATGTTCGCGTTGGCCAGGATCCCCATGGACTCCAGCGCCTTCTCGGCCTGCCGGCCGTTCAACCCGAACGGCCGCACGTCCATCAGCAGCAAGTGGGTCTGCGGGATCTTCGGACCCACCAGCTTCACACGGGGATCGGCCTTCAGCAGCGCAGCCGCCAATGCTTTGGCGTTGATCCCGATCTGCTTGGCGAAGCCGTTGATAAACTCGTCGGACAGGAGGACCTGAGCCCAAACCGCCGCGGCCGCGATGTCATGGAACTTCGGGCCGCCCTGCGTGCCGGGAATGATGGCTGCGTCCACCAACTCCGCCAGCGTCCTTTTCTGCCGGTCCTTCTCGCGGACACCCACGTGTTCATTCACTCCAGGGAGGACCTCTTTCCGGCTTAGGATGATCGCTTTGCGGGGACCCAGGGTCTTATGTGTGGTAAAGGTGACGAAGTGGGCGTGGGGGAAGGGGGAGTTGTAGTCGCCGGCCAGGATCTGGCCCAGGTTGTGGGAAATGTCGGCCACCAGCACGGCGCCGATCTTATTGGCGATCTGGCGCGCCCTCTCCCAGTTGATCTGAGTGGTCACGGCGGTCCCGCCCAGGATGATCAGCCGGGGGCGGTCATTCTCTTCCATCTCCAGGAGCTCTCTCTCCACTTTATCCCAATCAATCTCGCCGGACTCGGGATCCACGAGGATCTTCGAGGAGTGGAACAGCTTCCCTGAAAAATTCAGGTTGAACCCGTGGGTCAGGTGGCCGCCGTAATAGAGATCGATGCCGGCGGTGGCGTCCAAGGCCTGCAGGACCGCCATGTGGACGGCGAAATTCGCGTTGCTGCCGGAGTGGGGCTGGACATTGGCCCAGTATTGCTCGTGGATCTCCGGGAAAATCCGGCGGAAGGCCTCCAGCATCCTCCAGCGGGCGAGCCGTTCCAGCTCATCCAGCACCTCCATACCGGGGTAAAAGCGCCTCTCCGGGGTTCCCTCTCCGTATTTCGCGTCCAGCGCCGGGGAGAGGGCCATCGCGGCCAGAACCAGCGGGTGGGTGTGCGTCTCCGAGGCAATCAGCGTGAGGTTATCCTGCTGGCGGTCGTATTCCCGGCGGAGGATATTGAAAACATCGGGATCGGCCTCCAACAGCATGCGGGCCAAATCTCCCAAGAAATTGTTCTCTCCCGTCTGCTCCGCTCCGGCGGCGGTTCCCTTCCCCTTACTGAACGTCCATCCTCCGGCCTTTATCTGGGATTCCGTTATGGATTCGTTCGTTCCTTCGTAAATAACAATGCGCGATTGGATCGGGCTACCCGGATCCTCCTCATGGAACCGTCTGACCATGTGCTCTTCCCCCCTCGGAGATTTAATCCAATCTCCGAAGACCCGCAACTTCATCTCTTGGACAGTCAACGGCTGCCAACCTTTTTCCTCCACGCCGGCGGCGAGGGGACGAATGGTAGGGCGAACGGTGGGAACGGGCTCCTGCGGGAGCAAGCCGGCGGCGCTGGCGAATTGCTGGAGCGTGTCGCCTAATTCTTCGAGGCCGGATCTTTCGGCAATGGATTGCTCTTTGAGGGCGAAGGCGGGGACAGCGGAATTAAGAAGCAGAGAAAGGATAAGCGGAAGCGAAGCTTTTCTTAAGCTTCGCTGTGACGGCATTAAAAGCCGGACAGAGTAAGGCCTTTTTCGGGTTGCCATGATTTTTATCGGGGAGCTACGGCTAAAAAGCGAACTTGCACAAAGTGTATCTGAGTACCAGGGAAGCTGTCAAGAGCGCCACGCAAAAACTCAATCACCATTAACGCACCCTTCGACAAGCTCAGGGTGAGCGGGCGTCACCCATGTTGGGGCGGACTCCCGTTGGCGGTTCAAGGATATCCCGCGCTTCCTCTATAGGGGGAGCGGCGGTCAGGGCGGTCCGGTCCCAGAGAACTCGCCCGCCATGCGTGACAAAACGGATGCCGGTCACTTGGGCCTCCTCCAGCCCCATGTCCTCCGCCAGGATCTCCAGCTTGGCCCATTGGCCCAGCTCAGGCAGAGGACCGTAATACCAGAGCTCTTGCCCTTCCTGCGGCTTGAAGACCTCCTCCTCCCCTTCCCAGTAGACACCTACCTCATCGCCGGAAGAGAGCCGGAACTGAAGGGCGATCCCTTTGGGAGGATTCGCCGGGTCCAACCAGCATTCCTGCGTGATCATCTCCTGCGCGGTGACGGGGAGCGGCTTGGGCAGGGTGGCGCCGTGTGATTGGACCCCTTCCCCCGGCGGATGGCCATGAGAAAGTTTCCCGGCGGAAAAATTGGAGTCGTCCCAAATCCAAGCGCCGTCGGGAGCGGCCCCCTCGGGGAGGGCGTCATCGAGCAGGAGAGTTTCGGGAAGGGGCACGGGAGCAGCGGGAACCGCGGCCGTCATTTCGAGGCCGGGAGGCCGAGAAATCTCGTTTTGAGGAGCGGGATCTCTCGCCCCTTCGGGGCTCGAGATGACGCTGGGGGGCGTCTCCGTTTTAGGCTCTGGGATGGGTGCCGGTTCGGGGGAAACATCGGTGGAAACCGGAACATCGGTACCAGAAACCGGAACATCGGTACCAGGTACCGTTCCGGTACCTGGTACCGCGACAGCTACCGTTTCGGTACCCGGTACCGGCTTGGGTTCGGGCTCTACCGGCTCCGCCACCGCGGGCTTCGCGGGCGGCGGGGGGTCTTTCTTCGGAGTCCGCCCGCTGGTGAAATTGGTGGTGGCGCCGGTTAGGAAGAAAACGGCGAAGAGCAAAACCGAACATCGGTACCAGGTACCGTTCCGGTACCCGGTACCAAATTCAAACTCGCAATGACGACTACGCGTTGGCGGTCTCCCGCTTGGAGAAGCGCAGCGCGGCGGCGATGATCAGGACGCCTACGATCACGACGCCCCAGCGCACCTGGGGAGTGGCCTGGTGGGCCAGGATCAGCGGCACCGCCAGCATCGCCACCATGTTCATCACTTTGATCATCGGGTTGAGGGCTGGGCCGGCGGTGTCCTTCAAGGGATCGCCGACGGTGTCGCCGGTCACCGAGGCCTTGTGCGCCTCGGAGCCCTTGCCGCCGTTCTGCCCGTCCTCGATGCATTTCTTGGCGTTGTCCCAGGCGCCGCCGGCGTTGGACATGAAAACCGCCAGCAGCTGGCCGGAGAGGATCGCCCCGCCCAGGAACCCGGCCAGCCCCGCGGTGCCGAAGGCGTAGCCGACGACGATCGGGGTGATGACGGCCAGCAGGGCCGGGCCGATCAGCTCCTTCTGCGCGGCGGCGGTGCAGATGGAAACCACCCGCGCGTAGTCCGGCGTCTTCGTCCCCGCCCAAATCTCCTTATCCCGGAACTGGGCCCGCACCTCTTGGACGATCAGCCCCGCCGCGCGGCCGACCGCGTGGATGAGGAGGGAGCTGAAGAGGAACGGCACGGCCCCGCCGATCAGCAGGCCGATGAAGACGTACGGCTCCGCCAGCGTCAGGGTGGCGGCCACCTGCTCGTAGGTCTGATGGAGGATGGTGCCGATGTCGGTGATGTAGGCGTTGAACAGCGAGACCGCCGCCACGACCGCCGAGGCGATCGCGATCCCCTTGGTGATCGCCTTCGTGGTGTTGCCGACGGCGTCCAGGTCGGCCAGCGTCTGGCGGGCCGGCTTATCCAGCTTGGCCATCTCGCCGATGCCGTTGGCGTTGTCGGCCACCGGGCCGAAGACGTCCATCGAGATGTTGTTGCCGGTCAGCGTCAGCATGCCGATGCCGCACATGGCCACACCGTACGCGACGTAGGTGGGGTTGGTGCCGGCGTAGATCAGCACCGAGGCGAAGATCGCCAGAGCAATCGCCAGGATCGCCCAGACGGTGGACTCGTAGCCCACCGCGATCCCTGTAATGATGGTGGTGGCGTGCCCGGTGGTGGTGGACTTGACCACCGCCTGCACCGGCCCCTTGCGGGTCTCGGTGAAATGCTCGGTCAGCCGGTTCACCACCAGCGCCAGGAGGATCCCGACCATCGTGGTCCAGACCGGCCGCATGTCCAGGCCGGCGACGTTCAGCGAGATCCAAGCCGGCAGCGGGGCCGACTCGGGGAAGCGCAGGTAGAAGAAGCCCATCGCCGTGAAGCCGAGCACCGAAACGATCGCCGACAGCATGAAGCCGACGTTGATCGCCTTCATGGCGTCGCGCACCTGGTCGGAGGTGCGGACCGCGTAGGTGCCGATGATGGAGGCCACGACGCCGATCGCCCGCACCAGCAGAGGGAAGATGACCCCCTTGTGCCCGAACGAGGCCCAGCCGAGGATCATCGCCGAGACGATCGTCACCTCGTACGACTCGAAGATGTCGGCCGCCATGCCGGCGCAGTCCCCCACGTTGTCCCCCACGTTGTCGGCGATCGTCGCCGCGTTGCGGGGGTCGTCCTCGGGGATCCCCTTCTCGATCTTGCCGACTAAGTCGGCGCCGACGTCGGCCGCCTTCGTGTAGATGCCGCCGCCCACCCGCATGAAGAGGGCCAGCAGCGTGCCGCCGAACCCGAAGCCCAGCAGCACCTCGTAGGCCCGCTCGCCGTAGATCATGAAGATCATTGTTCCGCCCAGCAGCCCCAGCCCGTCGGTCAGCATGCCGGTGATCGTTCCGGTGCGGTAGGCGATCTTGAGGGCCTGGCCGAAACTGGTCCGGGCGGCCGCCGCCACGCGGACGTTGCCCTGCACGGCCAGGTTCATGCCGACGTAGCCGACCGTGGCCGAGAAGATGGCCCCCATCAGGAAGGCGCAGGCCCGGCCAATGCCGATGTGCGCTTCATGCGCCGTGAAATAGAGGGCGCCGGTCAGCAGCAATATAAGGAAGGCGATCGCCTTGAACTGCTGCACCAGGTAGGCGTTGGCGCCGGATTCGATCGCCTTGGCGATCTCGATCATCTTGTCCGTGCCGCGGCTCTCCCGCAGCACCTGGCCCACCAAGAAACCGGCGTAAAGCAGGCCGAGCACCGCCACCCCCAGCACCGACCACAGAGCCCCCTTCTCCCAGCCGGAGAACGCGGCGCTCGTCATGAAGGAAAAATATTGGAACGTCTCAGACATGGAACGCTTGCTCCCTCTTTGATCCTACGGATACGATGGAAATCCTGGCTCCCAAAAGTTCCTCGAGCCGCTTTAAGTAGCGGCGCGCCGCCGTCGGCAGCTCCTCCAATGATCCGGCCTGGCTGGTGTCGGAGAGCCAGCCCGGGTGCTCCTCGTAGACCGGCTCCATCTGCGCCCACCGGTCAATGTTCGCCGGCGGCGTCTCATAGAGCGTCTTGCCCAGCCGGTACGCCGTGCAGATCTTGACGCGCGGCGAATCGTCCAGCACATCCAGCTTGGTCACCGCGATCTCGTTGATGCCGTTCAGGATGACCGAGTGGCGCACCAGCACCGCGTCGAACCACCCGCAGCGGCGGGGGCGGGCCGTCGTGGCGCCGAACTCCTTGCCCTTCGTGCGGATCTGCTCCATCAGCGCCGGCGGGAACTCGGTCGGGAACGGGCCCTCGCCGACGCGCGTCGTGTAGGCCTTCACGACCCCGATCACCTGGTCAATCCGGCTGGGCCCCACGCCGGTCCCGACGCAGGCGCCCCCGGCCGTGGCGCTCGACGAGGTCACGTAGGGATAGGTGCCGTGGTCAATGTCCAGCCAGGTGCCCTGCGCCCCCTCGAACAGCACCGACTTGCCGGCGGAGACCGCCTTATTCAGGAAGATGGGCCCGTTGATCGCGTGCTTGGCCAGCAGCCGGCCGTATTCGCGGTACTGGCCGTAGATCTCGTCAAACTTCAGCGCCGGCGCCTGATAGATGCGGGCAAAGAGGATATTCTTCTCCTCAACGTTGATCGCCAGCTTGCGCTGAAAGACCTCGTCGTCCAGCAGGTCCGCCAGCCGGATCCCCACGCGGGCGGCCTTGTCCGTGTAGCAGGGCCCGATGCCGCGCCCGGTGGTGCCGATCTTGCCGGCCCCCACCTTGGCCTCTTTGAGCTTGTCCAGCATCCGGTGGTACGGGAAGATCAAGTGGGCCTGGTCGCTGATCCCGAGGTTTTTCTCATCCACCTCGACGCCCCGGCCGCGCAGCATCTCGATCTCCTGCAGCAGCCCGGCCGGGTCCACCACGACGCCGTTGCCGATCACGCAGTACTTGCCCCGGTGCAGGATGCCGGAGGGGATGAGGTGCATGATGAATTCCTGGCCGTTGGCCACCACCGTGTGGCCGGCATTGTTGCCGCCCTGGAAGCGGACCACGATGTCCACCTTCTCGGTGAGCATGTCAATGATCTTGCCCTTGCCCTCGTCGCCCCACTGGGCGCCGACAATCACGGTGTTAGGCATGGGGTCAGAGTTTGATCAGCTTCGCGTAGAGGACGCTGGGCACCTTGCGGATTTCCTCCAGCAGGTCGGGCGGCACGGGCTGGTCCAGGTTGAACACCATCAGCGCGTCGCTGCCCTGCTGCTTGCGGCCCAGCGTCATCCAGCCGATGTTGATCCCTCTCGAGCCAAGGATGGTCCCCATCCGGCCGATCATGCCCGGCTTGTCCTGGTTGCGAATGATCAGCATCGGCCCCGAAGGGACGGCGTCCACATAGAATTCGTTCATCCGGACGATGCGCGGATCCGAGCGGGTGAAGAGGGTGCCGTGGATCTCGTATTTCATCTTGTCGGTCTCGACGACGGTGGAGATGAGGTTCGCGAAATCCTCCGCCTCAGTCGCCTTGGTCTCGGACACCTGGATGCCCCGCTCCTTGGCGATCATGGCGGCGTTCACGTAGTTCACCGACTCCTGCATCGCGGGGGTGAGCAGGCCCTTCACGAAGGCGTTGGTGAGGGGTGCGAGCGGCAGGCGGACCAGCTCGCCGACGTAGCGGATCTGCGCCTGCTTGACGTGGCCTTCCACCAGCTGCCCCTGCATGACGCCGATCTTCTCGATGAGCTTGAGGTAGGGCTCGATCAGCTTGTAGAGCTGCGGGTCCACCGAGGGGATATTCACCGCGTTGCGGATCCCCAAGCCCAGCAGGAAGTCCCGAACGCTGATGGCGATCTCCTTGGCCACGTTGAACTGGGCCTCCTCGGTGGAGGCGCCCAAGTGGGGTGTGACGATCACCTTCGGCAGGTCAACCAGCTCCCGGTAGACCGGCGGCTCCTGCTCGAAGACGTCTATCGCGGCGCCGGCCACGTGGCCGGATTTCACCGCCTCCACGAGGGCCTTTTCGTCAATGATGCCGCCGCGCGCGCAGTTGATCAGCCGGACCCCCTTCTTCATCATCGCGATCTGCTTGGCGCCGATCAGGCCCCGCGTCTCGTCCGACAACGGCGTGTGGACCGTGATGTAGTCGCACTTCTTGTAAAGATCATCCAGAGAGCTCACCGGCTCGGCGTCGAGCTCCCGCGTCCGCTCGGGGGTGAGATACGGATCGTAGACCACCAGCCGCATGCCGAAGGCCAGCGCCCGGCGGGCCACCTCGGTGCCGACCTTGCCCATGCCAACGATCCCCAGCGACTTGCCGTACAGCTCAGTCCCCATGAAGGAGTTCCGCTCCCACTTACCTGCCTTTAGGGAAGCGCAGGCCTGCGGGATGTTGCGGGAGAGGGCCATCAGCATCGCCATCGTGTGCTCGGCCGTGGAGACGGTGTTGCCGCCGGCGGCGTTCATCACCACGATGCCCCGTTTGGAGGCGGCCGCCACGTCCACGTTGTCCAACCCGGCCCCGGCCCGGCCGACCACCTTGAGCCGCACGGCCTTCTCCAGCACCTCTTTGGTCACCTGCGTGCCGGAGCGGACCACCAGCCCGTCGTAATCGCCGATTACTTTAAGGAGCTCTTCCTGCGGCAGCTTAGGTTTAACGTCCACCTTCACGCCGTTGGCCTGCTGCATGAGGCGGATCCCCTCCTCCGCCAAGGGATCGGTGACAAGGATGCGGATGTCAGCCATTTTTTACCTGCATTCCCGCGAGCACCTCTTCGACCGCGCTTAAGCCCGCCTGGATCTCCGCGGGGCCCACGGCTCCCATCGTGGCGATCCGGATCACCTTGCCGGAGAGTTCCTTGCCCTGCCCGCCGGCGATCACGATGTTGTGCTTCGCCCGGATCTGCTTCAACAGCTCCTTGCCGTCCACCCCGGCCGGGACCTTGATCATGGTGACCGCGTTGCTGGCGCAGGCCGGGTCGGCGTAGAGCTCCAGGCCCATTTTCCGCGCGTCGGCCCGCAGCTTCTCGGCGTTGGCCCGGTGCCCGGCGGTGAAGGCCTCGATTCCGTTGGCCAGCATGATCTTCAAGCTCTCCTTCAAGCCGATGATCAGGGAGATCGCCGGCGTCCAGGGGGTATCGGTGTCAGCCCAGGCCTTCTTAGCGAGCATCAAGTTGAAATAATAGCGGGAAGATTTGGATTTCGACACCGCCTCCCAGCCGCGCGGCGAGAGGGCGATGAAGGCCAGGCCCGGCGGCAGCATAAACCCTTTCTGCGAGCCGCTGACGGTGACGTCCACTCCCATCTCATCCATCGCGAAGGAATCGGCCCCGAGCCCGCTGATCGCGTCCACCACCAGCAGCGCCGGCACACCGGCCGCCGTGATCGCGCGGCGGATGCCGCGGATGTCGAAGACGACGCCGGTGGAGGTTTCGCAGAGGGTCGCGAAAACCGTCTTCGCGTTCGGGTGCTGCTTCAGGGTTTGCTCGAGCCCTTTCAAGTCCAGCGGCTTGCCCCACGCCGGGTCCACCGGCGTGAACTTGGCGCCGAAGGCCTCGCAGATCTCGCCCCAGCGCTCGCCGAACTTGCCCCCCCGGATCACGACCGCCTCGTCGCCGGCCGAGAGCAGGTTGGCCACGGCCGCCTCCATCGCGCCGGTGCCGGAGCTGGTCAGGATCAAGACCTCCTGCGCGGTGCCGAAGACCTTCTTCAGCCCCTCCCCCACCTCCTTGAGCACTTGCTGGAACTCCTTCGTCCGGTGGTGGTCCGTCGGGCGGCCCAGCGCCTGAAGGACGGCGGGCGGCACGATGGTGGGGCCGGGGGTTAATAATA
>Ga0080064_1005829_pt1 | contig 13948 bp, 13 predicted proteins | sample Subgrocontami54m_FD_69260 | JGI IMG/M metagenome (GOLD analysis project Ga0080064, IMG submission 69260) | Subsurface groundwater microbial communities from S. Glens Falls, New York, USA - GMW46 contaminated, 5.4 m (SPADES assembly) (version 2) ...
TATCGGCAAAATCACTGCTGCGTGGCTGCCGATCATGACTTTTTTCGCCTTGGCTTACGAGCACGTGGTAGTCAATATGTTCGTGGTGCCGACTGCGATGCTGCTCGGCGCGGACATTGATTTTTCGCAATGGTGGCTGTGGAACCATATTCCGGTCACGCTGGGGAACATTGCCGGCGGGGCGATATTCACCGGCATGCTGTTGCACGTCACTTACGGCGTCCATGCTGAAAATTCGTGAGGCGAAGCGGCACAAGCCATGTCGCCTGTTAATACCCGCAGGGACATGCTTTAGAAGGGGGATGTCATGGCAAGAATGAAACTTGTAGTGGTTGGAAACGGCATGGCAGGGATGAGGACGTTGGAAGAGCTCATTAAAATTGCCCCTGACCTGTATGATATTACAGTATTCGGCGCAGAAGGCCATCCAAATTATAACCGCATCCTCCTATCCCATGTGCTTACAGGCGAGACGAGGTTTGAGGATATAATGCTAAACGCAATTGATTGGTATGCGGAGAATGGGATCACCCTTCATCTGAATAAAAGGGTTGTAAAGATCGACCGAAAGAGCCGAACTGTCTTTGCGGATGATGGGACCTCGGCAGATTATGACCGCCTTCTCCTGTCAACAGGCTCAACCCCTGTAATCCTTCCTATCCCCGGCAGCAATCTCAAGGGTGTTATGGGCTTTCGCAATATCAGGGATGTGGAAATTATGATAGAGAAATGCGCCATGTCCAGATATGCGGTTGTCATAGGCGGCGGGCTCCTGGGCCTTGAGGCAGCCAATGGCCTTCTGGCCAGAGGTATGGATGTTACGGTTGTTCATATCATGCCGTGGCTGATGGAGCGCCAGATGGATGAAACCTCCGGACGGATGCTGCAGAAATCACTTGAGACTAAGGGGATAAATCTCTTGATGGAAAGGGAGGCTGCGGAGATTGTCGGAGATAGCGGGAAGGTAAAGGCAGTAAGGTTTAAAGACGGCGGCATTATACCAGCCGATATTGTGATAATGGCAGCAGGGACCCGCCCCGATACTGCCTTAGCCGAAGGCGCAGGGATATATTGCAACCGCGGCATCGTTGTAAATGACACAATGCAGACTTATGATCCGAGGATATACGCCCTTGGTGAATGCGTCAATCACCGCGGCATAAATTACGGATTGGTTGCGCCGCTCTTTGAAATGGCGAAGGTCTGCGCAAATCACCTGGCCCTTATGGGTTATGCGCTTTATAAAGGCTCTCAAGTCTCCACAAGGCTTAAGGTGACCGGCATAGATATATTCTCTGCCGGTGATGTGGACGGAGGTAATTTTCAAGAGAGGATAATCCTTCACGACCCTGCAGCCGGCGTATATAAAAAACTTGTCATTAAAGAAAATAAGATAGCAGGTTTGGTATTATACGGCGATACCACAGATGGTTCCTGGTATTTTCAGTTGATGCGTGAAGGCAGGGATATCTCTGATATCCGCAGGCGTCTTATATCAGGTCAGGCGCATACAGGGACAGGCGGGCACGAAGGTAAAATCAATATATCTGCCATGCCCGACAGCATGGAAATCTGCGGATGCAACGGTGTGAGTAAGGGGACTATCGTCAAGGCTATAAAAGAGAAAGGGCTTTTTACAGTAGGGGATGTTCGCAAACATACAAAGGCGTCCGGTTCCTGCGGTTCATGCACAGGCCTTGTAGAACAGATACTGATAGCCACACTGGGAGGGGATTATTCTCCGGCGCCTGGCAAGATGCCAATGTGCGAATGCACAGAATATACCCATGAGGATGTCCGCAGGGCGATACATACCCACAGACTCTCCTCCATTCGTGATGTGATGGAGTTCATGGAGTGGAAAAATGCGGATGGCTGCAGCTCCTGCAGACCTGCCCTCAACTACTACCTCATCTCAACATGGCCGGGAGAGGCAGAGGATGACCCCAGGTCCCGCTTTGTCAATGAGAGGGTTCATGCCAATATCCAGAAGGATGGCACATACTCTGTAGTGCCAAGGATATGGGGCGGCGTAACAACTCCAAAGGAACTCCGCAGGATCGCGGATGCGGCAGAAAGGCACATGGTGCCGATGGTAAAGATTACAGGAGGCCAACGTATAGCCCTCCTCGGCGTTAAGAAGGAAGACCTGCCTGGTATCTGGGCCGATCTCGATATGCCGTCAGGCTATGCCTATGGCAAGGCGCTGCGCACAGTGAAGACCTGCGTGGGGAATAGATTCTGCCGCTTCGGCACACAGGATTCCGTAGAGATGGGTATTGCGCTGGAAAGAAGGTTATGGAAGATGTGGGCGCCGCATAAGGTGAAACTGGCTGTATCAGGTTGTCCGCGAAACTGCGCTGAAGCCGCTATAAAGGATGTCGGTATTATTGGCGTAGATTCCGGATGGGAGATTTACATCGGAGGGAATGGAGGCGTGAAGACAGAGGTTGCAAAATTTTTAGCCAAGGTGGCAGCGCCTGAAGAGGTTCTGGAATATGCTGGCGCATTTCTTGAGCTTTACCGTGAAGAGGCGCGTTATCTTGACCGCACCGCTGCCTGGATAGAACGGGTTGGATTGGACTATATAAAGTCAAAGGTAGTGGCAGATGAGGAAAATCGCAGGGCGCTGAACAAGCGCCTATTGTTTGCGCTCCAGAGGGAAAAGGAGCCATGGTTTGAGCGGAGTAGAGAAGGGGTAGAAAGGCGGGAATTTGAGATAATCAGTCTGTGACGGTAAGCATTACTTTCGTCGCGCCTTGGCCTGCTTTGTTTTGATGCTCTGTATGCAGATTTATTAATGCTATATATTAAAATCCCAACAGCCTTTCAAAGCCGTCCCAGAGCAGCTTTCTTGCCTCCAGCCCCTTCATTGCCCCTGTTCTAACCATATTCTGTTTTTCCTCGCTATCCAGATAATTCATTAAGACCCTTGTTGCCTCATCTCCGTGTTCCACATCAAGGGTGATATGGGATGTCCAGTATTCCAGATCGTCTTCAGATATGGATATGCTATTTTTCAATCCATCTACAATCTTTTTAAACATGGTTGGTATAACCCATTCAACCCCGGGGCCAACTGCGCCAAGCCCAACAAGGAACGGCTCATATCTTGTAAGCATAGTCAAACGGTCTACAAAGTTTGTCACCTCAGGGATGGGCTTAAACTTTTTCCAGTCCGCTTTTTTCAGTCCCAATGCAGAGAGAAATTTCCTAAAGAGGGCGGGATGTGTCTTTTCAGGGATGAGATTTCCATACTCTTCCATAAGATTTTTGACCATGACAATCCTGTCTCTTTCATGTGGGATTTTTGGAATGATATTGGCTATGTAATGGGAGAACATCTTTGCGTGCTGGTAATAATGGACAGCAAATGTCTTTACCTGTTCTTCGGTGAGATTGCCTTTTGAGAAACGTTCAAGAAATGGATGGTTTACGGCCTCATGAGAGAAAACCTCTTGCTTTAAGATATTGATAAAGTTCGGCTGATGGGTTTTCTTCTTTTCCTTATCCGAATCTGAATGGAATTCCATTGTGCCTTCCCATGTCTTTTTTGATTCTTCAAGGAGTTCCCGGGTCACCTCTTCTTTACCCATTTTTTCGGCCAGCGCCTCTACTTCTTTAATTACCATACCTCTTACAAAGGAAGGTATGCGCTCTATCTTTTCCTCCGCCTCCTTTGTCCACGAAAGTCTCCGCTCTACCTTTGCTGAACCATCTGCCCAATAGTCATACTTCTCCTGTAAGACATCATGGGTAACAACAGAAAGACCCTTGCCCCTTGCCGTCTTCTCAATCCTCCATCTGGTCATATCCCTCATAAAACCTTCCGGGATCTTTTTAAGCCTCTCCATCGCTTCATGGGTCCACTTAAGTTCCGCTGCCGGTCTGACAATATCTTCATTTTTATCAATCAATTCAAACCGCTCTCTCCCTGCCCCGCAGACAGGACACCTTTCAGGCGCAGCGCCTTCTGCAACATAGCCGCACAGATTACAGCGGTAAAAAGAAGCCCGCATAGGCGGGGGGGATACCGCCGGTTTTGTAATTCCTCCCATCATCCCGGTCATTGTCATTCTTGCCTTTCCTATCGCATCTTCTGCAATTTCAAGGGTTATAAGATTTATACCCCTTTCTTTGGCAAATTCTTCAATCCGTGTTCGGGTCATATTCCGCATAAACCCTTCCGGAACCCTTACCAGCCTATCTTTGGCCTCATCAGTCCATGCCATATCCATAAATCAAATTCATCCTTTCACTTCGGCGGTTCTTCTAATTTTTTAATCCCTATTGCATTCATGATGGCCTTCTCGTAGAACGGCTCGCTCACGCCCTTTTTCATCTTTCGTATAAAATATCTTTCAAAGGCAACCTTTGCCAGATGCACCCATTTCCCTTTCTTTGCCCATGTAACGTTTCGTGGCGGTATCTGGGGCATTGCCACAAAGGCTATGCCGGTGTCACCCATATCTGCAAGGCATATCGCATTCCATGTTGCCTTTGCGGAAACAGGGTTACCCTCAATGGATGATTTTATATTATGGGCAGCGGCAGTAACCATACTCTCTATCATATAGGCTGTCTTTGGCACGCCTGTGGGCACAGGGGTTGGCTCCGGCGCAATGGCTATGCACACGCCAACAGCATAGATGTCCGGATATTTCGGAGACCGCTGATAGGCGTCAACAATGACAAAGCCTCTTGGATTGCAAAGCCCTTCAACGCTGCTCACAGCATCCACACCTTTGAAAGCCGGTATCATCATGCAATATTTGAAGGGGATATCCTTCTCTCCTTCGTTCACTATCTCAACCACCATCTTCCCCTGCTCAATCCTTTTTACCTTTGCATTGGTATGCCAGTTTATATGCCTCTCGCGGAATTCATGCTCCAGCAGTCCCTTTGAATCACCCACACCGCCTAAGCCAAGATGGCCAATATACGGTTCGGATGTCACAAAAGTTATGGGAACCTTTTTACGGATCTTTCTTCTCCGCAGGTCAGTATCTAAGATAAAGGCAACCTCATACGCAGGACCGAAGCACGATGCCCCCTGCACAGCGCCCACAACAATTGGTCCAGGCTCTTTAATAAATTTCTGATACGTCTCGTACGCCTTTTCTGCATGGTCTATGGTGCAGACGGATACGGTATTCCTTTCTGGCCCTAATCCTTCCACTTCATCAAAGGCAAGTTTCGGCCCTGTGGCTATGACAAGATAATCGTATGAAATTACAGTCCCCTTGATAGTTGTTACCTGTTTCTGCTGGGGATCAATCTTCTGTGCTGTCTCTGCAATTAAACCGATGCCCTTCTTTTCCAGATAAGGCTTTAAAGGAAAGGCTGTGTCCTTTCTTGTTCTCCAGCCCACCGCAACCCAGGGATTGGAAGGGACAAAATGGAAGGATACAGTATCAGAGATGACAATTACCTCGTGCCTGTTGCCCAGCATCTCCTTTATCTCGTATGCCGCAGGAAGCCCGCCTGTTGATGCGCCTATGATTATTATCTTTGCCATAGTATCTCCATTCCTCATCCCCCTATTTCCAATATTCCAGCCTTTATGGCTTTTTTGCAACTACTATCCGGACCGCTATCGGAAGAAAAATTTTATCGCCTTTTTTATATCTATCTGCTGTGCGCTTAATCTCTATCCGCGCCTCATCCCTCTGCGGCGGGGATAATTTATTAAAAAGCCCTTGGAGAGGCGCGGCCATGTCCATAAGGCTTGCAAGATATTCATCCGCAGATTCAAAAGACGCTTCTCCTGTCATTTCCTCGTCGGCCAACCCCTGAAGCCCAGCTTGTTCGGCAATTCCCAATAATTCTCCTGCTTTGGCCAGACGAAAAAGTCCGGGCTGTTCCCGATCAGGCGGAGAAAGCTCAATAAATTTCCTGAGCGCATCCATAGGGATTTTAAGGAAAGGGTTTTTATCAGCCGACGACCACACTGCTGCTGCAAAATATCCCCTTGGTTTTAAAAGACGGGCAATCCCGCTCATTGCTTTAAAAACATCCGGAAGAAACATCAGGCAGAATCTGCTGATTACCGCATCATAGGAATCTGCTTCAAACGGGAGGGTTGTCGCATCTGCTATTTGGAAGGTGATGTTTGTAACGCCGAGGGTTTGGGCTTTGCGTCTGGCAACATCCAGCATCTCCTTGGCTAAATCTATCCCCGTGACCCTTCCTGCGCTTCCTACTGCCTGCGCTGCCAAAAGCGCAGGGTACCCTGTTCCGCAGCCAATATCCAGAACATGGTGGCCAAAGCGAAGCCGCGCATCTCCAATCAAGCGATAATTTACAAATGCCAGGTTTCGCTCCAGAAGCTGATCCCATTTTTCCCATGCCGGCGCAACACGATTCCAATCCTGCCGTTGTGTCTCAATTATCTGATTGACATCAATCTGTGACATTATACTTGCCCTTTTCAGTTTATAACCATTTCCTTACAACCCTTAACCCCAAAGCACCTTAAAAACATCATCATCGGACACCTAAAACACCATCACCTGGCCGCCCTCCTTTATCCAATGCGCCAGATCAAGGGTCTTGCCAATAACAGCGCCATCAACAAAATCTTCCTGCTTTATCCCCCTGGCATTGGCGCAGGTAAGGCATGCCCTAACCTCAGCGCCCTTTTTGAGAATCTCTGCCATCATATTGCCGATGTTATAATAACCCGCAGGGGTTGTCTGTCCTTTTTTAGCGGCAACCACACTGTCTCCGTAAAGGAATATCCTTACCCCTGTTCCCACTGCCAAAAGCGCCTCAGAAAGCCTCAATGCATTCCATACCTTTTCATTTCCGTATGGCGCATCCTGAAAAACTATGGTTACCTTATCCATTTTAAATACCTCCCTTTAAAAGTCTCCTGTGTTCTTTCAACATGCACCTGTCCATGACCACATCCAATCCCGCATCTTTTGCCTTTCTTGCAGCCTCTTCATTGACAATTCCTTCCTGCATCCAGACCACACCTGCCCTAATACTTATGGCGTCGTCAACAACAGGAGGCACTTCCTCCGGCTTTCTAAATATGTCCACCACATCCACCTTCCCCTCAATGTCTTTAAGGCCTTTATAGCACCTTCTCCCTAATATCTCATTGTAATTGGGGTTAACAGGTATAACCTCGTAGCCGTTTTCTATTAAATACTTGGCAACCCTGTAGCTTGGACGGTCTTCCTTCGGCGAAAGACCGACCACAGCGACCCTTTTTGCCTTAAGAAGAATATCTCTGATTGTTTTATCCATAACCTATTATTAAACAAATTCTAAACCATGTCCCTGCAGGCATTAAGCAGGGATCTGAAACAATTTCGCAAAAATTATATGCCCTGCACCTTTTTTAAAAGCCTGCCACCTTCCATAAGCTGCTCCATAAGCACTTCTCTCATAAGGCCGCATGCCTTAATTATCTTTGGATTAGATATACGGCAGTATATATTTACCCCTTCCCTTCTGGAGGCCACAACCCTTCGCTGTCTAAGGATGGCAAGGTGCTGCGAGACATTTGCCTTGGGGATGCCGAGTCTTTTGACAAGCTCGCTGACCGAGAGTTCGCCGTCTTTCAAGGCATAGATAATCTCCAGCCTTTTGGGATTTGCCAGCGTTTTGCAGACTTCCGCATGGAGAGAAAAAAGCTGTTTCATAGTTGCATTATTGCGAAACATTGCAACAATGTCAAGGGAAGATATCAAAAAGGCATTATAGGGATTATATTGATATTCCTGACTGCCTCTAAGATGAGGCTCTAACCCATCCTGTCTTTTCCTTCAACCGGCCCTTCAACTGGCCGCATGCCGCGCTTATATCCTGCCCCTTGCTTGCCCTTATAATAGAGGTATAATGATTATCCAGAAGAATCTTATGAAAGATTGATATTGCCTTATCAGACGGTTTTTTAAACTCTGCGCCGGCAAATGGGTTAAAGGGTATAAGATTTATCTTGCATCTTATACCCTTTAATAGCCGTACAAGCCTTTTTGCGTCTTCCATTGAGTCGTTAACGCCATCTATCAATACATATTCAACGGTTATGTGCCTGTTTCTTGCCGCAGGATATTTTTTACAGGTATCGAGCAGGGCTTTTAACGGATATTTTTTATTTATCGGCATTAAACGGCTTCTCACCTCATCCGTTGTTGCATTAATGGATATTGCAAGGTTTACCTTTGTTTCTTTGCCGAGTCTTTCTATCATTGGGACAATACCAGAGGTTGAAACTGTTACCCTTCTCGGCGCAAAGCCGAGGCCTTTCTGATGAGTAGCTATATTCAAAAATTTTAAAACTTCATCATAGTTTAAGAGCGGCTCTCCCATGCCCATAAGCACAAGATTAGTAATTCTCTGATCAACAGAAACAAGACCCTGTGCCGCAAAGACCTGGTCAACCATCTCAGACAATTTAAGATTTCTTATGAACCCGCCCTTTCCTGTCATGCAAAAACCGCAATCCAAAGGACACCCCGCCTGGCTGGAAATGCAGAGTGTAAGCCTGTCTTCTTCAGGTATCAGGACACATTCAATGAAATTTTTATCTTCCAATTCAATGAGGAGTTTTATTGTCCCGTCTTTAGATTTTTCTGACGCAAGAACCTTTGGCTGGTTTATGTAGAAGTTTTCTTTGAGTTTGCCTCTTAATTCCTTTGATAGGTCTGTCATATCGTCAAAAGAACTGACGCCTCTATTGAACACCCATACAAAAACCTGTAATGCCTTATAAGATTTTTCTCCAAGGGAGGTTAGGCATTGTTCAATCTCTGTTAAGGTGAGGTCTTTTATATTTTGCATATCGCAGCGGCTGCGCCCGCAGCCCATCCTGTTGAAAACGCAGCCTGAAGATTGTATCCGCCTGTCTTTGCATCCACATCCACAACCTCTCCGCAGATAAAGAGGTTTTTAATTATTTTTGATTCCATTGTCTTTGGGTCTATCTCTTTTATTGATACGCCGCCTGCCGTAACAATCGCTTCATCTAATGGTCTATGCCTTGTTATGGCAAATCTCATGTCCTTTAAAAGATTGATTATCTCTGTCCGCTCCTTTTGAGTAATCTGATGCACTTTTTTATCATGCGATATGCCCGCAAGTTTTATAAAAACAGGTATCATGCTCTGGGGCAAGAGGTTTTTTAACAGGTTGTCAATATTTTTATTGCCATGCTCTTTTATCTCGCGTAAAAATCTCAAATCCAGCTTTTCCTTTGATAATGCAGGTTTAAGGTCGATTGAAACCTCAACTTTGCCTTTCGGAAGGCTGTCCACAATAGTCTTGCTTAGTGTAAGGATTATCGGCCCTGAAAGGCCAAAATGTGTGAATAACATTTCACCAAAGGCCTCTGCAATAACCTTTCCATCAAGGCATACAGATGCAGTTACATTATTTAAGGCCAGTCCCTGAAGGTCTTTAACATAAGCCTCTTTAACCTCAAGAGGCACAAGCGCAGGCCTTATGGGTATAATCGTATGCCCCAGTCTTTTTGCCATGGCATAGCCATCCCCTGTTGAGCCTGTCTGCGGATACGATGCGCCGCCTGTAGCAAGTATTACGGCGTCTCCGTGAAAAATACCCTTATTGGTATCAACACCAATAACCTTATTGTCTTGAGTAAGTATTTCCTTTACAGCAGTATTGGTATTTATCTTTACGCCCTGCTTATTGAGATATATTACGAGCGCTTTAACAATATCCTTTGCGCTTCCTGATAAAGGGAATATCCGTTTGCTCCTTTCCTGCACTGTCTTTACACCGATGGATTCAAAAAAATCAATGAGGTCTTCGCTGAAGAATTTTGCAAAGGCATTGATAAGAAATTTTCCTGTAGAGCCGAATGCCTCTATGAACTTATCCATATCTTCTCCGCTGGTTAAGTTACACCTCCCCTTGCCGGTGATGGAAATCTTTATGCCCAATTGCGGCATCTTCTCAAGCAGGGCTACATCTGCGCCAAGCTCCGCAGCCCTTCCTGCCGCTATTATGCCGGCAGCGCCGCCGCCTATTATAATTACTTTTTTTGCCATTTTTAAATGAAAAAAGGATTGTGAAATTATGCACAATCCTTAAAAATAATGGTGGAGCTGAGGGGGATCGAACCCCTGACCTCAAGACTGCCAGCCTTGCGCTCTCCCAACTGAGCTACAGCCCCATTGAATTTTTATTTTTTAAAAAGTAACACCCCATTATTTTTTTGTCAACACAAAAAAACCTTGACAAGAATAGCTTTTATAAATTACCTTATAATGCATATATAAAAACAGCGGCGAATAATTCGTATCAGTTGTTAGTTAATGCCCAGGTAGCTCAGTCGGTAGAGCAGAGGACTGAAAATCCTCGTGTCGGGGGTTCAATTCCCTCCTTGGGCACCACTTTATTGCCTTTCATACCCTCTCATACGGATCAAAGAGTTTTTTATATTCATCAAGCGCAAACCTGTCTGTCATGCCGGCTATGTAGTCGCATATAAGCCTTTCCTTGCCGGTGTCCTCCATCGCAGCATACACATGCGGGGGCAGAAGCTGCGGTTCATCCGAATAAACCTTAAAGAGCGCCTTCAGTAGGCGGCCTGCCTTATCTGACATTCTTATTACCCTGTGGTGGTTGTAGAGATTCTTTTTGAGGAATTTCTTTAACTCTGTGTTTTTTTTATTCATATCAGGGGAAAATATTGCAATTGATTCGCCGACAACCCTGACATCTTCAACAGAGCCTATCCTTCTTTGTTCTATCTCATTTAATATCTGGGTAATTAAATCAGTAACCTGCTGGTTTATTATCTGGATTATTGTCTGGGATTTGTGAACCTTAAATCCTTCTCTATGAAATTTATTTTTTATCCTCTCATAATTTTCCTGCCATAGTTCTACATCTTTGAGCTGCGCAGCATCAAGCATATCTGAAGACAGGCCGTCGTCTATATCATGATTGTTGTATGCTATCTCATCCGCCGCATCAACTATCTGCGCCTCAAGGCATGGGGCCTTTTCAGGCGCATATTCTTTCAGCACATCCGGTCTGTCATGTTCAGAACAGTGTTTTACAATCCCTTCCCTTACCTCCCATGTCAGGTTCAAACCCCTGAACCCGGGATACCTCCTTTCAAGATACTCTACAATCCTTAAGCTGTGCAGGTTATGCTCAAAACCGCCGCGGCCCTTCATAAGCCGGTTTAAAACATCCTCGCCTATGTGCCCAAACGGCGGATGGCCCAGGTCATGGGCAAGCGCAATGGCCTCTGATAAGTCTTCATTTAAATTTAACGTCCTTGCAACGGTTCGGGCTATCTGGCTCACCTCTATTGTGTGCGTCAGGCGGGTTCTGTAATGGTCTCCTTCATGGTAGATAAAGACCTGGGTTTTATATTCCAGCCTGCGAAATGCATTGCAGTGGATAATCCTGTCCCTGTCTCTCTGAAATGCTGTTCTGAAAGGGTGCTCGTCTTCCTTGTGCTTGCGGCCTTTAGAATTTTTGCTGGCCATTGCATAAGGTGCAAGCCTTTTTGCTTCTATTTCTCCACCTGAGGCGGTTATAACTTCCATTTGACAATTTCTCCTTATGAGTTAGAATGTAAATGTGAAATCCAAGATTTTATCCATTCTTCTGCTTGCTGCTCACTGCTTACTGACTGCTTTCTTTATAGCAGGCTGCTCTGTCATATCCAAAGATATAAGGCGCGAAGCTGACAGAACAATAACCCTGCCTATGGTTCAGGCAAACCCTGATGTCTTCAAGGGTAAAACAGTCATCTGGGGCGGCATAATTATATCATCAAAAAATCTTGCAGACAAAACAGTTATTGAAGCGCTCCAAACCCCTTTAGATGTAAGCGATAGGGTGACTGACAAAGAACTCTCCCAGGGCAGATTCCTTGCAGAGAGTTCATCATATCTGGACACATTTTTATATAAAGAAGGAAAAGAGATAATCGTTGCCGGCATAATCAAAGGTATAAGTTTACAGAAGATTGGGGAACGGGATTATGCCTATCCGGTTCTGGAACCATTGCAGATGCGCGTGTTTGAACCTCAACCGGAAATAAGATATAGGCCTTCACCATGGTGGCCTTATCAGCTATACAACCCATATTACCCCTCTTATCCATATTACGACCCTTATTATCCGCCAAGGTAGAGCCTATTCTTTTGGACCGCAGCCATCCTTTACACTTGCCAGATACTCTGTGTATTCGTCATAGTACTCGTCCATAAAGTCCATTGGGTCAACCCTGCTTGTGTCAATCCCTTTTTTTTGTTTAAGAAATTCTTTAAATGTCATATGAATAATTCCAATCAACTTCTTAACCTCTCAACTTCTTATCCTCCCTGTATTGTATCGGGTCAACAACCCCGGCTTCTCTAAATCCTTTAAGCCTCAACCTGCACGAATCGCATTTGCCGCAGGCTACCTCCCCCTGTCCCCCTCTATGAGGGGGATAAGGGGGGAGGTAGCATGACCATGTCAAATGAAATGGCGCATTAAGCTCCAGCCCTTTTTTCACAATTGCCGATTTTTTCAGATGGATTAACGGTGTTATTATTTTTATCCTTGTCTCCGGCTTTGTGCCTGCATCTATTGCCTTTTCAAATGTCTTATAAAAAACCTCTCTGCAGTCAGGATAACCTGAACTGTCTTCCTCAACAGCGCCGATGTAAATTTTATTAGCGCCTATAACCTCTGCCCACGATACTGCAATGGAAAGGAGGTGGGCGTTTCTAAAAGGAACGTAAGTTATTGGGATGTGGGACGTGGGGTGTGGGGTGTGGACGGGGACTTCAATCCTTTCATCTGTAAGCGCAGAGCCGCCAATCTCTTTTAAATACTTCACATCAACAACAAGTCTTTTCCTGACGCCATAAAAATCTGCAATGTCATTGAATGCCCTGAGTTCTCTTTTCTCTGTCCTCTGTCCATAATTTAGATGCAAGAGCGCCATTTCATGTTCAAGATTTGCAATAGCGGCAGTAACAAGGCTGTCCATGCCGCCGCTTACAAGCGCTACGGCAAGAGGTTTATTTTCCATTTTGTTTTCCATAAAATATTGGAGAACCCCTGCTGTTTATGACAGGGATTCTCCCCTCCAGAATCAACCCGGCTAACAGCTCTTGCAGGAAGATTTGCTTCCTTTTTTAGCCGTCTTCTTCGTTGTTTTCTTTACCGCCTTCTTCTTTGCTGCCATAGTGCTTTACCCCCTTTCTGTTTATTATTCCGTAAAATAGCGATTAAAAACCTCGCTATTTTACAAACATGCGATTTGCCTGCCATACTTCGTTATCGGCGCATTTTTGCTTCTCACCGTATTGGTGATATACGGCTCGTCGCAAAAATGGCCTCTGCCTCGTCTGGCAGGCAACTTGCATGTTTCCCAAAAAATCAAAGTCTATTTTTGAGTTGTTGCAAACACTTTAAAAGAACTTCCTTTTTGCCGAATCCATGACATCTTTTAAAGGCACATTTTTCTTTTCAGCTATTTTTCTGCAATCCTCATATTCAGGTTGGATGTTTACTGATTTGCCGTTTTTTTGAGAAATTTTGACCAGCACCTTTCCATAAGGTGTTGAGACTTGCTTCATATTCCTTTCAAGGCAATATCTGTTTACTTCATAAGTGCGGATGCCGATGGATGTTGTCTCTTCAAAGATTGTATCAACGATTGAATCTTTTTTATTTTCATGGCATAAGACTTTTAAAAGGATAGCCGGCCTGTTTTTTTTCATCAGGATTGGCGTCAGAAATACATCAAGGGCGCCTTTCTTGAAAAGCCTTGTCATAAGGTAATCATATATCTGTGGATTCATATCATCAATATTGGTTTCAATCATGAGAAGTTTTTCCAGGCCGCCTCTCCCTTCCCCGGTCACAACTCTCAACATGTTTGGGATTTGTTTAAAATCCCTGTTGCCTATGCCATAGCCTATCTTTTCTATCTTCATCTGCGGCATATTGCCAA
>Ga0080064_1005830_pt1 | contig 13947 bp, 13 predicted proteins | sample Subgrocontami54m_FD_69260 | JGI IMG/M metagenome (GOLD analysis project Ga0080064, IMG submission 69260) | Subsurface groundwater microbial communities from S. Glens Falls, New York, USA - GMW46 contaminated, 5.4 m (SPADES assembly) (version 2) ...
TCCCTTTCAGGGATTCAGGTTTCCGGGCCAGGCAGCGCACCGGCCGTCCGGCCGCCTCCAACTCCTTCAGCAGCCGCCCGCCCACGTAGCCGGTGGCGCCCGTCAGCAGGACTCGATCGAGTGTGCGCACGCCTCATCTTACTGCCGCATGCGGAAGATCACAAACTTGAGCGGTTACAGCGGGGCGCCGCCGAAGCGGCAAAGGAGGGGTTTGTTGTCGAGGTGGGTCGTTACGTGTCCCCTTGGTACCCGGTACACCGTTAGCCCTAGATTAGGCTTTTACCGTACCGACTGGCGGACTACTTTTTTGTCGAGTTTGTCCGTTTTTTGGAGCGGAGAAATCAAAAACCTTTCCATACAGCTGCTTCAGATGGGTATTAGACATGTCCAGAATTGGCTCATACATGAATGAATTAATGTGAATATTTTCTGGCGTCATAAGATTCACCTGCTCTGCCAGTTTGATCATTTCTCTATTATTAGGAAATTTTTCTTTATATTTTCTTATCAAAGTAATGGTTTGGTATCGATCGATACCGAGTACAAAAACATCATCATTAATCTCCCCTATCAAAAGCTCTTCTGTCTTTAGCCTGATAGCGATAGACAGCACGATTTTCTTTTCCAGGTCGATAACATCTTCCGTTTCAGAGAAAATCTTTCTCGCCAAACTGTAGATCAGCTCTTTAACGGATCTCTCCTGATCTTTGGTAGGTAGATCCGGAGCGCCCTTCAAAACATTTTTAATTATTTTTCCTAAATCACCGATTGTTATAGAGTCGGTGCCCGGTCTCAAGTGAAGTAATTCTGTTAGTTTCTGATAATCCTCATTATTTTCTAGATTTCCAAAGTCACAAAACTCGGTTAAATTCCTTATAAAAGGGATAGAAGCAACGAGCATCTCTTCGCTACTGCCAAGCTTCTTCTTCCACATAGTAAATGGGTTTTTGGGGTACTTTTCTGGGACCAGTTTAATGCCAGTATCCGTTTTTACTGTGTGAAGCTTGGTTCGTATATTAAGCCTGCCGCTTATTGTCCTAAAAAAATCGAAATTATGGGTCAGGATAACTTGGTAGAATTTGATATGCTCCGATATATCACTTAAGTATTCGATAATTGCATATTTGTTCTTGTAATCAAACGAATCAGCAATATCATCAATCACAAACAGCGTCTCAACCCCAAGCTCCTTCCTCGCGTTAACCTCGAAGATAATATTGAGTAGATATAGTGCGCGCCTTTCCCCATTACTCAAGACATCCCAGAGCTCCTTTTCCGCTATATCTATATCAGTATTAGTATCAGTACTGATTTCGGATTCTTTAAACTTGAACTTTATACTTGGTGCACTACTTTTAAGAATAACGTCTTCCTGATTCTCCATAAGCACTCGAAAAGGAACCGAAAATCTCTCATTAAAAACATTGATTACCTCGGCCCATTTAGTGGTTTCTTTCTTTGCTTCTTCTATAATTTTTTCGATATGTTCCTTCGCTTTGTCATAGACATCCATCAATAATTTATACGCTTCTATATTCTTGACCAGATAGGAAATCCACAGCCTCTCTTTTAGGCGAGGTAGATTTGCTAACTCTGGCAGGAGACCCTGATTTTCTTCTAAATAATCCCTAAACTCCTTGGCTTCCCTGTTTTTATTAAGCACCTTGTCGATTTCATCAAACGATTTCGCCAAATCAACATTTTTAAGAATGCTATCTCGCTCTTGTTGAATAACCTTTTCTAAATCGGTCTTTGTCTTTATTTCTTTTTTTACCTTATCGGCCGTAACATAAATTGAATGGTCCGCTTCAAAAAAACCATTTTCCTTTAAATTCTTAGCGATATCCGCTGCATTGTTGTGATTGAAGATGCCCTTCTTAAAAAATGTCGAAGCACTAACAAGCTCATCATAGGTTTTCATGTATCTGGAGAGCTTATCTTGGAAATCCGGCGCTTCTATAAAAGATAGGACTTTTTCATTGAAAATCTTCTGATATAAAATGTCGCCTAATGCTGTCTTCTTATCCCCCGCGACTTCTGCTTGCACACGTATAAGTGACTTAAAAAATTCTTTTGAATCATGCGCAATATCGGTGGCCAAAATCGCTTCTATATCCCCCTTTAATCCCGATGAGTTTTTTAATTCTTTCACGAGAGCTTCTTTTTTCTCGTCTATATCTTTATAGATGCCATCGTATTTGTCCTTCAGTTTTTTATTAGCGAGAAGGGTGGATATCTTGGAAGATTTGTACGATTCGCTGTAAGGCTCAATTACAAATATCTGATCGCTAGCAATATCGACTTCATGTTCATTCTTTATGCTTCTCTTGGTTTCCCTGTTCTTGAAAATGCGATCCTCGGAAACCTTATCCTCACTCAAATCCCTAAAAACTGTAGCAAAAGAGGTCTTCATTGCCCCATTGGGAGCATAAATTACGGCCCTTCTTTCTTCCGAGAAATCGAATTCGTACTTAAGTTTTTTAATTCCATAACAATTTTCAAAATCGATTTTGACTTTATTCATGAGCAAATAATTCCTCTGTAATTCTAGGAATCGGTTTCGGCTTTTTGATTATCGCTAGATGGAAGTTCGAGAATTTTTACTGGCGGCAAGGTCTTCCCTGCAAGACCTTCTAAATCCCCATACATCCCCGCAGTATTAGAAATAATCCTTTCGATCTGCTTTTCGCGACTTGCCCAGATCTTCTGCATCGCCCGCCTTTCCGACTCAAGATCTTCTTTCATGGCGCGAAATCCCTCAATAATAGCGGTAACCCTGTTTCGAAATTCTGGGCCTGTTACATAGCGAAAGATGAGGTCTTTCTTGTCGTCTTTTCCGCTCTCGATTTCTTTGGCATTGGCTGTCTGAATGAGGGCCATTCGGAGAGCCAGCGCCAAGCTTAATGCGGATGGAATATCGGTCACCCAAACACCGTTGATCTGCCGGAAATGGTGGAAACCCGCCGGTAGCGCTTCGGAGACCAGTACTGCAAGATCAGCTTTGGCATCGCCCTGATCGTCCTTCAGCTTCGTTATCCAGGATTCACTCCAATTCTTGACGCGCTTGGTTTCCCAGAGTATTACTCCGCAAGCACGGCCAGACTGAGTTTTTACGGTCTGAATAATATCACCGCCCCTTACCCCGGTTGAGACCGCTTCGATAATGTCAAACGGGAATTCTCGTTTAAATAGTCCCTCTAACTCTAATTCAAGCACATCGCCCTGCGTCTGCTGAGAGCCCTGCTCCATCTTGCGCTTTAATTCATCAATTTGTTTCAGTGCGTCCGTGAGCTTCTTGTCCTTTTCTGCGTCTTTTAGCTTATGCTCTTGTTCAAACCGAGACACCACTGCATCTTCAATTTTCTTCTTCTCTTCGTCGAGTTTCCTCGCGGTCTCAAGCTCAAGATTCTTTTCCCTGTCTTCGAGCTCGCGTTGTTTTTTACGAAGAGCAAGTTCATTATTCTCGGCTTTCTTAAGCTTAAGATTACTTTCCTCGGCCTGAGCTTTGAGATCCGCTATATCGGCACTAACGGTCTCCTCGGCTTGTTTTTTTAGTTTTGCTTCCAACTCCTTGCGCTGTTTTTCTAGACGGCTATCAAGAGCTCTCTCAAGCTCCTTAAGCTCGCCGTCATGCTTTCTCTTGTTTTCGGCTAATTGCTTTTCAAAATTCTGACGAGCGCGTTCTTCAATATCATGGGATAGGGCTTCTGATAACGGGATCGCGGTTCCGCACTTGGGACATTTAATGGAGTCTTGAGACACGAGAGTGCTCCTTAATTAAGAACCATTTCCGAAATATCGAGTCTAGATGTCGGAGTATGCGATCAGTACCGGGTACCATGGGGATAGGTTGCTGATCGTTACGTATCCCTTCTGTGCCTGCCACGGTTATTCCTAGGCAAATTCTTCAAATATAGGTTTGGATGGAACGCAAACGAGTTCCCCTCGGCGCTGCATCAATAATTTTCGGCATTTAACGCATCTGTGCCAGATTGCTTCTCCAACCATATGATTCCCAATGCCGACCTTTTTTAGATCACCCCCGCAAAGGCTACAGCCCTGAGGGATTTTTGGATTGTGTTGGGAGCAATTTCTCAACAATTTCCCGCATTGTCCGCAATTGAAAAGGATACCGTTTCTATAAGTTTGAGCGATTTTAATTTCCCCTATTCTTTTTGCGACAGTACTTGCAGATTGATCTCAGCGGACAAGCGTGACAGCGGGGCGAGCTCGGCGTGCAAACAAGAGCTCCCAGGTCCAGCAGAGCCCAGTTGAATTCTTTGAAACGCTTGCGTGGAAGAAGCTCGGAGGCCAAGGTCCAGTAATCCTCAGCTTTGTGCAATTCAACCGGTTCTCGAAGTCCAAATACTCGACCGAATATCCTTGCAACATTTGCGTCCACTATTGGAACTGGCTTTTTGAATTCAAAACAGAGAACAGCGTTGGCCATGTATCTCCCCACATGAGGGAAAGCGCGGAGCTCTTCTTCGGTGGAGGGAACTCTCCCGTCACCGTCAGCCACATAGCTAGCAACTCCTTTGATTGCACGAGCTCGAATTTTATAGAGGCCCAATGGTTTAATCATGGATTCCAATGTTTTCAGGCGAACTGACGAAAGTGCTTTTGGAGTTGGATATTTGTGGAGAAGTTGTTTGAGAACCGGCTCCACTGATGTTGCCTGGGTCTTTCGAAGTAGCATCTCGGCGATCAGCAGACGAAAAGGCCCAAAACCGCCCCGTCTCCAAAGAAAAGATCGCCTATGCGAAGAGCTCCAACGGAGCAGATTCTTTCGAAAGTGTTTCTTCTGTTGGCCGGTCACCTTTAAGCATCCTTTTGATCTGCAGAGCCAATGCTTGGGCCAACAACGGTGGCACCGCATTGCCTGTTTGAACCCGTCCTTGAACAATTCCTCCGGTGATCCTGAAGTGGTCAGGAAAGCTTTGGATTCTACACCTTTCGCGTACGGAAAGCCCCCGTGGTTGGCTTGGGTGTCCAAATTGAAATTGGGGTCGAATGCCTCCGCAGACCTGGGTTGGGCTGGGGCGATCAAGGTGAAGCCGTATTCTTTGTTTAAAAGTTGGATACATGGGTTCGCCTGGTCTGGTCTTGGCTATTTTCTTGATAGTGCTGGGCGGATGACTAGGTGCTTCATGATTGAGTAACTCGTGAGATTCTCTGCGCATCAGATGCTGATACTCTGTTGAGGGTTTTTCCGTGTATTGGGAGACTTGCTCTCCGGCTTTCAACACAGGAAGATCCCCAAGGGCATCCCGTACCATTCTGTAATACTCTTTCCCAGGCCCATGAGTTGGGCTCGGCCACCGTATTTCCAGCCCCTTCCGAACCCCTTGAAAGAAAACGCGCTGACGAATCTGCGGCACCCCGTAATCCAAAGCATTCAAAGTTTGGCAATCGACCATATAGCCACTATCAGCTATAGCTTGTTTGATGGCCTTTCCGAAGCTACCCCCTTTTGCACTCCTTATCCCAGAGACATTTTCCAATACAACAACTTTGGGTTTCAGGAAACGAACGATCCGTATGAACTCGCGAAACAGATAATTCCTCGCATCTTCATCATGACGCTTGCGATTGCAAAGCGAGAAACCTTGGCAAGGCACTCCCGCTGTGAGCACATCCACTTCTCTTCGATTGATAGCTTTCCGGATCTCGTTTTCTTTCACCCTTCTGATATCTCCCAATATGACAGAGGCGGAGGGGTGATTCAGGGCATACGTGTTGATTGATGGGGGGTGTATATCAATCCCAAGGACTGGGAGAAATCCTGCCTGCGAAAACCCAGTAGAAAATCCACCACATCCAGAAAAAAGATCCACAACAACCGGTTGGTCATTGGATTGATAATCGGTCATAGCTGGACGAAGCGTGGGTTCGCCGTCCCAGTAGTAATGATTTTCTTCAACTGTCACGGCTGGATCCCAGGTTCCTTTTGGACTAATTCGCGTGTTTTCTTTCATACTTGCCTCCGCATAATCGGACCTATCATCCGTTGCTTTGGCAGTAGTATAGGATACTTTTGTCTGCTATTCAACTAATGAAATTGCTCTTGTGATAAATTCTGGACAAGTTAATGGCGGAAGGAATGCAGATCGCACATAGGGTTTCTTCACAAGTATGACCAGAAGATCGGAAATTGCTTTCCCCGGTTCACCATGGGCGATGGCTCCAAACAGTCCAGCCCCGAACTCCCTTTCAGTTAGATGTATTCCATTTCTTTCGAGAAGATGGCGTTGCTGGAGTTCTCGAAAGAGCAGGCTGACTCGCAACGGATCAGCCAAAATCCCTCGAATCTTTGCAACGTCACTATCGTTGTAGCTTGGTTTGCATTCCACAATTAAGAAAGCGCCTAAGCGGCTTGCAATAAGATCGGGTTTGTAAGAGCCGCCGCTGCCTAAACGACGACTGTCTGGAGATTTGATTTCCACTACAGGCAGGTGGTTGCACCCGTCTGGTGGTTGCCCTGCCAGCAGAGTCCACCCCCGCTGTTTCAGAAGGGTTTTTGCCCCGATGTATATTTCGTCCTCATTAAGATTTAGCTCGAGGCTCATTTTCTAAGAAGATCAGCTGAATCGGAGAAGACCAGCGCGTTGGCTGTCAGATACCAGTTGCAGCTTTTTCTGGAAGTGTCGTTTGGGTTGTTCTTATGCCAAACTTCGCGAGTGATCCTTGGAAAATGCAGTATGAGGTTCATGCTCTTGTCTTCGACTCGTGGTCCGCTGCGACACCAGTGGTAATCGTAAATGAATTGTGTGCCGGTATAAGGATCTTCTCTTCGACAATTAGCCGGGGTCATCTTTATTGTGTAAAGCACAGACCGGGGACGACCCATCAAAGCTTTTTGGGTATCCGGGGTTATTACCTTATTGAGTCGCTTGAGAAGAGCGCTAGTGTCCAATAGCTCAACCGATCCCGGAGGATCTCCGTATAATTTCCTACGAGAAAGCCTGGAGCTCAACTCATTCCGCATCGCTCGCAGCTGGGCGAGGATTTCTCGGCAATTTGGATTGCATCCAGATGAGAGGTAATCGGTCACGATGGCGGAAACCCGAGTGTTTTCTGAGCCGTCGTCGATCAGTTCATGGTGTTTATCGCAGGGCCAATTTATGGCAAGGATCGGTGTTTTGTGGATGCGGAGCATTTCCTCAAATGCCTTGAGGAGCCTTATGTTCAGATTGCAGACGTTGGCATATTTGCCATGCTTCATTGCGTCGAATGGAAAGAATTTTATGGTTGGAACACCAAGCTCAGCAGCGCGAACCAGCCGAGCGAATCTTTGGCCCACATTATGCCCTGTCGGGACTTCGCGACTTTTTTCTAGAACGAGAACAGGCCGGTCGGCTTGTAGCAGGATAATGTCGGGTCGATCATATTCGATCAGCGCGTCTATGGCTCGCGGATTGGCTCCTCTGGCCTGCATCTTGTTTATCTCTGCTTTCGATAGCTCGGAAGAGAGTTCGGTAAACCAGTTTGCCTCAATCAAATTGTCACAGAAGATGCGGTAAACTCCGCGGGTGTCTCTGTTTTTAAGGAATTCTTTGTTGGATAGTAATAAATCGTGTTTTTCGGTCATTTTGTCCGCCCAAACGCTGAGTAGGCCAAGAACCCTGCCACGACTACCCCAGCCCAGCTCACCCACATGGGAACAATCCAGCCGCCCATGCTGGCGTGCCAGCCAAAGAGGAGGCGCAGGGCGTGGAGGATGGCGACGAGTAGGAAGAGGGTTCCGGCGGTGAGATTGAAGGTTCGCTGGGTCATTGGCGTCATTATAACGCCGGAAAGTGGTGCTTAGGCCTGGAGTTTCTGGAGGAGGGTGGCGAGGCCCTGCCCTAGTTTCTCGACGGCGGCTTGCTGTTTGGGGTCTTTGAGGGAGCCGTCCGGCTGGAAGGCTTCGTGGGCTTTGGGGACCGCCACTTGGTCCGGAAGGACGAGGACGCCGATGTTGCCGAGAATCGAGCGGACATGGACTAAGCCGCGCAGGCCCCCTAGCCCGCCCGGCGAGGCGCTCATCAGGGCGGCTGTTCTCCCTTTGAAGCAGACGAGCGGGGTTTCGCCTGGTTCTTCGCGGGAGGCCCAATCGATGGCGTTCTTAAGGACGCCGGAGATGGAGCTGTTGTACTCCGGAGAGGAGATCAGCAGCCCCTGGTGGGATTTCATGAGCTTCTTGAACCGTTTGGCGTGGGGCGGGATTCCTTTCTTTTCTTCCAAGTCCCCGTCGTAGAGCGGCATCGGGAAGTCCCGCAGGTCAATCAGGGTTACTTTGGCGCCGGCCTTTCGCGCTCCCTTCACGGCGATCTTGATCAGCTTTTTGTTGAAGGAATCGGTGCGGGTGCTGCCGGCGAAGGCCAGGATGCGGGGGGAGGCCACTCCGGGTCATCCTGCTTTGTTGGGGTCGAGGGTGGCGAGGATGCTGGAGAGGTCGTCGGCGTGCTCCTCCTCCATCGCCAGGATCCCTTCGAGCATGCGGCGGGTGGTGGGGTCTTTCTCGCCGAGGTAGCGGATCATCTCGGAGTAGGAGTCAATGGCGACCCGCTCCGCGACCAGGTCCTCTTTGACCATGTCGAGGAGGGAGTTCCCCTCCACGTACTCGGAGTGGCTGCGGGTGGCGAGCCCTTCCGGGCTGAAGTTGGGTTCCCCGCCCAGCTGGACGATGCGGGCGGCGATCTGATCGGCGTGGACCTGCTCCTCGGCGGCGTGCTGGAGGAACTCCTGGGCGACCGGGTCGGCGTGGATCCCTTTGGCCATGTAGAAGTGCCTCTTGTAGCGCAGGACGCAGACGATCTCGGTGGCAAGCGCCTCGTTGAGCAGCTTGATGACGGTGGCTCGGTCGGCTTGGTACCCTTCGGTGACGGCCCCTTCCTCGATGTGCTTGCGGGCCCGCCGGCGCAGCTCTTTGATGTCGGACAAGAAGTTTTTCATGGCTTCATTATAACCGGGGGCGCGAAGTGACTCGGAGGAATTCTTCGATGCGCGAATTGGTACCGCGCGAATTGGTACCGGGTACCGAGGGGACACGTTACGATTCCTTGCCATTTTTCTGGCTAAACGCCGAGTAAGCCAAAAACCCCGCCACGACCACCCCCAGCCAGCTCACCCACATGGGAACAACCCAGCCGCTGACGCTGGCGTGCCATTTGAAGAAGAGGCGAAGGGCGTGGAGGATGGCGACGATCAGGAAGAGGGTTCCGGCGGCGAGGTTGAAGGCGCGCTGGGTCATGGGTCTTCCCTCTCTATCCGTTTCGCGTGGCGGTGGTGGCCGATCGCCCAGAGGGCCCTCCTCGTTATTCCCCTGCGCGCGAATTGGTACCGGGTACCGAGGGGACACGTTACGATTCCTTGCCATTTTTCCGGCTAAACGCCGAGTAAGTCAAAAACCCCGCCACGACCACCCCCAGCCAGCTCACCCACATGGGAACAACCCAGCCGCTGACGCTGGCGTGCCATTTGAAGAAGAGGCGAAGGGTGTGAAGCATTGCAACGATTAGGAAGATGGTTCCGGCGGTAAGGTTGAAGGCGCGCTGGGTCATGAGGGTCTTATTATACCGCTGGGGCCGGCGCGTAGATCAGCGGTAAACTTCTCGGCGGTGGGCGACGCGCACAACGATGACCCTTCTTCCCTCGATCCGGTAGACGATTCGATAATCCCCAGACCGTAAGCGGAAATGAGGCGGGGTGATCCCGACCAAGAGTTTGATACGATCCTCACCGGAGGGATATCAGTCCCTCACACCTCCTGCCAGGCATCGCACTGCTTGCGGAACGGACAGCTCGGACAGGTGAAGTTGGGATTGGGATAGAACAACGCCTGCTGGATCCCCTTGGCGACGAACCCCAGTAGCTTGAGGAACCGAGCATGGTCTTTCGGGGTCCGAGTGGCGGGGATATGCAGCACCTTCGGGGACTTGGTGCGCACCATCACGTCCAGTTGGAGGCCGCTTTCCGGCTTGGAATGCGTCAACCGGTGGGCCAGCGAGTAGGCGGTCAACTGAATATCCTGGGCCACCTGCGCCGGCGTGGGTGAGCGCTTGGTGACCTTGTAGTCTCGGATGCGGTCGTTGGCGTCTAGGAGGTCTTTCCGGCCAACGAAGGTGTAGGGGGCGGATGGTACCCGGTACCGTTATCCTATGCGCCAAAAAAAGATTCGTAAGGTACAGCAATGAGTTTCTCGCCCAGCGAAAGAACGTCTTCTCCTCGATACAAAACAACGCCCATGACAAGATCGTCACGTAAACTGTCCTTCAGCATCTTGAACGAATGCAGCACGGGCTTTTCAATGTGCCGGCTCCATTTGACTTCGATGGAAAGAAAGCGCCCGCCTTTTTCTATCAGAAAATCCACTTCCCGGCCGTTCTGGGTGCGCGCGAATTGGTACCGGGTACCGAGGGGACACGTTACGATTCCTTGCCATTTTTCCGGCTAAACGCCGAGTAAGTCAAAAACCCCGCCACGACCACCCCCAGCCAGCTCACCCACATGGGAACAACCCAGCCGCTGACGCTGGCGTGCCATTTGAAGAAGAGGCGAAGGGTGTGAAGCATTGCAACGATTAGGAAGATGGTTCCGGCGGTAAGGTTGAAGGCGCGCTGGGTCATGAGGGTCTTATTATACCGCTGGGGCCGACGCGTAGATCAGCGGTAAACTTCTCGGCGGCGGGCGACGCGCACAACGATGACCCTTCTTCCCTCGATCCGGTAGACGATTCGATCATCTCCAGACCGTAAGCGGAAATGAGGCGGGATGATCCCGACCCAGAGTTTGATACGACCCTCACCGGAGGGATAAGGTTTTTGAACAAGAACCTTTGCCGTATCGAGGATTTGTGCCCGGTACCGTTATCCCGCTTATCTGAGAAGTTTCAGGAGACCGCGGAAGGTTTCCTCAATCTCCTGGTTTATCTCCCGCTCGGGGATCCACCGGGCGATGAAGGGCCGGAGCATAAGGTAGCCCGGACGGGAAGGATCTTTTAAGTGGCGAACCAGATTCTTGCGAAAGGGGTTGAAATATTCGTGGGATTTCAGCTGGGCGAGGGCTTCCAGCAGCGCGGGGAGATCGGGGCTGAATCGAAGGATGAAATAGACGTAGAACAAGTCCTTGTCCCGCTTCAAAGAGGCCGACCGGTTGATGAAGGTGATTCCTTTGTGGAACAGGAATAGCTCCGGCCGAGCGGCTTGGACGGCCAGTTTCCGGCGCTTGCCGACTTCCAGAGTAACCGGATCCTTCAGGAGGATCTCGAAGGCGTCGATTCGATGGCAAGCCAGTTTTTTCCCCAAGAAACGCTTCAACGTATCATCGGAGGTTTCGAAGGAGGTGATGAACTCCAGCTTCATCTGGAGATGTTCCCTGCTCGAGACAAATTCAATGGGCTCCGGTTCCCCATCATGGAGCGGCTCCATTTCCAGGCCCAGCCGCTTGAGCCGGTCGTAAACCGTCGTTTCGAATCTCCTGGCACCCGTTTCAGTCACGCCGAGGTCGACGTCCATCGTGGTGGGGATGTGTGGGACGGGTTTCTTCCAAAGGTAGGCGGAGTAAAGGTAAGGACACCAGCCGCCCACGACGATAAGGTGCGGCAGTTCGGCGCTCAGGCCGGCTAAGGTCTCCAGGAAGGCTTGTTCCAGAGCATCGGATTCAGACAAAGGGCTTTCCCTGCTTTTTGAAGTATTCTTCCAGGTGTTTTGCTTCTTCAGGCCCGCTGGGCGGAAAGGCCATCAGGTCCAAGTACAACTGGAGATTGGAGGCAACCCGGTATCCCCGGAGTGTCCGGGCGTCCCGGAAGAGGGAGCTGCGATAGAACGGAGCCAGGAAGCAGACGTTTCCTCCGTGAGCCAGCTTGTAAATCAGCTGTTCCCGTTCCAGCTGATCCAGGTATTTCCAGAAGGATTCTCCCCGTTTATCCAAGTAGATGAAATGGCGGTCCTCTTTCACGTAAGGGGAAATCAGGCGGCTGGCGCTGAAAAGCGTCAAGGCGTAGCCGACTTTATCCTGGGCAAGCCGCCGTCTGATGGTTTTCAGGAAATCCTTGCCCGGATAGAAGTAATAAGCGCTTTGGTTCCGGCTGAACCGGTAAGACCGGGACCAGTCTTTTAAAAGCAGCTCTTTGCGGACCAGATGGGAATAGCTCTCCCGCCCCTTTCGTTCCCGGTGGACGTAGCCGAGGGATTCCGCCTGGTTGAGCACGCCGCTGGCCAAGCCGGCCGAGACTCCCTCCCGGCAGAATTCAGGGATGACCCAATGTTTCTTGGGATCCCGGAGGAAGGCCCGCTGCACCAAAGAGGCCCGGTCGCCGAAAATGTCCTGAACCGCGCGTGATTTCATCGTTATTTCACTCTATTAGTATATTCAACAGTTGTTGAAATTATCTATCTGATGAAATTATAGCACAAAAATCGTTCCGGATGTCTCAGGCCGGGGCGGGGCCCCTTGCGGCCCTCCGGGTTCGTCCCGGGAGTTGCGGGTACAGATCCGGCACAAGATCGGACTGCCAGTATTCGTGGCTGTCGATATCCATGATGGTTAATTTCCCGCTCCAACCGCTTCCCGTGTCTAAAGCCCAGACATTGCAGGCATGAACAGGTTGAAGCGTTTGATAGATTTCGGTGGGCGTATGCCCGATGAAAATATCGTCCCATTTGCCGTACCGGAAGCCCGGTTTTTTCTTGGCGGTCTCCATGGCGTCGCTCAGCAGATTCCTGTCCCACAGAAGAAGCTCGGGGTCTTGCTGGGACATGTCCAAACCCGGATTGATTCCGCCATGGACGAACAATTTATTGTCCAGCTCTATAAAGCGCGCGGCCTCCCGCAAGAGGTTCTTGTGGGATTCCGGAACCCGTTCCCGGTCGCGCCCATAAGATTCTATCGTCGCCAAACCGCCCTGGCTTGTCCAGATAGGTTCCGCCCACCCCTCGTTCATCCATCGCAAGGCCCACTCATCGTGATTCCCCAAAACAACCTTGAGGTTCTTGATGCCCAATAATTCGCCGATGACCTTGTCCACTTCCGGCCAGCCGTCGCAAAGATCCCCCAGCGAAATCAAGAGGTCTTCCGCCGGATCAAACCTCGATCTCCGCAGGCACTGCGACAGTGCCTTATGCCCGCCATGAATATCTCCGACGACGAATCTCTTCATGTCAAGCGAGGGAAGCGTGCGAATTGGTACCGCGAATTGGTACCGGGTACCGAGGGGACACGCAGCGGAAGAAGAGGCGCAGGGCGTGGAGGATGGCGACGGTCAGGAAGACGGTTCCGGCGGTAAGGTTGAAGGCGCGCTGGGTCATGAGGGTCTTATTATACCGCTGGGGCTGACGCGTAGATCAGCGGTAAACTTCTCGGCGGTGGGCGACGCGCACAACGATGACCCTTCTTCCCTTGCCAATGGTACCGCCAATGGTACCGGGTACCAAGGGGACACTTACCTCCCCCGCTTATCCCAAGAACTCCACGTTACCTGTCCCCCGCGTACCCGGTACCGTTATCCCTTTAGATAATCGTCGAAACGACGCGCTCCTTTCATAAGTGGATCTCCTCCATGCCCAGTGTCATTTCAAATGATTACACTATATTTAGTGTGTATTCTAGCGGAATGGGTGGTGTTTGTGTAGCGGGAAGTTATGGTGCAGGACGGCGACAGTTGGTAAGGATGATTTACTCAGCGCATTGAGTAATTTTACTCAATAACCGCGGAGACACGTTCCTTTTCTTGGGGGCGCGTTGGGTCATTAACTTTCCCTCTCCATCCGTTTCGCGTGGCGGTGGTGGCCGATCGCCCAGAGCTCTCCGAAGAACGGCCCGAACAGGAATCCCGCCGCGGCCACCACGGTGCCGATGGAGATGAAGGCCAGCGCGGAAGCGAACAGCTTCCCCGCCGGGGTGAGGAGGGGCTCGGACGGTCCCTGGGCTGTGGCGATCATGCGGCTCAGGGAGAAAGCGTCCACG
>Ga0080064_1005831_pt1 | contig 13941 bp, 14 predicted proteins | sample Subgrocontami54m_FD_69260 | JGI IMG/M metagenome (GOLD analysis project Ga0080064, IMG submission 69260) | Subsurface groundwater microbial communities from S. Glens Falls, New York, USA - GMW46 contaminated, 5.4 m (SPADES assembly) (version 2) ...
CCCCTGGCCGTCCGCCGGGCCGCGGGGCGGGGGGGGGGGGGGGGGGGGGGGGGGGGGGGGGGGGGGGGGGGGGGGGGGGGGGGGGGGGGTTACCGCAGTCAGAGTCTTGATCCCCCTCACCCGGCTCGCCATAGCGCGTCGAAGACGCGCGTGAACGCGCTTATGGCTCGCCACCCTCTCCCCCCAGGGGAGAGGGAAGAGAAGTGCGCGCGTCTCACAAAATCAATTCCTCTCCTCAGTCTTCCACTGCTCTGCTCTGCATTTCGCCTATGCGGCGGCGCCACTTGAACGCACGCCCTCGATCGCTAGGATGCGCGCTCCCCGAACCCTTTGAGCATCGCGCGCTTGCATGGCCGAACGCCGCCGGATCAGATCGTTTGAATGGTCGACGGCGATCATCGCGGCGGTGTCGCTCATTGCCGTCGCCATCGTGTATTGGCGCGACGGCGTCGACAAGGTCATCGGTATCCTTGCCCACGACCTTGAGCTGTTCGGCGGCATGCTGCCTAAGATGGCGGCCGGCTGCCTGATCAGTGCCTTCGTCACCCGGCTGCTGCCGCGTGAGGTGGTGGCGCGCCTGGTTGGCAGCGAATCCGGATTCCAGGGCCTTCTTATCGCCACGGCCGTGGGCGCGGTGCTGCCCGGCGGGCCGCTGACCATCTTTCCGGTGGCGGCGGCGTTCCTGGTGCTCGGCGCCGAGGTCGGCACCGCCATCGCCTTCATCACCGCCTGGAATCTGCTCGGCTATAACCGCGCGCTGATCTGGGAATTGCCGTTCTTCGGCGCCGAATTCGTCGGCTGGCGCATCCTGTTGGCGCTGCCGCTGCCGATCCTGGCCGGGTTGCTGGCGCGCGGCGCGGTTCGCCTCGTGGCCGACCGCTTGGGAGGCGACCAGTGGAAGTGACCTATCTCATCGGCCTCATCATCGGCCTTTTGTTGTGGGTGCTGGTCGCCGCGCTCGCGCTCACCGCTGCGGTGCGCAGCAAGGCATTGTTTCGCGAGGGCGCCTGGGAAGGCGGGCGCGATTTTATCGTGCTGATCCCGCGCGTGATGATCGGGGTGGTCGGCTCCGGCTACGTCGCCGCCATCGCCCCGCAGGACCTGATCGTGCATTGGATCGGGCCGAATTCCGGCCTGGTCGGCATCGCCATTGCCGTGCTGGTCGGCGCGGTCACCCCGGGCGGCGCGGTGGTCGGCTTTGCCATCGGCGCGGCGGCGCTGAAGGGCGGCGCCGGCGCGCCGCAGGTGATCGCCTATTCGACCGCCTGGTCGCTCTACACTATCCAGCGGCTGATCAACTGGGAGATCCACATGATGCCGGTGCGGCTCGTGCTGCTGCGCGCGGCGGTGTCGGTGCCGCTGCCGTTCCTGATCGGAATTTCCGCGATGCTGGCCGGCAAGCCGTAGATCCAACGCATCAATGCATCGCGGTGGTGGTGCGCGGCATGATGGCGCCGCGGTGGCGGATCACCTGCGCGGCCAGGCGGTGGGCGGCGGTGGCCGCGACCGTGGGCCCGTCACCCGCCATGCGGGCCGCGAGATAGGCGGCATTGAAGCTGTCGCCGGCCGCCAAAGTGTCGATCGGCACCACCACTTCGGGCACCGGGATGAACTCGCTGTGGCTGCCGGCGAAGACCAGTGCGCTGTTCGGTCCATTCTTCACCACGATCTCGGGAATCCCGAAGGCCTGTAGCCGCTCGACCGTCGCTTCCGGGCTGGGATCGCCCCACAACACTGCTTCGTCGTCATAGGCCGGCAAGGCGATATCGACGCGCTTGAGCGCCTCCATGAACACGGTGCGCGTGCGCGTTAAGTCGCCTTTCCAGCCGCGCGGGCGGAAATTCCCGTCGAAGGCGGTGCGCACGCCGTTCTTGCGCGCCATCTCGATGACGGCGAGAAACCGCCCGAGGCCCTCATTCGAATAGAGCGAGAGCGTGATGCCGGAAAAGTAAACGAGCTTCGCCGCCATCAGGCTTTCCGCCACGCGTCCCCAGTCCGGCAATTCGAACAGATCGCTGGCCGGCGCTGCCTCGCGCCAATAGTTGAAATGGCGATCGCCGGAAGGCTCGGTATCGACCAGGTAGATGCCGGGCAACCGCCCCGGAATCCGCAGCACCAGATCGCTCGCCACGCCCTCGGCGGCGGCCAGAGCGACAATGCCGTCGGAATAGCGATCGTCACCCAACGCGCTGGCAAAGCCGACATTGATGCCCGCGCGCGCCATATAGATCGCGGTATTGAACGTGTCGCCGCCGCAGGCGACGGCGAAGCGGCCGTCGCTGCCGCGCGCCAATTCGATCATCACTTCGCCCACGCAGATGACGCGGGGCTTTTGCTCACTCATGGTTTTCTTCCGCGTCGCGATCGGCGATCGGCGCGGAGAATGACCGGCCGAGACAGTCTTGGCAATTCAAGCGCCGGCCGCCGGCCAGGAGCGCAAAAAAGGCTGCTGGCGCCGGCATGCAGGTAATGTTATATTATAACAAATAGCCATGCAGGTACCGGAAAAAGCGTCCTATTTGCGCCATGCCTACCCCTATTCACCCGCATCACCATCACCATCCCGGCCAGGGTCATCCACCGGCATCGATCGCGCCGTCGATCCTGCGCATGTCCGTTGTCCAGCGGCTCGGCTTCGCCGCCGCAGTGGTCGCGCTGATCTGGGGTGCGGTGCTGTGGGCGATGGCGTGAGGGCCGACGCATGACCGCGGCACTGCAGTTCCGCAATCTGACACTGGGTTACGACCGCCATCCGGCCGTGCATCATCTCGACGGCGCGATCGAAACCGGCGCGCTGGTCGCGGTGGTGGGTCCGAACGGCGCCGGCAAGTCCACCCTGTTCAAAGGCATTGTCGGGGTGCTGAAGCCGCTCGCCGGCGGCATCGAGCGCGACGGGCTTTCGCCCCACGATATCGCCTATCTGCCGCAGGCCGCCGAGATCGACCGCAGCTTCCCGATCAATGTCTACGACATGGTGTCGATGGGCTTGTGGCGCCGCGCCGGTCTGTTCGGCGGCATCGACCGCCAAGCGCGCGATCGTATCGAGCGCGCGATGGCCGCTGTCGGCCTTACCGGTTTTGAGCAGCGCGCCATTGCCACGCTGTCCGGCGGGCAGATGCAGCGCATGCTGTTCGCGCGCCTGTTGCTGCAGGACGCCCGCGTGATCGTGCTGGACGAGCCGTTCAGTGCCGTCGATGCCAAGACCTCCGCCGACCTGTTCGATCTGGTGCGCCGCTGGCACGGCGAAAAGCGCACGGTGCTGACCGCCCTGCACGACATCGATTTCGTCAAGGCCAACTTCCCGGAGACGCTGCTGCTGGCGCGCGAGCCGGTGGCCTGGGGCCGCACCGCAGCGGTGCTGACGCCGGAGAATCTGTTGGCCGCGCGGCGCATGTGCGAGGCCTTCGACGACCACGCCGCGGAATGCGCGGCGCCGGAACAGGTGGCGTGATGTCTCTCGCGTTGGGAGAACTGGAGCTTTCTTCTCCCTCTCCCCTGTGGGGAGAGGGTCGGGGTGAGGGGGTTCAGGCCCATCGAGAGTTTGTAACCCCTCACCCGCTCGCTTCGCTCGCGACCTCTCCCTATGGGAGAGGTGAACAAGAACAGCGCGTGAGTACCTAGCCCATGCTCTACGACACGTTGATCGCCCCGTTTGCCGAGTTCGAATTCATGCGCCGCGCGCTCGCCGGCACCAGCGCGCTGGCGCTCGGCGCCGGCCCGATCGGCGTGTTCCTGATGCTGCGGCGCATGAGCCTCGTCGGTGACGCCATGGCGCACGCCATCCTGCCGGGCGCCGCCATCGGATTTTTGGTGTCCGGCCTCAATCTGTTCGCCATGACCGTCGGCGGATTGATCGCCGGCTGCGTGGTTGCCTTGCTGACCGGGCTGGTCGCGCGCATGACCGAACTGAAGGAGGACGCCGCGCTCGCGACCTTCTATCTGCTGTCGCTCGCGCTCGGCGTCACCATCGTCTCGCTCAAGGGCACCAATATCGATCTGTTGCACGTGCTGTTCGGATCGGTGCTGGCGCTCGACAACCAGACCCTGCTGCTGATCGCCGGCAACGCCACCATCACATTGGTCGTGCTGGCGCTGATCTACCGGCCGCTGGTGATCGAATGCGTCGACCCCGGCTTTCTGCGCTCGGTCAGCCGCGCCGGCGGGCCGGCGCATCTTGCCTTCCTCGCGCTGGTGGTGGTGAACCTGGTCTCCGGCTTTCATGCGCTCGGCACGCTGCTGGCAGTCGGCATCATGATGCTGCCAGCGGCGATCGGGCGGTTCTGGGCGCGCGACGTGACGCTGATGGTCCTGATCGCGGCGGGCAGCGCTGTGATGGCCGGCTATGCCGGCCTGCTGATCTCGTTCCACAGCGGCGTGCCGTCCGGCCCCGCCATTATTCTCGTCGCCGGCGCGCTCTATGTGCTGTCGCTGTTGTTCGGTCACGTCGGCGGGCTGGTAAGGCAAGCGCTGCCGCAACGCCATCTGGAAGCCTAAGGAGCGGCAATGGTCAATCGACGGTGTGTACTCGCCATTGCTGTAGGCCTCGCCAGCGTTGCGCTCGCCGCACCGGCTGAGGCGCAAGAAAACCAAGACAAAGTGAAAGTGAAGGTGCTGGCGAGCTTCTCGATCCTGGCCGATTTCGCAAAGAATGTCGGCGGCGACCGCGTCGAGGTCACGGCCTTGGTCGGCCCCAACAGCGACGCCCATGTCTATGCCCCGGCGCCCGCCGACGCCAAGAAGGCGGCGGACGCCAGGATCGTCGTCACCAATGGCCTCGGTTTCGAGGGCTGGATGAGCCGGCTGGTGAAGGCATCCGGCACGCGCGCCGCGCTGGTGGTTGCCACCAAAGGCATCCAGCCGCGCAAACAGGCGGGCGGGCAGGGGCACAGCCACGACAACGCGGATCCCCATGCCTGGCAGTCCGTGGCCAATGCCAAGGTTTATGTCGGAAATATCCGCGACGCACTGATCGCCGCCGATCCGGCCGGCAAATCCGCCTATCAGGCGAATGCCGCGGCCTATCTGGCCAAGCTCGACGCACTCGACCAGGAAGTGAGTGCCGCGGTCGCCGCCATCCCCGCGGACCGGCGCCGGATCATCACCAGCCATGACGCCTTCGGCTATTTCACGCAGGCCTACGGCATTGATTTCATCGCGCCGCAGGGCGTCTCGACCGAGTCGGAGCCTTCGGCCCGCGACCTCGCCCGTATCATCACCCAGATCAAGCGGCAGAAAATTCCCGCGGTCTTTCTGGAAAACATCAGCGACCCGCGTCTGATCAGGCGGATCGCCGACGAGACGGGAGCGCGGGTCGGCGGCACGCTGCACTCCGACGCGCTCACCGACGAGAAGGGCGCCGCTCCCACTTACATCGACATGATGCGGCACAATATAAAGACGCTAAGCGCCGCGCTATCGAGTTGAGATTGCTTACCCTCCCCCGGCTCGCGCTGGCGAGCCGACGGCGAGCGGCCAGCGCGAGCACCTTTAAGGTTAGCCGCGCCGGGCCCTCGCTTCGCTCGGCGGCGCGGGGTTAGGGGGGAGGGTCGCCCGCCAAAGCGAAGCGAGGGCATCGCGAACCGATCTTCCGAATTCCGAATGATATGGTATTATTTGAATGATGAGCCCAGCGATCAAGGAACTCCTGCGACACGTGGCCTCCTGGCCGGAGGAGGATCAGGAAGAACTCGCCGAAGTGGCGCGCGACATCGAGGCGCGCCGCACCGGCGTGTACCGCGCCACGGCCGAGGAATTGAAGGCCTTGGACGAAGCGGATCGCAGCGGCATCGCCAGCGAGCAGGATGTGGAGGCTGCCTTTCGATCGTTTCGGCGTTGATGAAGGTTGAATTCACGAACCGCGCGATCGCCGATCTGCGCAAGATATCCGCTCAAAGCCGCAAGGAATTTGGCGATCGGGTTGCCGCGGCGCTTGCGGTGCGCATCCGAAGCGTCGTCGAGCAAATCGGCGATGCGCCGGAAAGCGCTGCTCGGGTCGAGCAACGGCCCGGCATGCGCGTGCTTCCGCTCGTTCGTTATCCGTTCAAAGTCTTTTACAGAATTGTCGGGGACACGGTCAGAATCCTGCACATTCGGCACACAGCGCGGCGGCCGTGGACGGAATAGGAGCGCAGGGAGAGCTAAGGTGTGGGTTTGCCCCGCGGTCACCCCTAAAGCATGATCCCGAAAAGTGGACACCGGTTTTCGGAAAAGATCATGCTCAAACAAGAAGCTAGAGCGTGATGGCGATTCAATCTGAAGCCATCACGCTCTAGCGAGACAGACCGGATTCAAGCTTTTGCACGCTACCCCAGCCCCCTATATGACTCCCCTCAAGGAGCCCCGTCCTCAATGCCCCCCGCCCAGACCGCCCCCGAAAAAATCCCCGTCACGGTGCTGACCGGCTATCTCGGCGCTGGCAAGACCACGCTGCTCAACCGCATCCTGTCGGAGCCGCACGGGCAGAAATACGCCGTCATCGTCAACGAATTCGGCGAGATCGGCATCGACAATGACCTCGTCGTGGGCGCCGACGAGGAAGTGTTCGAGATGAACAACGGCTGCATCTGCTGCACCGTGCGCGGCGACCTGGTGCGCATCATCGACGGCTTGATGCGGCGCAAGGGCAAGTTCGACGCCATCATCGTGGAGACCACCGGGCTCGCCGACCCGGCGCCGGTGGCGCAGACCTTTTTCGTCGACGACAATATCGGCCGCAAGACCAGGCTCGATGCCGTGGTCACCATCGCCGACGCCAAGTGGCTGAGCGACCGGCTGAAGGACGCGCCCGAGGCGAAGAACCAGATCGCCTTCGCCGACGTGATCTTGATCAACAAGACCGACCTGGTGACGCCGGCCGAACTCGCCGAGATCGAAGGGCGCATCCGCGCCATCAATCCCTATGCCAAGGTTCACAAGACTGAGCGCTGCCAGATCCCGCTCCCCGAGGTGATCGGCCGCAACGCCTTCGACCTCGACCGTATCCTGGAGATCGAGCCGGATTTTCTCGGCGGCAACGGCCCAGATCAAGATGATCATCACGATCATCATCATGATCATCACCACGATCATGATCACGGGCACCATCAGCACAGCGCGCTCAAGCACTATCACGACGAGGACATGCAATCGCTGTCGCTCTCGACCGAGCAGCCGCTCTCGTCCGACAAGTTTTTTCTCTGGATTCAGGACCTGGTGCAGAAGGAAGGCCCCAACATTCTGCGCTCGAAAGGCATCCTGTCGTTCAAGGACGATCCCGAGCGTTTCGTGTTCCAGGGCGTGCATATGATCCTGGACGGCGACCATCAGCGCCCCTGGCAGCCGGAGGAGAAACGCTTGAGCCGCCTCGTGTTCATCGGCCGCAATCTGCCGGAAGAGAAAATCCGCGAGGGCTTTGCAGCTTGCGTTGCGTGACCTATCAATCTCAATCGGCCTCATGCTGAGGAGGCCGCCGTAAGCGCGTTCACGCGCGTCCATAGCCCGTCCTTCAGCGCGTTCACGCGCGTCTTCGACGCGCTATGGACGGGCGTAAACGCCCTTGAGGACGCGCTATGGCGGCGCGTCTCGAAGCAGAGGCCGCCCCATCCTTCGAGACGCGCCTGCGGCGCTCCTCAGGATGAGGGCGGAGTTTCCCATGGCTGAAATACCCTCAGACATTCCCTCCGTTGTCGACCGCACGCGCGCCATCAAGGCCGGCGCGCCGGTGGTGGGCGCGCATGTCCTCGCCGATACCGCCGCCTTCGTTCTCGGCGAGGAGACCTTGCTGCTGGTTGCGGGTGACGGGACGCAACGGCGCGCCGCCGTGCACGCCGGCGGCATTCTCGCGTCCGCAGCGGACGGCAAACGCATCGTGACCGGCGGCGACGACGGCAAGGTGGTGGCGACCGGAGCCAATGGCGAGAGCAAAACTCTCGTCGCCGATGCCAAGCGGCGCTGGATCGATCATGTCGCGGTGCGGGCCGACGGCACTGTGGCCTGGTCGTCCGGCAAGCAGGCTTTCGTGCGCTCGAGCAAGGGCGCCGAGCACGTGCTCGACCTGCCTTCCACGCCGGGCGGCCTGGCATTCGCGCCCAAGGGCTTTCGGCTCGCCATCGCCCACTATAATGGGGCCACGCTCTGGTTCCCGAACGTCGCGGCGAAACCTGAGGTGTTTGAGTGGAAGGGCTCGCATCTCGGCGCCAGCTTCAGTCCCGATGGCCGCTTCCTGGTCACCGCAATGCAGGAGGCGATGCTGCACGGCTGGCGGCTGTCCGACCATAAGGACATGCGCATGTCGGGCTACGGCGCGCGCGTGCGCTTCCTCGATTGGACGGCCGACGGCAAGTGGCTGGCGACCTCGGGCTCGACCCAGCTCGTACTGTGGCCGTTCCAGGCCAAGGACGGTCCCATGGGCAAGTCGCCGCAAATGTTCGCGCCCACCGGCATGCAGGTCGAGGCCATCGCCTGTCATCCGAAACAGCCGATCGTCGCCGTGGGCTATGCGCATGGCCTGATCCTGCTGGTGCGGATCGACGATGGCGCGGAGGTCTTGGCGAGGAAACCTGCCGATGCGCCGGTGACGGCGCTGGCATGGAGCGGCAACGGCGCGATGCTGGCCTTCGGCACCGAAGACGGCGAGGCCGGAACCATCGATCTGCGGTAGGCGCGCTCTTGGCGCGCTCTTGGCGCGATTCTTGGCGCCATCGAGGACCCAGGAGGCGGCGAACATGGACTTCGGCATTTTCGATCATCTGGATCGAAACGATCTGCCCCCGCAGGATTTTTATGCAGCGCGCCTGAAAATCGTCGAGGCCTGTGAGCGGGCGGGGTTCTACTGCTACCACCTGGCCGAACATCACTTTACGCCGCTCGGCATGGCGCCGTCGCCCAATGTTTTTCTGGCGGCGGTCGCGCAACGCACGCACCGGCTTCGGTTCGGGCCGCTGGTTTATGCGCTTCCCTTGCATCACCCGCTGCGGCTGATCGAGGAAATCTGCATGCTCGATCACTTGAGCGGCGGTCGGCTCGATATCGGTTTTGGCCGCGGCTCCTCGGCCATCGAGCTGGCGCTTTACGGACAGGATCTCGCGCAGGCGCAGGAAATCTACGCCGAAAGTCTCGACCTCATCCTGCAGGGCCTCACGCACAAAGTGCTGAATTTTCGCGGCAAGCGATATTCATTCAGCGATCTGCCGATGCAGTTCGCGCCGTTGCAGCAGCCGCACCCGCCGCTGTGGTACGGCGTGCACTCACCCGACAGCGCGGAGAGGGCGGCGCGCCGCGGCCTCAACACCGTAAGCCTTGACCCGCCGGACGAGATCGCGGTTTCCGCGGAGCGTTACCGCGCGATCTGGCGGCACGTTCACCCCGACAAGGCGCTGCCCAAGCTTGGCCTTGGCCGCTTCATCGTCGTTGCGGACAGCGACGATGAGGCGTTGAAAATTGCTCGTCGCGCGTATCCGAAATGGGAGGCGAGCTTCACGCACCTGTTCCGGGCGCATGGAAAATCGCCCACCCATCCCCGCCCGCCGGATTTCGACGCGCTCGCAACGCGCGGTCAGGGGGTCGCCGGGTCTCCGGCAACGGTCGCAGAATTCCTGTCGTCGCAACTGGCGACGACCGGCTGCAACTACGTGGTCGGCCAGTTCGCCTTCGGCGATCTGTCATTGGACGAAACGCTGCAATCGGTTGCGATGTTCGCAAACGAGGTGATGCCGGTCCTGAGACGATAGAGAGAGAACGACGTTGCATGGCCGTGCGCGCTATTGCGCAAACGCAATTCGGATGTGCGGCGAATGATCCAAACGCGCCCTTTTTGCAGCCCTGCCTTGCAATTTGTGGAACCTCGGCGCGCGCTCGGAGTTCCCCTCGCAGCAGATTTCTGCCTAGCCAGGGGAATACCATGTCTCGCAAGCTGATTTCGCACGTCCGTTTCGGCCTTTTATCTGGAGCGATCGCTGTTGCAGCACTGGCGTTAACGCCTGTGATTGACGGCGCTCTTGCTCCCGCCCACGCGCAGGTGACCATCTCGGCTGAGTTCCGCACCGTCTTGGAACCCCATGGCCGGTTCCAGAGACATTCGCGTTGGGGCGAGGTTTGGATTCCCGCCAACCGGACGCGCGACTGGCGCCCCTACACGGTCGGCCGCTGGGTCTACACCGAGGAATGGGGCTGGTACTGGGTCGAAGATCAGCCGGAAGCTGCTTGGGGCACGGTGGCCTTTCACTATGGCCGTTGGGTCTATGACGACGAGTTGAGGTGGGTCTGGGTCGCCGGCGACGAGTGGGGTCCGGGCTGGGTGCAGTGGCGGCAAGGCCGCGGCGAGCGCCGCGATTATGTCGGCTGGGCTCCGATGGCGCCCGAAGGCGTGGCGGTGGAATATGTCGAGAAGCCCGAGGTTTGGATTTTCGTGCGCGGACGTAATTTCACCGCGCCGCGGATGGCCGCCGTGGTGGTGCCACAGCGTGAAATGACCGTGATCCTGCGTGAGACGGTGATCGTCAATCGCACGGTGGTGGTGCGCGACCGCTTTGCGGTCAATCCGGGCATCGCGCCCGCCATCATCGCTGTAGCTGTTGGGCGTCCGATCCGCGCCTATGAAGTGCGCCCGCGCGTAATCGCCGGCACCGTGGATATTCCCAACGCGGTGGTTATCCGGCCGGATGAGCTGCGCCGCAACCCGCGTGCCAACGTGCGCATCGAGGTGCGCGAAACCCGCACCGAGATCCGCGCGTCGCAACAGGTCGCCGATCCGCAACCGCTCGGGGCCAACGAACGCGGCCGTCTCGGCGACACTCCGCCGCGCGCGGCGCAGACCGGCTCGCAGACACCGGCCGCCGGCTCCGGACAGCAGCCGGGCCAACCGGCAGCCGGTTCCGGACAGCAGCAAGGCCAAGACGCTGCGAAGCAGCAGCAGGGTCGGGACGCCGCCAAGCAGCAGCCGGGTCAGGACGCCGCGACGCCAAAGCAGGGTCAGGACGCTGCCAAGCAGCAGGGTCAGGACGCCGCGACGCCAAAGCAGGGTCAGGACGCTGCCAAGCAGCAGGGTCAGGACGCCGCGACGCAGAAGCAGGGTCAGGACACTGCCAAGCAGAAGCAGGGTCAGGACACTGCCAAGCAGAAACAGGGTCAGGACACTGCCAAGCAGAAACAGGACGCTGCCAAAAAGCAACAGGACGATGCCCGCGCGGCGGCCAAGCAGAAGCAGGACGACGCGCGTGAGTCAGCCAAGCAGAAGAGCGACGCTGCCAAGAAGAAGCAGGACGATGCCCGCGACGCCACCCGGCAAAAGCAGCCGAGCGTCGGGGAATCAAAGCAGAAGCAGGAGCCCAAGGCGTCCGAAGGCAAAGGACGCGAGGGCAACCAAGGCCAGCAGCAACAGAGCACCCCGGCGCAGCCACAGCCGAAGCAAGAGGGCAGGGGTGCAGGCAGCGAGGGGCAGCAGAAACAAGTTGCCCCCGCGCAGCCGCCGACCACTCGCACCGAGGGCCGCAGCGAAGGCCAGGGTAAAGGCCAAGGCGCGCCGAAGGCCAAGCAGGAGCAGCCGAAGGCGAAACCGGATGGCGACGCTCAGCCGCCGCGTGTTGGTGCTCCGCCGCAATAGGCATGGTGACGCAACAACAAAAACGGGCGGCTCGCGCCGCCCGTTTTCTTTTCCGAACCGCTTGTGACGGTCAGATCACATATTGCCGCAGCGGCGGATAACCGTTGAAGCCGACCGAGGAATAAGTGGCCGTATAGGCGCCCGCCGCTTCGATCAGCACCTTGTCGCCGATCGCCAGCGAGACCGGCAGCGGATAGGGGTGCTTCTCGTACAGCACGTCCACCGAGTCGCAGGTCGGCCCGGCGATGATGCAGGGCGCCATCTCGTCCCGGTCCTTGGTGGTGCGGATCGGGTAACGGATCGACTCGTCGATGGTCTCGGCCAGTCCATGGAACTTGCCGATGTCGAGATAGACCCAACGGGTTTCGTCCTCCGGGCTGCGCTTGGCGATCAGCACCACCTCGGCCTCGATGAGGCCGGCATTGCCGACCAGGCCGCGACCCGGCTCCACGATGGTCTCCGGCACGCGGTTGCCGAAATGCCGCCGCAACGCGCGGAAGATCGCCTTGCCGTAGGCTTCCAGCTTCGGCGTCTTGCGCACATAGCGCGCCGGAAAACCGCCGCCCAGATTGACCATGGCGAGGTTGATCCCGCGCTCGGCGCAGGTGCGGAAGATCGCGGCCGTGGACGCCAGCGCCCGGTCCCAGGCTTCCACATTGTGCTGCTGCGAGCCGACATGGAACGAGATGCCGTAAGGCACCAGCCCGAGCCTATGGGCGTGCTCCAGGATATCGGAGGCGAATTCCGGCTCGCAGCCGAACTTGCGCGACAACGGCCATTCGGAGCCGGTGCCGTCGCAATGGATGCGGCAGATCACCCGGCTGCCGGGAGCGGCGCGGGCGATTTTCTCAACCTCGGCCTCGCAGTCCACGGCATAGAGCGTAACGCCGAGCGCGAACGCCCTGGCGATCTCGCTCTCCTTCTTGATCGTGTTGCCGTAGGAGATGCGCTCGGGCGGCGCGCCGGCCGCCAGCACGGCCTCGGTTTCGGTCACCGAAGCCACGTCGAAGCAGGAACCCATGCCGGCCAGGAGCTGCAAGATCTCCGCGGCCGGATTGGCCTTCACCGCATAGTACACCTTGCTGTCGGGCAGCGCCTTGGCGAAGGACTGATAGTTGTCGCGCACGACATCGAGGTCGAGCACGAGGCAAGGTCCTTCATCGGCGCGGCTCTTGAGAAATTCGCGGATGCGTGAGGTCATTTCGACCGTGCTCCCTTATCCGGCACGACGGCATAGCCGTCTGGTGAACCTGATGTGATGCCTTCGCCACGTCATGCGGCGACGACACCACTCGATTGCTGCCTTGGTCCGGATGAGGGGAGATCCCGTTCCGCACGGCCGGCAAAGATGGACAAGCCCTTTCGGTGTCCCCGGCATTGGCGCCGGCAGTACCAAAAAAGCCCGCTCCGTCGTTGCTTTAAGCCGCGTCCCCCGTTGAGAGCGGGGTGCGCCGGTTTCGCCTCCGGCTGCCGATCACGTCGGCGCCCTTTCGGACACCTAGCAAGGAAGAGAGACTGTCTCTTCCGTAGGCGGCTGTCCGGCCTCTTGTCCGGACCCCACCGATCGGCACGCGGCCACAGGCACGTGCGAAATTGGGCGAGACTGAAATAAGCGATCTAGCTCCGACACGCAAGAGTTTTGGTCAATGATATTTGTGGACCGCCAATCGCTTGCGGAGCCGGCAAAGATTAGCAAATCGTCAATACATGAGGCGTCGTCGTTCCGCCGACGGGCGGGCGCGCCTCAGATTTGCGCCGTGAACGGCTCGACGCGCTGGGCGGTGCGGACGAACATGACCATGACGACCGCGCCCAGCAGCATCAGTAGCCCCTGCAAGATCGGCACGGCGCCGTATTCGTCGAGATTGATCAGGCTGGCGAGCGCCCAGCCGCCGGCATAAGCGGCGCCAAACACCTCGGCGCCGATCAGGATCGCCGCGCTGATCACGGTGATCACGTTTTGCCAGAGAATCCGGCGACGCCTGGGTTTTTCGGTCGTTTTGTTCATCGTTTTGTTCTTGGTTTTGTCCTTGGCGGTTCCGATTGCGCCGGCAATCTCTCTCAAAGCCGCCACCCGATCAAGCCCGCTGATCGCCAGTTTTCGGCTTGCCGGCTATAGCGTTGCTAGTGCGCTTTGGTTCAGAAGGTTCCTCCTGATCCAGCTGCAAGGAATTGGGGAACTTCTGAACCGCCACACTAGTGCCCCGCTTCCGAAGTTCGTGATACATCGTAGCAACCTCTGACACGAACTTCGGAAGCAAAGGGGCACTAGCAAGTCTATGATTCTAGTGCCGCTTATCGATTTGAAGTTCCTGAACGAGATTGCGGCAAGTGGTGCAGGAACTTCAAATCGGCGGCACTAG
>Ga0080064_1005834_pt1 | contig 13936 bp, 17 predicted proteins | sample Subgrocontami54m_FD_69260 | JGI IMG/M metagenome (GOLD analysis project Ga0080064, IMG submission 69260) | Subsurface groundwater microbial communities from S. Glens Falls, New York, USA - GMW46 contaminated, 5.4 m (SPADES assembly) (version 2) ...
AGCGGGGTTCTACCGGCGAGGGCCGCGAGTTTTTGGATTCACCACAGAGGCACAGAGACACAGAGGTTTGGTTGGGTGGATGGACTTCCGATTCCAACTCGTAGCGTGGGCTTTCTAGCCCGCGCGGTGCTCGCACTGCCCTCTCCTCCGGCCTTCGGCCACCTCCTCTCCCTCAAGGGGCGAGGAGGTGCATTACGAAGTGCGGCTTCGAACTCCGTAGCGGGGACGTCAGTCCGCGCGCTATCGGTTTGCGATTCACCGCGGAGCCGCGGAGGGCGCGGAGGGGGACGGACTCACCACAGAGGCACAGAGGCACAGAGGTTGGTTGGGTGGATGGACTTCCGATTCCAACTCGTAGCGTGGGCTTTCTAGCCCGCGCGGTGTTCGCACTGCCCCCTCTCCTCCGGCCTTCGGCCACCTCCTCTCCCTCAAGGGGCGAGGAGGAGCATTACGAAGTGCGGCTTCGAACTCCGTAGCGGGGACGTCAGTCCGCGCGATGTCGGTTTACGATTCACCGCGGAGCCGCGGAGGGGGGCGGATTCATCACAAGGCACAGAGGCACAGAGGTTTGGTTGGTTGGATGAACATCCGATCCCAACTTCACGGCGGCGCCGCGGACTACTTTGCGAGGGCGGCGAGTTTTTGGACGGTGTTCCAGTTGCGGGCGGTGCCGCGCGTGCTGAGCTTGTCCTCGATGAGCTTGATCGTGAGGCGTGATGTGCCGATGCCGGCCGGGTAGACGATGTAGAGCTGCTTTCCGTGCGCCTGCAGGATCTCCGGCCCCTTGATCGCGGCTTGCAGCGCCTTTACGGCAGCCGGTTGCGGCGCGTCCTTCAGGAACATGACGACGAGGTGGCCGGGGTCGGCCGCTGCTTCGTGATCGAAGGGGTTGCGGGCGACGATCGTCTGCAGCTCCGTGGCCGTGCGCGCGAAGAGGTGGTGTGCAGGTCGAGGCGCGTCGCCGCCTCCGTCTCGAGCATTCGCTCGAGGCCGGCAGTCGTGCGCCCGTTGCTCCGGAACACGAGATTGCCGGTTTGCAGGAGCGACCGCACGTCGTCGAAACCCAGGCCTTCCATGAAGCCACGCAGGGCGGCCATAGCCACGCTCTTGTGGCCACCGACGTTGATGCCGCGAAGGAGGGCGATGTGGGTTGTCATCGCTCGAGGAGCGACCGCGCGCCCTATGGCGCCGGTGCCGCGGCTTCGACGGGTCGCGTCTCCAGCGAATCGAGCGCCGTGCGCACGTTCTTGCCGAAGAGCTGGAGCTGCTCGTCGAGGCGGCGCAGCATCTCGGTGGCGTAGCGGTCGGCCTCATCCATCTGCTCGTTGGCCAGCAGTTCCGCCTCGGCCATGCGGGCGCGCGCCTGGTTCTCCGTATCGAGCAGCATGTGGTCGCAGCGCGCCTCGGCCTCGCGCACCAGCATGTCGGCGCGCGCTTCGGCGGCTCGTACGATCGACTCGTTCGCCAGGATGTCGTCGACCTGCTCTTCCGCGCGGCGCAGCTTGATCTTCGCCTCTTCGTCGGCACGCTGGATCATCTCGTCGCGACGGCGGAGGATGTCCTCGGCCTCCTTGATCTCGTTCGGCATCGCCGCACGCATCTGGTCGACGAGATCGAGCAGGCGGCGCCGATCGACGACGACGCCGGCGCCGATGGGCATGCGGCGGCCTTCCGCGACCATTTCTTCCAGGCGGTCGATCAGGTGTAGAGAATCGATGGCGCACCTCCCTGTGCTGGCGCGGTCATGCGCGCTCCGCGTACTTCTTCTGCAGCGCGGCCCAGACGTGCGGCGGCACCAGATCGCTCACATCATACCCCAGCGCCGATACCTCGCGGATGCGCGTGCCGCTTATGTAGAGATGCTCCAGGCTGGCCATCATGAAGAGCGATTCGATCTCCGGCGCCATCTTCTTGTTCATCAGCGCCATGTCGAACTCGGCCTCGAAGTCCGTGACGGCGCGCATCGACCGCACGACGACGCTGGCGCCCTGCGTCCGCGCGAACTCGACCATGAGGCCGGAGAAGGACGTGACCTTGATGTTCTTGCAGTCCGCGAGGGCCTCGCGGAGCAGTTCGACGCGCTCGGACGTGGTGAAGAGGTAGTTCTGCTTCAGGTCGGCGACGGCGACCAGCACCTCGTCGAACATCCTTGCGGCGCGCCGCGCGATGTCGCGGTGGCCGTTGGTGACGGGGTCGAAGCGCCCCGGGAACATCGCGAGCGTCACGAGACTTCCTTCCCAGCGTAGATCGCGACGGCGGTATCGCCGTGCGCGCGCGCTTTGCGCAGCCGCAGCCGCCCCATGGCCTCGGGCGTGGCCGTCTTCTTGAAGTGCTCCAGCACCAGCACCGTCGCATCATCGACCAGCGGCGACGCTGCCACCGCGGCGACCGATGCCAGCCCGCCCTCATCGTAATACGGCGGGTCGGCGAGGACGAGGGTATAGGGCGCCGAAAGCCGCGCGATCGCACGATCCACTGTCAAGCGGTGGATGCGGCCCCGCGCTTCGAAGCCGGTCCGCTTGAGGTTTTCGGCGATGATCGACGCGGTGGGGCCGTCGGACTCGACGAAGTCCGCCTCGCCCTCGCCACGGCTGAGCGCTTCGATGCCGAGCGCCCCGGTGCCGGCGTAGAGGTCGAGCACGCGCGTGTAGTCGGCGCCCATCGCGTCGAGGATGTCGAAGATGACGCCGCGGATCAGGTCGGAGGTGGGACGCACGCCGGGCCGTCCCGAGGCGCGGGGCTTTGGCGGACTGGCGAGCGTGCGGCCGCGCGCGCTGCCGGCGATTACGCGCACGGGAGGTTGGTCGTTGGTCGCTGGTCGTTGGTCGCTGGGGCGGCACATGTAGCGCGGATCGAGACAGTTGAGCGCCGGGTGCGGATCACGGCGGCGGGGCCGCCGCCGGCGTTACGACGTCGAGCGAGACCAGCTGGCCGGAGCGGACGACGCCATCGCTGACGATCAGCGTGACGGTGTACGTGCCTGCCTTCGCCGGTGCGGTCCATGTGACGGCGTCGCCGGTCTGTGGCGCGATGGTCCCGTCGCCGGTCGACCAGGCGGGCGTCAGCAGATCGCCGTTGGGGCGCGACAGCGTCAGGGTGCCGGTGTCCGAGACCTGCTGGACGGGTGTCCAGACGTCGGCGCCGCCGCCCTGCGTCGAGACGTCGTTGATGGAGACGCCGCCGAGTCCGTGCCGCTGCGCGAGATCGAGCCGGAACGCCGCGCTGAAGGAATTCGCGATCCATACGGTGCGTGTGCCGCCGCGGCCGGGGTAGCGGAAGGTCACGGAGCGCGCGGCGTCGTCCCATTTCAGGCCGCTCGCGTTCTCGCTGGCGGCGAGGTTTTGCGCGACGAGCTGGACTTTGGCGCCCGGGGCGATATCGCCCACCGACTTCACCTTTACGAGGCTGGCGCGAGCGAGCGCGTCATCGAGCGATAGCGTGCGGAGGCCGTCGCCGCCGCGCTCGACGCTGAGCGCGCTGATGCTGAGCAGCACCTTCGTGCGATCTACCTTGTCGGTGATGTAGTTGAGTGCGGCTTCGGTGTTCTGGAAGTACAACTCCTGGTCGAGTTCTCCGGCCAGTTCCAGCGTATCGGCTGCCTTGCCGAGTTGCTCCCAGTCGTACGCGCCCGATTGCATGGTGCCGTTCTCGTTGACGGGCATGGGCAGCGTGAGCGTCAGCGTCCGGCCGTCGGCGTGCAGCGCGTTCTTGAGCAATCCGACGAAACTCGTGTACTGCGTGCGAAGCGTCGGGTTGATGTTGCGATAGTCGATGTCGATGCCGGCGAAGTTGCCGTTCTTGACCGCATCGGCGATGGCGGTGGCGTGTTTCGCCTGCAGGTCGGTTGAGCGCAGGATAGTCTCGACGGTCGCCGCGTTCGGCGCGACAACACTCGGGACGACTTTGTAGCCGGCCGGCGGTACGGCCGGCGGCTGCCCGATGATCGACCCGTCGTCGGTCGGGAGGAAGACGACCGGATGCAGCGTCGTAATCACCGACGCGGCGCGCTTGTCCAGCGTCGCGCCCGCGGGCATCAACCCGGCAACCTGGAGCGTCGCCTTGCTGCGGCGGAGTACGACGACGTTGCCGGGCAGCGAGCTGACGTCGCCACGGGCGGCGTCGCCGCTGGCGACGAGCGTCGCGTCCGAAATGCGCTGCCATTTGCTGTCGAGGTACGTGTAGATGGCGAGATTGCGCTGGTCGGTCTGCTTCTCCTTCAGTGGCACGGTGATCTTTGCCGCGCCTCGCTGATCCTGCGGCGCGGCGAGGTCGAACAGCGCCGACGCGGCGACCAGGCCGGCAGGGAGCTTCGGCATACCACTGCGGACCGTGGACGTGTAGGTGGTTGCGTTGCCGGGTCCGCTCGGGATGCTGGCATTGCTGCCACCCCGGCTGAGGATCGAGATCGGCGGCACCAGCAGGATGAGCAGCAAGATCGCCAGCCCGACGATCGTGCCGGCGACGTAGATGGCAGCGCGATCCCGTCCCGGTGGTTCCGGGCCGTCGCTCGTCGATTTGAGGATGCGGTCGAAGGGTCCGCGCTGTTGGGTCGCCATCGGCGGCCGCGCGCCCTCTGCGAGAGCGCGATGGCCCGTACCTCCGTCACGGTTCGTTACGATGTGGGTGGTCTGCCCTGTGTGTGGCCTATCGCCGAAGTGTGGCTAGGGAGCCGTTGGAGATCAACTCCGCTTCGATTTTCGGGCGTTGCGGCGTTCAGCCGGGCCATGCTGGGGCGAGATATAGGCAGAGGTGCGCGATGCCGGCGGCGCATGGGCTGCCGTCGAGGGCGGGCCGGGCGCCTTTACAGGCGGCAATCGCGGCGGGTATACTCGCCGCGTCGCGACTGGGGCTGATCTGCCTCAGTTCTTTTTTTCACAATCGCCACCCGGCTTCTGGTTCGTACGCGGGTGGAATGATGGGGACACTGCCATGGTCGAGAAGTCACAGCCCATCACCAAGTCCGGACTCAAGAAGATCGAGAAGGAGCTGCTGCACCTGGAGACCGTGCGCCGCCGCGAGGTGGCGGACAAGATCCACCAGGCGCACGAGCTGGCCAGCACGCAGAACAACGCCGAGTACGAGGATGCCAAGAACGAGCAGGCGATGGTCGAAGGGCGGATCGCCCAACTGCGCAGCCTGATCACGAACGCGTCGATCATCGACGAAGCCGGCGCGCACAAGTCCAAGCTCGTCATTCTGGGCAGCAGCGTGAAGGTCAAGACCGACGGCAAGTCGCAGGAGTACATCATCGTCGGCCCGGCGGAGGCCGACCCCCGCGAGGGCAAGATCAGCAACGAGTCGCCCGTGGGCCGCGCGCTGATGGGCAAGAAGCTGAACGACGAAGTGCAGGTGAGCGCCCCGAAGGGCGTCATCACCATGAAGATTACGAAGATCTCGTGATGGTCGCCGGGTGACTCGTCGCTGGTGATTGGTTGATGGTAGGGGCACGCGGTGGCGTGCCCTTTTCGTTGGGCACGATGACGTCGTGCCCGCACCGGGCGCACAGCCGTGCGCCCCAACATGGTGTCGGTACGGACAGGGCGCGCGTGCCCGTACAGCTAATTTCATGATCGCAGTGGCGCTGATCTCGTCTCCAACTGCTCCGTCTTATACCCTTCCGCCATGCCCGGCGAAGACGAACTGATCCAACTGCGGCGCGAGAAGCTGGCGCGCATCCGCGCTCGCGGCATCGACGCCTACCCGGCGCGCACGTCGCGTACGCACGCGGCCGCCGAGGCGATCGCGGCGTTCGAGCGCTGGGAGGCCTCCGGCGAGGCGACACGCGGCGACGCGCCCACGGTGTGCGTTGCGGGACGCATCACGGCGTTGCGCGACATGGGCAAGGCGTCGTTCCTGGACGTGCGCGACGGCACCGGCCGTATCCAGTGTTATCTGAAGAAAGACATTCTGGAGCGCCTGTTAGACCAACTTAAGACCAAGCCGGCTGGCCTCTCGATCGCTTTGATGTCGTCGTTGAAGGACCACTCCAAATTCGAGTACTTAGTGCAGCAACTCCAAGAAGCGGGCTTTGACTGCCGCTATGAAGGACTCCGAGTACGCGCTTCGAAGTCTCTCACCTTCGAGATCGACAAGCGATTGGCCGTAGCTGATCTTGTCGTCTTTATTGCAACGCCTGAATCGCTCGGCACACGTTGGTCTCAGTACGAGACAGCCGCAGCTCTTGACCAATATGTTCGGTCCGGGCGTGTTGTTGGCGTGGTTCTAAGCGATGAACCGGCACCCAGCCCGCCGAGCGCAGACTGGGTCTACGCTAGACCCGACGGATTCGTAAGTACGGTGGAGGTCAAGTCTTCGTTCCTAGCCGAGCGTCGCAACTATCTCGGACTATCCGATCTCGACCTCGGCGACTTCCTCGCGGTGAGCGGCCCGCTGTTCCGTACGCGCACGCAAGAGATCACCGTCGAGGCGCGCTCGTACGATGTGCTGACGAAGGCGCTGCGACCGCCACCCGAGAAGTGGCACGGCGTTGAAGACATCGAGATCCGCTATCGCCAGCGCTATCTCGACCTGATGGCCAACGCCGAAGTGCGCGAGATCTTTCGCAAGCGCTCGGCGGTGATCGCCGCGATCCGCCGGTATCTCGACGCGCGCGGCTTCATGGAGGTCGAGACGCCGGTGCTGCAGGCGGAGGCGGGCGGCGCGGCGGCGACGCCGTTCGTCACGCATCACCGCGCGCTGGACCAGGACTTCTTCCTGCGTATTTCGCTCGAGCTGCACTTGAAGCGGCTGGTCATCGGCGGCTTCGACCGCGTGTACGAGATGAGCCGCATCTTTCGCAACGAGGGTGTGTCGTGGAAATACAACCCTGAGTTCACCATGCTGGAGACCTACGAGGCGTACGCCGATTATAACGACGTCGCGCGGATGGTGGAAGACATGGTGTCTGGCGTGGCGCGCGACGTGTTCGGCGCCACAACGGTGCAGTTCGGCGAGCATACGCTTGACCTGGCGCCGCCGTGGGCGCGCATCACGATGCGCGATGCGCTGATCGAGCACGCCGGCATCGACTTCGAGGAGTTGCGGACGCGCGACAAGCTGCTGGAAGAACTGCGGCGCCGCAAGCTCAGCGATATCGACCCCGGCTGGTCGTGGAGTAAATTGCTCGACGAAGCCGTCTCGCACTACGTCGAGCCGAAGCTGATCCAGCCGACGTTCCTGCTCGATTATCCGAGAGAGATCTCGCCGCTCGCGAAGGACAAGCCCGGCGCGCCCGGCATCGTCGAACGCTTCGAGGTGTTCTGCGCGGGCTTCGAGCTGGGCAACGCCTACTCGGAGTTGAACGATCCGATCGACCAGCGCGAGCGCTTCGAGACGCAGGCGCGCCTCGCCGCCGCCGGCCTCGAAGAGGTCGAGACGCTCGACGAGGATTTCCTCGTCGCGCTGGAGTACGGTATGCCGCCGACCGGCGGCTTCGGCATGGGTATCGATCGGCTGGTGATGATCCTCACGGGCCAGACATCGATCCGCGAAGTGATCCTCTTTCCGCAATTGCGGAAGAAGGAATCGTAGGCAACGGATAGCGATGGCAGACCAGCCGCTCGAACTGCAGGCCGCGATGCGCGAATGGCAAGCCGTCACGGACGACTTCGTCGCGATGGCGCGCGGCTTCGATGCGTCGCGTCTCGACGCTCCGAGCGCATGCGGCGACTGGACGAATCGCCAGCTGCTGATCCACATGGCGACCGGCTACGGCGTGCGTATCGCCGCACTGCAGGCCGTCGTCGACGGCGACGTCGCTACGCCGATCGATGCGGATGCGGCGAACGCCGCCAACGTCGCACGGCTGACGGCGGCGAGCGGAGCGCAGATCGCGGCGGAGATGATGCAGGTGCGCGGACGCGTGCTCGAACTGTTGTCCCGGCTGCGCGCTGAGCACCTCAGCGTGAGCACCGTGCTGGCCGACGGCGCGCCACTCGGCGAGGCGTTGGCGCCGCTGAACGCGCACGATCTGGAGCACGCGTCGGAGTTGAGGGGGTAGTATGGCTTCGAGGTTGTCGTCGAAGCCACCGCGCCTTCCGGGGTAGATTCTTCGCTTCGCTCAGAATGACGAGTCTTCTCGCGGTCGATGCTGTGGAATCCGCAACCCGTGCCGCTTGAGAGTTGACGGCGATCGAGCCACAATGCCCGGCACACCTAGAAGCGGAGGCGTACCTTGGATCTCCAGCACTTCGACCTGCCTGTAGCCGTCACGCTCCGGCTCCAATCGCGCTCCGGCGCCATTAACATCGTCGCCGAGCCGCGGGAGGACGTCGTGGTGGAAGGCGAGAAGTTCGATGCGACGGAAGCGGACGGCGGTGCGATGCTCGAAGTACGGTCGGGGCACGGCGGCGCGAAGTCGCTGTCCGTGCGCTGTCCTGTTGGCACGGATGTTGTCGTTGGCACGCAGTCCGGCGGCGTGAGCCTCACTGGCGAATTCGGCACGGTGTCGGTCACGACGATGAGCGGGAACATCGACGTCGAACGCGCGGACGAGGCCGACCTTCGCAGCGGCGCCGGTGGCGTGCACCTCGGCTCCTGCGGGGGGCGCTGCCGCATGAACTCCATGAGCGGCAGCATCATCGCCGGCTCGGTCGGCGCGGCGTCGGCGGGCACCGTGTCGGGATCGATCACGATCGATCGGGTCGCCGGGCGCTTGAAGGCGCGCAGTGTCAGCGGCACGATCAAGGCGTCGTGCGATGGCGAGGGCGCGATCGTCGTGAAGACGGTGTCGGGCAAGGTCCACCTGGAGTTGCCGACCGGCACCGCGCTGGAGACACGATTCAAGACGCTTTCCGGAAAGGTGCGCAACCCGTTTCCCGTTGGCCACGATTGCCGCCTCGAAGCGATGAGCATCTCCGGCTCGATCGAACTGGTACCGTCATGATGGCGGCGGCACCGCCGAAGTCCACGGTCGTCCGCGGCACGATCATGTTTACCGATATCGTCGGCTTCACCGAGTTCAACGCCGTTCGCGGCGACGACGACGCGATCGAACTGCTTGCGCTCCAGGAGCGCATCGTCGGCGAAGAGCTTGGCCCGGATGCGCGGATCGTCAAGCAGCTGGGCGACGGGCTGATGATCTGGTTCGCGGATTCCTGCGCGGCAATCGAGACGGGCCTGCGTCTGCAAGAGCGGTTCGAGGAAGCGTCGTGGAGCAGCGACACGCCGCTCTGGGTGCGCATCGGCCTGCATTCGGGCCAGCAATCGCGCCGCGGCGACGACCTGGTCGGGCACGACGTCAATGTGGCGTCGCGCATCGTCAATCTTGCCGACTCCGGCGAAGTGCTGGCGTCGGAGGCGACGGTGCGGAGCGCCGACGGCGGCATGCCGGAGGTGGAGTTCAAGCAGTTGGGACCCGTCGTCATGAAGGGCATCCCGAACCCGATCAATCTCTACCGCGCCGAACGCCGGGGCACGGTGTAGGCTCGTCCAGACCAGCACGCAGGCACGGAACGTCACGAAGCGCGGATGGTCGCGGCCTCGTTGCCTTAATTCATACAACTGATATAATTAGATGAATTGATATAACTAGTCTTGACCAGGGGGCAGTCCGATGAAGCGAACAATCTCAGCGATGGAAGCGCGCCGGAAGTTCGGCGAGATGCTCGAGGACGTGCGCCGCGGCGACGAAGTCGTCATCGAGCGCGCGGGCAAGATCATGGGCGTCGTCATTTCGCCGGCGCGATATGAGGCGATCGAACGGCGGCGAGCCGAAGCGCTGGCGAATCTTGCGGAGATCCAGGCGAACGCTCGTACGAAAGATCTCAGCGATGACGACATCGAGCGTCTCGTCGACGAGGAGGTGCGCGCGGTGCGAGGGAAGAGCAGCGCGAAGCGGCGCTCCGCTTAGGTGCGCGTCGTCATCGACAGTAACGTCGTTGTTAGCGCGTTGCTTCGTGCCACGGGGACTCCATCGGTTGTCGTCGGACATGGCCTGAGCGGAGACTTCGTCTGGATCATCTCTGAGGATCTCGTCGCAGAACTCAAGAGAGTTCTCGTCCGTCCTCGCCTGCGCGCGCTCTTAACACAAGACGGCGATGCTATCGCGCTATTCTTGGACGACATCCAACAGCGTGCGCTCTTAGTTCAGCCGGCGCATCGCATCGACGTGTCGCGCGATCCCGACGACAATCGCGTGCTCGAGGCCGCTGTTGCCGGCGAAGCAGACTACATCGTCACGGGCGATCGCGACCTCCTGGAGCTGGCATCGTTTGAGGGCATCAGCATCGTGACGCCCGCCGACTCGTGAACTTGCTGCCGCGCTAGGCAGTGCTAGTTGGGCTTGCCGCAGCGGCGGACATCGAACGGGGCGATGCCGACGACGCCGCGGCTGCGGGTGCATGTGCGCGACGCCGTATCGACAATGACGCGGCCCTGGGCGTCGGTGCGGACGCCGAAACGATCGAGGTCGCCGTAGCTGCTGCCGAACGAGAACTTGCCATCGACACGCCAGACGGCGCGGGCGTTGTTGCACTCCTCGACGAATGCGCCGATCGTCCCCGGGATCGGTGCGAGCGTGCCGATGCCGGAGGTCTCGTCGTACCGGATGCGGCAGGTGCCGTTGAGCTCCTGCTGGCGTGAGGAGCGATCGTACAGCGCGACGAACTGGCCGTTGGGCAGGTGTGTGAGGAAGATGTGTTCTTGCTCGAAGTAGTTGACCGAGCCGGGTGGGAGCGCGGCCGCCGTGCCAGCCACGAATCCCTGCACAGGCTGATCGGCGTTGTCGCCCTCGTTGAAGATCGTGCCGATCGCGACGACGACGCCGACCAGCACGATGATCGCGACGCCGGCGCGCACAAGGCAGCCGCTGACGTTGAACCGCCGCCCGGGAGCGGGCACCATATCCCCGGTCATGCCGGAGACCCCGCCGCGACGCGCGCGGCGATCATCGCTTCGAGCCGGAGCGCGGATTCGAGCGGCAGGTCCGCGCCGCGCGTCATCGCTTCTTTCGCGCCGCGAAGTGCCGGTTCCGGCATCGCCGCGAGCCGCGCAGCGACCGACGACGCTTCCGCTTCGAGCCTGGCGCGCGGCACGACGCGCTGGACGAGGCCGTAGCGTAGCGCGGCGGCGGCGTCGATCGGCTGTCCGCTGAGGATCATCTGGCGCGCGACACCGGGCGGGATGGCCCGCGGCAGCGTCTGTGTGCCGCCCGCCGACGGGATGTAGCCGAGCGTCACCTCGGGCAGCGCGAAGGTCGCGTCCTCGGAGGCGATGCGGATGTCGCAGAGCAGGCTCATCTCGCAGCCGGCGCCGAAGGCGAAGCCATGGATCGCGGCGACCAGCGGTTTCGTGCAGGCGAGCATCGCGCCCCAGACGTCGCGCTCCTGCCGCGCCTTGCGGGCATCGACGTATGAGGGAGCCGTGCCGAACTCGCTGATGTCGGCGCCGGACGAGAACGCGCGATCGCCGGCGCCACGGATCACGACGGCGCGAATGTCGGGGTCGTCGCCAATGGCGGCGAGCGCCGACCACATCTCGTCGCGCACGGCCATGTTCATGGCGTTGAGCGCGTGCGGGCGGTTCAGCGTCAGCCACGCGACGCCGTTGGCGGCTTTTTCGAAGAGCAGCGGCGATTCAGTCACGATCCAAGGCTAACAGGGCCGGCGCAGGCGAAGAAGCTACAAGACGACCAGGTTGTTGCGATGCACGACTTCGCTGCCGTACTGGTGGCCGAGGACGGACTCGATACGGTCGGAGCGGAGGCCGCGGATCGCCGTGAGATCGCGGTCGTCGTAGTTGGTGATGCCGCAGGCAACGGCGTGACCATCGGGCAGCACGATGTTGACGGTGTCGCCGCGTTTGAACGGGCCCTGGACGTCGCGCACGCCGGCCGGCAGCAAGCTCTTGCTGCGCTCCGTCAGCGCCTTCGCCGCGCCCGCATCGACGATGATCGCGCCTTTCGTGGTGAGGCCGGAGAGCATCCAGCGCTTCCGGCTCTCGACGCGGCTCCTGCGCGCGGGCAGCATGGTGCCGACGTGCTCGCCGCTCGCCAGGCGATAGAGCACGTCGCGCTCGCGCCCGTTGGCGATGAAGACATCGGAGCCGCCGCCGGTGCCGAGCTTCGCCGCCTGCAGTTTGGTGACCATGCCGCCGGTGCCGCGCGCGCTGTCGCTGCCACCCGCGATCGCTTCGATCTCGGGAGTCACGCGGTCGATGCGCTCGATCAGCTGCGCGGTCTTGTGCGTGCGCGGGTCTGCGGTGAAGAGGCCGTTGGTGTCGGTGAGCAACGCGAGCAGGTCGGCATCGATGAGGTTCGCGACGAGCGCCGACAGATTGTCGTTGTCGCCGATGCGGGCGCCGGCGATCTCGTCGATCGCGACCGCGTCGTTCTCGTTGACGATCGGCACGACGCCGATCTCCAGCAAGCCGAGCAGCGTGTTGCGCGCGTTCAGGTAGCCGATGCGGTCACTGAGGTCACGCCTGGTGAGCAGCGTCTGCGCGACGACGCGGCCGCGCGCGGCGAAGAGCCTGTCGTACTGCCGCATGAGGTGCGCCTGCCCAACCGATGCCAGCACCTGGCGGAACGGGATGTCGCGGCGGTTCTCCGTGATGTCGAGGCGCTGCCGGCCGGCCGCGATGGCGCCGGAGGTGACGATCAGCACCTCGCGCCCTTCGTCCATCAGCCGCACGACCTGCGCGACGAGCGAGGACATCGTGGCGACGTCGAGCTTGTCGGTGCCCGCCGTCAGCAGATTCGTGCCGAACTTGGCGACGATCCGCCGGTAGCCGGGCTGTGCGCGCTGCTTCGCCATCGTGTGTGTGCCTCGTTTGCCGCGATTCGCGAGATTATAGCAGCGCGACCGTCTGCGCATGGGGTGCGAGCCGCCGCCCGCCTACAATGCTTCCATGGGCCAACGCGTCTGGATTGTTACGAAGACGACGTACCTGAGCTTCGTGCGCGACAACTGCACGCAACTGGCCGCCGCCATCTCCTACTACGTGCTGTTTTCGATCGTGCCGCTGGCGATCCTCGCCGTTTCGGTCGCGGGGCTGATCTTTGGCGGCAACGAGGTCCGCAATAGCATCACGAACCGCATTCTCGATGCGGTACCGCTGACCCAGACCGAAGGGCGGACCGCCGTCGTGAGTGCGCTCGACAGCGTGAAGCGGGTCAGCGGGCCGGTGGCTGTGGCCGGCCTGCTCGGCACCCTCTGGACCGCTTCGTCCGTCTTTGCGTCGATCCGCAAGTCGCTGAACTCGGTGTGGAAGGTCGACGAGCACAGGCCGTGGGCGCAAGCGAAGCTTGTTGACCTGGCGCAGGTGGGCGTGCTGGGCGCGATCCTGCTCGCGTCGCTGGTGCTGAGCGGCGTGCTGCGCGCGATCCGCCAGGTCAGCTCGGACCACGTAGGTCCGCTGGCAAGTCGCAACCCGCTCTGGGAAGTGGCGCTCATCTCGCTGCCGGCGGTGCTCACGCTGGCGACCTTCCTGCTGTTGTACCGCATCGTGCCGGCGATGCGTCCGCGGTGGCGCGATATTCTGCCCGGGGCGCTGCTGGCGACGCTGCTGTTCGAGGTGTTGAAGAACACCTTCGCGATCTACGTCACGAACTTCAACAACTTCGACGTGGTGTACGGTTCGCTGGCCGGTGCGCTGCTGTTCCTGCTGTACACGTACCTCGCATCGAACATCCTTCTCGTCGGTGCGGAGTTGACGCGCACCATGGAGCGCTACCACGCGCACGAGCTCGATGCGGAGATCTTTCCGGTCGATCCGCAGCCGCCGGTCGCGACGCGCGTGCTGCACGCGGTCAGGGGGCTGTTCGTCCGGCAGTAGACGGGCGCCCGTCATCATGCGGGCACGGGTGCGTCGAGGGATGCCCCTACGTGTAGTGTTCGAAGAGGTTGTTGACAAAGAGAGGGTGTTCCGGTCGGCTAGTGGCTATCTGACAGACCGCTAGTCGAAGGAGCACCCTCTCATGGCCCATCCTCACGCGAAA
>Ga0080064_1005840_pt1 | contig 13920 bp, 12 predicted proteins | sample Subgrocontami54m_FD_69260 | JGI IMG/M metagenome (GOLD analysis project Ga0080064, IMG submission 69260) | Subsurface groundwater microbial communities from S. Glens Falls, New York, USA - GMW46 contaminated, 5.4 m (SPADES assembly) (version 2) ...
CGGGGTCCTGGAAGGAGCCCGTCGGGTGGAAGCCCTCGCACTTGAGGAAGACCCGCAGGCTCGGATCGGTGGCTTCCGGGAGCCGCGGGGCGGGGATGAGCGGCGTGTTGCCTTCGTGGAGCGTGACCACCGGGGTGCTCGGCGAGACCGGCAGGAACTGCCGGTAGCGCTCGATGACGCCGGGCCACGCGTTCAGGCCGGCTCCACGCGGATCATGGTGGTGCGCGCCGCCACAACCGGCAGCTTGTCGATGGCCTGGAGCGCCGCGCGCATGTCCCGCTCCCGCGCCTCGTGGGTCATCATCACCACCGGCACCGCCTCGCCGCGGGCGCGCTCCTTCTGGAGCACCGAGACGAGCGAGATGTCGTGCTGCCCCAGGATGCCGGCGACCTGCGCGAGGACACCGGGCCGGTCCATCGCCATGACGCGCAGATAGTAGGACGACCGGATGTCCTCCATCCGCCGGAGCGGCAGCGGCCGCTGGCTGATCGAGGGCAGGTCGCCCTCCATGGCCGGGATGCCGTGGGCGACGCGCCGGGCGATCTCGAGCGTGTCCGACCAGACCGCCGAGGCGGTGGGCAGCTGCCCCGCGCCCCGGCCGTAGAACATGAGGTTGCCGACATTGTCGCCGGTGATGAAGACGGCGTTGAAGACGCCCGACACCGCGGCCATCGGCGACCCCGCCGGGATCATGGTCGGATGCACGCGGGCCTCGAGCGCGCCGTCGGCGGCTTTGGCGATGGCCAGAAGCTTGATTCGATAGCCGAGCTCCGCCGCATTCTCGACGTCCTGCTGGGTGATCGCCGTGATGCCTTCCGTGTGGATGTCGTTGAGGTCCACGGCGGTGCGGAACGCGATCGTCGCCAGGATCTGGAGCTTGTGGGCCGAGTCCATGCCCTCGAGGTCGAGCGTGGGGTCGGACTCGGCGTAGCCGTGCGCCTGCGCCTCCTTAAGAACGACCGAGAAGTCGAGCCCCTCGTCGGCCATCTTCGAAAGGATGTAGTTGCAGGTGCCGTTGACGATGCCGAAGGCCGAGAGCACGCGGTTCGCCGTGAGCCCGTCCTTGACGGCGCGGATGAGCGGGACCCCCCCCGCCACGGCCGCCTCGAAGCCCAGCATGACGCGGTTGCGGCGCGCCGCCTCGAAGATCTCGGGGCCATGGTGGGCCAGCAGCGCCTTGTTGGCGGTGACCACGTGCTTGCCCGCGTCGAGGGCCTTGAGGATGAAGGTGCGCGCCGGCTCGAGCCCGCCGACGAGCTCGATGACGATTTGGACCGCGGGGTCGTCGAGCACCCGCGCGGCGTCCGGGACGAGCGGGAGGCGCGTGAGGTCCAACCCGTCGCGCGGGCGCGTCATGTCGGCGTCAGCGATGGCGTGAAAGGTCAGCCGGCACCCGGCGCGCTCCTGCATCTCGGCGCCGTGGGTCTGGAGGACCTTGACGACGCCGCTGCCGACCGTGCCGAGGCCGAGGAGGCCGATCTTGATCTCGTTCATGCCAATTGTGATTTCGATCCTAAAGGACCCGTGAGTCGCCGCCGCCCGCTGCGCGCCGGCGCCGTCAGCGGGCCGAGAGGGTCTTAAGGCCGCGGAGGGCCTGCTTGATACGCTGTTCGTTTTCGACCAGCGCGAAACGGACATAGCCCTCGCCGTACTCGCCGAAGCCGATGCCCGGGGAGACCGCCACCTTGCACTCCTGGATGAGCATCTTGGAGAACTCGAGCGAGCCCATGGACCGGAACGACTCCGGGATGGGTGCCCAGACGAACATGGTCGCTTGCGGCTTCGGCACAGACCAGCCGAACTTGTTGAGCCCGTCCACCAGGACGTCGCGGCGCTTGCGGTGGACCTCGACGATGTCCGCCACGCACTTCTGGTCTCCCTCGAGAGCGATGATGGCGGCGATCTGGATGGGCTGGAAGGCGCCGTAGTCGAGATACGACTTGATCCTGGCCAGCGCGTGGACCATGCGCGGGTTGCCGCACACGAAGCCCATCCGCCATCCGGGCATGTTGTACGACTTCGACAGCGAGAAGATCTCGACCCCGACCTCTTTGGCTCCCGGGACCTCGAGGAAGGAAGGGGGCTTGTAGCCGTCGAAGGCGAAGTCGGCGTAGGCGAAGTCGTGGACGACCATGAGCGCGTGCTCCCTGGCGAAGTCGACTACCTTGGCGAAGAAGTCGCGATCCACGCACATCGTGGTCGGATTGTGCGGAAAGGAGAGGATGAGGAGCTTGGCCTTGGGCCAGGACAGGCGCACGGCCTCCTGCAGGCGCGCGAAGAAGTCCTCGCCCGGCACCAGCGGCACTGAGCGTAGGTCCCCGTCGGCGATCACCACCGAGTACGAGTGGATAGGGTAGGTCGGGTTCGGCACCAGCACCCCGTCACCCGGCTGGAGGACGGCGAGCGCGAGGTGGGCCATGCCCTCCTTGGCCCCTATCGTGGCGATGGCCTCAGTCTCGGGGTCGATCTCCACGCCGTAGTGGTCCCGGTACCAGGTGGTGATGGCCTTCCGGAGCCGAGTGATGCCGCGGGAGGCCGAGTACCGGTGATTCTTTGGGTTCTGAGCCGCCTCGATCAGCTTGTCAACGATGTGCTTGGGCGTGCCCAGGTCGGGGTTGCCCATGCCGAGATCGATGATGTCCTGCCCCTTCGCCCGAGCCTTGGTCTTGAGGTCGTTGACGATGGCGAAGACGTAGGGCGGAAGACGCTTTATCCGGTAGAAGTCGTCCATGGAGGGTCTCGGAATGGCCAAATGATACTTCGGAGGCTCGCGGAGTGTCAAGAAAGGGCCTGCTGGCGCGCACATAGCGCGCATTTTGCGCGGCGGGAAATCCGGGGTTGACACCCCCAAAGAGCGCGTGCTACAACGCCCGTGACCCGGCAAGGCCGGGAGCGTCTCACACCCTTCCCGTCGCGCCCGATCGAGAACGTGTTCCGCCTCTCCGAGTCCGGCCGCCAGGGCCGCCGGGGAGCAGGTGGAGGAGGCAGTGATGCTTGGACGGAGCAGCAACACGCCGCAGGCGACGCAGCGGTAAGGGGGCGGGTTTCCCACGCGGGGCCGACCATGTTCAAGCGCAGGCGGAAGCCAGCGGGCAGCAAAGGTCTCACGGCCTTCATCGACGAGGGCTCGGAGATCGAGGGACGGTACACGTTCAGCGGGACGGTCATGCTGAACGGGCGGTTCAAAGGGGAGATCTCGTCCACCGACACGCTGATCATCGGCGACAAGGGGGTCATCAACGGTGACATCCGCGCCGGGAAGGTACTGGTGAGCGGCGAGGTGGTGGGCAATATTCTGGCGACAGAGCGCGTGGAGCTCAAGCGCACCGCCCGCGTCTTCGGTGACGTCGAGGCGCCGGTGGTGGTCGTGGAGGAGGGCGTGCTCTTCGAGGGCCACTGCCGCATGACGAAGGTCAATCCCAACGCCGAGACCGTGCCGATGCGGGACTTCTCGGTCGTGCAGATCAAGCGCTGAGGGTTATGTCGGCGCGGCGCGAGTTCAACCTCCTGGTGGTCCACGGCGACGGGCGACGCATCGCCCGGCTGACCCTTCCGCGGTGGCTGATTCTGACGGTCCTGGGGCTCTTCCTGGCCGTGCCCGCCTCCGTCACCGTCATCTACAGGGACTACCTCACGCTGCGCAGCCAGCGCGCGTCGTTGAACGAGCTCAGTGCGCGCGTCGTGGAGCAGCAGGAGATGATCGACGCCTCGCAGTCGAAGACGCAGCAGATCCGCGCCGAGATCGACGGTTGGCGCGAGCTGCACGCCAAGATCCGGGAGCCCTTCGGTCCCGAGGACGGCGCCGGCAAGCGAAGCGCCGGCATCGGGGGCGGCACGGGCCCGTCACGCTCTGCCGAGACTCCCGAGCGCGCCGCCATCGGCGACGAGCTCGAGCGCCTGGCGGGCATCGTCAAGGAAGAGGGGGACAACCTCCGCGCCCTCGAGCGCTTCCTCGGCCGCGCCACGCGCGTGCTGGCGGCGCTGCCGTCACGGTGGCCCGTGCGCGGCCCCGTCAACTCGGGTTTTGGCGGCCGCACCTCGCCCTGGTCGGCCAAGTCGGAGTTCCACAGCGGGCTCGACATCGGCGCTCCGATCGGCGCGCTGGTCAAGTCGCCTGCGCCCGGCACCGTGGTCTTCGCCGGCGTGAATGCCGAGTACGGCCAGACGCTGATCATCGATCACGGCAACGAGACGAAATCGCTCTACGGCCATCTCTCGAAGCTCAGGGCGGCCGTGAACCAGAAGGTGCAACGCGGAGAGGTCATCGCGATGACCGGCAATACCGGGCGCTCCTCGGGCCCGCACCTCCACTACGAGATCCAGGTCAAGGGCCAGTCGGTCAACCCCACCAGCTACCTCTGGGAGTGATCCTTCCCAGGACGCCGATAAGGGCCCATATGCTTCGTTGGCGCCCTCGGCCGCACGCTCAACGTACAGGAGTACGCCTCGCGTGCGGCCCTTCGGGCGCCGCCTCGCATCTGGACCCTTCTCGACGCCCTGGGTCGTCGGGCGCCAGTGACAAATAAAAACTCTTTTCAGCGGCTGACTAGGGGCTGTGCTTGCGGAGGAAGTTCAGGCAGAGGTCGTTGAAGGCGGGGGCCTGCTCGATGAAGTGCATGTGGCCGGCGTCCGGGATCGTGGCCAGTTCCGAGCCTGGGATCAGGGCGTGGAGATCCTCCGACGCCGACGGCGGCACGAGGATGTCCCCCGTGCCCGTCGTGATCAGGGTCGGCACGCGAAGGGAGGCCAGCCGGTCGCGCGTGTCGTGGCCGCGGATGGCCTCACCCTGGCGGCTGAGCCCGGTGAGACTCGTGGAGAAGGGGTACTCGAGGGCCCGCAGTATCCACGTCTCCACGAAGTCTGGCCGCTCGGCGAACGTCTTCCGGCTCAGCAGCCAGGGCAGCGAAAAGTGGACGAACTCCTCCGCGTCGCCGCGGGCCTTCACGCGCAGGAAGTTGTCGATCACGAGCCGCCCGTAGCCGTCGACACCGGCGGCGGTGCAGTGGAGCTGGAGCGTCAGGACGCGCTCCGGGTGCCGGAGCGCCAGCTCCTGGGCGATCATCCCGCCCATGGAGGCGCCGCAGATGTGTGCGTTTCGCACGCCGAGCTGCTTCATCAGGCCCACCACGTCGTCGGCCATGCCGGCGATCGTGTAGCGCGTGTCCGGGGCGTCGCTCTGGCCGGCGCCGCGGTTGTCGATCGCGATCACGTCGAACTCGGCCGCGAGGGCGGGCACCTGGAAGGCCCAGGCGGTATGGTCGCCGCCCCAGCCCATGAGGAGGACGAGCGCCGGCGGGCGCGCCGGCCCGACGCGCTGGTAGAAGAGCCCGACGTCACCGACCTGGAGCTTGGGGATGACTCAGGCTTTGACGGCGCGGAGGATCTCATCGAGCTCGTCCAGCGTGCCCGCGTCCAGGGCCGGCGCCGGCGGGCGGACGCGCGACGAATTGATCCAGCCACGGCGGCGGAGGATCTCCTTCCTGATGCCGATGGCCGTGCCGGGCGTCGAGCCCGGCTGGCTCTCGTAGCGGATCAACGGCAGCCAGCGGTAGAAGAGCGCCCGGGCCTCGTCGCGGCGGCCGGCGACGAAGTGATCGCGGATTGCCTTGAGCGCCTCCGGGTAGGGGAAGCCGGTCATGGCGCCGTCGGCCCCGCGCGATAGCTCCTCGAAGAAGTAGACGCCCCCGAGCCCTCCGAATATCGCCACGCGCCGCGAGAGGATCTCGCGTAGCCGCGTGATCTTGGGCAAGGTCGGTGCCTCCTCGATCTTGACTGCCTCGATCGCGGGGATCTCTTCGCACAGACGGGCCATGAAAGCCGCCGGCATCGTCACCTGGGTCGTCACGGGCTCGTCCTGGAGCACAAGCGGGACTGCGGCCGCGGCCGCCACCGCCCGGTAGTACTCGGCCACCGCGTCGAGGTTCTTGAGGCCCGTCGGCGGGGCGACCATGAGCCCGTCGGCCCCGTGCTCCTGGGCCACGCGGGTGAAGGAGGTCGCGAGATGCGTACCCGAGGCGGAGACGCCCACCACGACCGGTACGCGGCCGCGCACCTCCTTGACAACGCCCTCGACCACGCGCCGCCGCTCCTCATCAGTGAGGCGGTGGGCCTCGCCGGCGATACCGAGAAGGGTGACGCCGCTGATGCCCGTGGCGAGGGCGGCTTCGACCAGACGCGGCAGCCCGTCCGTGTGGAGATCACCGCCGTCAGTGAACGGCGTCGCCATGACATGGAACACCCCCGACCACTCGATCATCGCGAGTTTCGACTCCTCATTGTCAAAAGTCAGCAGGCGGCTGAGAAGGGTCCAGATGCGAGGCGGCGACCGAGTGCCGCACGCGAGGCGTACTCTCTGTACGTTGAGCGTGCGGCCGAGGGAGCCAACGAAGCAGATGGGCCCTTATCGGCCGCCTGCTAAGCGCGGACCTGGCAGGCTACCCAGTGCCCCGGCGAGATCTGCTTCAGCACCTGCTCGTTCTCGGAGCAGGCCGGCACACGGACGAGGCAGCGTGTGTGGAAGCGGCAGCCGGAAGGCGGCTTGATCGGGCTCGGTACATCGCCCTCCAACAGGATGCGCTTGCGCTTGACCGCCGGGTCCGGGATCGGTACGGCGGAGAGGAGCGCCTCGGTGTAGGGGTGCTTCGGATTGTTGTACAGCTCCTTGGCCGGCGCGATCTCCACGATCTTGCCGAGGTACATGACGGCCACGCGCGTCGAGATGTGCTCGACCACGGACAGGTCGTGGGCGATGAAGAGGTACGTCAGGTTGAACTGCTTCTGGAGATCCTCGAGCAGGTTGATGACCTGGGCCTGGATCGAGACGTCGAGCGCGGAGACCGGCTCGTCGGCAACGATGAGCTTGGGGCTGACGGCCAGCGCCCGGGCGATGCCGATGCGCTGGCGCTGGCCGCCCGAGAACTCGTGCGGATAGCGGCGCAGGTGCTCGGAGCTCAAGCCGACCGTCTCGAGGAGGTGGACGACGCGCTCCTCGCGCTCCTTGCGCGTCTTGGCGAGCTTGTGGATCACGATCGCCTCGCCGATGATCGAGCCGACCGTCATGCGCGGGTTGAGCGAGGCGTACGGGTCCTGGAAGATGATCTGCATGTCGCGCCGCAGGTGCCGGAGCGACCGCTTGTCGAGCGCCGTGACGTTTTTCTCCTCGAAGGTGACCTCGCCCGATGTGGGCTCGATCAGGCGGAGGATGCAGCGCCCCGTCGTGGACTTGCCGCAGCCGGACTCGCCCACGAGGCCCAGCGTCTCGCCCTTCTGAATCGTGAACGAGACGTCGTCCACGGCGTGGACGCGCGCGACTTCTCGGGAGAACAGTCCACCCCGAATCGGGAAGTACTTCTTGAGGTTTTTGACCTGGAGGAGCGGAGTCTCAGCCATGGTTTCCCTCTAGTAAAGCCAGCAGGCGACCTTGTGCCCGGGCTTCACTTCCTTGATGACGGGATCCTTCTCGGTGCACACCGATTTCACGAAGGCGCAGCGCGGCGCGAAGCGGCAGCCCGGGGCGATCTCACCCCGGAGCGTGGGCACTGTCCCCGGAATCGTCTCCAGCCGGCGCCGCTCCGTCGCGGCCAGGTCGATCCGCGGGATGGAGCGGAGCAGCCCCTGCGTGTAGGGGTGCAGCGGCTCCTTGAAGAGGTCCGCGACCGGGGCCTCCTCGGCCACCTTGGCCGCGTACATGACCACGACGCGCTGGGCGGTCTCGGCGATGACGCCCATGTCGTGGGTGATCAGCATGACGGCCATCTTGAGCCTGCTCTTGAGCTCGTTCAGCAGCTCGAGGATCTGGGCCTGGATCGTGACGTCGAGCGCCGTGGTGGGCTCGTCGGCAATGAGGAGATTCGGGTTGCAGGACAGCGCCATGGCGATCATGATGCGCTGGCGCATGCCGCCCGAGAGCTGGTGCGGGTATTCCTTCACGCGGCGCTCGGCGTTGGGGATGTGCACGAGCTTCAGCATCTCGACCGTCTTGTCCATGGCCGCCCGCCTGCCCAGCCCCTCGTGGAGCCTCAAGGCCTCGGCGATCTGCTCGCCGCAGGTGAACACGGGGTTGAGCGACGTCATCGGCTCCTGGAAGATCATCGAGATCTCTTTGCCGCGGATCTTCCGCATCTGGTTGGCGGGCAGGTCCACGAGGTTCCGGCCGTTGTAGAGGATCTCGCCCTCGATGATCTTGCCCGGGGGCGATGGGATGAGCTTCATGATGCTGAGCGCGGTCACGGACTTGCCGCAGCCGGACTCGCCCACGACCCCGAGGGTCTCTCCCTTCTCGATGTACAGGTCCACGCCGTCCACGGCGCGGACGATGCCCTCGTCGGTGAAGAAGTGCGTCTTGAGGTTCTTGACGTCCAGCAGGCGCTCGGCCATAGGGTGGGGCTCCCGTTACCAGGGCTTCGTGATCTCGCGGAACGCGTCGAGGGCGCGGTCGATGTCCTCCCGGTCCACGTCCTTGTGGGTCACGCATCGGATGGCACCGGGCCCGATCTGGTGGATCTTGACCTTGCGGGCCAGGCAGCCGGCGGCGAGCTCGGTCGATCCGCCCTCGCGGTCCACCTGGAAGATGACGATGTTGGTCTGGACCTTGCCGGGGTCGAGCCGCACCCGCGGCATCCGGGCGAGACCGTCGGCCAGCGCTCTCGCGTTGGCGTGGTCCTCGGCGAGCCGGTCCACCATGCTCTCGAGCGCGACGAGCCCGGCCGCGGCGAGCACGCCCACCTGGCGCATCCCGCCGCCCAGCATCTTTCTCACGCGACGGGATCGCGCGATGAAGTCGCGGGACCCGCAAACGAGAGAGCCGACCGGCGCCGCCAGGCCCTTGGACAGGCAGAAGGTGATGGAGTCGACGGGCCGCGCGAAGTCGGCGACCGGCCGTCCGAGCGCCACCGCGGCATTGAAAATGCGCGCGCCGTCGAGATGCACCGGGATGCCGTGGGCGCGCGCTGCCGCCGCGACGTCGGCGATCTCCTCGGGCGTGCAACAGGTGCCGCCGTGGCGGTTGTGCGTGTTCTCGAGGCAGACGAGACCGGTCGCGGGGATGTGGATGTTGCTCGGCCGCATGCTGGTGCGGACCTGGCCGGCGGTGAGGAAGCCCCGCTCGGTCGCGATCGGCAGGGTCTGCACGCCGCCGAACACTGCGGCGCTCGCGCCCTCGTAGTTGAAGATGTGCGAATCGCGGTCGAGGACGATCTCCTGGCCGTGGCGCGTCTGCGCGAGCACGGAGACCAAGTTGCCCTGGGTGCCGGAAGAGACGAAGAGTGCCGCCTCCTTGCCCGTGAGGCGAGCGGCCAGATCCTCGAGGCGCTGGACGGTCGGGTCCTCCTCCCACACGTCGTCGCCGACCTCGGCGCGCGCCATGGCCTCGCGCATGGCCGGCGTCGGCAGCGTCAGCGTGTCGGAACGGAGATCCACGATGTCGTGCATGGCTAGTTCGAGGCTGCCGTCCGCAGCCGTTGGCTCGCCCGGCGTCCCCACTCGGTGTAGGCGTACTCGGCGGCCAGCTTCCTGAACATCTGCAGCGCCTCCTCGGTCCGGCCCTCGCGCGCGTTGATGTCGGCCAGCCGGTAGAGCGCCTCCGGAACGACCAGGCTGCGCGGATAGTCCTTGAGGACGCCCTCGAGCCGCTGCCGCGCGGCGACAGGGTTGTTCTCGTTCTGGAGGTAGTAGGCGGCCACCCAGAGTTCCTTCTGAGCGAGACGGCCGCGGCTGATGTCGATCTTGGCCAGAGCATCGGAGGCGTAGCGGCTGTCGGGGTACTCGCGCACCAGCTTCTTGAACTGTTCCATCGCCTTGACCGTCAGGCCCTGGTCCTGCTCGACGGGCTTCATCTGGTCGTAGTAGCTCATGGCCAGGCGGAACTGGACGAGGTCGGAGATCTCGTGGCGCGGGAAGAACGACAGGAAGCTCTCAAATTCCTTGACCGCCTTGTCGAAGTTCCCCTCGCGAAAGTACGTTTCGCCGATGAGGAACCGGGCCTTCGCGGCGTAGTTCGACTGTGGGTGGCGCTCGACGATCTTCTGGAAATTGGCCCGCGCCGCCAGGTAGTTCTTCCTGTTCATCTCCTGCTCGCCTGCCTGGTAGAGGTCGGTGGCGGGCAGGAGCGCCTGGGGCTTCTGGCGGAACATGTCCTCGATGGTCGCGCAGCCGCCCAGGCCCACGGCGAGGGCGAGCGCGCAGGGCGCCGCGGCGCGGCGGGCCATTCTATAGAGGTGCGTCAAGAGGGAGTTCTGTGCCAAGAGATTCAGTCCAATTGGGCCCCAGTCTTACGGGCAGAGCCCGCCAAAGTCAAGGACGTTGACAGGGTCCGGGGCCGCCGGTATCATCCCGCCATGCCGCTGCCCAGGATGTACAGGGTGAGGCAGTCCTTTCACCGCCAGCGCTTGGCCGACATCCCCGCCGGGGTTCGGGCCGCCATGGCGGGGGCCCGGCTGCCCGTCAAGCGCGGAGACACCGTGGCTGTCGGCGCCGGCAGCCGGGGCGTCGCCAACATCGCGGTGATCGTCCGGGCCGTGGTGGACCACTTGAAGGAGCTCGGCGCGAAGCCTTTCGTCTTCCCCGCCATGGGCAGCCACGGCGGCGCCACGGCCGAGGGGCAGCTCGAGATCCTGGAGCACTACGGCATCACGGAAGCGACCATGGGCTGCCCGCTCAGGGCCGGCATGGACGTCGTCCAGGCCGGCCTGGCCCTCGGCCTGCCCGTCTGGTGCGACAGGCTCGCCTCCGAGGCCGATTGGATCGGCGTCGTCAACCGCGTGAAGCCGCACACGGATTTCAAGGGCTCCATCGAGTCGGGGCTCTTCAAGATGATGACCATCGGGCTCGGCAAGTACCACGGCGCCACCCAGTACCATCGCGCCAACGTCAATCACGGCTACGAGACGGTCATCACCGCCGTGGGGCGCGAAATGCTCGCCAAGGCGCGGATCGGTTTCGGTCTGGGCATCGTTGAGAACGGCTACGACGAGACGGCCAAGGTCGAGGCCTTCAACGCGGAAGACCTCGAGACGGGAGAGCGGCGGCTGCTCAAGGAGGCCCGCGAGTGGATGGCGCGGCTGCCGTTCTCGCCGATCGACGTGCTCGTGGTGGACGAGATCGGCAAGAATATCTCCGGAGCCGGCATGGACACCAACATCATCGGGCGCCCGTCGAACCCCCACGAGCCTTTCCCGAACGACCCGAAGATTCTCTGGATCGTCGCGCTCGATCTGACGGAAGACAGCGGCGGCAACGCCACCGGCATCGGCAACGCGGACTTCACCACGCGGCGGCTGGCGGACAAGATCGACTGGAAGAAGACCGCCATCAACTGCCTCACGGCCTGCGCCCCCAACGGCGCCAAGCTCCCGCTCACGTTCGACTCCGACCGCGAGGCCGTCGACAACGCGCTGAACTGCATCGGGCTCGTGAAGCCCGAGCAGGCGCGGGTCATCCGGATCAAGAACACGCTCATGATCGGGGAGATCGAGTGCTCCGAGGCCTACCTACCCGACATCAAGAAGCGCCCCGACCTCGAGGTCGTGGGGGAGGCGCGCCCACTCGGCTTCGACGACGCTGGCCAGATCGTTCCGCTCGGCCACTAAACTGAAAACCCTTGGGGAGGTCCAGGATATGACGTCATTCCTCGCTCGAAGTGTGGTGATGGCAGCGACGGCGCTCCTCGCGAGCGTCTGCACCGCGACCCCCGCGACCGCCCAGCAGAAGGCGAGCCTCGTCTTCTCGGCCGGTCCCACGGGCGGCACGTGGACCCCGATGGCCGCGGCCACGGCCGACGTGATCAAGAAAAAGTTCTCCGAGCTGGACGTGCAGGTCGAGCCGGGCGCGGCCCTGATCAACATGGAGAAGATCCGCAACGACAAGGCCGACCTCGGCTGGTCCATGACGACCGTCCTGGCCGACGCGCGGGCAGGCACCAACACCTGGCAGGGCAAGCAGACGGACAAGCCGCTGTTCGTGGCGAACTTCTATCCGAACGTCTGGCAGCTCGTGGTGCCCCAGGACTCGGATGTCCGGAAGCTGGCCGACCTCAAGGGCAAGGCCGTGGCGCTGCCGCCGCGCGGCAACACCAGCCTGACCGAGGGCTGGGAGCTGCTGCTCAAGGCGAGCGGCATGAAGCTCGACGATCTGGGCACGAAGAGCTTCGGGTCCATCACGGAAAACGGCGAGCTCATCAAGAACCGCCAGGCCGTGGCCATGGGGTGGTTCACCGTGGTGCCGGCCAGCTTCGTCTTGGACCTGGGTTCGGCGCGCAAGCTCCGCATGGTGCCGGTACCCGAAGACATCATCGCCAAAATGCGACAGCTCAACCCCGGTTTCGTCCGGCACGTGGTCCCGAAGGGGACGTACGCGGCCTACGGGATCGACGACGAGGTGGTCACCATCCAGGCCCCCACGATCCTCATCGCCTCGTCCAAGACGCCGCCCGACGTGATCTACAAGGTCACCAAGGCCATCGTCGAAGGGCGGGAGAGCTTCGCCAACGTGGCCGCGGTGATGAAGGGCGTGACGGCCAAGGACATGGCGGAGAACTTCGGTCTGCCCTATCACCCGGGCGCGGAGAAGTATTACAAGGAAGCGGGACTCCTGAAGTAAATCCCGCTCGTGCGCAAGCTCGTCGGCTACAGCGGGCTGGTCGTAGGCGTGGTGGCGGTCGTCATGTCCGTCTACCACGTCTACGCCCGGCTCACGCCCGCGGCGCCTGACAGCCTCGTCCTCCGTATCATCACGCTGGCCTTCAGCCTGACCCTGGCCTTCCTGCTCTTTCCGAGGCGGAGCGGCGCGACGCGGGACCGGATCCCGTGGACCGACCTCGCGCTCGCCGCGGTCTCGCTGGCCTGCGTCGGCTACCTGTTTGTCTACTACAAATACATCACCATGCGGATGCCCACAGCCGAGCCCCTCAGCGCGGCCGACATGGTGGTCGCCGGCCTCGGCACCCTGCTGGTCCTCGAGGCGACCCGGCGGACCATCGGAGCCGCCCTGCCCATCGTGGCCCTCTGCTTCATCGCCTACGGCTTGGCCGGTCCCTGGTTCCCCGGCGTCCTGCGCCATCGCGGGCTCTCGCTCGAGATCCTGCTCGACCAGACCTACTTCACGACCGAGGGGATCTTCGGGATAGCCCTCGGCGTCGCCGGCTCCTACGTCATTCTCTTCGTCATCTTCGGCGCCTTCCTGGAGAAGTCGGGCGCCGGCCGGTTCTTCATGAACTTCGCCAACGCGATCGCCGGCGGCCAGCGCGGGGGCCCGGGGAAGGTCGCGGTCGTGTCCTCCAGCCTCTTCGGGACCATCTCGGGCTCCGCCGTGGCCAACGTGATGGTCGACGGCTGGCTGACCATTCCGATGATGAAGCGGACCGGGTTCAAGCCCGAGGCGGCGGCGGCGATCGAAGCGACCGCCTCGACGGGCGGCCAGATCATGCCGCCGGTCATGGGCGCGGCCTCCTTCGTCATGGCCGAGTTCATGGGCGTGCCGTACTCGTCCGTGATGCTGGCGGCGGCCATCCCCGCGCTGTTCTACTACGGAGCGCTCTTCGCCTCGATCCACTTCAACGCCATCCGCGGCGGCCTGCGGGGCATCCCGAGGGAGGAGCTGCCCGATCTCCGCCAGATCATGTGGCGGCAGGGCCACCTCTTCATCCCGCTCCTGATGATCTTCGCCCTGCTGCTGCAGGGCTACACGGCGACCTACGCGGCCATCCTCTCCACGGCATCGGTCTGGGCGCTGTCCTGGCTGAGGCGGGAGACCCGCGTGGGGCTGCGGGGGGCGGGGGAGGCGCTGCGGGACGGCGCCGAACAGACCGTGCCCGTGGCCATGGCCACGGCCTCCGCCGGCATCGTCATCGGCGTGATCCTGCAGACCGGGCTGGCCATCCGCTTCACGAGCTTCCTGGTGGCGGTGGCGGGCGACACCCTGATCGTC
>Ga0080064_1005841_pt1 | contig 13915 bp, 16 predicted proteins | sample Subgrocontami54m_FD_69260 | JGI IMG/M metagenome (GOLD analysis project Ga0080064, IMG submission 69260) | Subsurface groundwater microbial communities from S. Glens Falls, New York, USA - GMW46 contaminated, 5.4 m (SPADES assembly) (version 2) ...
GGCCCGGCGACCGGCTCCTGCGTCTCCAGACCGTGACCCTCAGCGCCCACGGCGTGAAGGTCGGCCTGGACGCCGAGCTTCCGGCGGTCGGAACCTCCGCCCACCTCCGCCTCGAGCCGCCCGACGCGCCGCCGGTGGACGTCGAGGCCATCGTCTGGCGCGCCGACGACGACGGGTCCGCGTTCTTCTTCGTCGGGACGAGCCACGCCGAATAGCCGTACTCCGCCCCCCCAGAGGAGGCCCGCATGGGCGCAGAAGCCAGGATCAAGGAGCTCGGCATCACTCTCCCCAGCCCCGCCAAGCCGATGGGCAACTACGTCCCCGGCGTCCGCGTCGGCAACCTGCTCTTCCTGTCGGGCCACGGGCCGATCCGCGTCGAGGGCCAGCCGCTCACCCGCGGCAAGGTCGGCCGCGACATGTCCACCGAGGACGCCTACAAGGTGGCCCGCGAGGTCGGCATCAACCTGCTGGGCTCCGCCCGCGCGGTGCTGGGCAGCCTCGACAGGGTGAAGCGGGTCGTGAAAGTCCTGGGCATGGTGAACGCGGTCGAGAGCTTCGGCGAGCAGCCCAAGGTCATCAACGGCTTCTCCGACCTGATGGTGGAGGTGTTCGGCGAGAACGGCCGCCACGCGCGGTCTGCCGTCGGGATGGGCTCGCTCCCCGCGGGCATCCCGGTCGAGATCGAGATGATCCTCGAGCTCAACGCGCCCGCCGCACGGCCGGCCCCAAAGAAGCCCGCGCGCGCAGCGCGCCCGGCGAAGGCGAAGAAGGCCGCAAAGCGCCGCCGCTAAGCAAACAGCGGCGGTAGTACCCGCAGCGCCTCCGCGATCCGCGGGCCGTACCAGGAGAGAAGCTTGCCGTCCACCAGGTGCATCCGCCCGTCCCGCACCGCCGGCAGGTCGGGATACGGGGCGAAGTCGGCCTGGTGGACGTGGCGGAAGCGGTAGGGCTCATCCGGGAGCAGGATCACCTCCGCGTTCGTGGCCGCGACCTCGTCCAGCGTGATCTCCGGATACCGCTTCGCGGCGCCGCCGAAGACGTTGATCCCGCCCGAGACCGCCAGCATGTCGTGGATGTAGGTGTCGGCGTTGATGGTCATGTAGGGCTTCCGCCAGATCGGGCAGAACACGCGCCGCGGCCTCCGCCCCGCCGCGGCCGCGCACACCTCGTCGTAGCGCGCCCGCAGGGCCGCCTCCAGCTCGCGCGCCGGGGGCCCCGCCTCGAGCAACTCGCCCAGCTCGCCCACCAGCCGGATCCCGTCGGCGACGGTTCGGGGATACGTGACGTGGACCGGGATGCCCCAGGCCCGGAGCGTCTCGACGTGCTCGCGCACGTTCTCCTCGACGTTGGCGATGACGAGGTCGGTGCCGAGGTCACGGATCAGCTCGAGCTTGGGGTTCTTCTCGCCCCCGATGCGGGTCTTGGTCGCGACGCCGTCCGGCGGCTGGGTGCAGTAGATCGTGCAGCCCACCACGCGGTCTCCCGCCCCGATGGCGAAGAGGATCTCGGTGATGCTGGGGATGAGAGAGACGATGCGCCGGGCCGGCACCGGCGCGGCTTACAGCTTGGCGGCCTGCTCGGACAGGCGCTCCACGAGCCCGATCAGCGCTTTCATGTGCTCGCGCAGGACCGCCTCGGATGTCCGCGCGGCCTCACCCTGCCCGGCCTCGACCGCGTCCTCGAAGGCCGTGACCGCGACTCCGAACTCTTTCAACAGCCGGCGCGTGCTGTCCTGCGACATGCATGTAGGATATCATGCGCGCAGTCACGACATGGTCGGCGCCGTCGATCTCCTCTACCGCGCGCTCTATCGCGGCGTGCTGGCCCGCATGCCCGAGCGGGCCGCGATCGCGATGGGCCAGTGGGGCCTGCGGCACGTTCCGCTCGATCGCCTCACCCTCTTCCGCAACGAGGACCCGCGCCTGGCCATCACGCTGGGCGGCGTGAAGCTCCCCAACCCGCTGATCCTCTCGTCCATGTACTACGACACCGCGATCCTGCGCCGCGCCATGGGCCTGGGCTGGGGCGCGGTGACCGCGAAGAGCATCACCCCGGGGCCGCGCCCCGGGCATCCGGAGCCGAACCTGGTCCGCATCGAGACCGCGGAGGGCCCCGGGCTCGTCAACTGCAACGGCTTCAAGAACCCCGGCCTCGAGGCCTACCGCGTGGCGCTGGCCGGGTTGCCGCACCGGGTCCCGCTCATCGTGGCGGCGGCGGGCGAATCCGCCGAGGACTACGTGCGCGTGGTCGAGGGCCTCCAGGAGTTCGGAGACCTCGTCGAGATCAATATCTCCTCACCCAACACCAAGCTGGTCTACGGCTGGTCCACCCGGCCCCATGAGCTGAAGGACGTCTTCCGGGCCGTCCGGGGGGCCACCCGCAAACCGGTGATCGTCAAGATCTCACCCGATTTCCGCGAGACCAACGAGGAGATCACGATCCCGGCGGCTCTCGACGCCGGCATCACCATCGTCAACTACGGCAATACCCGCCGCGTCGAGGAGCCGCGCCTGTCGCAGCGCTCGGGCGGGCTCTCGGGCCCCGCCCTCTTCGCCACCACGCTCGAGAACGTGCGCCGGGTGCGCGAGCGCTTCGGCGACCGCCTCGAGCTCATCGCCACCGGGGGCATCGACAGCCCCGAGAAGGCCCGCGAGGCCCTCGCGGCGGGCGCGACCGCGTGTGGGATCTTCACCGGATTCATCACGCGGGGGCCGCTGCTGCCGCGCCGCATCCTGGATGGCTTGCAAGCGGCCGAAAAATAACCCACAGGTTATCCACTTATCCACAGCGATCCACAATCGCGGAAAACACACGCTCTGACGCGCTTCCAGAGGGGGGGCCCGAAAAAGTGACGCTCTGATCGTCCACCGGCACGAGGCCCTTCATCGCACGCAGCATTCACGCACTCGGACGGCGTCGCGCGCGCCGAATCGCGCATGAGTCGCGGTGAAACGAAGCCTTGACAGGACCGAGACCGGTTCTTAAGGTGGTCGGGCGCTCATCGCCCCACGCATTCGCGGTCGCAGCACAGTGCACATTTTCATGAGGAGAGGATCACGTATGGAGGCCAGCCGGAAGCCACTGGCAAAGGTCGAGGGCAGGAAGCGGATGCGGCTCAGCGGGCTCACGGTGGCGTGGCGGGGCACGCCGAGTCTCGACGACTGGGTGGCGTACATCGTGACGGGCACGAAGTCGAAGAAGCTGATCCTGGCCGATCACGCCTCCGAGCGGAAGGTGAAGGGCCTCCTCACCCGCATCCAGGGCCTGTCGAAGAAGGAGGTCGAGAAGCTGGCGAAGGGTTAGTCCCCTTTCGTCAAGGCCCCGCGCTGGGCGAGGCTGATGAAGCGCTCCCGGCCAATGATGACATGGTCGTGGATGCGCATGTCGAGCAGTTCGCCGCACTCCACGAGCTGCCGGGTGAGCCGCAGGTCCTCCCGGCTGGGCGTCGGATCGCCGCTCGGGTGGTTGTGCAGGAGGATGAGCGACGCCGCCGACTCCAGGATGGCCGGCTTGAAGACCTCGCGCGGGTGGACCAGGCTGGCGGAGAGCGTGCCCTCCGAGACCACCACGTCGCGGAGCAGGCCGTTCTGGGCGTCGAGCAGGGCCACGCGAAACACCTCTTTCTTGAGATCCTCCATCAGCGGCCCGTAACGGGCAAAGACCTGCTCCGGGCTGCCCAGCACCACCCGGCTATGGCCGTTGCGGGAGCGCAGCCGCCGGGTGATCTCGAAGGTCGCGGCCAGCCGCACCGCCTTCACCGGCCCCACCCCGCGGATGGCGCTCAGCTCGGCCACCCCGCACCCGGCCAGCCCCGAGAGCGACCCGTAGCGGCTCAACAGGTCGCGCGCCATGTCCATGGCGTTGCACCCGGCGAGCCCGCTGCCGAGCTGGATGGCCAGCAGCTCCGCGTCGGCCAGCGAGTCGGCGCCCTTGTGATACAGCCGCTCGCGAGGACGGTCCTCGACCGGCCACTGCCCGATCCCGTTGCCCGCGGCGCCCATGGTTCTCGCGTACCACGCGGTCGCGCGAGGGGTCAATGCGCCGGATCGGATACGGGCTCCTCGATCCGGATCTCGCGCGGCTCGTCGCCGAGCCCGCGGATGCTCACGTGGATCGTGCGCGCGGGCAGGAGCGGCCGCAGCTTGTCGGCCCACTCCACGACGGTCACCCCGTCGCCGTAGAGCATCTCCTCGATCCCCAGCTCGGTGAGCTCGGTGAGGCTGCCGGTGCGGTAGGCGTCGAGGTGGTAGACCGGCAGGCGGCCGCGATACTCGTTGATCAGCACGAAGGTGGGGCTCGTCACGTCGCTGGTGACGCCCAGCCCCCGCGCGAGCCCCTGGAGAAAGCAGGTCTTCCCCGCCCCCAGCTCGCCGGTGCACGCGATCACCGCGCCGGGCCCGAGCCGCGCGCCGAGGCGCTCGCCGATGGCCTGCGTCTCCTCGGGGCTTCGCGAGACGAGCGTCCGCGCCGCGCTCACCCCGCGCTCTCCGCGAGCGCGCGGAGCGCCGCGGGCAGGCTCTCGATGATGTCGCTCGCGAGCATCGCGTACTCGCCCCGCTCGCGCGCGGCCACGTCGCCGGCCAGGCCGTGCAGGTAGCAGCCCGCCCGCAGCGCGGCGGTCGGCTCGATCTGGCGGGCGAGCAGCGCGCCGACGATCCCGGTGAGCACGTCGCCCGAGCCTCCCTTGGCCATGCCGGGATTGCCGGTGGGGTTGATGGCCACGTGGCCATCCGGACCGGCGATCACGGTGTGGGCACCCTTCAGCGCGAGCGTCACGCCGTGCGCTCGCGCGAACGTGCGGGCCACCTCGATGCGATCGGCCTGCACGGCCTCGATGGTGGTGCCCAGCATGCGCGCCATCTCGCCGGGATGCGGGGTGAGCACGCGTGGGCCCGCGGCGTGGCGCAGCAGGTCGAGGTGCCCGGCGAGGGCGCTCAGGGCGTCGGCGTCCACGACGATGGGCTGCTCCAGGTCTCGGATCAGCACCCGCGCCAGCTCCTGCGCCTCGGGATCGAGCGAGAGCCCGGGGCCGAGGGCGACCGCGTCCATGCGCCGCGCCAGCTCCAGGAGGCGATCCTTCGCCTTGAGCGACAGACTTTGCGCGGCCGTCTCGGGCAGCGCCTCGGTCATGTACTCGGGCGCCTGCGCCGCGACGATGGGCTGCTGGGAGGCGGGCGCGGCGATCGTGCAGAGGCCGACGCCGCTCCGCAGCGCGGCGCGGCCCGCGAGCACGGCGGCGCCGGTCTTGCCGAGCGAGCCCGCGACCACCAGCAGACGGCCGAAGCGGCCCTTGTGGGCGTCCAGGTCGCGCGGCGGAAAGGACGGGCGCACGTCGGCGATCTCGAGCCGCCACGTGGTGATGCCCCGGCGCGCCTCCTCGGCGGACACGCCGATGTCGCCGATCTCGACGGCGCCGGCCTGCGCGGCCGCGGGCGCGAGCAGCAGGCTTCGCTTGAGCCCGCCGAACGTGACGGTGCGCCAGGCCTTCACCGTCGGCCCCAGCAGCGCGCCGCGATCGGAGTCGAGGCCGGAGGGCAGGTCGAGCGCGACGACCGGCACGCCGCCCGCGCCGGCCCGGTTGATGGCCTCGATGGCCGCGGCCACCGGTCCGCGCGCGGCGCCGCTCACGCCGGTGCCGAGCAGCGCGTCCACGATGACATCGGCGCCGCCCAGCGCGCGCGCGAGCCCACTCGGCTCCTCGACCTCCTCGACGCGTCCGCGCCAGCGCCCGAGCGCATCCGCCGCATCGCCCCGCACCTCGGCGCGCCGGCCCACCAGGAACACGCGCACCGCGGCGCCGCGGGCCTTGAGCCGCCGCGCGACCACGAAGCCGTCGCCGCCGTTATTGCCCTTGCCGCACACGACGACCAGCTTCTTGCCGCGGATCGGCGCGAGCCAGCCGGCGATGAGCGCGGCCGCCCCGGTGCCCGCATTGTCCATGAGGCGCGGCCCGGGAATGCCGAGCTCGCGAATGGCGCGCGCATCGAGCGCCCGCATCTCCGCGGCGGTGAAGACGGGCAGCACGGGCGTCAGCGGGGAGGCGGGAGCAGCAGGGCCGCCGATTGGATGAGGAAGTCGGCGAGCACCGTCGTGTAGGCCTCCCGGTGGGTGGTCCGGGCCACGCGCGGCAGCTCGATGTGCAGCGCGAGGGGTGTCTGGGCGAGGATCCCCGACTGCTTGACCGCGGAGGCGGTGTAGAGCACGGGGTCCTGCGATTCCACCCACACCTCGAGGCGCGGCACGTCGCCCTCCGGCGGCAGGCGACTGTCGCGGATCAGCTCCAGCAGGGTCTTGAGGCGCCAGGCATCCTCGCGGCTCACCCCCACCGTGGCGATCTCCACGCGGCCCGCGGTCTCCTGGCGGCTGTTGCCGTGCACCTCCACGTAGAGTCGGAGCGCGCCCTGCGCCGCCTCGGTCACGTGCCGGCGATAGGCCTGGTAGACCTGGCGCGCGGCCGCGGTCTCCACCTCGAGGCGCGCGGCGGCGCCGGGCACGCTCTCGGTCGGGCGATTGACGTTGTAGCGGCGGCCCTCGCCATCGAGGTTGTTGTAGCCGGTGGCGACGACCAAGCCGAAGCCGGTGAGCTTCGCGAGCGCGCGCCCCAGCAGGTCGGTGGCGGCGTCGGAGGTGCCGTGCGGAGCCGCGATGACGAGACCGGGCCGGCCCTTCTCGACCTGGACGCTCCCGCCCGGAGCGGAGGATCGCGGCGCGGGGATGGCGGGCGCGGAGGTCTCGGCCGAATCCTTCCCCGTGATCAGCCCCGCGCAGCCCTGGACGAGGAGGGCGAGACCGACCACGAGTCTACCGGGGCCTCGCCTCGTCATCCGCGCCATCGCCGATCAACATGGCCTGCGCCATCGCGTACTCGCCGTCGTGGGAGAGCGAGAGCAGCACCTGGCGGCCCCCCATGGCCTGGGCGATGGCGCGGCAGCGCCCGCTCAACGTCATGGTGGGGGCCTGCCCGCGCTCGCGGCGGACCTCGAGCTCGCGCCAGCTCACGCCCATGCTGAGCCCGGTGCCGAGCGCCTTGAGGGTGGCCTCCTTGGCCGCGAAGCGGGCCGCGAAGTGCGGGATCGGATCCCGGCGCCGCCGGCAATACGCAATCTCGTGCTCGGTAAACACCCGTTGAAGGAAGCGCTCGTCCCACCGGGCCACCACGCGGCGCATCCGGGGCAACTCGGTGAGGTCCACCCCGATGCCCAGCACGCGGCTCATGCCCCGATGGCCCGGCGCACGATGCCGGCCAGCTCCTGAGCCATATGCTCGATGCGGGCCTGCGCCTCGCCCTCGATCATCACGCGCAGGAGCGACTCGGTGCCGGAGTAGCGCAGCAGGATCCGCCCCGCCCCGTTCATCTCCGCCTCGAGGCCCTGCACCCGCTCCGCGAGGTCGGGAATGGAGTCGACCGGCGGCTTGCTCTTGACCCGCACGTTGACGAGCACCTGGGGGAACTTCACCAGGCACCGCGCCAGCTCGCCCAGCGAGGCGCCGCTCTCCCGCATGACCCCGATGAGCTGCAGCGCGGAGACGATGCCGTCGCCGGTGGTGGCGTGGTCGAGGAAGAGCAGGTGGCCGGACTGCTCGCCGCCCAGGTTGGCGCCGATGCGCAGCATCTCTTCCAGCACGTAGCGGTCGCCGACCGCGACCTTGGCGAGGCCGATGCCGGCCCCGGTCAGCGCGCGATCGAGCGCGAGATTGGCCATCACGGTGGTGACCACGGTGCCGCCCTTGAGCAGGCCGCGCGTCGCGAGATGCCGCCCGCAGATGGCCAGCGCGTAGTCGCCGTCCCGGATCTGCCCCGCCTCGTCCACCGAGATGAGCCGGTCCCCGTCGCCGTCGAAGGCGAGCCCGAGCTGGGCCCGCGAGCGCAGGACCTCCTTCTGCAGCCCCTCCGGATGCATGGCCCCCACGCCGCGGTTGATGTTCTGGCCGTCGGGGCTCGCGTTCAGCACCCGCACGTCGGCGCCCAGGCGGCGGAAGATCTCGGGCGCCACCCGGTAGGTCGCGCCGTGCGCGCAGTCGAGGACGATGCGCACATCACGGAGGTCGTGCGGACAGGTCGCGCGCGCGTGCGCGATGTAGTCGGCCTCGGCCGCCTCGTGGACGACGAGCCGGCCGATGTCCACCCCGGTCGGCCACGGCGCGGTGTCGGGGCCGTTCAGGCGCCCCTCGATCTCCTCCTCCCAGGCGTCCGGGAACTTGGAGCCCTCCGAGGAGAAGATCTTGATGCCGTTGTCCTCGAAGGGGTTGTGCGAGGCCGAGAGCACCACGCCGCCGTGGGCCTCGAGGCGGCGGGTGAGATACGCGATCGCGGGGGTGGGCAGCACGCCGACCGCGTAGACGTCGCCGCCCGCGGAGAGCGCGCCCGAGACCAGCGCGCCCTCGAGCATGGGGCCGGAGAGCCGCGTGTCCCGCCCGACGACCAGGCGCGTCTTCTTGGTGGGGTCGTGCTGGATCAGGGTGGCGACGAGCTGCCGCCCGAGGCGGAAGGCCAGCTCGGTGGTCAGCGGGGGCTTGTTGGCGAGGCCCCGGATGCCGTCGGTGCCGAAGAGGCGGCTCACGAGCGGGGGGACCCGAGGACGAGGCGGACGCGGGAGGGATTGACGCGCACCACCGTGATGCCGGCCGGCACCGTGATCTGCTCGGGGAGGACGCGCACCGTCACCTCGCCGGCCTTGGAGCCGGCCAGGTTGAGCCGCGCTTTCACCCGGTCGGTCCCGAGGCGCGCCAGCGTCCCGCGCAGGCCGTGGAGCTGCACGTCCACGCTGTCCGGCCGCTCCCCCTTCACCTCGAGCCCGGCCGGCATATTGTCGAGCTCGAGCGGCGCCGCCATGATGAGATCGGACTTCTCGGAGGTCATGACGAAGGCCCAGAGCACCATGGAGACGCCCAGGGCGAGCAGCTTGAGCTCCCAGTGTCGCGTGAGCACGCTCATTTACGGAGCCACTCCCGGGCCGGCTCCCACCACGCGGTCCGCCGCGGGAGGGGCGCCTCCTCCAGGGAAAAGAGCTCGGCCAATCGGCGGCGAAGCGATTCGAGATCGAGCGGCGACTCCATCCGGCCGTCCACCGCGAGCGAGATGCGGCCGGCCTCCTCGGACACGACCAGGACCACCGCATCGGTCTCCTCGGCCAGGCCCAGGCCGGCCCGGTGCCGCGTGCCCATGTTCCGGCCGAGCTGGGTATTGCGGGACAGCGGCAGGAAGCAGCCGGCCGCGGCCACCCGATCGCCCCGGATGAAGGCGGCGCCGTCGTGCAAGGGCGAGTACGGCAGGAACAGGCTCACGAGCAGGTCGGCGGAGACCATCGCGTCGAGCGGCACCCCGAGCTCCGCGTAGTTGCGCAACCCGGTGCTGCGCTCGAGGACGATGAGGGCCCCGATGCGCTTGCTCGCCAGCGCGTCGGCCGCCTTGATGACCTCGTCGATGAGGTGGCCGCGCTCCTCGCGCGCCCCGAGGGCCATGCCCTGGAAGAGGCGGCTCTCGCCGAGCCGGGTGAGCGCGCGGCGCAGCTCGGGCTGGAAGAGCACGATCAGGGCGAGCACCCAGAACGACCAGAAGTTGTCGAGCAGCCAGCTCGTGCTGAAGAGATCGAAGTAGCGCGCCACGAACGATGCGACCATGAGGCCGGCCAGGCCCAGGAGCATCTGGACCGCGCGCGTCTCCTTGAACATCACGAAGACGCGGTAGAGCACGATGGCCACCACCACGATGTCGATCGCGTCGCGGAGCCGGAAGGTCTGGAGCGCGGGCCACATGGCGGCCTACCCGCTCTCGCGGGCGCGGCGGATGGCCTGGGCCACGCGCACGGCCTGCACCGTCTCGGCCACGTCGTGGGCGCGGATGACGTGGGCGCCCCCCAGCACCGCCGCGGCGGTGGCCGCCAGCGACCCCGGTAGCCGATCCGCGGGATCCTCGACCCCCGCCAGGGCCCCGATGAAGGACTTGCGGGAGATCCCGACGTAGAGGGGGCGGCCAAGGGCGCGCAGCGCCGGCAGCCCGGCCAGCACGCGGCAGTCCCAGTCGGGCCACGCCACGCCGGCGCCGCGGAAGAAGCCGATGCCCGGGTCCACCAGGATGCGCTCGTCGGGGATCCCGGCGCCGCGCGCGATGGCCAGGCTGCGCTCGAGCGCCGCGCGTACCGTGGCCACGGGCTCCCCGGCGCGCGGCGCCGTGTCGGGCCCGGCCATGAGGACGAGCCCGGCCCCCGCCTCGGCGGTCAGCCGCGCCAGGCCCGGATCGCCCACCAGGCCGGTCACGTCGTTGATCATGCGGGCCCCGGCCTCGAGCGCGGCCCGGGCCGGCCCCACGCGGCTCACGTCGGCCGATACGGGCAGGTCGAGCTTGGTGGTGAGCAACCCCACCGCCCAGTGGAGCCGATCGGCCTCGAGGGCCTCCGGGATCCGGGCTTCCAGGTAGGGCGCGGTGGACATGGCCCCCACGTCCAGCCAGGCCGCCCCCGCCCGGGCCATGGCCTCCCCGGCCTGGAGCAGCCGGTCGGCGTCCACGACCACCGAGCCCGAGTAGAAGGACTCCGGGCTCACGTTGAGCGCCCCCACGACGGCCACGTCCAGGCCATCGCCCACCGACACTCCTGCCACGATCGCGCGGTTCATAGGGGGATTGCTCCAGCACCAACTTATCACCGCACCGGCCAGACACGGGAGCGGGAATTTGCCGTCCGGCGCTGGCAATACCCGCGAGGGCATACACACGAACCCGCCCCTCTATCTTATGCGGGGGCCCAGAAATGGCCCCCGCACTCCCCCAGTCCGCGGACAACCCGTGACAGCGGCGGACAACCCGCGGGGCTGCGTCAGGCGGGGCTGGGCGCCTGCAGCGGCGGCACGCGCAGGATGCGCGCGATCTCTTCGCCGTCGAGCGACTCGCGCTCGAGCAGCGCCCGCGCGAGCGCGTGCAGCTTCTCGAGGTTCGTCTCGATCATGTGGCGGGCCCGGGCGGCGCACTCCATCACGATCCGCTTGATCTCGGAGTCGATCAGGACCGCGGTCTCCTCGCTGAAGTCCTTGGGACGCGCCACCTCGCGGCCGAGGAAGATGTGCTCCTCGCCCTTGCCGAAGGTGAGCGGCCCCATCCGGTCGGACATGCCCCACTCGCAGACCATCTTGCGGGCCATGTCGGTGGCCTTCTCGAGGTCGTCGCCGGCCCCGGTGGTCTGCTGCTGGAAGACGATCTCCTCGGCGGCGCGACCACCCAGCAGGATCGTGATGCGGTTGATCAGGTAGTCCCGCGAGTAGTTGTACATGTCGTCGGCGGGGAGCTGCTGGGTCAGGCCCAGGGCGCGCCCGCGCGGGATTATCGTGACCTTGTGCAGCGGGTCCGCGCCCGGCAGGAGGTCGGCCACCAGCGCGTGGCCCGCCTCGTGGTAGGCGATCGTCTTCTTCTCCGCCTCCGAGATGATCATCGAGCGCCGCTCCACGCCCATCAGGACCTTGTCCTTGGCGTTCTCGAAATCGATCATCTCGACGACCTTCTTGTCCTGGCGCGCGGCCAGCAGGGCGGCCTCGTTCACCAGGTTGGCCAGGTCGGCCCCGGAGAAGCCGGGCGTGCCGCGGGCGAGCACCTGGAGATCCACCTTGGGCGCGAGCGGGATCCGCCGCGCGTGGACCTTGAGGATCTCCTCGCGCCCCTTCACGTCGGGGCGCGCCACCACCACGTGGCGGTCGAAGCGGCCGGGCCGCAGGAGCGCCGGGTCCAACACGTCGGGCCGGTTGGTGGCCGCGATGAGGATGACGCCCTCGTTGGTCTCGAAGCCGTCCATCTCGACCAGGAGCTGGTTCAGGGTCTGCTCGCGCTCGTCGTGCCCGCCGCCCAGGCCCGCGCCCCGGTGCCGCCCGACCGCGTCGATCTCGTCCATGAAGATGATGCAGGGCGCGTGCTTCTTGCCCTGCTCGAAGAGGTCGCGCACGCGCGAGGCGCCCACGCCCACGAACATCTCGACGAAGTCCGAGCCGGAGATCGAGAAGAACGGCACGTTGGCCTCCCCCGCGATGGCCTTGGCCAGCAGGGTCTTGCCGGTGCCGGGAGGGCCCACCAGGAGCACGCCCTTGGGGATCTTGCCCCCGAGCTTCTGGAACTTGGGCGGGTCCTTCAGGAACTCGATGATCTCGCGCAGCTCTTCCTTGGCCTCGTCCACGCCCGCCACGTCCTGGAACGTGATCTTGTTCTGCTTATCCGAGATCAGCCGGGCCCGGGCCTTGCCGAAGGACAGGGCCTTGGCGCCGCCGCCCTGCATCTGGCGCATGAAGAAGATCCAGACGCCGATGAAGAGCAGCATCGGCACCCACTGCAGCACGATAGCCAGCCAGGAGTTGGTCTCGGGCGGCTTGACGTCGATCTTCACGCCCCGGTCCTTGAGCGACTTGACCAGGTCCGGGTAGTCGGCGGTGAAGGTCCGGAAGGACGAGCCGTCGCTGAGCCGGCCGGAGACGTTGTTGCCCTTGAGCGTGACCTCACGGACCTCCCCGGTCTCCACCTTCTTCAAGAAGTCCGAAAAGACGATCTCCCCCCGGGGCGACTGGTTCTGCTGGAAGAGCTGGAACAGGAGGATGACGATGAGGCCGATCACCATCCAGAGGGCGAGGTTCTTGTAGAACGGATTCATGCCGGAATCATATCATAGCGCGCGAGGGGCGCGGGGCGCACCCCGGGGGGGATCACGCGGGCACGGCGGGCTCCAGGACGGCGAGATCCGGCAGCTCGCGGTGCCGGCCGTCGTAGTCGAGCCCGTAGCCCACCACGAACTCGTCCGGGATCACGAAGCCCACGTAGGCCACGTCCACGTCCACCTCCCGGCGGGAGACCTTGTCGAGCAGCCCGCAGAGGGCCAGGCTCCGGGGATGCCGGGTCGCCAGGTTGCGGCGCAGGTAGCTGATGGTCCGGCCCGAGTCGATGACGTCCTCCACGATGATCACGTCCCGGCCCTCGACGGACAGCGACAGGTCGGCGGTGAGGCGCACCACGCCCGAGGACCGCGTGCCCGAGCCGTAGGAGGAGACCGCCATGAAGTCCATCGCGGCCGGCATGGGGATGGCCCGCAGGAGATCGGCCGTGAAGACCACCGCCCCCTTGAGCACGCCGACCAGCACCGGCGCCCGGCCCGCGTAGTCGCGGCCGATGGCCTCCCCCAGCTCGGTGACGCGGGCCGCGATCTCGTCGCGGGAGATCAGGATGCGGCCGACGCGCCGGTCCACCGAAGCGGGTGCCTTACTTGGGCGTGACGAACGTGGTCAGGGAGCGCTGCGCGCGGAGCCGCTCGGCGGCCGTGGCCGCCTCCTCCCGGGTCCGGTAGGTGCCGACCCGGACGCGATAGCGGGCCACCCCCTCTTGGGCCGCCAGGGTGACCACGTAGGCGTCCAGCCCGGCGCTGGCCAGCTGCTGCCGCGAGTCGTCGGCCTGGCGGCGATTCTTGTACGCGCCGACCTGGATGGTGTACGGGGACTGCGCGGTCTGAGCGCTCGCTGAGGCATTGCTGGTATGCGGGGGCCCAGAAATGGCCCCCGCACTCCCCCCGTCCGCAGTCTTCCCTTCCGGATGCTTGCCGTCCGGAGTCTTGCCGTTGGCGGGCTTCGCGGGAGCTGGCGGAAGGGAGACTGATTGGGCGGGCGCGGGCTTGACCGTCACCGGGGGCGCGGGCGGTTGGGCGGAGGGGGTGGCGGGGGGAATCTTGACCGCGACCGGCCTAGCCTCGGGCTTGGGCGGCGAACCGGGCCCGTCGAGCGGCTCGGTCAGCGTCTTGTAGAACGTGAGCCTCTCGGTCGACTCGGGCGCGCGATCGGCCATGGTCTCGGCCGCGATGCCGCTGCGGCGCGGAGTCGCGGCCGGCTTCTTGGCGGGGTCGGCGCGGCTCGCGCGCACCCCCCGCGGCGGCGGGCGGGCCCCCCCCCCGCCCGCGAC
>Ga0080064_1005844_pt1 | contig 13909 bp, 10 predicted proteins | sample Subgrocontami54m_FD_69260 | JGI IMG/M metagenome (GOLD analysis project Ga0080064, IMG submission 69260) | Subsurface groundwater microbial communities from S. Glens Falls, New York, USA - GMW46 contaminated, 5.4 m (SPADES assembly) (version 2) ...
GGCGTGTCGGTATATAGTGCCGCAATGCGCGTGCCGCGCCCACCAGCGAGCACCACAGCCGGAATGGCGCCGCTCAATATCGGGTTTGGTCCACTTGCCATTTTTGTATCCGCCGCTGGGTCGGCGAGCCTCACACGTTGGCGAAGCGCCGCGTGTTGATCATCGTGTACCCCTTGATCAGCTCCGCAATGCCGATATTGAGCGAGTGGTCGGGAGTCCAACCGGTCGCCTCGATCTTGGCGTTGGAGACGATGTAATCACGCTTGTCCGGATCCTCACCAATAGGGGCCTCGACATAGACGAAGCTCGGCACCTGCTTCTTGATCCGCTCGCACAGCTCGATCTTGGAGAGGTTTGCGTCTGAAAGACCGACATTGTAGGGCTCGCCCTTCATTCGGTTAAAATTTTCGATCCCGTGCAGGAACGCCTTCGCCACGTCGCGGATATGGATGTAGTTGCGCTTGAAATGGGCCTCGAACAGGACTACGGATCGGTCATTCACCGCACGGTAGACGAAGTCGTTCACCAGCAGGTCGATGCGCATGCGCGGCGACATGCCGAACACAGTGGCCAGGCGGAGTGTGACGGCATTGCCTCGTTCCAGCACGGCGGCTTCCGCCTCCACCTTTGTTCGCCCGTATAGGGAAATCGGCTTCAGCGCTGTTTCCTCGGTGCAGAGCGTCCCCTGTTGCCCGATGCCGTAGCCGCTGTTGGTGACCGGCATGAGAATACGCTGTTGCCGGCCGGCCAGGCGGATCAGCGTGAGAATGGCGTCGCGGTTGGTGCTCCCGGCGCCGGTCTTGTCGGCGTCGCACATCGGCGCACCCACCAGGGCCGCGAGGGGAATGATGATGTCAGCGGTCTTGAGCAGAGGTTCCAGAACCGCGGCATCCCTCGCGTCGCCGCGGTGAACCTCGAAGTTCGGATCGGAGCATAAGTGGTTCAGAGAAGCCTGTCCGAACAGGAAATTGTCTAGAACGGTCACGCGATGGCCCTCGGCCAGCAAAGCGGGCGTCAGGATGGAGCCGAGGTATCCGGCGCCGCCGGTGATGAGGACGGAATATTGATCGTTTCCCATATTAGAGGCAGGCCTGATCGAGCACTTTGCGGAAATGTTCGATTTGAGGCGTAAGATCCTGCGGGTAGTTACCGACGAAAAAACCGCGGTCGTGCGCCAGCTCGGCGTTGCCCAGATCGCCTACAATTTCATAATCGAAATGCCGGATGGCGTCATGGCGTGTGAAACAGCCGCCGGTGATGATTCGGAAACCGATGGAGGCTTCCCGCAGGGCGGCAAAGACGCGCTCGCGGTCGATGTTGCGGGCCGGGTTCAGGACCACGGTGAACGAAAAGCAGGAACTCTTGCCATTTTCGCGCTGGATGATGAAGCGGCCGTCGTAGCGAAACAGCTCCTGAAAAAGAGCGAGATTGCGGCGCCTGGCAGAGGTCATGTGAGGCAGCTTCTTCAACTGCACACGGCCTACCGCGCCGCTGAACTCGGTGGGCCGCACGTTGTACCCGGGCAGTATGAAATGGTACTGCTCGAAATGCGCGTTCGCATACGGAGTGAACAGGGGTGAGCCGGGAGGCAGGTCTCGCGTCCAGCCGTGCGCCCGAATGGAGCGGAGCAGATGGTAAAGCTCTTCATCATCGGTCAACACCATGCCGCCTTCGACAGTCGAGATGTGATGCGAGAAGAAGAAGCTGAACGTGTTGAGATCGCCGAACGTTCCCGTTTTCCGGCCGGCCAATTCGGCATCCATCGATTCACAGTTGTCCTCGAGGAAATAGAGACCGTGTTTTCTCGCGAAATCCCGCATCACATCCAACGCCGCCGGATTTCCCAGAATGCTCACGCCCACAATTAGCCGGGTGCGGGGGGTGAGCGCCTGCTCGAGCCGACTGACATCCATGTTGAGCGTCTCCAGTTCGACGTCTACAAATCTGAGCTTCAGCCCGTATTGCTGCAATGGATGGTAGGTGGTGCTCCAGGAGATCGCCGGGACAATGGCCTCATCCCCACGCTGTAGCGGCCGGTCGCGCTTGTAGAAGAGCGCGGCGATGCCGATCAGATTGGCGGACGATCCCGAATTGACCATTACTCCGTACCGCATGCCGAAATACGCGGCGAATTCCTGCTCGAAGGCTGCCACCTCGGGACCCATCGTAAAGTGTCCGCTATCGATCACGCGCTGCAGGGCATTCAATTCTTCCTGGCCCCAGTTGGAGGCCGCCAGTTCATAGCGCATGTTTAGAAAGGACCTCGAAACTGGAGTTGATAGGTGAGCACGGCGCGCTCCGGATCCGGCGTCCAGCTTGTGTCTCCTGGACGAACCATCTCATGGATTCTGGCTGCGATCTTGAGCGGATTCGGATAGAATGCATCTTCCATCAGCGGGCTGGGCGGACAGGTGGTCGGCGCAAAACCCATGCGGCCCATCTGCATTCCTCGAAGGGCGCGATCCGATTCCGCCACCCGAGCGAGGATTTCCGCACTGGCCCCGCAGTTGGTCCAGGCATTGTCCACCACCAGCAGCCTACCGGTGCGGTTAGCTGATTCGATGATGGTGTCCATGTCGAGCGGCAACAGCGAAATGGGATCGATCACTTCGACATGGATGCCGGCGTCGGCGAGCAGTTCCTGCGCCCGCAGGCACTCCATCACCATGTTGGAGATTCCAACCAAAGTGATGTCGTTTCCATGAGTGCAGACACGGGCATGGCCGAACTCCACCGCATACGGCGCTTCCGGAACATAGGCCTCGGTAGAGTAGAGGAGCCTGTGCTCGACGAACATCACCGGGTTGTCGTCTCGAATCGCGGCGGTCATGCAGCCCTTGGCGTCGTAGGCGTTGGACGGGGCCACCACCTTGAGGCCCGGCACATGCATGAACATCGAATACAGCCCCTGGCTGTGCTGCGCTCCCTGGCCCCAGGACTTGCCGATGATGCTGCGGACTACCAGTGGTACGCGGACTGCGCCGCCGTACATGTAGTGGGCCTTTGCGGCTATGTTGATCAACTGGTTCATGCAGAGCATGAGGAAGTCCATCCGGATGTGCACATGAATGGGCCGCATGCCGGCCATGGCAGCGCCGATGGCCACGCCGGTCATGGCGTCTTCCGATAGAGGCGTAGTGAAAATGCGCTCGGGTCCAAACTTTTCCAAAAGGCCGAGCGTGGACCCTTGGATCCCCTTGTGGTCGTCCACGTCGAGACCAAAAACAAAGACTCGAGGATCGCTCTCCATTTCCTGCCAAACCGCTTCGCGCAAGGCGTCCACGTAGCGTAGCGGCCGGAGGCTCTTATTGGGCGTAGACATGCTTGTACAGATCCTCCTTCAGGGGAAATTCGCTCTTCTCGGCAAATTCAAATGCCGCGGCGATGGAGGATTCGATCTCGGCGTCGATGCGGGCGCGCTCGGAAGGGCCGATCGCGGCTCCCATGATCCGGACTTGATCCCGCTCCTGCCAGGCCATGAGTTCCTCGCGCCCACGGTAACCGGCTTCGTAGTCCTCGCCCGGCCCGACGTGCTCGCGCCACCGGTACGTATGACACTCGAGAAAGGCCGGGCCTTGGGCGCCACTGCGCATGGGTGCAATCGCCTCAGCCGCGAGGCTCCGGATTTCGAGCACATCACCACTGGTAATTTGGTGGGCGGGCATCCCATAGGTCCGTATCCGTTCGCAGAGCTGTCGGGTCGCCCAGCGCTTGTGCAACGGCTCGTGGATAGCGAATAAGTTGTTCTCGCAGACGAACAGCACCGGCAGCTTGTGCAGGGAGGCAAAATTCATGCATTCGTGAAAGACCCCTTCTTCGGTGGCGCCATCGCCAAAGAAGGCCGCCACCACCCGGCCCTTGCCTTCCCGCTTGAGCGCCAACGCGAAACCCACCGCAACAGGGATGCTGGTGCCCACCACAGCCGATCCGCCGAGGATGAAGCGCTCCATTCCAATCAGGTGCATCGACCCGCCCTTGCCGCCGGCGCAGCCGGTTTTTTTCCCGAACAGTTCGGCGATCATGGCAGGGAGATCGCCGCCCTTGGCTAGGTAAGCCGCATGACCTCGATAACTCGCGGAGACCACGTCGTCCGGACGCAGCGCATCGCACACTCCCGCCGAGATTGCTTCCTGCCCGATGGAAAGATGGACCGGACTTTTGATTTTGTCGGAGGGATAAACGCGTGCAATTTCCTCCTCAACGCGCCGAATGAGACGCAGTTTATGATAAAGGATGGATGGATCCATTTCTGACAGTTTGGGCAATGGTGATGACTCGTTTTGGATAAAGTTACTGTTCGATCCATGGCCATGCAGTTAGCTTACAAGCGCGGCAGGCCGAATCTATGGAGAATATCATGAATCCGCCGGAGCCGCGAGCACAGGCGGCGCTGGTCAAGGTTTGAATGGAACAGCACACTAGGTTCGGCTATTTGGATGGGGATGATGTTTGGTGCCAGGTAACCGGCCCTTGCGCCTCCGTTGAACCCCGTCCCGCCTTGTTCCTTGACCGCGATGGCGTGATTGTCGATGAGGTACTGTATCTGCATCGCGTCGAGGATCTGGCCCTTCTTCCGGGGGCGGCCGAGACCATCCGCGCCGCCAACCACCTCGGAGTTCCGGTGGTCATGGTCACCAACCAGGCCGGCATTGCCCGCGGCTACTACGGATGGAAGGAATTCGATGACGTTCAGAACGCTCTTTTCTCCTCACTCGGCCGCCTCGACGCGCGGATCGATGGTGTGTTTGCCTGTCCACACTATCCCGTCCATCCGGCGCGCAAACCGCAACCGGGTATGCTGATCAGAGCCGCCGAGGCGATGCACATTGACCTGGGGCGCTCTTGGATCGTGGGAGACAAAGCGAGCGATCTGCAGGCAGGCCGGGCTGCCGGTCTCAGCGGCGGAGTTCTCGTGATGACTGGACACGGCCCAGCACATCAGGAGCCCGCGATGGCGCTCCGCACGTCTTCCTTTGAGGTGCGGATCGGACGTTCGATCAGCGGCGCTCCCGCACTGATTCCGCTGTTCCAATGAGGGCGCCCGTCGGATGGCCGGAGGTCAAGCCCTCTTGCCGCTCCACTGGGGCTCGTCAACGAGGATCCGCTTGCACAACGATCCGAAGCCGAACTCCGTCCGTACCCGGTGCTGGAGCTCGCGAGAGACCTCGCGGCGCTTGCGGCCATCACGCAAATACTCCTCCACGAGGGCATTGAGGTGATCCACATTCTGATACATCACCTGGCCGGCTATGTCGCCCATTGCATGTTGGAAGTCTTCCTTGTAGTCGAACAGGATCAGTCCGCCGCAAGCCATGCAACCCGTAACCTTAGGCGAAATGCCGGAGTTGTATCCCTGGTTGATGACATCCACAATGACATCACCGTTCATGAATAGGGAGGGTAGTTCGGTGAAGTAATCCAGGCTCTTTCGGAACTGGATGCGGTACTGCTCTCGCAGGGTGGAAGTGCTGTCCGGTTCCATGAAATTGCCATAGAAATCAAGGTCACCCTTCATCTGCGTCAGGATGGACAGGCGCACATCCGTATTGCCAACCAACTCGATTTCGTCGTGCAAGAACCGCCAGAAAAACTTTGCATCGGGTTCCAGTTGGAGGGCCTTCCTGGTTGAGCCGTCCAGGACATCGATCTCTGCCATGACTAGATCCCAGAGATTGCTTGTTGGATGGTTTTTCTTGGCGGCCAGCATGCGCTCCTCGATTCCGGCCAGCACCGGTTGATCGCGGAAACTAAGTCCGCGGGAAGCCTGCAGGTAGACATTGCCGGCGAATGCAACCCGCGGATCCGATAGATTGCCCGGACGCCCGCTATGACCCTGGCGCATGAAATTGGGATATGCGGGCTGGAGGAAAAACCGAACCTTGCTACTGTCGATGATGCCCAGTTCATCCAGTACTTTGATATGGCCACTGTCGGGAGAGTAATGCACGAACAGGGGATGATCCAACGTGTCGCGCATATGCCGGAGGACGCCGCCTGTCTCCCCGGCAGCGCTGCTTGGGAGCATATCCAGAATCACCTTTGGAAGCTGGAGTAGGCCATGATCCCACAACAACAGAGTTGGTATCCGCAGAATATCCTTAAAAATGTTCTCTTGTTGCAGCGTCGCGCACAGAAGGGCATAGCCGGAGTTCGGCACCGAAACAGCCACATCGGCGCGGAAGGATTTCAGCGCAAGGATGGCCTGATCGATATGATGCCGGTTGCCGGCAATAATGCCGCTGGTGTCGAGCTCGAACACTTTGGCGCCGAGGTCTTGAAGTTCCCCGGCCATTTCGACCGCAAAGTCATGGTCGACTCCGCCGAACCATGATTTCGGAGGCATGGTCGTAATCAAACGCAAACCGCTCAGGGGCCGGTCCTTGTTGGGGCTCCACTTCCCGCTTCGTGTTAGATCCGCAAACCCATGGTCGAATGGCAAGAGAAGCTGCGCCCCCGAGCGATCTTCCAATGACGGAATGTCCATTTCTCCGGCGCCAATCCTGGCCAGCAGGATTCCAATGGGCAGGGAATCCGTGGACGAGCCTATCGAGGCCGGAGCGCGCGAGGTGGGAACTTCGAGCACCGTCACAAGATCGGACCCGTTTGTCAACACTTCCGCGGGCAGGTCGATCGAACGCTTGTGCGTATCGCGGCCGGGTCCTACGATCCGATCTCCAACCACTTTCCCGCCGGCCTCGAATCCTACAGGCAACTCTGGTTCAGGGGTGAAATCTGTGCCATCGCCTGGTGTGTATTCCGGCACGTCCATCGAATTCAGTTTGACCGTGGTCAAGCGGAAACCGACGAGCCGTGGATTGGCTCGAGCAGAGCCTGGCGCCTGGTGAACCATGAAAGAGAACCGTAACCCATTGCGCCCTTGTATCAGGCTGGCCCTCACGAAAGCCTTATGTTCCTGGTTATGTGTGCCCCTGGACAGATTCCACTCAGCCACCTCGTGCCCGTTGCAGGATACACAGACAACCAAATTGGGAAGCTGCTGGTTTGTCACCACATCCGTGATCGAAAACTCGCAGAAGGCGGGAAACGCCTCGAGCGCCTCCTCCATATGCAATATGAGGCTGCCGTCGGGGCTGGGCGACCAGTTTCCTCGTTCGGCACGCTGCGTCGAGCGGGAATGAGTTCGCATTTGGTAGCCGCCCTCACCCAGATCCTCGAACTCGAAGCTCATGTCCGGCGAACAGTTGAATTGCGCCACCTCCGCTGCCTGCAAGGTAGAGTCATCCCCGTTGGGCCGCCTGCCTTCTTTCTCACCGTGAAGAACAAAATGCACCAGCGGGTTCATCCACAGGGCGGGGACATCAGCATTCTGGCTCAAATAGTATTGGCAATCGAACTGCGGGTGTGGACGGCACCAGTTCGATGGTGCGCTGCGCAGAAAATGTAGAAGCGGATTCTCGCCGCTGTCACGGACCTTTGGGCAGCAGTCGAGGTAAGGGCCGGGTTTAAACCACGGATGCGGCTGCCGGCCTTCGGCGGCGCCATGTTTCAGGTAATGGGCCAAGGGGTTGACGCCTGAGACAGCCACGTCGGGATACTTTCTCAGATAGTAGGCAGGGTCGAACAGGGGATGTGGCCGCCGTCCTTCAAAGGCGCCCGCCACGATGAAGTGGAGCAGCGGGTTTACACCGGCGGCGGCGACGTCCGGATTGGTGCTCAGATAATAGTCCGCATCGAACAGGTTTTCTGGCGGGTTCACCCCTCGCGGACGCATCACCCCGGCGTAGGGAACGATCTGGAGAAGGCGCTTGAGCGTTCTGAGGAAGCCGGGTTCGCTTCCCAGCGCCTGTAAGGGCCAGCGAGGACTTGGCACGGAGGAACTGCCATCGAGCTCCAATGAATGACTTTCTGCCAGTCCGCTCCGTAAGTCCTCCGAGGCAACGGCGACGGTGACGCTCGGCGGCTGGCCCTCGTTGGGCGGATGTCTCCGCGCGTTGCGCGGATCTCGGACGGCCTCTTCAGAGGGAGGAATTGGCCGCAATTTTGCCTCCCAGATTTGACTGTTCTGATCCCCCGTGCTACCAACGATAGCTTCCATCGCCGCCAGCGCCAGCCGCTTCCGTACGGGAAGAAGCGATTCAAACAGCTCAAGGTCAATTCGATGGATATCGCGATTGGGTATGTAGTCGAGACCATGCTCTGTCATGGTTAAGTTCAGATGCTGAAAAACAACATCGGGCAGGTAAATCTGGCGCTGGGGTCCAAGCAAAGTAAGCAAGTCAAAGACATTGTGGATATGATTGTCGATGAAATACCTCACATAACCTTCCGGACAAATGCCCCCGGCCAATTCACAAAATTCCCGGGTGAGGAAGGGAAAGATGCACAGTTTCTCGCGGAAAATGGAGTCGTTGACATGCACCAGGACCATGCCATCCGGGTATGCATGGAAAACCTCGAGGACCTGTTCGTCCCAACCCTTGGTGCTAATGATAACGTCGTCGTTCAGCAGCATCAGGTAACGGCCGCTGGCGGCATTGTACCCGGCCATGTTCAACTCGCCCATGCTCTTTCCAGGAGCAGTTTCAACCTGACGGATGTTTAGCGCCGGGTATTCGAATTTGAGCGACGCCGGATCGTCAGAGTCCATTACGAGCACGATTTCCAGCTCGTCCGAACGGCGCGTATTCGATTCGATACTAGTGCAAAGCCGATACAGCGAATCCTGCCGGCCGCGCGTGGGAATTATAAACGAAAATGTGAATTCTTCCGGCATTTCTTTCCAAGGATTACGCGCAAAACGGAGCTGCGGTCCGCGGCGGCATTGAGCCGGGGAAGGCGCCCTTTGCGCTTTTGGGGAACATGCGCAAAACGGACTCGCTCCGGCGCCTCGAAGACCGCGTGTTCCTCCCCGTTTGGTGTCGCGCCTCCGTGGCCTTTGCGCTTTTGAGATAGCTTTTCTGCACTACGCGGCTCCGGCTCCGTCAGAACACCCCCTCACTCCGCGGCCGATATTGCGGGGCCGTAAAACGGGTTTGCCCGGTTGAAAACGACAGCCAGTTTGGTTGCTGGGCATTCAAAATCAGCCTAGTTTAACGACAATATCACAATTCTCTTGTTCGCCTTGTTGCCTGCGTCTGGATGTTTGCATCTTGGCCATCATTGACCGGAAGCTTCCCCTCTTCGGACCCATCCTGCATTGGAGATTCTGTCGAGTGGAGTCCGCGCCGTTACGTGGTATAATCGGTGGTTTCCAACCGCCCTGCGGAGTCTGACTTCCCGCTGAAACCTATGTCCAATTGGCATGGCGAATTCGCCTTTGCAACGCGCAGCCTCGTGTTGAAGGACTTTAGGGTCCGTTACCGGAACATGTCCCTGGGAGTGTTTTGGAGCCTGCTGAATCCGCTCACCATGATGGGCGTCCTGAGCTTCGTTTTCAGCGGCATTTTCCCGAACCCGCAAATCAAGAACTTTCCGGTTTTCATTTTGTGCGGGTTGATCCCATTTAACTTCTTCTCGCTCGCATGGGCCAGCGGAACCAGTTCCTTGTTGGACAACACCGGCCTCATCAAGCGGCTTACCGTACCGCGGGAAATTATTCCTATTGCCAGCGTGCTCTCCAACTGCATGCACCTGGGAATCCAGATTTCCTTGCTTCTGTTCCTGGTTCTGGCGGCAGGATACGGAATCAACTGGTACTGGCTTTGGCTGCCGCTGATTTGGGGTTTGGAAGTTGTATTCGTAATGGGCATGGCCTTGGCCTGTAGCGCGCTGAATGTGTACATACGGGATATGCGCTATGTGGTCGAGTCCAGCAACACGATCCTGTTTTGGCTGGTGCCGATTTTCTATCCTTTTTCTCTTATTCCAGCGCGCTTTTCTGGTATTTATGAACTGAACCCGATCGCCGCACTGGTGTTGGCCACGCGGAACGTGCTGCTCGATGCCAAGGCTCCTCCCAGCACCCTGCTCTGGAAGTTAAGCATCAGCTGCATTCTTGTTTTTCTGCTCGGCTGGGGTGTGTTTCAACTGCTGAAACGCCGCTTTTACGATCACCTGTGACTCTCATGACTGCTATCGAATTTCGCAATGTATCCAAGGTGTTCGCCCACGGAACCAAAGCCAGACTGATGAGTACTCACCTGAGGGAATGGATGGGCCGTCCGCCCAGGGAGGCGTTCTATGCCCTGAAGAATGTCTCTTTCTCGGCCCAAAGCGGTGAAGGGCTAGGTGTAGTGGGGCACAATGGGGCCGGAAAGAGCACACTGCTCGGGCTGGCCACTGGCATCTGCTTTCCGGATCAGGGGGAGGTGAACATGCACGGAAGCATTGCCGCCGTTCTCGAACTCGGCTCGGGCTTTCACCCTGACCTGACCGGAGCGGAGAACCTGTTTCTCAACGCTTCGCTGTTGGGATTGTCGCGGAAAAGGACCAAAGAGATGGCGGGGCATATCGTCGAATTCGCCGGCCTGGAAGATTTTATCCACGAGCCGCTGCGCACCTATTCCACGGGTATGTTGATGCGCCTGGCGTTTGCCGTCGCTGTCCATACCGATCCCGACATTCTCGTCCTGGACGAGGTGATCGCAGTAGGAGACCGGCCGTTTCAGGCCAAATGCATTGATCACCTGCTTGGTCTCCGCAAAGCCGGCAAGACGATTCTGTGTGTTTCGCATTCCCCGGATACCATCGAGTTGTTGTGCCAAAAGGCAATCTGGCTGGCCCATGGCCAGGTAGTCATGGAAGGGCTGGCCCGAGAGGTGCTAGATGCCTACCGGGCGTCCCTGTAAAGGGTCCGGCTGATCGATCCAAGCAGCGGTCTAAATCACCTGTTGAGAAGGCGTTGGCTGGGGCAATCTCGACAGAGCCAGGGTGGCCCAGAAGATGGAACCGCCGAGATCGGATCCCCGCCGCCCTCTGACCGCGTTGTGGTCGAGTCTGTGAGGTGTGGGGTTGTCGGGCGGATCTGTGCGATTGCCGCGTTTACGTGGGAGTAAATGCAATCATGCTCAGTCACTTTTTTTCTTTGGCGGCAATTGCCGCGCATAGCCGGTTCCCAGTTCCAGCCACCGCTTCAAAGCTTCGGCGGTACTGACACCGATCGGGGCCACGTAGACAAAACCCTTAAGAGCCCGGCCCGTGAAATCCATCTCGCGCGCATGGGGCCGCGCCAGGGCGTCCGTGTACTGTTCGGGTCCCACCCTAACCATCAGCGTTTCTCCGACAACGCCGCAACTCATGTGACCGCGCACCAGGAACGCCAGTCCGCCGAACATCCGCCTCTCCTCGACATCCTTATTTGCTCCGATGAGCGTCCGTATCCGGTCAGCCAGCAATGCATCGAATGCCATGCCCGCGATTATCCTCCAAAGAGGGAGGCGGCGGAAGGCGATGGCCCGGTTCGGCTGAATCAGCCCGTTCCGGCACGTGGAATGGGGTATTTCTTGGCCCAGAGTAGCCCAGCCGGAAGGCGGGCAAAGTGAAAGGCTCCAACACGTTGCGCGCAGCGCCGGGAGCGCGGGCTAGCCCTTGGGTCCCATTGCCTGCCTGCTCAGAATATGGTCAACTGAAAACTAAAGGGAAATCGGAAGAACTATGCGCGTAACCAAAATCATGCGGGCGGGGGTGGCGGTCCTACTGCTCATGTTGGCCGGATGTGGCGACAGCGAGTCGGCCAAGAAGCGGCTGCTGGAAACCGGTCAGAAGTACTTCGATAATGGGAAGCTTACCGAAGCATCGATCATCTACAGGAAGGCGATTCAGAAAGACCCGCGGTTTGGGGAGGCCTATTATCGTTTGGGGTTGGTGGAACTCCGGCGCAACAACTTTGGCGAGGCGCTCCGTTCCCTGCGCCGGGCGTCGGAGTTGCAACTCGATAACGATGATGCGCATACCAAGCTGGGGGACCTCTATCTTGCCGTATACCTGTCTGACCGAATCAAATACAAGACCCTGCTCACCGACTTTCAGGAACTGGCCGATCGGATATTGAAACGAAACCCGAAGTCGTTTGTGGGACTGCGAATGAAGGGCTATATTGCCTTTGCGGCCCCGAATATCAAAGAAGCGCTGGTGCACTTTCAAGCGGCGCATGCAGTGAAACCAACCGATGCCAGTGTCACCCTGGCATTGGCGCAGGCGCTGGCAGCGGATGGCCAGGAGGCGGAAGCGGAAAAGCTGATCACAACTTTCCTGGAGAAGGATAAGACCTACGGTCCGATGTACGATTTTCTCTACTCCCGGAAACTCCGGGAGAAGAACCTGCCGGCAGCAGAGGCGATCCTCCAATCCAAGGTCAGAAACAACCCAAAGAACGCAAACGCAGTGCTGGAACTGGCAACCCATTATTTGCGCAACAATCAACCTGATCAGGCCAAGGCTACGATAGAACGGATGGTGGGCAACAAGGCCGATTTCCCGAACGGCCACGCCGCTGCGGGAGACTTTTACTACCGCGTGGGGATGTTCGCCGACGCCTATCAACACTACGAAATGGGCGCAGCCGCAAACACGCCGGAAAAGGCAACATTCCAAAAGAAGATGGTGGAGGTGCTCGTTGCGCAAGGCCGGCGCCAGGAGGCAGTTCAACTCACCGACAAGGTACTCCAAGAAAACAAAGACGACCCGGAAGCCCTAGCTTTGCGCGCGTCGCTGCGGCTCCAGGCAGGCAAAATGGAGGACCTGGACAAATCGATTGCGGAATTGCAATCCGTACTGGCCAAGATGCCAAACAACCCGGTGGTCAGATACAACCTCGGGGAGGCGTTGATCGCGAAAGGGAGCCGGGATCCTGGCCGCACACAATTGATGGAAGCGATCAAGATCAACCCCAACTATTTTCCGGCGAAATTGGCTCTGGGAAGATCCTACATGATGAGCCAGGAGCCTGCAAAAGGCTTGCAGTATGCGGACGAGATTCTGAAAGCGAGTCCCAATCAGATACCGGCGCGAATATTACGCGCCTCCGCGTTAATGGCGATGAAGGATTATAAGACCGTCCGCCCGGAGTTGGAATTGCTGGTAGAAAAGCTTCCGGATCTCAAGGATGCCCGCTTCCTATTGGCCAATCTGGACATGGTGGAAAATCGAACGGCTCAGGCAGAAGCCGGATTTCGGGCTTTGTTTAACGCGAAACCTCCTGATGTTCGCGGGTTGTTCGGCATGACGGAAATATACATAGAAACTAACCGCCAAGATCTCGCCGTGCAGATCCTGGAAGCGGAACTGAAGAAAGACCCGAACAACCAGGCGGTTCGTCTTAGCCTTGGCAATACGTTCGTTCGAGTCAAACGGTACGATGAGGCGATCGCACAGTTCAAGCAACTGATTCAGTCGAACCCGAAGTCGGCTGACCTGCATATGAGGGTGGCCGCCTCGTACATGAGGGCGGGGAATTTAGACGAATCCTACCGGTATTCTGACCTGGCGCGCCAGTTAAGTCCCAAGGATCCAACGCCGCTCATCAACCTTGTGGAGATCCTGGAGCGGCAGGGAAAGTCGAACCAGGCCAAGCCGTTCTACCAGAAACTACTCGAAGTTTCTCCGGAGCACCCCGTCGCCTTGAATAACCTTGCCTACATGATGGCCGAGGAAGGTGGGGATCTGGATCAAGCGTTGACTTACGCCCAAAAGGCAAAGCAGAAAATGCCCACGAATTTGGACATTTCCGACACACTGGGTTGGATCTACATCAAGAAGAACCTAAGTGACGACGCCATCAAGATTTTTCGGGATTTACTCACAAAGAATCCAACCCACGTTACTTGGCGCTATCACTTGGCGATAGCTTTGTTCCAAAAGGGCGACAAACTGGCCGCCAAGAAGGAATTGCAGACCGCGCTGGCCTACAAGCCATCGACCAAGGAAAACAAGCAAATTCAAGATCTGCTTGGACGAATCGGGTGACGTTGGGTATCCATCGGGCTGACTGGTTCCCGTACGTAGCCCCGTT
>Ga0080064_1005845_pt1 | contig 13908 bp, 11 predicted proteins | sample Subgrocontami54m_FD_69260 | JGI IMG/M metagenome (GOLD analysis project Ga0080064, IMG submission 69260) | Subsurface groundwater microbial communities from S. Glens Falls, New York, USA - GMW46 contaminated, 5.4 m (SPADES assembly) (version 2) ...
AGAGTGAATGTTTTGCCATAATCTTTAAGGACCGTTTTGTTGCCGTACGCTTCGATGATTTTGACTTGGACTCGCACGTCGCTGTGCAAGGAGCCTAAGGCATCCACCGTGACGCTCGCGGTATCATCCGGCATCTGGACCGTTTGGCCGGGATAGAGAGCCGTGATCACGGAACGTTGATCCTGTTTCACAATCCTGACGCGGACGGCTTCATCGCCTTCATTGCTAATGCTGGCTTCCAAGCCGGTGCTGGATAAAAGAAGAACCGCCAGAAAAAAACCAAGGCGTGATAGAGAGAGAGGCCGCATAGGTGCATAGCATAAAAAGCGTTGGGCCGCCTGTCAACGTCGAGTTCTGTTCCTTGCAAACAAAAGAGCATGGCAATTCACGCCAAACCCGGTAAAATGAAGCGCTGAAAGGATAGGAACCCATGCAAGCCCTACTCTTGATTAGTCACGGCAGCCGTGTCCCGGCCATGTATGCGGAAGTCGCGCAACTCGTGGATCGGCTCGAGCGCCACGGGCAGTTTGACAGGGTGCAAGCCGCCTTTTTAGATTGCGGGGAACCGGATATTCCGGCAGCCGTTCGCGCTTGCGTGGCCGCAGGTGCCGATGAAATTTTTGTCCTGCTCAATTTCTTGAATACCGGCCGGCATGTGGCGCAAGATATTCCGGAATTGCTCAAGCAAGCCGGACAAGAATTCCCCCATGTGCACTTTTATGCTTCCAAACATTTGGCAGCCTACCCCGAACAGGATCACGTTTATTTGCAAATCATTCAATCTCTCAAGAATAATGCGATCAAAACATCCTAAATAAAAAAGGAGCACATCATGGCGCTGGCAGAAGGTGACAAGGCCCCGGAGTTTCAAACCGCGGCGAGCAACGGGCAAAAGGTTGCTTTAAAAGATTTCCGCGGCAAAAAAAGCGTGGTGCTTTATTTTTATCCCAAAGATGATACGCCGGGATGTACGGTGGAGGCTTGCGGTTTTCGGGACAAGCATGCGGCGCTTGAGAAAACCGGCGCGGTTATTTTAGGCGTGAGTCCGGACGATGTGGCTTCGCATGAGCGTTTTATCAAGAAATTCACGTTGCCTTTCACGCTTTTAAGCGATGAGGATAAGTCGATTGCCAAAGCGTATGGCGTGTGGGTTAAAAAAAGCATGTACGGCAAAGAATATATGGGTGTGGCGCGCACGACTTTCATCATCGGCAAAGACGGCAAGATCGAGAAAATTTTCGAGAAGGTGAAACCGGACGGGCACAATGACGAAGTGCAGGTCTTCCTTCAATCCAGCACGTTATGAAGTCTTACCGCGAAGAGCTTTGGTTTCAAACCAAGCAGCACCGGGAATATCTGAATATCACGCCTCAGGTGGAGGCGGTGGTCCAGAAGTCCGGCGTCAAGGAAGGGCTTGTGCTGGTCAATGCCATGCATATCACGGCGAGCGTTTACATCAATGATGACGAGCCGGGCCTCATCCGGGATTTCGACGAATTTCTTGAAAAGACCGCTCCTTACGATAAGAAAAAATACCGTCATCATCAAACCGGGGAAGATAATGGCGATGCCCATTTAAAGCGGCAGCTTTTCGGCCGTGAAGTCGTGGTGGCGATCACGGGCGGCCGGCTGGATTTTGGCCCCTGGGAACAAATTTTTTATGCCGAATTTGACGGCCAAAGACGCAAACGTGTGCTTGTGAAAGTACTTGGAGAATAACGAGTTACGTCCATGTAAGGGTTGTCAGCGAAATCCCTATGGTACTATAAGCGAATTATAAGGAAAAAAGGCTAGCTCGCACGCCTGATTTTGGCTACCATACCCCATCATGCAAATCGAATCGCCTCGTCCACAATCTGCTTTGGTTTTTTGGCTTGCCGGTGCCGCTACCGTTGCGGCCGGCGCCGTGCTTTTCTGGCTTTTTTTAGGCGGAGGCGGCAGCGTTCCTTTTGAAATTGCCAATTTCGCCGGCCAGCCGGAAGTGTTTACCCATAACAAGTGGGTTCCGGTCAATCGCGGCGATGTCCTCCGTTCCGGCGATAAAATCCGTACCGGCGAAGATACGGAATTAGATCTTTTACTACGGGATAAAGTGACCATACGCGTGAAAGCCAACTCTGAAGTTACGAACAAAAATACGGCTCAAGACGCGCGTTTATATTTGGCGAGAGGGGCTTTGCTGGGCGCAACGACCAAAAGCTTTAAGGGCGAGCGCATGGAAATCACAACACCCGTGAGTGTGGCGGCCGTGCTTGGAACTCTTTTCCTAGTGGAGCACAAACCCGAGGTCACGACGACCTGGGTCGGTGTTTTGCAGGGACATGTGGAAGTGCGTTCCAGCGATCGTTTTGCCAAAGAAAGTGTTTCGGTCGGCAATTTACAACGGACGGTCATCGGGCCCAATAAGAAACCGGAAGCACCCGCCAAAATTTCGCGCGATGATTGGTTGAATATGAAGGAGTCTTACGAACTCATCCAGCGCGAAGCCAATTTCGAACAGAAACAACAGGATTTATCGAAGAAGGTAGGCAATCTTTTTGAACATGTTTTTGATCACGGAACTTTTTATATGCCGAAGTTTGGGTTTGCCTCGCGCGAATTTGTTTTGGATGAAACCACCGGGGAAGTCACCTTCGATCTGGACTACGACGTCTTTCCGCGCGGTTCGTTTGCCGGCATTTATATCAAGACCCGGGATTTTGATATCTCCAAATTTGAAAAATTGGAATTTATGATCCGCCGCGGCGTTGACAAGGATTATCCCGAAGCTTTCCGCATTGAATTTAAATCCCGCGGCCAGGTGCTGCGGGCTTTTGCCTATCGCGACATGAATACCGAACAACAGATCAAGAAAGATTGGCGCATGGAGTCTTACCCTCTTTCAGCCAGCAAGACCACCTTGGTAGACGAGATTACTTTTGTTTTTTCGCACGATCAGGTGGGTGAGTTTAAAAAGGGCGGCTTGCAGCTTCGCAATTTGACGCTCACGCCAAAGAAAGAAGAACCCAAGCCCGCCGCCGTCAAGCCGGCCGTGAAACCAGTCCAAGAGGCGGTGCCGGCGGCGCAAGAAACCCAGACTCAACCGGCGCAAACCGAGGCGCAACCCCAACAACCTGCGGCACAAGCGCAGGAACCCGAACCAGTCCAGGAATCAGCGCCGACGCAGCAGCAGGCAGAACCGGTCCAATTCTAGCTCGTTATTTTTCCTCGTTGCACCCCTGCGATTTTAAATATTTCTCCGCAAGGATTTAGAATTTAAAATTCCAAGCTTGTTGAGAGTATTTTTCGGCACACAAACGTGCGATTTGGGTTTGCGGTATGCTGGAAAGCGGCGAGAGCGCGTGCCATTGATGGCGTAAAGCCGCTTTAATTTTTTCGGCCGCCACAGGCAGGTTGATGAGAAATTGGTCGTGGGGCCGGCCGTTTCGGTAATCCGGTTCTCGAGAAGGCAGGGGCAAAACTTTGCCGATGAGCGGGAGATCGAAACGGTAAAGAAAAGTCCCGTGGAAAAGCAGGGCGCGCCGTTTGCGGCGCTGCGCATTGCCGGAAAATTTCAAGCCTTGCCACGTCAGATCGCTAAGTCCCTGAGTGGCCACCGGATCTGGCAGCAGCGCGGCGATGGCCTTTTCGTGCTGATTTAAAATATATTCGGTGGTTTGGCGGATCGTTTCGAACGCAGGCGTTCCCTGGATTTCAAGAATCAGGGAATAATTCAGACAACCCGGACCTTGCAGCACGGTCCCGCCGCCGGAACAGCGTCTTAAGACAGGAAAGCCTTGCGCCGCGCAAGCGTCCAGATCAACTTCGCGCCGGGCTTGATTACTATAACCTAAGACAATAAAATAGGCTGGCGCCTCCCAGAAGCGCAGAACCCCGGGCAGGTCGCCGGAATCACAAAGGTCGAGCAAGGCCTCATCGCAGGCGAGGTTCTCAGCAGGGGTTGGCAGGGTTTGATCCAGATAAGAACGGTGCATGGGCCGATTTATAGCAGAAATGCCGGTTAGAAGCTAGAGGCGCGGAAAAGGCGTAACCGCTTTACACATATGGCATAATATACGCTCCTTTGCCCCCTTAGCGGCTCGCTCCGAAATAGCGGGTGGGCGCAAGAACCCAACAAAAGATACGAAGTGATTCAGGATGGCGTTGATGAGCACAAAATCTGAGAAGAAGGAAGCCAGCATGAGTGAGACGGAGCAGTGTCTCCAGTCGCTGGAAAGTGTCATCCGTTATCTTCAGGAGCATGCCGGTCAGGATGCCGCACGCTTTATTATGGATCGCATGGTGGCCCAGCTGCGCGAAAGCGGCAGCAACTTAACTTCCGGCGTTATCACCCCCTACATCAACACCATTCCTCCGGAAAAAGACATGCCCTATCCCGGCGACCGGGAGATGGAAAGACGCATCAAGAGCTATATCCGCTGGAATGCCATGGCTATGGTCGTCAAAGCGAACCGGATTCATGAAGGCCTCGGCGGCCATATTTCCACCTTTGCTTCCAGCGCGACGCTTTATGAAGTTGGTTTCAATCATTTTTTCCATGCGGGGAATGAGGAGCGTTATGGCGACCTGGTTTATTTTCAGGGCCATGCTTCACCCGGTAATTATGCCCGCGCCTATCTCGAAGGCCGTTTGAATGCCAACCACTTGCATCATTTCCGCCAAGAATTAGCCGAAGGCGGCGGGCTTTCATCGTACCCGCATCCTTATCTGATGCCCGAATTCTGGCAGTTTCCGACCGTATCAATGGGGCTGGGGCCCATCTGTTCTATTTATCATGCGCAGTTTGTCCGGTACATGAATGCGCGCGGCTTTTTGACCAAAGCCGAACCGCGCGTCTGGGCTTTCGTCGGCGACGGGGAGACCAGTGAGCCGGAAACTTTGGGCGCGTTGAATTTAGCCTCGCGTGAAAATCTGGATAATCTGGTTTGGGTTGTGAATTGCAATTTACAGCGCCTGGACGGGCCGGTCCTGGGCAATGGCAAAATCATCCAGGAGCTGGAAGGTGTTTTCCGCGGCGCGGGCTGGAATGTCATCAAGGTTATCTGGGGTTCGCAGTGGGACGAGCTTCTGAAAAAAGACTATAAGGGCTTGCTGCTTAAACGCATGCAGGAAGCCGTTGATGGAGATTATCAAAAATACACGGTTTCAAGCGGCGCGTACATCCGCAAACATTTTTTCGGCACGTCTCCCGAGCTTTTGGCGATGGTGAATCATATGACAGATGACGATTTGACGAAAATTTTACGGGGCGGGCATGATCCGCAGAAAGTTTATTCGGCGTACAAGGCGGCTTCGGAACATAAAGGTCGGCCGACGGTTATTTTGGCCAAAACCGTGAAAGGCTACGGCCTCGGGGAAGCAGGAGAAGGCCGCAACATCACGCATCAACAGAAAAAACTCAACGAAAAAGAACTGCGCGAATTCCGCAAGCGTTTCAATATCCCGATCAGCGATGAAGAGGTCGTCGACGCGCCCTTTTATCGCCCGCCGGAAGGCAGCCCGGAGAAAAATTATTTGATGGAACGGCGCAAAGCCTTGGGCGGTTTTCTGCCCAAGCGTGTCGCAGCCAAGGAGCCTTTAAATTTACCGGCGCGTCAGGCTTATGAAGAATTCTTTAAAAATTCAGGCGAATTAAAAGCTTCGACGACGATGGCGTTTGTCCGGATCGTGTCCAAGCTGTTGCGTGATAAAGAAATTGGGACGCGGATTGTGCCGATTATTCCCGACGAAGCGCGCACGTTTGGTATGGACGCGCTTTTCCGTTCGGCGGGTATTTATTCTTCGAAGGGCCAGCTTTACGAACCGGTCGACAGCGAAACCCTGCTTTATTACCGCGAAGACGAAAAGGGCCAGATTTTGGAAGCCGGTATTAATGAAAGCGGTTCCATGGCTTCGTTTATCGCGGCGGGCACGACTTATTTTAATTTTGGTTTTCCGATGATCCCATTCTATATTTATTATTCGATGTTCGGTTTTCAGCGTGTCGGCGATTTGATTTGGCTGGCCGGCGACAGCGGGGCCAAGGGATTTTTGCTCGGCGCGACCGCCGGACGGACCACGCTCAATGGGGAAGGCTTGCAGCATCAGGATGGGCACGGCCATCTGATGGCCAGTACGGTTCCGAATCTGATGTCGTATGAGCCAGCCTTTGCGTATGAAATCGCTTTGATTATAGAAGACGGCATGAAACGTATGTACGTCGACAATGAAACCCTCTTTTATTATGTGTCGTTGCAAAATGAAAATTACACTATGCCGGATATGCCGGCGGGCGTGGAAGAAGGCGTTCTGAAGGGGCTCTATAAATTCAAAGCCGGGCCCGAAGGCAAAAAATATCATGCGCATCTTTTTGGCAGCGGCTCCATCATCACCTCGGCCTTGAAGGCGCAAGAAATTTTGGCCGAGCAGTACAATGTCTCGGCCGATGTGTGGAGCGCCACCAGTTATAAACGCTTACGGTCGGAAGCCTTGCAGTGCCAGCGCTGGAATATGCTGCACCCGAACGAAGTGCCGCGTAAATCTTATTTGGAACAACTTCTTGCAAAAGAGAAGGGCGCTTTCGTGGCCGTCTCGGATAATATGAAAGCGGTCTCGGATCAAATCACGGCCTGGGTGCCGGGCGGATTATTCTCGCTGGGTACGGACGGTTTCGGCCGCAGTGACACGCGGCATAATTTGCGGCGATTTTTTGAAGTGGACGCGGAATGCACGGTGATCGCCGTGCTGTACGCCTTGTCACAAAAAGGCGAAATCGATAAAAAAATCGTAGCGCAGGCCATCGCCGATCTCAAAGTCGATCCCGAAAAAGTTCATCCGGCCCTTGTTTAAAGGAGTTCTCATGGAAATTCGTGTCCCGCATCTGGCAGAAGGCGTTGAATCCGGAACCGTTGTGTCTGTTCTCGTCGCGGAAGGCGATCAGGTACAGAAAGACCAAACGGTTGTGGAGTTAGAAACCAATAAAGCGGTCGCCACGATTCCCGCCACCACGGCCGGGACAGTCACCAAGGTTTACGTTAAAGAAGGCGACTCCGTCCCCGTTGGAGGCCTTTTGGTGGCGGTCGAAGATAAAGCAGGCGGAACATCCCAGGCTTCACCGGTGCAGCAGGTTCCGGCCAAAGGCCCCACCGCTTCTGCCGTGGCTGCAGGGGTTGCTCCCGTTGCGCCTGTGTCCGTTGTTCCGGGTACCGGAGGGTATGTGCCGCCTCCGCCGTCCGGATTTTCCCCGCCGGCGTCGCCGTCGGTACGCAAAATGGCGCGCGAATTCGGAATTGATTTGACACGTGTGCGCGGCACCGAAGACGGCGGCCGGATCGCCATGGCCGATCTGCGCAATTATATTCAGTATCTCCAGCAGGCCGCCTTTGCCGCACAGCCGGCAGCCGGAACGGCCGCGCCCGCACAGCAAGGCACCGCGAAACCCGCGGCACCCAGCGTTGATTTTTCAAAATGGGGTCCGGTCCATAAAAAACCGCTGACCCAGCTGCGTAAAACCATTGCGCAGGCCATGGTCGAATCATGGAATGCCATCCCCCATGTGACGCAATTTGATGATTTGGATATTACCCAACTCATGGCGCTCAACAAAAAACATGCGGATGCGTATAAGAAAAAAGGCGCGCATCTGACCGTGACTTCTTTTGTGATGAAAGCCGTCGCGGACGTTTTGAAAAAGAATCCGGATTTTAATGCCAGCCTGGATGAAGCTAGCAACGAAGTTGTTTATAAGGATTATTATCACATCGGCATCGCAGTCGACAGCGATGCCGGTTTGATGGTGCCCGTCCTGCGCGATGCGGACAAGAAAAGTCTTTTTGAGATTTCCCAGCAGGTCGTGGAATTGGCCCAGAAAGTCCGCAGCCGGAAAATCGCAGTTGAAGAAATGAAGGGCGGGACCTTCACCATTTCCAACCAAGGCGGTATCGGCGGCAAGCATTTCACGCCCATTGTTAATCGTCCGGAAGTGGCAATTCTCGGTCTGGGCCGCGCTTATAAAGCCCCGGTTGTGCGCGAGGATCGCACGGAGGTGGCTTTGTTGATGCCCATCGGACTTTCTTATGACCACCGCGTCATCGACGGTGCCAAGGCCGCCAAGTTCGTGGTTGATTTGGCCGAAGCCCTGCAAAAATTTTCGGATCAGGACGTCCTTTTAAAATAATGGCGTGCGGTTGAGGAGCGAAACGAAATATGAATAAAACAAAAACAGAAATCGTGGTGGTTGGAGCAGGCCCCGGCGGTTACGCCGCGGCTTTTTACGCCGCCGATCTGGGCAAAAAAGTCATTTTAGTGGAAAAAGATCAGCGTTTGGGCGGTGTTTGCTTGAATCGCGGCTGTATTCCTTCCAAAGCGTTGCTGCATGCCGCCGAACTCATTCAGGAAGCCAAGGAATCTTCTTTCCGCGGCATTCATTTTGGCACGCCGAAGCTGGATCTGAAGCAAATGCGGGCATGGAAAGAATCCATTCTGGATAAATTGGGCCAGGGGATTGCCAGCCTGTGTCAGCGCCGCAAGGTCGAAGTGATTTATGGCCGAGGGCATTTTGAGGATTCCAAAACGCTGCGTGTCGAAACCGAAAAGGGCCAGCAATTTATCGAATATGAAACCGCCATCATTGCGGTTGGTTCCAGACCGGCCTTGCCGGCGGCTTTTGATTTGGGCAATCCGCGCATCATGACTTCCACAGAAGCTTTGGAACTCGAAGAAATTCCGGGCGATCTTTTGGTCGTGGGCGGCGGTTATATCGGGATGGAATTAAGCACGGTTTACGCGACGCTGGGAAGCCGCATCGTGATGGTGGAAGCGCTGGATACGATTTTGGCCGGGGCCGATCCGGACCTTGTCCGTCCCGTCAAAGATTATGCGGAAAAACATTTCAAAGAAATCCGCTTAAAAGCCAAAGTCACCAAAATGGAAACTAGCGGCAAAAAAATAAAAGTGGAAATGGAACACAATGGCAAAAAATCCGCGGAACTTTATGACCGCGTGCTGGTCTCGGTCGGTCGTGTGCCCAATTGCGATGATTTGGGATTAGAAAATACGCAAGTGACGCGCAATGACAAAGGTTTTATTCAAGTGAATAGCAAGCAACAAACACAAGACCCTTCCATTTATGCGATTGGAGATGCCGCCGGCGGGGTTTTGCTGGCGCACAAAGCGCATAAAGAAGCCCGTGTTGCCGTTGAGGTGATTATGGGTGAGATGAGCGTTTTCGAAGATGTCGTGATGCCGGCGGTTGTTTTTACGAATCCGGAGGTGGCTTGGTGCGGGTTGACAGAAGCGGAGGCTAAACAAAAAAATATTCCGGTCGAAGTGGTTAAATTCCCTTGGGCGGCTTCCGGACGCGCGATGACTTTTGATCGCACCGAGGGTTTGACCAAACTGGTGGTGGAGCCTGAAACCGAACGCCTTTTGGGCGTCGGGATTGTCGGTCATGGCGCCGGCGAGCTTATTAGCGAGGGCGTGCTGGCCATTGAAATGGGCGCAACTGTACGCGATATGGCCGAATCCGTGCACCCGCATCCGACATTATCGGAAACCCTTATGGAAAGCGCGGATCTTTTTTTTGGACACGCGACGCATGCGATTTTTCGTAAAAAGACCGCAGCGGTCGAAGCGGCAAAATAATACGACTTTAGGCGTAGCGCTGAGTTAGACCTTCGTTTTTAAAAATCTGCACAAGTTCCTCATGAAATGCCTGCAGCAAATCATTCTGAATGTTGATCTGAATATGGTTATCTTCCAGTAAGAGGCGTGCCAAAAGGAAAGAAACAGGATTTTCCGGCAAAGCGACCACGTGGCCGGAAGGTTTCGCCTTGAAAAAAGCGTTATCAATCACGGCGACGGCGGTTTGGGCCCGTAAGTTTCTGGAAAGAATATCCTCAATCTTGACTTTGGCACTCAGAAAATCAATGCGCGCCGCTACATCGATCGTCGCATCCAGATACTCATCCGAATCCTGAAGGACGATCACGCGGTTGGAGGAGTCCGGCGCGATGACTTCATACCACAACACACGGCCGACGGGATCTTTGAGCAGTTCCGCAAGGACGGAGGATTTAATGACGATCACGATAGAATTCTTGGTTTTCTTGGCTTGTTCGAAAAGATTCCGAGCGGTTTCTACGCGTTCTTGATCGGGCAGCGCGATAAAACTTTCATGCGAAAGGCTGCCCAGAGTTTCATCGCTAAGCTGCGGAGCTTCGCCGCCCTCGGTTAACTGAAAGCGTGTGGCTGTTTCCACTCCCCGGGAAATATTGTTGGTGTCGACCATGGTCCGGATCCCTTCCGGAAAATTGGCATCCAGAAAGGCGAAACGGTTTTTTTCCTGCGACAGCGCCTGGATGACCGGCACATTATCATGCAACCGCTTAAAATACAGCGCCTCATCCTGAACTTCTTTGCCCAATTCCGGCGTGATTACCATATAAGAAATCCCGGCCTTGCGCAGCAGGTGGCTCAGGCCCGAAGTATGAAATCCGCCTGTGACCGCCAGCAAATCACCCTGCAATTTGGGATCGGTCGTCATATTTTCAAAGAAAACCCCATCGCGTTTTTTTGCAAAAGTATAAAACTCCAAAGCCAAGGTCAAGGCTTCCTGCAAGCCGAAACGTTCCATATCTTTTTGAATGGCCGCGCTTTGTTTTTCGTAGCTGATTAAATGGTCGGGCGTGGCTTGCAGCAAAACCAAAGACCGGGCCGTGAAAAAACGCGCGGAACGTTCAACTAGATCCCGTTCGGATTCGGTTTTCACGAGTTTTTGTTCAACGTTTTGAATCACCTTTTCGATTTGATCGAAAAATTGACGGTGATTCATCTTCTCCTGCAGCTGCATGAGTTCAAGGTATTGCCTGGACTGCGGGAAATAGCGCAGCTTTTCTTCCGTGATTTTGCCGCCGCGCAGAATTTCTTCAAAGCTGATGCGCGCATCCTTGAAATCCTGCATCAAACGGTTGGCCTCGGTCTGCAGCTTGTCTTTTTTGATCGCGCTTTCTTTTGCCAGGATTTGTTTAAACAAAACTACCTGGTCATAAGCGGCAATATCGATTTGCAGCGTGACAGCCTGCGAAACTAAAGCGGGAAGAAAATTTTCCGCTTTTTCGGCATCGCGAAATTCATTCAAGGCCCTGTCGAAACGCAAAAGATCCGGATTGTAAACCGATGCTTTTTCTGCCACGAGATTTTTTTCCATACCATCCAGGCGTGAAAGGAATAACCGCCGGCTTTTGATATGCTCCAGGTAAGCGGCAAGATTTTGCAAGTAAAGTTCCTGGTTTTCGATCCCGACAATGTGCAGCGGTTCCTTGGCAAAGAGGGCCGCATAGACAGGGCCGCCGATATGAGCTTCTTCTAAAAGCGCCCGGGCCAGCATCTGTTTTTCGCGCGAAGACGGCAGCGCACGGCTTTTGGGAAAAGAGGATTCCGACCACCCGCCTTCCAGGGCCACATTCCGGATGCCGTAATCCTGGCTGATGTGTTCGACGATTGCGGCAATATTCTCATGCGCCGTAAAATGGGCATGCACATCCTGGATTTGAATGACCCAATGATCGCTTTTGCCTACATAGCGCTCCGTAATTTTACCCAGCGATTTTGGAATCGCAAGATCCTGCAGGCTCATCTTTTCGGTTTTAGCGAAACCTAAAGAAGCGCCTAGCAAGCAGAGGCCTAGAGTGATAAACCAGCGTTTACGCATTGTTGAATTCCTATGATTCCAGTTTTTGCCCAGTCTGCGCAGTCCCTTTGAAAAATCTCATAGCAATTTAAAACATTATATAACGATCCTTTTCAAGTATACCTGCTGGTTTTATAAAAGGCAAAAGGGCGCAGCCTCCTTTTTAACTTATGGTCTTTCTTGGACTTACGTAAGATATCCGGGACCCGGATGGGAAAAAGAGCGTTGACACCGTCCCATCTTTGCCTAAGATGGGGACCTATGACAACCGCCACGGCACCACGATTGATTCGAGTCGGCCACAGTCCGGATCCGGACGATGCCTTCATGTTTTATGCCCTCGCCAAAGAAAAAATCCCGATGCGGGGATTCCGCGTCGAGCATCTGATTGAAGATATCGAAAGCTTAAATCAGCGAGCCATGCGCAACGAACTGGAAGTCACTGCGGTTTCCTGTCATGCCTATGCCTATATCGCGGATCATTATCTTGTGAAACGCGCGGGAGCGAGTGTGGGTTTTCAGTACGGCCCCATTTTAGTCGGCCGCCCAATGGAAAAAACCCAAGCGCCTTTAACGCCCAAAGATTTGCGCGGGAAGCGCATTGCGATTCCGGGACGCCTGACCACCGCTTATCTTGTGCTGCAGCTTTTTGAAAAAGAATTCGAGCCTGTTTTCATTCCTTTCGATCAAATTTTTGATGCGGTACAAACGGGTAAAGCGGATTTGGGTTTGATCATTCACGAAGGCCAGATTACTTACGAATCCCACGGTTTTCAGAAGCTTCTGGATTTGGGTGTGTGGTGGTATGAACAACACCAATTACCTTTGCCGTTGGGGTTGGATGTGATCCGCAGAGATTTAGGCACCGAAACCATCCATGCGTTCACGCGGCTCTTTAAAGAAAGTGTCGAATACGCGCTGGCGCATCGGGCCGAAGCGCTTGAGTATGCTTTGCAATATGGCCGCGGGATTAGCGCGCAGCTGGGCGATCAATTTGTCGGGATGTATGTGAATGATTTTACGGTGGAGTTGGGACGGGAAGGGCAAAACGGCCTGACGAAACTTTTAGAATTGGGTTATCAGAAGGGCCTCCTGCCGAAACTTGTGAAGCCGGCGTTCGTCGAACTCTCCTGAAAAAAAAGTCTGATCCCGGTGCACTTACAGCCGGATCCTCTGCTTGATTGGCCTGCCGAGATTGGAATCAATTGAAAAGATAAAAAGGTGAGTGGAGGGACGCGGGAGCATCCCCCCACTCGAAGTCCGCATAGAACTGGAACTATACGGACCACTGGGAAATCTTCCAAAGTATATCACATGGTTTGTTCGAAATACAAATAGGCCAAAAAAGCTATAAGTGACGAGGAGAGAATGAGTTACAGCGGGGATGAAAAACAGGGGTTATTCGGGGTCTTTTTCGTGGCGTTCTTTTTTGCGTAGTTTTTGATAGTAGGCCGACATACGTTCGATTTCTTGTTTTTTGCGCAATTCTTGCAAACGGGCTTGTTCTGCGGCTATTCGTTTGGTCTGTTTGTCTTTGCTCATTTTCATGAGGATGACTACTACCGCGAACCCAATCATACAAAAAATAAAAATCGGAACGACGGCATAGAGGAAAAATTTGAGCAGCTGGCTGACGTCTAATTTTTCAAAATCCACGGCAACCTCCTTTAGATTTCCAAATATTTAGGAAAACGTGTCAAATTCCGGCAGCCGGCCGGCGTGACGACAACCACATCTTCCAAGCGTACGCCGCCCGCGTCTGCATAATAAAGTCCCGGTTCCACGGTGACAACATGGCCGGCCCGTAAAATATCAGGGCGGCCGCTGATGCTGGGCTCCTCGTGAATATCCAGCCCCAAGCCATGGCCGGTGCCATGAAAAAATCCCTGCATGCGGCCGTTTTGGACGCCGGTCGGAAAACCCAATTCTTCAAAGCGCTTATTAATAGCCTGATGAATGGTATGGCCATCCGCGCCTGCGCGGACGGTGCGGAACGCGATTTCCTGGCCTTCTTGGACGGCCTGATACATCCGTTTTAATTTCGGCGAAGCCGTGCCGCGCACCACCGTGCGGGTGAAATCCGCAAAGTAACGGCTTTTGGAATCGCGCGGAAAAATATCCATGATGATCGATTGGTTGGCATAGAGCGGACCCGAGCCTTGGTCGTGCGGGTCCACCGCATGCGCGCCGCACGATACGATGGAGGGGGCCGCGATACAATAGTTCTCCATTAAACTCAC
>Ga0080064_1005847_pt1 | contig 13908 bp, 7 predicted proteins | sample Subgrocontami54m_FD_69260 | JGI IMG/M metagenome (GOLD analysis project Ga0080064, IMG submission 69260) | Subsurface groundwater microbial communities from S. Glens Falls, New York, USA - GMW46 contaminated, 5.4 m (SPADES assembly) (version 2) ...
GGGGGGGGGGCGGGGGGCGGCTGGCCGGCGGCGGGGATAGTCGTCGGTTTAGAAATTAGTCGCGCCATGGTTGAAAGTTACCTTCAACCTTCGCCGCCGTCAATGTAACTAACGCGCCGCCGCGTTTACCAGAGCCTCAGACTTTACAAAGCGCTATCTCCATAATAAAAGCAGCGTGAATAACCGCGAGGAGAGCGATCCGATCGATCGAGTGATGGCTGTGACTGCCGCGTATACCTGCTTTGAGTCGACTGGAGATTCGCCCCGCCATGTCCCTTCGCGAACGACATAGTAAAGCACTGCGCAAGAAAGCCGACCGCGGCTTCTCCGGTTATCCGGTCGCGACCATTGCGTACTACGGGCCGGACGACAAGTGCGCAACGAAAGTTGCCGTCGGGATTGTCGCCGGTGACAATCAGAACCCGATTGCGTTGGAACGCTGGTTCAGTGACGGCGCTGACCTACGCCGTGCTCGGCAATACCCGCAGCGCGCTGTCCTGCTGGCGGCAGCAGTCCGCCGCTTGGAGCAGTCCCAACGCCGGACCGGTGCTGGCGTTCAGGCTGACACCGAAACAGCCGGGCTGGTTCTCGATCGGCTATGTGGGGGCGCCGAGTTTCGCGCTCTCGGAACTCGCCGAGGTGTGGCAGCCGTTCATCTGGCAGGAGAAACGGTTTCCCGCGCTTTCGTACCTCACGCCGGCTTTCGAGTGCCCACTGCCGGCGACGTTCGTGCGGAAAGGCAACGTCGTGCTCGGCACTCTCGTCGACGCCGACGAATTTCCCTTCCAGCCGCTGCCGTTGCTCGACAACAGCCGGTTCGGTGTGGCGTTGCGCAATCCCGCCGGCGAGGCGCAGCCGATGGTCTTCGCGCCGATGCTGGGCGGTCCCGGCTCGAAGCGCGCGGCCGGCCAGGCGTTCACGTTCAAGCTGCGGCTGTTCGCGGGCGCGGGCGACATCACGGCGGCGTACGAGGCACTCGCGCGGCGGCTCTACGAGTTTCGCGACTTCCGCCGGAACAGCATCGCCTCGCTCAACGAGACGCTGGACGCCATGATCGACTACGGGCTGAGCCGCTACAGCTGGTTCGTCGACGAGCTGAAGGGCTGCGCGTATTCGACCGACGTGCCCGGCGCGGTGAAGAACGTGTCGTCGCTCAACCCGCTCGAGCTGGCGCTCGTCGCCGACGATCCGGAGATCTTCGAAAAGCGCGCGTATCCGATCGTCGAGTTCATGCTCTCGCGGGAGAAGTTCCTGTTTTCCCTCGACCGCGAACAGAAGATCCAGAGCCCGTCGCGCGCGCTGAAGGGTCCGTGCGCGCCGGTGAGCGAACTCGCCGCGCTGTACGGCATCACCCACGGCGCGTCGCCGGTGCTGCGGCGGTTCGCCGAAGAACTGCTCACGCGGAACCGCACGCTGAACCTCGACGACGTGGCCGAGGGCGCGAGCTGGCCGAACCAGCTCGCGATGCACCACGAGACCGGCGAGCGCCGTTACCTCGACGCGGCGCGACGCGGAGCCGATGCGTACATCGCGCAGCGCATTGACCGGCCGGCGGCGGATTTCAACGCCCCGGGACTCTTTTTCTGGCCCGGCTTCGCGCCGAAATGGATCGATCTGTTCCGGCTCCACGAGGCGACCGGCGAGCCACGCTACCTCGCGGCGGCGCGGCGTGGTGCGCGGCAGTACACCATGTTCACCTGGATGTCGCCGCGCGTGCCGGAGGGCGGCATCACCGTCAATCGGGGCGGCGACGCGCCGATCTACTGGTACCTGCAGGGCAAGGGCCATCAGCCGATGCACGCGCCCGAGGAGCAGGTGCCGGCGTGGCGGCTGTCGGAAATCGGGCTGACGCCGGAATCGTCCGGCACGATGTCGGGTCACCGCGGCATCTTCATGACGAACTTCGCGCCGTGGATGCTGCGGATCTCGGCGCTCGCGCACGACCCGCTGCTGCACGACGTGGCGCGCTCAGCCGTGGTCGGACGCTACCGCAATTTTCCCGGGTATCACATCAACACCGCGCGGACCAACATCTACGAGCGCGCCGACTACCCGCTGCACGAGCACACGCAGCTCAGCGTGAATTCGTTTCACTACAACCATATCTGGCCGCACATGAGCATCCTGGTGGATTTCCTCGTGACGGATGCGTTCGCGCGGTCCGGCGGCGCGATCGATTTCCCGGCCCATTTCATCGAGGGTTACGCGTACCTGCAGAGCAAGTTCTACGGCGACCGCGCGGGGAAATTCTACGGCCGCGACGACGCCATGCTGTGGCTGCCGCGGCGGCTGCTGGCGACGGGATCGGTCGAGCTCAATTACGTCGCCGCGCGCGGGCGCGACCGACTCTATCTCGCGTTCATGAACCAGTCGCCGGAGCCGGTTGCGACGGAGTTCGCGCTCAGCGCCGCGCTGCTGCCGCAGCTCGCCGGAAAGACTTTCCCGATCAAGTCGCTCACGGGCGGACCGGCGGGCGAGCTCCGCGACGGTCGCGGTTCGGTAGCCGTTGCGCCGATGGGCATCACCGCGTTGGAGATCGAGGGACTGGCGGTCGCGCCGAAGTTCCAGGACCGCGTGATCGCGGCGAAGTCATCCGACGCCTGGCAGCACGATTATGTCGAACTGCCGTTCGGCGGCACGCGCGCCATGATGCTGAATTTCGGCGCCGCGGCGCAGACCGCGTTCATCTACCTGCAGGCGGACGACAGCGAATTCAAGGAGGTCTCGCTCACGTGCGAGGTCGGCGGCGAGACGCGCACGCTGCGCGACGCGGCGTATCCGTTCGAGTTCACGATCCCCGTGCCGGCGACGGCGCGCGAGGTGAAGTTCAGCCTGCGCGGCACGACGGTCGACGGCCGCACGATCGCGTCCGAACCGGCGGCGCTCCAGAAATAGCGCATGACGAAAATTTCGCAGCTTCGCTGGTTCATCGTCGCGCTGATCTTCCTGGCGTCGGTCCTGAACTACGTCGACCGCCAGACCCTTTCGATTCTCGCGCCGACGATTCAGGCCGATCTGAAGCTGTCGAACGAGGACTACGCGTTTGTCCTGAACCTGTTTCTCGTCGCGTACACGCTCTCGTACCTGGTCTCGGGCAAGATCGTCGACAAGCTCGGCGTGCGCGCGAGCCTCGCGCTCTTCGTGACGTGGTGGTCGGTCTCGAACGTGCTGACGGGATTCGCCCGCTCGGCGACGTCGCTCGGGTTCTTTCGATTTTCGCTCGGGCTGGGCGAGGCGGGCAACTGGACCTCGGCGCCGAAGGCGGTGGGCGAATGGTTTCCGGCGCGCGAGCGCGGGCTGGCCATCGGCCTCTACACGCTCGGCGGCACGATTGGCGCGACGATTGCGCCGTGGCTGATCATCGCGCTGGCGTCGTGGCATAGCTGGCAGGCGGCGTTCGTCGTCACGGGACTCGCCGGACTCTTGTGGCTGATTCCGTGGTTGTGGCTGTACCGGCGTCCGGCGGAGCACCCGCTCATCACCGAGCAGGAGCGCACGCTGATCGCGAGCGGGGCGGAGCACGCGAACGTCGCGGCGAACACCGCGGACTGGGGCAGTTGGTGGCAGTTGTTCGCGCGGCGCGAGGTGTGGCTGCTGATCTTTGGCCGGATGCTGACGGACCCGGTGTGGTACTTTTTCCAGTTCTGGTTCGCGAAATACCTCTACGATGCGCGCGGGGTCGACCAGAAGGCGTTGTCGGTCACGTGGGTCATCTTCCTCGCGGCCGACATCGGCGCGGTGGGCGGCGGCTGGTTTTCCGGCGTGTTGATCAAGCGGAACGTCGCGCCGGCGACCAGCCGGCTGCGGGTGATGTTCCTCTGCGCGCTGCTGGTGCCGGTCGCGGCGCTGATTCCGCAGATCAGCGGGCTTTGGTTCGTGCTGAGCCTGGGGATGATTGCGATCCTCGCGCACCTCGCGTGGCTGACGAACCTGAGCGCGCTGGTGGTCGACCTCGTGCCGCGGGCCTCGCTCGCGAGCGTATTCGGCATCGTCGCCGCCGGCAGTTCGCTCGGCGGAATCTTCATGAACAAGGCCGTGGGCTGGCTCGTGACCGGGCATTCCTACGCGCCGGCGTTCTACTGCATGCTCGTGCTGCACCCGCTCGCGTGGGCGCTGCTCTGGGTGTTGCGGGACAACCGGACGACGGGACGACCGGACTCCCGGAATCGTTCAGCCAGTCCCGTTGTCCCGTAGTCCCGTTCTCCGGTCGTCCCTTCGTCCTTCCATGCAACTGGCTCCTCCCGTTTCCCACCGCGAACCGCGCACCGTGCGCCACGACGCCGATCTGGTGATCGTCGGTGGCGGCATGGCCGGCACGTGCTGCGCCATCACCGCCGCGCGGGCGGGCCTCGCGGTTGTGCTGGTGCAGGACCGGCCCGTGCTTGGTGGCAACGCGTCGAGCGAGATCCGGCTGTGGATCCTGGGCGCAACCTCGCACATGGGTAACAACAACCGCTGGGCGCGCGAGGGCGGCGTGATCGACGAGATTCTGGTCGAGAACACGTTTCGCAACCCGGAGGGCAACCCGCTGTTCGTCGACGCGCTGCTGCTCGAGAAGGTCGTGGCCGAACCGAACATCACGCTGCTGCTCAACACCGTCATCCACGAGGTGACGAAGCGCGACGCGGACACGATCGCGTCGGTCCGCGGCTTCTGCTCGCAGAACTCCACGCGCTACGACCTGCACGCGCCGCTGTTCTGTGACGCGTCGGGCGACGGTGTCGTCGGCTTCATGGCCGGCGCGGCGTTTCGAATCGGCGCGGAGGCGCGGGCGGAATTTGGCGAGGGCTTTGCGCCGGAGCGTGGCAACGGCGAGCTGCTCGGGCATTCGCTGTATTTCTATTCCAAGGATGTCGGCCGGCCGGTGCAGTTCACGCCGCCCAGCTTTGCGCTGCTCGACATCACGAAGATTCCGCGCTGGCGGCACTTCAACGCGAAGGAACACGGCTGCAAGCTGTGGTGGATCGAGCACGGCGGGCTGCTCGATACGGTGCACGACACCGAGCGCATCAAGTGGGAACTCTGGCAGGTGGTCTACGGCGTGTGGCACCACATCAAGAATTCCGGCCGGTTTCCCGAGGCGGAGAACCTCACGCTGGAGTGGATCGGGACGATTCCGGGCAAGCGCGAAAGCCGGCGCTTCGAGGGCGACTACATGCTGCGGCAGCAGGACATCGTGGAGCAGCGCGCGCACCCGGACGCGGTGGCGTTCGGCGGCTGGGCGATCGATCTCCACCCGGCCGAAGGCGTGTTCAGCGACCAGCCGGGCTGCACGCAGTGGCACGCGAAGGGCGTTTACCAGATTCCCTATCGCTGCCTGTACAGCCGGAACATCTCGAACCTCTTCCTCGCCGGCCGGATCATCAGCGCTTCGCACGTCGCCTTCGGCTCGAGCCGCGTGATGGCCACGTGCGCGCACGCGGGCCAGGCGGTCGGCCTGGCTGCCGCGCTGTGCCGCCGCGACCAAAGTCTGCCGCGGGCGCTGACCGCGCCGCCCCGGATGGCGGAGCTGCAGCGGGCGCTGTGGCGGAGCGCCCAGCACATTCCCGGCGTACCGTTGCGCGATGACGCGAACCTCGCCGCACGCGCGCACCTCACGGCATCGAGCGAGCTGCGACTCGCGCGATTCGAGCCGAATGGCCCGATGATTTCGTTGCGCGATGCGTGGGCGATGATGCTGCCGGTCGAGGCCGGAACGCGGCTCGCATTCACCGTCGAGGCCGAGGTCGATGCCGCGGTGGAGCTGCGGGTCGAGCTGCGGCAGAGCAGCCGGGTGGACAATCACACGCCGGACGTCACGCTCGAGACGTGCACGGTGAGTTTGGCGGCCGGCAGGGGCCGGCAGGTCGCGGTCGAGTTTCGCCACGCATTCGCCGACGCGCGCTACGCATTCGTGTGCTTCTTCGGCAACGAGCACGTCCGGTTGCGGGGCAGCGAGCAGCGAGTCACCGGCGTGCTGGCGCTCTGCCACCAGGCCAACCTCGCCGTCGCCAAGTCCGCGGTGCAGTCGCCGCCCGCGGACATCGGCGTGGACACCTTCGAATTCTGGCATCCGCACCGGCGGCCCGGCGGGCACAACCTCGCGCTGCAACTGCGGACGCCGCTGGCGAGCTTTGCGGCCCAGAACGTGATCAATGGCTGGGCCCGGCCGACGAACCAACCCAACGCGTGGGTCGCGGATTTCGCGGATCGTGCACCGACGCTCATGCTGCGCTGGCCGGAGCCGCAGACGATCGCGCGGGTCGAGCTGATGTTCGACGTCGATTACGATCACCCGATGGAGTCGGTGCTGATGGGACACGCGGAACGGCGGATGCCGTTCTGCGTCGAGCGCTATCGCGTGCTCGAAGAAGCGGGCACCGTGATCGCGGCGCGCGCGGACAATCACCACGCGCGGAACGTCATCGTGCTCGCGCCGCCGGTGACGACGCGCGCGCTGCGGATCGAGCTGACGGCACCGGCGGCGAACGTGCCGGCGGCGTTGTTCGAGGGGCGGTGTTACGGTGCAGGGGGACGCTCGATCACGGCAGCGGAAAGCGTGAGCCCGGCCATGGCGGGTAAACTTTTTCGCACCGAATCGGCGTGGCTGTAAACCTCACGGTGTTCCGCTGCGTAGCCACACGGGTCGGCTCGGGTGAAGAGGCGGTCTCAAAACACGGGTCTTCGGTCCAACACACCCCGGCGCCCCTCGACTTCGCTCGGGGCCCTGAGCCTGTCGAAGGGCTTCGCGCCACCCCTCCTGCTATACAGAACGTGATTAATCCGCGCAGTTGTAGGCGGGGTGCCCCCACCCCGCGAGTTGGCATTCGCCGGCGAGGTCCCGCGCGGTGGGGGCACCGCGCCCACAACAAAGGATGCTGGTCACTTATGTCGTCGTGTATAGCGTGGCGCCGGACCATGAGAGCCATGCTCCAGCGCTTGTTTGACGCGCCGGCCCGGCTGTTCGCACGACCGGTGAGTTTCGCGGTGCGCACGACGTTCGCAGCTCTCACCGCCCAACTGCCATGGTAACGACGTTGTTTTTTGGTCTGGCGCTTGCGGCGGCCGTCATCGTCTTTTTTGCGTTGGTGATTTCGATTCGGGCCGCGTTCTACGGCGAGCGCGATTGGCGGCGAGGCCCCCCACAAGCATGGCGGCCCGCATTGATTCAGGGTGATGCGTTGGAGAAATGGGCCGCCGCCGCGGCGGAGAAATTCCTGAGCTCGCAACTCGCGGCGAACAACCTGGCGGCGGCTGCACCCGACCTGGTCGCGGCGCTCGGCGTTCATGCCACGGAAGCCATGCTGCCGTTTGCGCGTTCCGCCGAACGCGAGCGCGTGGTCGCGTGCGGGACGGAGCAAGCAGGCCGGGTCGGCATCACCGGCATCGAAGCGCTCGCCATCGTCGCGGAACTCCGCGCCCGGCTGTCCTCGCGCGAGCAGGAGTGCGTGCTGCGAATCGCGCGCATGAACTTGGCGCGGCTGGAGGTCGCGGGCCAGGAGCGGCGTGATCAGTTGTCACTGCCGTGTCCGCTGCGGGCCACGAATCTGGTTTGCCGCGCATATGGCGTGCGGCCGCTGCCCTGCCGTTCGCGTCACGCGAACGTGGTGGCACGAACGATGGCTGGCCGCCAGCTGCCGACCGAGCATGTGCGCACGGTGCTGGTCGGAGTCACCTGCGGTTTGGCCCGCGCGCTGAAATCGGCCGGCCACGACGAAAACCGCTACGAGTTGAACAGTGCGATCGTCGCCGCTTTCGATACGGCCAGCGCCGCGGAAGGGTGGGCGGCGGGCCGGCCGATCTTCGGTTCGTGCCTGCGCGCGGCGTGAGGCGCTCTTAACCAGGCGAGGCTGCGCCCGCCTCCTGGCGATGACCGCAATGAAAAAGGCGTCGGCCCGATGAAACATCAGCCGAAGCCCGGCTATCCGCTCGCATTGCCGCTCCGCCAAATCCCATGAAATAGTTTTCTTGGTTGATTCTTTCATTGGTGCTTTCAGCGTCGCTGGGCTTTCCGATGGCCCACCCCCCACAGCACCGGATGTCGCAGCTTTGGCGCGCGCGGGCCGCAATGGTGGCGCTCGGTTTTGTTCTGGGTCCTGCGGCGCCGGCTCAATCCACGACCGCTTTCACCAATTCAATCGGCCTGCGCATGGTGCCGATCGGGCCGGGCACTTTTCGGATGGGTGAAACGAGGCCGACGCCGAAGTCGGTCTTCGGCCAGGCCGACTATCTTGCGCGTGGCGATTGGGACGAGCATCCGGTGCATGAGGTCGAGATCACTTATCCGTTTTTCATCGCCGAGGAGGAGGTCACGAGCGCGCAGTTCCGCGCGTTCCGGGCGAGTTTTCGCGGTGCCGAGGGATTTGCGCCGCACGCATCGGGGGTGAGTTGGGACGAGGCGGTGGCGTTCTGCGCGTGGCTGAGCGCGAAGGAGGGGAAAACCTATCGGCTGCCGACGGAGGCCGAGTGGGAATACGTTTGCCGGGCCGGCACCGACACGTGGTTTTCCACGCCGGACGGGAAGCCGCCCGCGCCGGGCGCGGCGAACCCGTGGGGCGTGAAGAATCTCCAGACGGGAGTGGCCGAATGGTGCCACGACTGGCACGGCGAATACCCGGCGGAAAAACAAATCGATCCCGTGGGGCCGGCGAACGGCGTCGCGCGCGTCGTGCGGGGCGGCGGGCTCGACAAACTCACACCCTACTATGCGCGCGCCGCGAATCGTGCCGGGGCGCCGCCGAATTTTCCGCCCAAATCGGTCGAGGAAATGGCGGCTATGATTCGTCCCGCGGAGCCAGCCGCCGGCCAGGCGAACCCCGCCGCCGCGGCCAAAGCCACGCCCGCCAATCTCAAGCGCGAGATGCTCTACCAGAACTTCGTGCGCAGCACCCCCAATCGCCAGGGCCAGCACCCGATTGGGTTCCGCGTGGTCTGCGCGCCGCTACCGGCCACCGCCCCGCTGCCGGCGCACCGGGCGTATTCGAATCTTGGTGTCGCGCAGTCCGGCCCCGCCAGCGCCGTCGGTCCAAGTCCGGCGCGACCATGGTTTCGGAAACGCTTCCTGCTGCCCACGCCGCCCGAGAACACGCCGCCGGCGCAACTCGCCGCCTTTCGGACCCTCGGGCTGCACCGCGCGATGCTGCGCCATCATCACAGTCCCGGCCTCGAGGCGTGCCCCAACGGCGACGTGATTTTCGTTTCGTACACGGCGGTCTCCGAGACGGATCCCAACGTGGCGCTCATCACCACGCGGCTGCGCTTCGGCGCCGACGAGTGGGATCCGCCCGATTTCCTGCTCGATCTTCCGGACATCGACGACCACGCGCCCATGCTCTGGAACGACGCCGGCACGCTGTGTTTCATTTGGGGCGCAAACAAGCTCGACTCCGGATTTCCGTTTCAATGGATGACGTCGACCGACCACGGCGCGACGTGGAGCGCGGTGCAGTTCCCGCTCTTCACGACCGCGGTGGGCGGCTACTCCGCCCAGCCGATTACCAACGCGTTTCGCGATCGCACGGGCCGGATCCAGATCGCGAGTGACGCCGTCGGCCCGGAGTCCGTCCTCTGGCAGAGCGACGACAACGGTGCGACGTGGCGCGATCCGGTCGGCCGCAGCGGCGGCCGGCACACCGCGTTCGTCGAACTGCGCGATGGCCGCATTCTTGGGCTCGGCGGAAAGAGCTCGCAGATCGACAATTTCATGCCGCGTGCGCACTCGAGCGACGGCGGTCGCAGCTGGACGATTGCCAGGACCCCCTTCTGCTGGCTGGGCAGCAACCAGCGGCCGACGCTGATCCGGCTCGCGAGCGGCCGGCTGTTTTTTGCCGGCGATCTCCAGAACGAGAAAGGCTCGCAGCCCGCGGGGTTCTCCGAGCACGGCGCGCTCGTCGCGCTCTCCGACGACGACGGCGAAACGTGGCGCACGCGCAAGCTGCCCGGCACGCAGCCGCACGAAGACCCGGCGCGCGCGCGCCAGCTCGGCGGCGACACGCTCGGTTACGCCGTCGCCCGGCAGGCGCCGAATGGGATCATCCACCTGATCGCCACGATGACCGAGCCGTGCCTGCACTTCGAGTTGAACGAGGAATGGATCCTGCGGGGTGACGAACGGATCGCGCGGGCCGATGACGCCGCCCTCCGCCGCAACACCGCCACGCGCGTGCGCGATGTCCGTGAATTCGTCGAACGCTTTGCGGACGGACGCGTGCGGCTGCGTTACCGCGGCGGGATCGCCGACGATGGCCGTTTCGTGTTGCACGGGAAATGCACCTGGCTGCTGCCCGATGGCCGGCCGCAACGCGAGGCCGAGTACGCGCTCGGCGCCTTGACCGGACGCGAGAGCTTTCGCAACGAAGCCGGCGCGCTGGAGTGGACGCGCGACCATGCCGCGAACAACCAAGGGCCAGCGACGCTCACGACCTATTGGCCCAACGGCGCCGTGCGCACGCGCTCGACCTGGCGCGACCTGCACGCCGAGGGCACCGCGGTGCTCCTGGCGCCGGACGGCCGCGAGCAGATGCGCGCGGAGTTCGAGCACGGCCGGGTGAAATCGATCTCCGGTGAACCCGGAGAATTCTGAAACCATGGCAGCGTCCCGAACAATTTCAAGGTGGGCCGCGTGGCGCGGGAATTTTGGGCGAAGTCTCCTTCACTCGCTGGCGATGGCGGCGGCACTGTTTCCGGCCATCAAATCGCCCGCCGCCCCGGCCCGGCCGCCCAACCTCCTTTTCATTCTCGCCGACGACATGGGCTGGAATCAGGTCGGCTACCACGGCAGCACTTATTACGAGACGCCGAACATCGATCGGCTGGCGCACAAAGGTGTCCGCTTCACCGACGCCTATTCCGCCGCGCCGATTTGCTCGCCCACTCGGGCCGCGCTGATGACGGGCAAGTATCCCGCGCGGCTTCATCTCACCGATTACATTCCCGGCCGGCGATGGGACGACAAGCCGCTCGTGACGCCAGCGATGCAGCAGGGGCTCCCGCTCGCCGAGCGAACGATCGCGGAGCGACTGAAGGAGCGCGGCTACACCACCGGGCTGTTCGGCAAATGGCACCTGGCGGCCGATTACGAGTATAAGCCGCACCGCCCGATGGATCCGGAATCGCAGGGTTTCGACACGGTGTTTCACACGCGCAAACCCGAGGACGAGGACATCACCTCGAAAAAGCCCGATGCCCACAACGCCGTCGAAATCACGGACCACGCGCTCGAGTTCATCCGCGCCAATCGGGCGCGGCCGTTCTTCTGCTACGTCGCGCACAATGTCGTGCACCGGCCGCTGGGGGAGGAGGCGGCGCTGATCGAGAAATATCGCCGCAAGCCGGGCGCGGATCGTCCGGAAAACAACGCGGTCATGGCCGCGATGATCGAGCGGATGGATCGCGCGATTGGCCGGCTGCTCGATGCGCTCGAGGCCGAGCGGCTGGCGGCGAACACGATGGTGGTCTTCGCGTCGGACAATGGGAACGTCGCCGCCGATCAGTCGCAGTCTCCGTTTCGCGGGGGCAAGGCCACCCTCTGGGAGGGCGGCATCCGCGTGCCGCTCGCGATTCACTGGCCCGGCGTGTCCCGGCAGGACGCGGTGAGCCACGAGCCGGTGATCACGCAGGATCTCTTCTTCACGCTCTGCGAGGCGGCGGGCGCGCCGACCGGCGATCTTCCGCCCGACGGCGTGAGCCTGACCCAGCATCTGCGGACGGCCGCGCCACTCGGTCGCGACGCGATTTTTTTCCATTATCCGCATTATCACCATCTCGGTGACATGCGCCCTGCGAGCGTGATTCGCGCCGGCCGCTCCAAGCTGATCGAGTGGCAGGAAGGAGCGCTGCTCGGGCGCGGCCCGGCGATCAGTCTGTTCGATCTCACCGCCGATCCTGGCGAACAAGACGATCTCGCGACCGCGCAGCCCGCGCGGGCGGCGGAGCTCCGCGAAAAGCTGCGTCGCTGGCGCGCCTCCGTCGGCGCCCAGGAGATGACCGTGCGCGCGGGTCAGGCCAACCGCTGAGTCGGAGAGCGAATCCATCTTCGCATGCCAAAACATCGCGCTCCGCCCACGATCGTCGACGTCGCGCGCACCGCCGAGGTCGCGATCGGCACCGTTTCCCGGGTGCTCAACATGCCCGAGGCCGTCCGGCCCGACATTCGCCAGCGCGTGCTCGATGCGATTGCACGCACGAAGTACCAGCGGCTGCGTCAGCGCCGTGCGCCGGTGGTCACCGAGGCGATGCGCCGGCGGCGCCGCGGGAATTTCGGCGTGCTGCTCGTCGGCATGGATGGCTCGCTCGCCCACCTCCCGGTCATCACGGAGGCGCTCCACGGGGTGGAACTCGCGACGGCGGCGGAGGGCGTGAATCTCATGCTCGCCAACGTGCCGCAGGCCGATCGCGTGCCGGCGTTTCTTGCGAAGAATCAAGTCGACGGCGTGATCGTGAAAAGTCCGCTGCTCGGCGACTGGCGGGCGTGTGCGAGCGCCGAGCTGGTCGCGGCCATTGCCCGCGTGCCGCATGTCTGGCTGCTCGGACTGCCCGACAATGCGAGCGGCGACGTTTGCACGCTGGACACCGACGCCGGCGCCCGGATCGCCGCGGATTATCTCCACCAAAAAGGCCACCGGCGGATCGGTTATCTCCACCCGCGGCCGGGCCAGACGCGCTCGGAGAGCCTCAAGCTCAGCTTCATGATTCAGGCGCAGCGGCTCGGGCTCAGCGTGGCTGCGTTCGAGAAGCCGCTCAGCCTGCCCGTGCGCTGGCCGTTGCCGGCGATCACGCAGCCCACCGATATCATGCCGCTGCTCGACCGCTGCATGGCGATGCCCGTCGCGACGCGGCCGACGGCGATGCTGGTGTCGGCCGACAGCATCGCGGTGCAGCTCTATGCCGCGCTGCGCGAACGCGGGCTGCAGGTCGGAAAGGATTTGAGTCTGCTGTCGTTCAACCACGAAAAACCGCTGGTGGGCGGGCTCAATCCTCCACTCACCACCATCGACATTCGCGCCGAGACGATCGGCCGCCGCGCGGTCGAGCGGCTGATCTGGCGAATCGATCATCCCGAGGATGTCGTGCCGACGAAGATCATCGTCGAACCCGTGCTCGTGGAGGGCGGGTCGGTTGCGACCATTCCGTCATGAACCGAAGAAACGATTTCGGGTTGGGTGCGAGCGCGAGTCCCGGTCTCGTGCGCAGGTTCAGCCGCGGCGCGGTGTTTGCGGCCGCGTCGATCGCGCTGGGTGCGCCGCCCGCGGACGTTGGTCCCCGCTCTCCGCCCGTGGATCTCGCGCGGTATGCGATTGTCCGCTACGTCGATGCCCGGCGCGGCAACGACGGCGAGGGCGACGGCTCGCGCGAGAGGCCGTGGGCCTCGCTGCCGCACGCACTCGAAAACATCGGCCCGCCGGTGCCGGGCGCGCGGGTGGCGCTCCTGTTTTCCGCGGGCCGGTACCGGCAGCCGACCATCCTGTTGAAGCCCCGCGTCGATCTTTATGGCGGGTTTGCCGCGCCCGGCGGCGCGCGCGATGTCGACGTGCACGCGACAGAACTCGACGGCGGCGAATTCCACCGCATCGCCTTCGGTGCGGACGATGCGCGCGTCGATGGTTTTCATTTCGTCCACGGCCGCGTCCGGGGGAAGGGCGCGGCGTTGTTCTGCGATGGCACCTCGCCGACGGTGGCGAACTGCCGGTTCACGCTCAATCGCACCGAGGTGCCGCAGCCGTGGGCGCCGGCGCAGCTGCATGAAACCGCCCACGACGGCGGGGCGATTTTCTGCACCAACGGCGCCGCCCCGCGGATCGAGCACTGCCTCTTCGCGGACAACACGACCGAGTGCGGACGCGGCGGCGCGCTCGCGGCTGACCGCCGCGCGGCGCCGCGCATCGTCGGCTGCGGGTTCGCCAACAATCGCAGCGGACTCGACGATCCGAT
>Ga0080064_1005851_pt1 | contig 13903 bp, 14 predicted proteins | sample Subgrocontami54m_FD_69260 | JGI IMG/M metagenome (GOLD analysis project Ga0080064, IMG submission 69260) | Subsurface groundwater microbial communities from S. Glens Falls, New York, USA - GMW46 contaminated, 5.4 m (SPADES assembly) (version 2) ...
TGGCGCGTGTCCGTGGCGGTCATCGCGGCGGCGGTCGTGGCTGTCGCGGTATGCGCCGTCGCGCTCTACCGCGACCCGCCAACCGAGGCCGAGGCGGCGCCCCGCCCGACGGGCGACCGCGGCCTGGTGCGGGGGACGCTGGCTCTGCGCGACGTCTGGCTTGTGGGATTTCTGGCCCTCTCCTTGGCGGCCGCGCAGTTCGTCATTATCACGTACCTCGTCCTCTACATGAAAGAGGTGCTGCTTGTGCCGGTCGTGGTCGCGGGCGGCTACCTGGCGCTGGCGAACTTCAGCGGTCTGGGGACGCGCGTTGTTTCCGGGTTGATCAGCGACCGCCTGCTGGGAGCGCGAAGGAAGCCCTTGCTCGTTGTGTTCGGCGTGCTGATGCCGCTGCTCCTGGCCGTCACGGCGATGGTCGGGCAGGGGACTCCGCTCCCGCTGGTGACGGTGCTGGTGGTGGCTCTGGGAGTGGCGGCCATTGGCTCGCACGCGCTGTTCCTGACGTTCATGGCGGAACTGGGGGGCACACGCAGGGCGGCCACGTCCGTAGGGCTGGGGCTGACCCTGGTGCAACTGGGGGCCCTCGCCGCTCCGCCCATTTTTGGTCAGATAGTGGACAGAACAGGCTCCTACTCGCTGGCGTGGGGCGTCTTCGCCGCGGTGGCCGCGGTGGGCGCCGTCGCAATCATGCTGGTCCGCGAGCCCGTCCGGAGCGCGTAGTGCCGCTAGCTGCGCGTTGGACAATGGGGGTTCCGAGAGTGTATCCTGAACATGTCGGGCTGAGAGGATAAGGAGGACGTGATGCTAGGTCTAGGACTTCCGGAGCTGCTGATTATCCTGGCGGTCATATTGTTGCTCTTTGGCGCAACCAGGCTGCCACAGCTTGCCCGCGCCATGGGCAGGAGCGTTCACGAGTTCAAGCAGGCGTCGTCCGGGCAGGGTGAGTCACGCGAACCGAAATCCACTGCCGCCGTCGAGTCTTCCCCGGAGAAGCCCCGCAACTCGTCTTCCTAGTTCCGCGTCACGCCTTCGTTCTTCAGACCGCAGGACGGGGCGCGCGGCTGCCGTGAGGTGTTCATGGGACAGCTTTCTCAGGAACAGTGCGTCGCGTGTCGCGCCGGCTCTCCGCCGGTGAGCGACCAGGAGATGCCGGAGCTGCGGGCGCAGGCGCCGGAGTGGGCGCTGATTGTCGAAGACAGCATTCCAAAGTTGCAACGCACCTACCGCTTCGCCAACTTCGCCGATGCGCTGGCTTTCACGGCCGCGGTGGGCGCGCTGGCCGAGTCAGAGGGCCATCACCCGCGCCTGACCACGGAGTGGGGACGCGTGGCCGTGACGTGGTGGACCCACAAAATCCGCAACCTGCACCGCAATGACTTCATCATGGCGGTCAAGACCGACGCCCTGTACACGCACCCGCCGGAGGGCAAGGCGTAGGCCTTTTCTCCGCTAGTGTCCCGTTTCTGAAATACGCGTACGAATTGTCATTGCGAGCGAGCCAGCGAGCGAAGCAATCTAGCGGAGGGGCGTTCCTCCCCACTAGATTGCCACGGCCCTCCGTCGTCGGGCCTCGCAATGGCATTGACGGCACATTTCGGGAACGCTACTCTAGCCGCCGCTCAGCCTCTTTACATAATCGGCAAGCCCGTCGCGCATGGAGAAGCCGGACTTGAAGCCCAACTCTTTCTGGATGCGGCTGGTGTTGAGGTAGGCCAGATGGCGGATGCCCTGACTGGCGTACGTGAGCCTGGCCTTGGGGCATAGCTCCTTGATGCGTTCGACGGCGTCCTTTACGGGGCGCGACTCCCCGCCGAAGTTGAAGATGTGGTGCAGGGGTTTCTGCGCCTTGTACGCCGCGTAAAAGGCCGCCGCGGCGTCCCTGGCGTAGCCCCACGTCAGGACATGGTCGGCGGGCGGAGCGGCGAACTCCTCTCCGGCGTAGGGCTTCTCCACGAGCTGAGCATAGATGTCCGGGTTGATGCCGCGCCGCTGTCCCCGACCAAGCCCGTACACCGAGCACAGGCGCAGGCCAATGTGGTCGAACCCGTTGCGCTCCGCGTAGACCTCGGCCACATGCTCGTTGAAGAGCTTGCACGCGCCGTAGATGCTGTTGGGCGTGAACTTGTCGTCCTCGCTCATGAACTTCGGGGTAGCGCTGGTCTGGGAGTGCCCGTAGACGGCGGCGGAACTGGGCCACATCACGCGGCGCACCCCGGCGATGCGCGCGCACTCGAACACCCGGTTCGTGCCGTCGCAGTTGACGCGGATGGCTTGGGCCGGGTACGCCTCAGATTCGGCGGTGAAGTAGCCCAGGTGGAAGATGTCGCTCACGTTGTGCTGCTTCAGCGCGGCCATGAGCTCAGTCGGCTCGGAGAAGTCGCCGCGCAAAATGGTGACGCGGTCGCCGAGGTCGCGCGCCGCCGCAGCGTTGGGAAACATATCGAACAGGACAAGCTTCTCCTTCTCGCGCTCCACGAGCAGGTGTGCGAGGTGCGAGCCGATGAAACCCGTGCCGCCCGTAATCAGGATTGCCATGTGTCGTGTCTCCTTTCCGTCTATCGCGCCCGCGCCGGGGGCAGATTGTCCAGGAAGCCGACGACCTCCCGGACGCACTGCTCCGGGATGACGGCGTGGACGCCGTGGCCGTAGCCAGGAAAGATGACAATTTTGCAGTCGGGAATCCGCGACCGCATGGTCTGCACCTGCTGAGGCGTGGCGATGGGTGACTTCTCTCCCGCCAGGACTAGCGTGGGCACCTTCAGCTCGCGGAGGTGCGGGGAGAAGTCCAGGGTCTCTACGTACTCGTGGAGCTTGACGGCGTTTCTTGGAACGGTCATGCCCATCTGATTGATCCACCACTCCACAAGCTGCTTCGGCGCGGCCTCCAGGTCTATGCGCTGGCCGATGGTCTGCCGCGACCAGTTGTCGGCGCCCTTGGCCAGGGCAGCGCTGGCGTTGCCTTCCTTGACGGGGAACTTCTTTGCCAGGTCCTCCCGCGGGACGCGGAAGGGCGTGGAGGTGAGCACGAGGGCGCGGACGCGCTCCGGGTGCTTCCACGCGAACACCAGGCCCAGCACGCCGCCGAACGACTCCCCCACGTACGTGACCTTGTCAATGTTCAGATGGTCCAGCAGCCCGATCAGGTCGGCGCTGAAGGTGTCCACCGAGGGCGTGTACAGGTCGGGCGGCAGGGCGGAGCGACCCATGCCGCGCATGTCGGGGCGCAGCACTTGGAACCGGCCGGAGAGCAAGGGTAGCCAGGGGTACCAGAAACGCCCGTTGCGGGAGAAACCGTGCTGCAACAGCACGGTCTGAGGCGCCGTCCAGGGGTCGGCGAAGCAGTCCAGGTCGTAGTACAGCTCGGCGCCGTTGATGCGTGCGTAAGGCATGGGCTGTTCCTTTCTTAAGGCCTTGCGTGGCCTCCATGGGTTTTAGGTGCGAAGGCGAGGGTCCCAGATGTCGCGCAGGGCGTCGCCCAGCAGGTTGATGCCGAGCACGGCCAGCGACACGGCGATGCCGGGGAAGATGGCGAGCCACGGAGCCACTTCGAAGTAGGTGCGGCCCGGGCCGGACAGGTCCGCGCCCCAGGAGGGCGTGGGCGGCTGCGTGCCGAGGCCCAGGAAGCTGAGCGACGCCTCGACGAGGATGGCGCGCGCCAGTCCGGCGGTGGCGACGACCACTACCGGCGCCATGATGTTTGGCAACACGTGCCGCCAGATGATCGCGGGGTCGCGCGCGCCCACCGCCACCGCCGCCTCCACGTAGGTGTTCTCGCGCACGGTGAGCACGGACGAACGCACAAGCCGCGCCATCTGCGGCATCATGACGATGCCAATGGCAATCATGGCGTTGGTGATACCGGGGCCGAGCACCGCCACCAGCGTGATGGCCAGAATGAGCGTGGGAAAGGCAAGCAGGCCATCCGTGGCGCGCTGGACGACCATGTCCGCCGCGCCGCGCCAGTAGGACAGGATGCCGAAAAAGATGCCCGCCACGGTGCCAATGCCCACCGAGACGATGCCCACCCACAGCGCGACGCGGGTTCCATGGATGACACGGCTGAGGACGTCGCGTCCGGCGTGGTCGGTGCCGAAGACGTGGTCAGCGGACGGCGGCTCCAGCGTGCGCGCGGAATTCATAGCCAGAGGGTCGTAAGGGCTGATCACAGCCGCGCCGAAGGCCAGCAGCACCAGCACCGCCATAATCAACGCGCCCGCGGAACCAAGCGGCTTGCTCCGCGCGAAGCGCCTGACGCTCCGCCACAAGCCGCTCTTGCCTCGCGCAGCCCGTGGTGAGGAGAGCGTCAGTGTCGCCTGACCGTCCGCCACGTTGACCGCTCCGCTTTACTTGTCGAGCCAGGCGTACCGCAGCAGGTACTGGCCGACGAAGCTGGGACTGTTGTAGTCCTTCACATAGGGCTGCGAAACGGCAAGGTCAAGCTGCTGGAAGTACACTCCCGCGAAGCCCTTCTCGACGATCATCTTGTCGATCTGATTCACCAGGTCCTTGCGCTTGGCCGGGTCCATCGTCCCGAGCATCTTCTCAATAAGCACGTCAAGTTCCTTGTCGTTGCCGTACTGCTTTTTCTTGGAGAGAAACCAGCGCTCCGCCTCCGGTCCGGACTCCTCGCTGGCGGAGACGATGTGCGACATGGCCTGGAACTTCAGTTTGTTGCGGTTGTCAATGAACGTGGTGAAGTCCTGGTTCTCCAGCCTGACTTTGATGCCAAGTGGCGAGAGTTGCTGCTCCACCACCTCCAGCGCGGCAAGGCCCAGCGCCTGACGCGGCGAGCCCGCCAGCGTGAATGAAAAGCCGTTGGGCTGTCCACCGTCCGCCAGGAACTTTTTGACCTTCGCCGGATCGTAGGTGTAGAGCTTCTTCATCTCGTCCGGGTACCACGCCAGGCCCCAGCCGGGCGGGCCCCCGTTGATGACGCCGGACATCACGCCCGTCCCCTGCGTGACGATGTCGATGAGCTGCTGCCGCTGCAGGCCGAACACCACCGCCTTTCGCAGATTCTCGTTGTCGAACGGCGGCGCGAACGGATTGAAGTAGATGCCGATGGCCCCGCCCGGCGACTTGATCTCGTTCAGGTCCGGCACCGCGCGGCGCAGCGCCACCAGGTCGGGCGCGCGCAGCTCACCGATAACGTCCACGCGCTTGGCGCGGAAGCTGGCGACGCGCGTCGCCAGGTCCGGCACTATCAGCACGTTGACACTGTCCACGTAGGGGACACCCTGTTCGAAATACCTGGCGCTTTTGACCAGCTTGTAGTTGACGCTGCGTGTGAACTCCTTCAGCTCGAACGGGCCAGTGCCCACCCACTTCTGGCTGAATGCGCCCGACTGCGTGTACTTCGCCTTTGGCACGATGAACTGGTGCGCTTCCGAGAGCGCGTGTGGAAAGAGGGGGTCCGGCTGCTTCGTTTTCAACTCCACCGTGTACTTGTCGATGGCGCGGGCGCTGGCGCTGGCGTACTGCGCCCACAAGCTGGCGTACGTGGGATGCGTCGCCTGCTGGCTCAGCAGGCCCACGCTGTAGACCACATCTTCCGCGGTGACCTCCGCCCCGTCGTGGAAAAGCACCCCTTTGCGTAGTGTTATGACGTACGTGACGTCATTCGTCTGCTTCCAGGACTCCGCCAGGTCGGTGATGATCTCATTGTTCTTGTCGCGCTGCAACAGCTTGTTGAACGCCTGACCCACCACGACAACGCACGAACTGCTGGCGCAGAGCAGCGGGTCGGTGTGCAGCAGGTCCACGTGCTGCGCGTAAACGATCGTCCCGCCGCGCTTGCGTTGCTGGACGGCTGTCGCAGGCGTGGGCGTGGGATTTCTCGGCGCCGAGGCCGCGGGCAGTGGCGCGCTTGGCGTCGCGGGCTGGGGCGCCGCCGGCGCGGGAGCGGTGGACGGCGTGGACGGGGCCGGCTGTCTGGGAGCCGGCGCCGATGGCTGCGCTGGCGCCGCCGGGACAGGCGCCGCCGCGGGGGCGCAGGACGCGGCCACCAGGACCAGTCCCGCCAGGCTGGCTCCCACTACGCGAGCGAGTTCGCGGACAGGTTTCATGGCGTTTCCTCCTCCAGTTTTTCCATTCGTTCAGGACAGACGAATCCGGGGGTCCAGAGCCCCGTACGTCATGTCCACGATGAGATTGACGATGACAAAGGCGGCGGCCAGCAGGAAAACGTTGGTCTGCACGGTCAGGTAGTCGCGCGCAAGCAGCGCGTCCACGGTGAGCCGTCCGATGCCCGGCAACGAAAAGATGCGCTCGATTATAACCGTGCCGCCCAGGAGGTGGCCGAACTGCAGCGCGGTGACCGTCAGCACCGGTATGGCGGCGTTACGGAAGGCGTGGCGGTTGATGACAACTTGCTCCGCCAGGCCCTTTGCGCGCGCGGTCCGCACGTAATCCTGCCGGAGCACCTCCAGAAGGCTGGAGCGCGTCAGCCGCGTCACGATGGCCGCCAGGTATGCGCCAAGCGCGATGGACGGCAGGATGAACTGCTGAACGTTGCCCCACGGGTCTTGCGTCACCGATACGTATTGCACGGGCGGTATCCATCCAAACCAGATGGACGGCAGGATGATCAGCAACGTGCCAAGCCAGAAGTTCGGTATGGCGAGCCCCGCGATGCCCAGCAGCCGCGCGACATAGTCCGCCGGCCGGTCCTGGTACACGGCGGAAAGGATGCCCGCCGGAATGCCAATGAGCAACGAGATCACTGTCGCAAGGAGGGTTAACTCCAGCGTGACGGGTACGGCGTTCGCCAGCATCACACCGATGGGCTGGTCGGTCCAGAGCGAGACACCCCAGGACCCCGTGATTACGCCGCTGATCCACCCGGTGTACTGGATATGGATGGGCTTGTCCAGGCCCAGCCGCGCGCGCATGGCCGCGATATCCGCCGCTGTTGCACCCTCGCCCAAACGGGCCGTCGCTACGTCGCCTGGGAGAATACGCACCATGAGAAAGACGAGAAGCGAGACACCGAGGATGACGGGGATGGCGAGCAAAAGGCGTCGGGCGATGTACTGCTTCACGGGCCAATATGCTCCTCTGCAACAGCCCATGCAGCCGACGGTTCCCCGCGTATCCCTGCCATGTTTCGCGTCGGGCATGGCGGGTGTCGCTCTTCGGAGCTTACGCGATAATTGAGACGTTCCCGTCGACTGAGGACGCGCAAATGATACGGGAGTGAGCAGGCGGGTGTCAACGACGTGACCGCAGCGCCGGGCGCACGCGCTGAGGCTGTGGGATGTGGGGACAAACGAGGATGGGAAGACGCCGGGACGGGGTGAGGCGCTACGACTCCTTGCGCTTCCAGGCCGTGCCCTGGGGGTTGTCCTCCAGCACCACGCCCAACTCGGCGAGCTGATCGCGGATCCTGTCGGCGAGGGCGTACTGCTTGGCCGCGCGCAGCCCCTTCCGCGTCTCCACCAGCAGCTCGATGAACGGCCGGGCTTCCAGCAGGTCGCCGCCTTCGCGGGGGCGCAGCGACAGTCCCAGAACGCCCGCCAACTCCCGCAGCGCCGCCTGCGCCTGGGCCACGTCCGCGCCCGCGTCCCGCGCGCGGTTGACCTCACGCGCCAGGTCGAACAGGGCCGCCTGGGCCTGGGGCGTGTTGAAGTCGTCGTCCATGCTGGCGGTGAACCGCTCGCGGTAAGGCTGGGGGTTCAGGGCGCCCGTCGAGCCGCTTGCCGGGCCTTCGGTGGCGCTTCGTAGGCGCGCCGCGCCGCGCTCCATGCTGGCGATGGCCGATTCGTCATAGGTGAGAGGCTTGTGGTAGTGGGAGGAGAGAACGAACAGGCGCAGGGCGTCCGGGCTGAACCGCGCCAGCGCGTCCCGCACCGGCACGATGTTCCCCAGCGACTTGCTCATCTTGTCCTCGGCCACCTGGAGAAGACCGTTGTGCACCCAGTAGCGGACGAAGGGGGTCTTGCCGGTGAACGACTCGCTCTGCGCTATCTCGTTCTCGTGGTGGGGGAAGACCAGGTCCTGCCCTCCGCCGTGGATGTCCACCTGCTCGCCCAGGTAGCGCAGCGACATGGCGGAGCATTCGATGTGCCACCCCGGTCTGCCCTGGCCCCACGGGCTTTCCCATGACGGCTCGTCGGGCTTGGCGGCCTTCCACAGGGTGAAGTCCATGGGGTGCTCCTTGGCGGCGCCCACCTCAACGCGCGCTCCTGCCTGCATGTCGTCCAGCGCCCTGTGGGAGAGCTTGCCGTAGTCGGGCTTGCGCGTCACGCGGAAATAGACGTCGCCGCCGGACACGTAGGCGCAGCCCTTGTCCACCAGCCCCCGCACGATGTCGAGAATTCGGGGGACCTCCTCGGTCGCGCGGGGGTAGACGTGCGCCCGCTGGATGTTCAGCGCGTCCATGACGGAGAAGTACTCGGCGATGTAGCGCTCGGCCAGGTCGTGCGGACTGATGTTCAGCCGGTTGGCCCGTTCGATTATCTTGTCGTCAATGTCCGTGAAGTTCTGGACGTGGCGCACCTTGTACCCGCGCCACTCCATGTAGCGCCGCAGCGCGTCGAAGATGATGTAGCTCATGGCGTGGCCCACGTGGCTGGAGTCGTACGGGGTCACGCCGCAGACGTACATGCGGACGGGGTCGCCTTGCGGGACGAAGTCCTCTTTTTGCGCGCTCAGCGTGTTGTAAATGCGGATAGCGCTCATGCTCTACGCAAACGAGGCCGCTCCGGCATGCCGGAGCGGCGCGCGTCCCCTGAAAGTCTTCTGTTATGATGCACGTTCCACAAGTGCCACGGCATACGCGGCGACTCCCTCTCCGCGTCCCGTGTAGCCCAGGCCGTCCGTCGTCTTGGCCTTGACGCTTACCCGGTCGCCCGGCAGCGCCAGCGCCGCGCCCAGGCTCTGGCGCATCGCCTCCACGAAAGGCGCCAGCCGTGGCCGCTCGGCGATTATTGTAGCATCCACGTTCTCAATGCGCCATCCCTTGTCCCGCAGCATCCCCGCCACGCGCTCCAGCAGGAGGAGGCTGCGCACATCCCTGTACCGGGGGTCTGACGACGGGAAGTGCGTTCCGATGTCTCCCAGGGCAACGGCGCCCAGCAGCGCGTCCAGCACGGCGTGCGTCAGCGCGTCGCCGTCGCTGTGGCCCGCCAGACCCTTATCAAACGGGACATCCACGCCGCCCAGGACGAGCTTGCGTCCGGCTGTCAGAGGATGTACGTCGAAGCCGATGCCCACGCGCATATTTGACATATGTTCCTGCGTGCCTTTGTCACCGGAGGAAGCCCCTTGCGCAACCGCCGGATGACGCTTAGACTGGAATCCAATTTTAACAGAAACGGGCCCCGATCGCCGGGACCCGGAAAGCGAGATCGGTGGACGCGGAGCTACTCCATCCCCTGACGGCAACGCAGCACGTGCCCCTCGAGTCCATCATGCCGGACCGCGAGAGGCTGTTCCGCAAGTTCGCGCTGGCCTACCGGCTCACCGAGCCGTTCTCCGGCATCTGTCCGGACGACTGCCGGAAGTGCGAGGAGCGGGAGAGCCTCATGCTCCTTCCCTACGAGGACGAGTTCATCAAGGCTCAACTCGGGGAGCAGTCCGAGCGCTTTCCCGCTGATTTTCCGCGGGCCGTCGTCACGGTAGGCAAGTGCCGCCTCACCGTCGGCTACGCCGCCGGCGACGCGGAGCCGTGCCCCATGCTGGAGAAGGCGACAGGGTTCTGCACCGTCTATTCGTCCAGGCCGTTCGACTGCCGGAGCTTCCCCCTCGTGCCCTATTTCCGGGCGGACGGCGGCGTGGATTTCAAGCTGGCGCGCTACTGCCCCATCGCGACGAAGGTCTCCGAGGAGTTCATCAGCGTCACCCGACGGATGTGGGAGACGTTCATGGAGGACCTGCCGATGGGATGGCGCCGGCTCTATAACAGCGACTCGCGTAAGCACACCGGCGCCATGCTGCCGACCCTGCAAGCGAAGGTGAACTGGGCCCGGCCGCCGGTCGCCTGGTAGCAGGCTCACGTCCCCTTCCGCGAAAGTGCCGCTTCCCGCAGGTACGCTGCCGCCAGGACCAGGTCAGCCGCAGTCGTCACTTTGATGTTCCGGTACGATCCCATATAGACCACCACGGCGTGTCCCAGCCGCTCGACCAGCGCTGCGTCGTCCGTCGCCTCGCCGTCAACCTCGATATGCGCGCGCGTCAGCAGGTCTCGGCGGAAGACCTGGGGAGGCTGCGCGGCCCACAGCACGCTTCTGTCGAGCGTCTCGGTGACGCGCTGCTCGGCGTCCACTCGCTTGACGGTGTCCGTCACCGGCACCGCCGCGATAGCGGCTCCCGCGCGCCGCGCCGCCTCTAATCCCTGCTCAATCGTCCGACTTTCGACGCACGGGCGTGCGCCGTCGTGCACGACGACCCACTCGCACGGAGGCAGGCCCTGCAACCCTCGCTTGACCGAGTCCTGGCGTCGCGCTCCGCCCGGGCAGATGATGGATAGCTTGCGCCAGCCCTCCTCTCGCACCAGCGAGCGCGCCTGTTCCAGGCTCTCCTCCGCGACCACCAGCGCAATGTGGCCCACGGCACGGCAATGCTCGAAGACGGCCATCGTGTGCGCCAGAAGGGGACGGCCCAGGATGGGCGCGAACATCTTGTCGGTGCCGTTCATGCGGATGCTGCGGCCCGCGGCCACGATAATGGCTCCCACGTCGGCCGAAGCGACCGGCTGGAAGCCGGGGATAGCGCCGCCCATGGTTCAGGCGGCCCGCGGTAGAGCGAAGATGATGCGGCCCGCGGCGGTCTGGAGGACCCGGGTCACAACCACGTTGATGTCCGCGTTGATGAAGCGTCTGCCGCTTTCCACCACCACCATTGTCCCGTCGTCCAGGAAACCGATGCCCTGGCCCGCCTCTTTGCCCTCCTGTACCACGCGCAGGGGCATCTCCTCTCCGGGGAGGACGACGGGCTTCAGGGCGTTCGCCAGTTCGTTGACGTTGAGCACCTTGACGCCTTGAATCTCAGCAACGCGGTTCAGGTTAAAGTCCGTCGTCAGGATAGGGCTGTGCAGCTTGGTGGCCAGCTTCACCAGCTTCGCGTCCACCTCGGGCACATCCGGAAGCGGAACATCCATGACCACAACGGGGCTATCCGCATTCTTCCGCAGCTTGTTGAGCATCTCCAGCCCCCGGCGGCCGCGGTTGCGCCGCAGCGGGTCGTTGGAATCGGCGATATGCCGCAGTTCGTCCAGCACGAACTGGGGAATGATCAGCGTGCCGTGGAGGAAGCCCGTTTGCGTGATATCGGCCACGCGGCCGTCAATGATGGCGCTGGTGTCCAGCACCACCTGGTTGTGTCCGTTGCGGGACGCCCCGTTCGTCCTCGGACCGCCTTGCGCCTGCGCCTCGGCGGATTCCGACGGTATATTCAGTATGTAGAGGATGTCCTGTTCCCGTGCCAGCAGCACGGACACGCCGAGGTATCCCATGATGATGGCTATGACAATGGGCAGCACCATGCCGAACAGGCCCGGCAGCACGGACAGGGGAAGGGCGAGGAGCGCGGCGACCAGCAGCCCTAGCACGAGTCCTATCATGCTTGCGACAAGCGTGGGCGTGGGGACTTCCTTGAGGCTTCCCATGAACCATCGCGTGGGCAGGATGAACAGCAGAGGGACTATGAAGAATCCGACGAGTGCACCGGCTACGACAAAGGCTCCGGTCCAGAAAAGCGGGTCCGGAGCGCCCGCCGCTTCCGCAACCACGCCTCCAAGCCGCCATCCGCTGTATCCGCAGATGACCAGCCCGATAAGCCGTAGCAACAGCCTGGCAACCACCGCCTCGCCGCCTTTCCCATGAGGGGGGGAGTGCTTGCCGTTCGAGTCGCTAGTGGATGTGTCTGAAAGCATTCAACCCTACACTAGCATCCGACGAGTCGGCCCGTCGGTATGCGGACGGCCATAGCCCCTCCCATCGATTTACGCTTCTAGCGTAACATAAAATCCGTGTTTTTGTCAAAAAGGACGAATCCCTGCTTTCGAGTTCTTATAATCATCTGTCCAGAAGATGTAAGAACAGGGGCAAACCCAGTGCCCCTGCGAACGCGAACGCCATGAATTTCACGATCTGCCCCGCCAGTACAACGACAAAGAATAGCCACACCGGGTATCGCAGCACGCCAGCGGCTATGCCTGCTGCGTCGAAGACGGGATTTGGTATTGCCGCGAGCAGGAACAGGATTGGCCAGCCTCTCTTGCGCATCCAGCCGGAGACGGTCTTGTAAGGCCTTGCGTTCTGGGCGACGGCGTGTCCGCCATATCCCACCGCATAAGACGTGAGTTCCCCCAAGGCCGCGCCCAGGGCCGCCAAAAGGGCTACCGGCACGGGGCTGAGGATTGAACCTCCCACCAAGGCAACCAAGGGTCCTGGTAGAGGAAGAAACACGGAGGCGCTGCTGAGAAAGGAGATGAGAAAGACCGCGGGGTAGCCTATGTCCCGGACCGTGCTGCGGATGTCTTGCAGATAGTCTCGAAAGACGTACGCGAGCACGGTGAGGCCCACGAAGAACGCCACGGCCGCGACGGCCACCGCGATGTCCCGTTTGCTGGGCTTGAGAAACTGGTAGGTCTTGGCGGGCGTTTCCGCGGGCGCCTGCTCGATCCGGCTGGTCACGTCTTCTGGCAAGTCGTTTCGCATGTCGTTTGTGGTCCCCCCCTCGGCGCGGACTCCGCTACGGCTGGAGGAACTCTTCCACCAGCGCGTTGAACTGTTCGGCTTTCTCCATCTGAGGCCAGTGCCCGCACTGGTCGAAGACCCTGAGCCGCGACCCGGGCGCCGCCTGATGGGCCCGGTACGCGTGGGACACAGGTATTACCCCGTCTTGGGCGCCCCACACCGTAAGGAGGGGTACCTGCAGACGGGACAGACGGGGCGCAAGATTGAACTCCGGCTTCTGGCCTCGCAGGCTTGCGCCGGTCCGCAGCGCGGCCAGCAGCGCCCGCTTGTTGCCCGGCCTGATGCGCGCCGCCGCCACGTCTCGCACCAGGTCGTCCGTTATCAGTCGCCAGTTGGACAGGTGCATGATCAGCCGCAGAAGCGCGCGGGTGCCCCTCAGTCCGGGGTCAATCAGGGCCTCTCCCAGCAGGGGGACGCTGAGCACCCGCAGGAAAAACGCCAGCTCGCGCCCCAGTCCGCCGCTGTCCACCAGGACCAGTCGGGCCACGCGGCGCGGACGATCCAGCGCGTAGTTGAGGGCCACCAGCCCGCCCATGGACTCGCCGACAAGGCTCGCGCTCTCCACTCCCACGGCGTCCAGGAACGCGTCCATGAAGCGCACGCCGAACTCCAGGCTGTACCGCTCGCGCGGCATCTCCGAGTAGCCGTGGCCCGGCAGGTCCACGGCCAGGACGCGGTGCGCGCGCGACAGGGGGCCGATGTTGGCGCGCCACGAGGCGGTGGACATGCCCAGTCCGTGGATGAGCATGACGGGGTCGCCGGCGCCCGCTTCCACATAGTGGATGCGGATGCCCAGCGCTTGGACATCTCTCTGTTCCGCGGGCTTCATCATAGCGTTCGTGCTCACGTTATGGGCGGGCTGGGCATGTCATTTCGCCACAGCATACGCCATATGTCAAGGCGGAGCAGGGGACATCGTCCCCTGCTCCGCCAGCCTCTGCCTGGACTCATTCGAGACAGCTTACTTGCGCGCCTTCACGTGTTCCGGTGCTCCTGCCTTGCGGAAGACCAGGCCGTCCGTCCCCGCGTCCACCACGACGCGGTCGCCCGGCTTGAACTCGCCCGTCAGCACCGCCTTGGCCAGCGGGCTTTCCACGTGCCGCTGGATGGCCCGGCGCAGGGGGCGCGCGCCGTACACGGGGTCGAACCCCTCCTTCACAAGGAGCGTGCGCGCCGCGTCCGTCAGCTCGGCGGCGCTGCGCTGG
>Ga0080064_1005853_pt1 | contig 13898 bp, 15 predicted proteins | sample Subgrocontami54m_FD_69260 | JGI IMG/M metagenome (GOLD analysis project Ga0080064, IMG submission 69260) | Subsurface groundwater microbial communities from S. Glens Falls, New York, USA - GMW46 contaminated, 5.4 m (SPADES assembly) (version 2) ...
GGATCAATACAACTTCACCGACCCGGATTCGCGCATCATGAAGGGCACCGACGGGTTTGTGCAGGCCTACAATGCGCAAGCGGCGGTGGACCCGGAGATGATGTTGATCGTCGGGCAGTCGGTGACGGAAGCGGCCAATGACAAAAAGCAACTGGAGCCGATGGTGGAACTCATCGAGCAACAGTCGGGGCAGCGTCCGGAAGCGATTTTGGCCGACAGCGGGTATTGTTCGGAAGAGAACCTGGCGTACCTGGAATCGGCCGGGCAACCGGAGCGCGAGATCGACGGGTTCTTCGCCACTGGTAAGCAGAAGCATGGCGAGCTTCGCTTGCCCTGCAAGCGCGGTCCGTTGCCCAAAGGCGCGACCAAGGTGGATCGCGGATGAAGCGGAAGCTGCAGACCAAGGTGGGCAAGGCCGTCTACGCGGCGCGCAAGTCCGTTGTCGAACCGGTGTTCGGACAGATCAAGCAAGCGCGCGGGTTTCGCCAATTCTTGCTACGTGGAAAAGAGAAAGTGAAAGGGGAGTGGGCGCTGCTGTGCCTGACGCACAACATTCTACGGCTCTACGCAGCCCAGCAACCCTGCTGAGAGGCATCGACGAATGATTTTCGTTCAAAATCACCCTTCCAGGCGGTCCTGGGGCGAAATCGGTTGCGCCCACGTCCGGAGCCACCGTCCGGCGAAGAATTCGTGCTGCGCGAGCGCTCGGATTTCAGGCGCGTCGCGTCGCATTTCTCGGACAGGCTCCTAGGCAGCGCGTCGGAGAATCTCCCCGGATTCGTCGTTCTGGGAAGCGGTGAGATCCCACTCGGCGGAATCAATGCCTTCAGCAATGGCTTTCTCCCCGCTGTTCATCAAGGCTCGTTTCTCTATCCCGACCGCAGAGCCGCTCCAGGACATCCAACCCAAGGAGCCCGACGCGCTGCAACGAAAGCGTCTGCAATGGATGAACGAGATGGACCGCGAGTCCCTGCGCGACACTGGCGGCAATTCTCAGATTGAGGCCGCCATCCGGAACTACGAGACCGCCTACCGCATGCAATCGGCGGTGCCGGAGTTGGTAGACATCAAGGGCGAAACCGAAGCCACAAAGAAACTTTACGGACTCGATTCGGAGAATAAGGGAACCGCTGCCTATGGACTCCAGTGCCTGCTCGCGCGAAGGCTGGTGGAGCGCGGCGTGCGGTTCATCGAGCTCACCATCGTGCCGCCCAAGGGACTCGGCGGCGGTAATTCCTGGGATCAGCACGGGCAACTGAAAGTGAACCACGCCAGGAACGCCTTCCATGTGGATCAGCCCATCGCCGCGCTCATCAAGGATCTCAAGGCGCGCGGACTCCTGGAAAACACGCTCGTCATCTGGTCCGGTGAATTCGGCCGCACCCCATTCGTACAAGGCTCCGACGGCCGTGACCACAACCCGTTCGGCTTCTCGCTCTGGCTCGCCGGAGGAGGAGTCAAAGGCGGAACCACTTACGGAGGAACCGACGAGTATGGCTACTACGCAGTGGAGAACGTTCTCACCATCCACGACCTCCACGCCACCATCCTGCACCTGTTGGGGCTCGACCACACCCGCCTCACCTTCCGCTTCGGAGGCCGCGATTTCCGGCTCACCGACGTGCATGGGAACGTGATCCGGGACATTCTCAGCTAAACGTGCTTTTCAACTCGCAAGTTTCTTCAGGATGTGCTTGGCAAGCGACTCGTTGATCTCCCGATGCCTTGGAACTGGCTGAGACTGGCCGGTCTTTGGATTGCTATACCAGTCGTGGTTTCCGCCGTGGCGCACGAGGATAGACCCGCCTTCTTCCAGCTTGCGGATCAGGTCCGTCCGTTTCATCCAAAGGTTAACTCTCCGATGCGTCGAACGCCGGAGATGTTCCCGCTTGTCAGCTCCGTGTATAGATCCCGGAGGTTTTCTTGTAGTTCCTCCAAGGTCACACCCTGGGTGATGTAATCGGGAAACTCCTCGAAGTAGCCGAGCCACATACCCTGATTCTGCCAGTGGACGTATCGAGCGGTGTTCATTTCCCTCAGTGTACCTTTGTTTCCCGCAGGAGGGAATCTCTTTCCGGCGCGCGGAAAATTCCAGTTGCCAATTTGCACAACAAACCGGCTCCAATCCGAAATTCACGCGGCGTCAAATGCTGGAGCGCGCCTCCACAGGCTTCGGAATGCTGGCGCTGGCCGGTCTTGCGGGAGCGGAACCCCCCGCAGGCGCACGCCCGCCGCACTTTCCGCCCAAAGTGAAGCATGTGATCTTCTGCTACATGTCGGGCGGCTGCTCACACATAGACTCGTTCGACCCCAAGCCAAGGCTCGCCCAAAGAAGCGGGCCGTCCGATGCCGATGCCGGTGGAGCGAACCATGTTCAACCAGAACGGGAACATCTTCCCGAGTCCCTGGGAGTAGGGGTCAATAGCCATGCCTCAACCATCACCCCATGACATGCGACGCGGACGGCTAAAGAACGGGAACCCGTCCGGGGATTTCACAAAGGCTCCACGATGCGGCGCGAAGAACAGACGCGGGACGCCTTGCCAGTGTCCCGCAATGGGGAACGGGCGTTGCCGGCTTCACGGCGGATTGAGCACAGGCCCGAAGACGGCGGAAGGAATCGAGCGTATCCGGCGGGCCGTCACGAAGCACGGGAACTACTCGAAGCGGACCAAAGCGGAACTGGCGCAGTATCGGGAACTCTTGCGGGCTTGCCGGGAAATGCTGGCGGGTTGATGCAAGCAACCGCACAAGGCCGAACTCCTGTAGGTTTGTCAGTTGGTCTCCAATTTCGCAACCCTTCTGAGGAGTGCCGGAATACAACGAGAACCTACAGCCAACCGATAGCAGAGATCAAATGCCAGAATGCGATCAACCTAATAGTGGTGGACCGAAGACCGTCTATCAAATGGTCCACACTATCCGAAAGGTTCTTTGCTAACTCCTATTCATTTGCTAACTCCTGTGCAGATGTGTCGTCTTTGCCGAACACTTTCAAGATTGTTATCTTTGAGGTGGTAAACACCGTCGTATGGATCGAGAGCATTATCGAAATCAGGATCGTCTCAAACGTCCCCTGCAATGCACCGTAGTGGGGGCAAGGTCGAGAAGGGCTCTTCCCCGCGTGTCGATGCTTCCGGGGGAGAAGCGGCGGGATCGTGTGCTCTCCGCCACCGAACAGGGGAACTATCTGCAATCGGCCAATGTCATTGGGGATGGAATCACCAAAGCTTACGAACACGCGCTGGAAGGCATCCGGGCCATAAAGAGGGGCAACGAGCCGATCAAACCGCAAGACCCGTATCTGTTGCGCGACGTTACGACAATGCTTCTTGATTGCGGGCTGCGACCGGATGAAGCTTACCGTCTACAGTGGAAGGAAATTCGGGACGGTGGATTGCACATTGAACATGGCAAGACTGAAAACGCGCGCCGGGTGATTCCACTACCGGCACGCGTGGCATCAATAGTTGAGATGCGGCGTTTGGGTGCTGCATCTGAATGGGTGTTCCCGGCGCCCACGAAGAGCGGGCACATCGAACAGTCCACACTCAAGAAGCGGCATCGGCGCGCCTGCGAACTTGCGGAGGTTTCCTATTTCCCCATGTACACCTTGCGGCATACCTGCTTAACCCGCTGGGCGGCTGTAATGGACCCCTACACGCTGGCGTACCTGGCGGGACATAGCGACTTCGCCACAACCCGGCGCTACGTTCATCCGCGTAGCGAGACGGTTTTGGATGCAATGGAGAGGGCACAAAGTGCGCAGGGTGGGCACAAAATTGGGCACAGTCAGCAGAGTGAGGAATTGGAGCGTGCACCAAGATCCAGCACAATTAATTGACTGGATAGAGGTTAGCTGGTGCGCCCGGAGAGATTCGAACTCCCGGCCTTCTGGTCCGTAGCCAGACGCTCTATCCAGCTGAGCTACGGGCGCACGATGACGGACAAAGCCGATTTTAACACATCAGGAATCCTGCCTACGCTAGGCGCGCCGGGAAAAGCCGGGAAAAGGGCGCGATGTCCGTTTGCATGAAATCATCGCCCTTGAACAACAGTGTTTCACCAGAGGACTTGGCCAGAGCGTAGACGGCGCAATCACCGAAATTCAGCCCGGCCGGATGACGCCCTCTGCCGAAGCGGCGCCAGGCCAGCCGGGCCAATGCAGCCTGGTCGGCGTCGAAAGAAACGACACGAAACCGGGCTTCCCGCACCAACTCGTCCAAGGCTGAGCTTCCCTCGGGTCCCTTTCGGGACTCCGCCAGTACGCCGGCTTCCAGAACCGATACCGCGGAGATCAGGCAAACTTCGGCGCCTTCTATTAACTCCGCAAACCGGGTACTCTCCGGCTCCTCTTGGAGGATGGCAAGAACTACCGATGTATCCACAACCATTATCGTGGTACGCCCAAATCGTCGTAGCCGAGAATCTCATCGTCTGGCCTGTGGTCCAGAACAGGGAGAGCATTGTAGCGACGGCCGACCGCCTGGAGCCGCTCGGCAATTCCAGGCGCTCGTACACGCGATTTTTCCCGATCCAGTTCTTCCCGGAGCGCCGAAACGATTACTTCCGTGATGGATTGCCCTTTGCGGCGCGCCAGTTCACGAGCCAGCCGATCGGCCTCCGGATGCTTGATGCTGAGGGCCATTCTCGAATGCATTCCGCATTACGGAGATACGCTATTTGTACGCCGCCACGCCGGTCACACGTTCGCCCAGCACTAGCGTGTGTATGTGGTCAGTGCCCTCATAGGTCTTCACCGTCTCCAGATTGCACATGTGCCGCATCAACGGGTACTCGTCCATAATCCCGTTGGCCCCCAACAGATCCCGGCTCTGGCGCGCGCAATCGAGCGCCATCCGGACATTGTTCCGCTTCAACATCGATACGTGCGCCGGCTCCAGCTTCCCCTGATCCTTGAGCCGCCCGCAGTGCAGCGCGAGCAACTGCGCCTGTGTCAACCCGGTGATCATGTCGGCCAGCTTCTCCTGCACCAACTGGTGCGAGGCGATCGGCCGGTCGTCAAACTGCTTCCGCATGATCGAATAGGCGCGCGCGGTCTCGTAGCAATCCATCGCCGCCCCGATCACGCCCCAGCCGATCCCGTAGCGCGCCTGCGTCAGGCACCCCAGCGGCCCTATGAGTCCCTTGGCCCCCGGCAGCATCGCCGAGGCTGGCACGCGGCAGTCGGAAAAGGCCAGGCTGGAGGTGACCGAGGCGCGCATCGACATCTTCCCGTGCAGGTCGCTGGACGTAAATCCGCGTGTTCCCTTCTCCACCAGAAATCCGCGAATCCCGTCCGGCGTGCGCGCCCACACCACCGCGATGCCGGCCACCGAACCGTTGGTGATCCACGTCTTTTCTCCGTCCAAAATCCAGTCGCCGCCATCCGGACGCGCCTTGGTCAACATCCCGGCGGGATTGGACCCGAACCCCGGCTCGGTAAGCCCGAAGCAACCGATCACCTCGCCCGATTGCAGCCGCGGGAGCCACTGCTGCTTCTGCTCCTCGCTGCCGTAGGTAAGGATCGGGTACATCACCAGCGCGCCTTGCACCGAACAAAAGCTCCGCAGCCCGCTGTCGCCACGCTCCAGCTCCTGCATCAGCAGTCCGTACTCGACGTTGCTCATCCCGGCGCAACCGTAGCCTTCCAGATTCGCGCCGTAGAATCCCAGCGCGCCCATCTTGGGGATCAGCTCCTTGGGGAACCGCCCTTCGCGATAACAGTCGCGGACCAGCGGGATCACGGCCTCGTCGACAAACTGCCGCGCCATTTGACGCACCAGCAACTCCTGCTCGTTGAAGAGCGAATCAATGTGAAGGTAATCGACACCACGGAAGGAAGGCATATCTCCACATAGTACGGCGGTTGGCGTGGGTTGCGCTAATTCCCTAATTCCGATATAGTTTAGGGTGTATCGCCTCCCAAGCGGGGCTCCATTGCCATGAAAGCCAGCAATTCGCTGTGGAAACAACACCTGGATGGACGGCTCGCTCCCGAGTTGGCCGCCGAAGTCGACATCTTTGATAGCGAAGTCCAGCTCAGAATGCAGGGGAAGATCGACGAAAAGGTATTTGCGGAGACGCGTCTGCGCCGCGGTGCATACGGGCAGCGCTACGACAATGGCCACCGTCACGACGGCGTTTCCGACCGGACTCTTACCTACCCCTCCGACGTCACCAAGGGACCCAATACGCTTTGGGACGCTCCGGGCATGCAGCGCATCAAGATCCCGTTTGGCGAACTGAACGCCGCGCAACTGGAGACAATGGCCGATCTGGCCGAGGAATATTCGGACGGCATCGCGCACATCACCACGCGCCAGGATTTTCAACTGCACTTCGTCCACATTGAGGACACTCCGGCGCTGATGCGGCGGCTGGCCGCCGTCGGCATCACCACGCGAGAGGCCTGCGGCAACACGGTGCGCAACGTCACCGCCTGCCCCATTGCGGGAGTTTGCCGCGACCAGACTTTCGATGTTTCCCCCTACGCGCGCGCGCTCGCCTATTTTCTGCTCGGCCACCCGGACTGCCTCGACTTCGGGCGCAAGTTCAAGATTGCTTTTTCCGGCTGCCGCGACGAGGCCTGCGGCCTGGTGCGCATGCACGATATGGGCGCGCTGGCAGTGACGCGCGAGGAGAACGGCTTCACGCGGCGCGGCTTTGAGGTGTATGCCGGCGGCGGGCTAGGGAGCGTTCCGCAGCAGGCGCGGCTGTTTAGCGAATTCCTGCCGGTGGAGGAACTCCTCCCCACCGCGCAGGCCATCTGCCGTGTTTTTGCGCGGCTAGGGGAGAAGAAGAACCGGAATACGGCGCGCATCAAATTCTTGATTTCAAAGCTGGGTCTCGAGGAGTTCCAAAGGCTGGTGGCCGAAGAGCGCGCCACGCTCGCGCACGATCCGCGCTGGACCTCGTTTCTCAAAGACGTCGACAGCTACCACGAGCAGCCCCTCAAGCCAGCCTCGCTGCTCAAAATTGACGCCGTGAAGCCGGACGGCTTTGATCGCTGGCGCGAGACCAACGTGTATCAACAGCGGCAGGCGGGCTACGTTACCGTCACCATCGCATTGCCGCTGGGCGACATCACCGCAGCCCAACTCCGTTCCCTGGCCGATATCGCGCGGCATTATCTTAAGGAGACCGTACGGACGACGGTGGAACAGAACTTCGTTCTGCGCTGGGTGAGCGAAGCAGACTTGGTTGCTTTGTATAAGGATCTGCAAGCGGCGAGGCTGGCCCGCCCCGGCGCGGGGACCATCGTCGACATCACAGCCTGCCCCGGCACAGACACCTGCAAGCTTGGCATTTCGAGCTCACGCGGGCTGGCCGGTGAGTTGAGCCAGCGGCTGGCCTCGCGCGGCATGGAAATGGACGCGGCCATTCGCGGGCTGCGCATCAAGATTAGCGGATGCTTCAACTCCTGCGGCCAGCATCACATTGCCGACCTCGGCTTCTACGGCGTCAGCCGCAACAAAGGCGGCTACACCGTGCCGCATTTTCAGGTCGTGCTTGGCGGGCAGTGGCAGAACAACGCCGGCTCCTATGGGCTGGCCATCGGCGCGGTCCCGTCGAAGCGGATTCCGGAAACGGTGGACAGAATCACCGGCCGCTACCTGTCGGAGAAAATCGGCGGGGAGTCATTCCAGGGGTACATCAAACGGATCGGCAAGGCCGCCAGCAAGGCCATGATCGACGATCTTACCGTTGTGCCGCCGCATGATTCCGATCCCGATTTCTACATCGACTGGAGCGACGCCCGCAAGTACACCACCGGCGATATCGGCGTGGGCGAGTGCGCCGGCGAGGTGGTCTCGCCTGTCGATTTCCAACTGGCCGCCTGTGAGCGGAAGGCCTTTGAAGCGCAGCTATCGCTCGAGGCCGGCGAGGTGTCCAAGGCAGCGCAGACAGCATACGAATCCATGCTCGACGGGGCCAAGGCGCTGGCCGGACTGCGCCAGCCCATTCTGGATGAGTCCCCCGATGCGATTGTCGCCGCCTTTCGGGAGCACCTCTTTGACACGCAACTGTTTTTCGATCCGTTCGCCGGTCCCAAGTTCGCGCAGTATTTCTTCAAGGCGCATGAGCGCCGCAAGGACGCCATCAGCGCCGAGCGCACCCATCAACTGATCGAGGAGGCGCAATTGTTCATAGAAGCCACGCACTCCTGCTATGCGCGCATGAGCGCACAGGCCGCCAAGGCAGCCAAGGCGCAACCGGTCCACTGATTCGGATGATTCGGACACGGATGAACACGGATAAACACAGATGTGATAAAACCGCCGGCTCTTATCCGTGTTTATCGGTGTTCATCTGTGGCCATCCGCCATCACTATTTTGATGCAACATTTTCGAGTCAAGCTATTCGCTCAACCAGACCTTGCGCCGGACCTCGGCGCGGCCATCCCGGTATTTCACCGCTTTATTCAGACCGGCGTTCTGAACGAGCCGCTCATCGATGTCGCCGACTACCGGCATGTCCCGGAAGGCCCGGGCGTGATCCTGGTGGGCCAGGATGGAATCTACAGTCTGGATAGCGTCAAGGGCCGTCTGGGGCTTACCTACACGCGGCGCACGGTGCTGGAGGGTTCGGTGGAGGATCGTATCCGGCAGGCTTTCCGATGTGCCGTGAAGTGCGCCGGCCTTCTGTCACAAGCGCCGGAATTCATGGGCAAGTTAGGATTTTCCTCCCGGGAATGCGAAATCAGCGTGAACGACCGGTTGTTGTCGCCCAACAACGAGGAGACATGGAGCCGGTTGAAGCCGGACTTGACCGCGGTGCTGGACGGGGTTTGGGGCGCCGGCCAGTATCAGGTGAGCCGGTGCGGCGAGCAGCGGGAACTGTTCACGGTCAGCGCGACCTCGGCGCTGAGCTATCAGCCATTGGCCAACGCTGAACGCTAGCCACGCCGGGAAGACCGGGCCGATTGCGTCTTCGGCGGTTCCCCAAACGCGGCGCGCGTAAAGTTGCCGAGCCCCAGCAGGCTGGTGGTGCCGGCCAGTTCCGCCATCGCGTGTACGGGCAAGCCTTCGGCCTCTCTCTGAAAGGCGAGCTGCTTTCCATCGCCATCCATCTCCACCTTCACCCAATCCCCGCCCCGCACCTGCTGCGTCGCGATCAGGTTTGAGAGAGGCTGCACCAGCAACCGTTCTATGGCGCGCTTGAGATGCCGGGCCCCGTACTTGGCGTCGGTGCCAGCAGTGAGCAGGAGCTGTTTGGCTTCATCGTTCATAGTGAACACAAAGGAGCGGTCTCCGGCCCCGGCCTGAAACACCCGCTGTTGCACGAAGTTCAACTCAATATCCAGGATTTTGCGGAGTTCGCCCTCGCCCAGCGGCCGGAAAACGACGATCTTATCCAGCCTGTTCATGAATTCAGGGGTAAACTTGCGCCGCGCCGCCTCAACCCCGCTCCGGGCGATCTTCTGATTGAGTTTTTCGTCCGTATTGGCGTTGGGTTTCGCCACCGGCAGGCTGGTTCCAAATCCCATCTTGGGTGCCAGAATGGAACTCATCTCCCCCGCCCCCAGGTTGGAGGTCATAAAGATGAGCGCTCGGGAGAAGTCCACTTTGCGGTTGTCGCCTAAAGTAAGCGTGGCCTTGTCCAGAATGCCCAGCAACAGATTCCATAGCGCGTCACTGGCTTTTTCAATCTCGTCAAACAAAATGAAGCTGATCTTGACCGTTTCTGTGTGATGCTGGTTCAGCACTTCCTGGCTCAACAGCGGGTGTGTTTCGCGATGCCCCAAATAGCCAGGCGGCGACCCGATCAGCTTGGCAATTTCGTGACTGTGTTGGAACTCGGCGCAGTCTATTTTGATGACAGATTTTGCGTTCCCCACCAAGCCTTCTGCCGTTGCCTCCACGATCCGCGTCTTGCCGGATCCGGTGGGCCCCAGGAAAAGAAAATTCCCGATGGGGCGCCCGGGCGCGCTCATCCCGGTCAGGTTCATCTGATAAATGTTTACAATCTGCTCAATCGCCTCGTCCTGACCGACGATCAATCGCTGCAGCGTCTCTTCCAAGCTCTTGGCTTCCCTGCCAGTCTTGCTCGGATCTAAGGCTATGGTAGACCGCATCGACTCACTGCTCCCTTCCCTGCAACACTCGTAAAACGAAGCTGCCATGCGCGGCGGCTCCCAGCCATAGTGCAACTGGGAAACCAATTCCTGCGTGCGCATTGGCCTACACCTGCTATCAGTTCTCTTCAACTCTTGGCCGGCCGCGACGGCCTTACTTCCACGCTGCTGATCAGCGTCCGCTCCGGCATCCGCAACACCGCCAACACGATTTCGGCCACATCCTCGGGCGCGATCTTCCAATCCGCCTTCTGGCTGCGCGGACTAAAGTCCGTGTTGACGCTGCCTGGCATGATGGTGCACACCCGCACCTTGTCATGGCGATGATCCAGCATCATCGCTTCGGCGAATCCGTTCAGTCCGAACTTGGAGGCGTTGTAGGCCGCCCCGCCGGCAAACGGATTCTTCCCTGCCAGACTTCCGATCTGCACCAGAAACCCGCCGCCGCGTTTTTCAAATCGCAGCAGCGCCTCCTGGCAACAGTGAAACCCCCCGGTCAGGTTCGTCCCGATCACCCGTTCCCAATCGGCGGGATCCATCGCTCGCACCGGAGCAAACAAGCCGACTCCGGCGTTGTTCACCACAATGTCGCACCCGCCCAGTTCCCGGTCGACCAGTCCGAAGAACTTCCGGACCGCTTCCCTGTTACTCACATCGCACGGGCAGCCGCAAATGTGAGCCCCGGTGTCTGTTTTTATTTGGTCCACTGCTTGTTCGACACTTGCTTGACTGCGTCCGCAAACGGCCACCGATGCGCCGGCCTTAGCCAGCGCACGCGCGATCTCCAGTCCGATTCCCCGGGTGCCTCCGGTAACTACCGCTGTCTTCGAAAGTAGAAATTGTTCCATGCATCTTTGATAACACGCGCAAAACGGATCTGCCCGCCGTGCGGAACTGCTTGCCCCGCACTTTGGCGAAGATCTCGTAATCTCCATCCGCCAGATCCCGTATCGTCACATTGAACCAGTTGAGGCCCACCGCCCCAGGTTTCCGTTGAGGCCCGCGATCCAATTTGAGCGTGAGGCTCTAATCGGCTGGCCGCACGCTTTGACGCATTACCTGCTTTGACGCATTACCTTGACACCGGTCACCCTCATCGATAGCATGCCTGCATACCGCTGGTTTGCGGGACGCCTTAGGAAGCGCAAGGACACCATGAATCGAAGAGAGTTTGTTGCGGGCGGTGCGGCGATGATGAGGCCGCAGGGGGCGCGGCGGATCCGCATCGCGTTCCTGGGCGCCAGCCATCCGCACGCCAGCCCCAAAGTGTTCATAACGCAGAAATCGCCCGAGTGGGAATTGGTTGGCGTCTGGGAACCGGATCCCGCCGTGATGGCCCGGTACGCGAAGGCGGGGGTGGCCGCGCTGACGCGGGCGCAGGTCCTGGAAGACCCCTCTATCCCCGTGGTTGCCGTGGAATCGGACGTCCCGGAGCACGCCGCTGGGGCAAAGGCGGCCTTGGAGGCGCACAAGCACATCCACTGGGAAAAGCAGCCGGCCACCAACATGGAGGAGTTCCGCGCCGTGCTGGAGGTGGCCGCGCGCACGAAACTGCTGTACCAGATCGGCTACATGTGGAGGCACAATCCGGGGATCAACGCCGCGCTGGAAGCGGCGCGAGCGGGATGGCTGGGCGAGATTTTCTTCGTTCGCGGCACGATGAATACCCAGATCGGCTCGGACATGCGTAAGGCCGAGGCGCGGTTCAAAGGCGGTCAGATGTTCGACTTGGCCGGCCACATGCTCGATCCGATCGTGCGGTTGATGGGCCGGCCGGAGCGTGTTACCCCCTACCTGCGCCGGGGCATCCGCGCCGACGATAGTCTCATGGACAACACCCTGGCCGTGTTCGAGTGGCGCCGGGCGATGGGCACCTTCAGCAGCGCGTCGATGCAGCCGAAGCCCAATACGCACCGGGCGCTTGAGCTGGCTGGCACGGAGGGGACGGCGATGGTGTATCCCATCGAGCCGCCCTCGCTGCACATCGACCTGAACACGGCCTCGGGGCCTTACAAGGCGGGCGCACAGACGCTCTCCTATTCTTACACCCGCTATGTGGACGATTTTGTGGAGCTGGCGGCCGCGGTACGCGGCGAGCGGAAGTTGCCGATCACGCCGGAGGAAGACCTGCTGGTGCAGGAAACCCTGCTCCGCGCCAGCGGCATGGAAGGATAAGGGTACATGTCTTAGTCCAGGAGGAAGAAGATGCACGAAGATGGCAAGCCGACGGCGATTGTTTCGCGGGCCCCAAAAGGGCTGGATGTAGTGACATCCGTTGCCACGACCCGCCGCGCCTTTACGGGGGTGCTCACCGCCGCATCCTACCAGCGGGTGATGGGCGCCAATGAGCGCGTGCAGGTTGGGTGCATCGGCTGCGGCATTATCGCCGGGCACCATCTGTCACATCTCAAGCCTTTGCCAGACGTCGACATCACCGCCGTGTGCGACGCCTACCTGCCGAGGGCGGAAAAGTACGCCGCCGAATTCAATCCGAGGGCCAAAGTGCACCAGGATTTTCGACGGGCGCTCGCGGACAAGGACATCCAGGCGGTCTTCATCTGCACCCCTCCGCACTGGCACGCCCTGATGACCATCATGGCTTGCGCCGCGGGCAAGGACGTCTACGTTGAGAAACCACTGACGGTGTTCGTCCAGGAAGGGCGCTGGGCGATTGAGGCTGCGCGCCGGTACAAGCGTGTAGTGCAGGTGGGCACCCAGCAGCGCTCGATGCCGCACTATCAAAAGGCCGCCACAGACCTGCTGCGCGGATACCTGGGCAAGATCTCCAGCATCCGGTCCGGGGCGGTGCGTAACATCGTGCCCGGCTGGGGAAGTCCGCCCGACACCCCGCCGCCGCCGGGGCTGGATTGGGATCTGTTCCTCGGTCCGGCGCCCCGGCATCCGCATAACGCGAACCGGGGAATGAACAACTTCCGGTTGCAGACCGCGCGCTGGTTCTGGGATACCGATGGTGGACAACAGACCAACATGGGAGCCCACGAGATGGACATCATTCTGTGGGCGCTGCAGGCGAAAGGTCCCACGGCCGTGGTGTCGTTCGGCGGACGCCGGGTTCTGGAAGACAACGGCGAAGTTCCCGATACGCAGGATTCTCTCTTCGATTTTCCTGGTGGCGCTACCGCGGTGTTCAGCTATCGCGAGGCGAGCGTGGGCGGCCAGCGGATACCGGTTCTTTGGTTTTTCGGAACCAAAGGTGGCATGAATCTCTCGCGCGAGGGCTATGAGATCTACCCGGATAACAAGAATCCGGAGGGCGCGCTGCCCGGATCGGCGCGTCCGGGAAAGCCGGAGCCATGGATTGAGCCGCTCAAGATGGGCCCCGCCTCAACCGTCTATGGCGGAATGGATCTCCACGAACGCAACTTCCTGGATTGCGTCAAGTCAAGGAAACAGCCGAACGCGACCGTGGAGGACGGCCACTATGCGGCGGCGTCCTGCCACCTGGCCAACCTTTCCTTGCGCCTGGGCGGCCGCACGCTGCGGTGGGACGCGGAAAAGGAGGATTTCCTGGGCGACAAGGAGGCCTCGGCCATGCTTATCCGCCCCTACAGCGCACCTTGGGACAAGGAGTTGCACAGTTACAAGTTGGGGCCAGCGTAGGCGGCCGCATTCCTGGCATGGGACATTTCGGCCTTGCCACTGGACCATAGACCGCGAGTGAACGCCATATGAGGCAGCCACACCGGCTAGTCTGTTAAGCTGTGGACGCCAAGATGATCCCCACGTGCTCGGACTGTCAACGCAAAGTAGAAATGTCCTATTCCGCGCAAAGTAGAAAGTCCGGGTTTGGAGCCCGGG
>Ga0080064_1005856_pt1 | contig 13891 bp, 10 predicted proteins | sample Subgrocontami54m_FD_69260 | JGI IMG/M metagenome (GOLD analysis project Ga0080064, IMG submission 69260) | Subsurface groundwater microbial communities from S. Glens Falls, New York, USA - GMW46 contaminated, 5.4 m (SPADES assembly) (version 2) ...
AAAGTACTACTTCTCCCGGACAAAGGTTTACTCGTAGAGAAGTGGATGGTATTTGGGGATTAACTATTCCGATCTGTCTTGGATTTCTGTGCTTGACTAACTCTCTGCTTGTTAAATAAGCGTTAGCAAGCTCGGCTCTTTGAATACCTGCTAGATAATCCGGGCCAACAGTGGGTTTTCTTTCCGATAAGTATGGTCTTTTTCCGCGTAGTTTTAATCCTACACCTTGATTTTGCTCTGTTTCGTTCATAACGAGGGAAGATTATACCAAAAAATTGCTACAAAGGGAAGCTTAGGAGGTTTTATCCTCTGTATACTCTTTTTTATTTTCCTCTTTAGGCTCCTCAGGAGCTTTAGGACCACTTTTTTTCTTTCTTCTATAGTATACGGTGCCAAGGATGATAGCTACTACCACAAGCGTTATGATGACCGCAAGTTTCCATGGGAAAACCCAGAAGTACATTGTTGCAACAAGCACAAGATTGTTTTCCTGTCCATATGATCCAATGAGCTCTGCTTTATATCTTCCAAGCATAAGTGTTGACCCAAATGTATTTTCAAAATCTCTTGCTGTTTGGGGGTAGATATTTTGGGAAACAAGATCTGCTGTTTCTTTAAACAAAAGTCCTGTTACAGTGATTTTTCCTTGAGGAGAAATATGTAAATCTCCCATGTTTTTAATTTGGCTTAGTATTTTAACTGGGCCATATTCGGCAAATGAATTTGTAGTAAACTTTGAAACTTGTGCTTTTTCATTAATTGGTCCGCTGACATTTAGATAGAAGAGGGAACCTACTTGTGTATTTACCGTGCCTCCGGTTGCTTCTTCCTGTTCCTTGGTTGTCGGTGCATAAACTATGCCTGCATAATGGCCTCCTGGTTTTGCATCCGGGGGTATTTGAATGTAGTAGCTGACTACTTGTGTTGCTCCCGGTTTAAGAGTAAAAGTGCTGGGTGTTACGCCGATCCAGGCAGCTGCCGAATATTTTGCATTAAGAGTATCCGGAGGAAGAAAGTTTGGTGTTCCTTTGGTATCTGTAACTATATAGTCCTGAACGTTTAGTTTAAAAGTCAAAGGTACGTTGCTTTGGTTTATTACCTTAGTTGTTCCCTCGGTTCTTTCGCCGGGTTTAAGTGTATGGGCAATCGCAGGATTAATAACCGTATAGGTTCTTTGGACTTCCTGAGCTGTAGCAACCGAAACTACTGATATGACAAAAAGAAGTATTATTGAGGCTATTATCTTTTTCTTTAATTGTATTTTAGGCAGTTTTGTCATGTTTTAGAATGTTCCTGTTGCAACAAAAGTAAAGAATGTCTTATATGTTCCTGCTATTGTTGTAGACGATACTGTTGCCGCATACTCAACTTCTGTTTTTCTTGAGCTTGCAGGCTGGGAATAGGTGGCAAGCGTAGCGTAGTATCCGTTAACCCCAGTGTTCCAAGGATTGGAATATTTAGCTCCGCTGCCAAATGCTGTTGCAGCGTTTGCCCAAGTACCCGAAGCAACATCAGCTCCGCAAGGGTGTATTCCAAAAGCAGGGTTTCCTGTAGCAGGTAATACTGCGGGAGCAGGAGTATTGTTTGCGGTAAGTCCGTCTCCGCCGTTTGCATCGGTTATCCAAAAGCCCCTAGCCGCGTCTATAAACCTACCGGAAGAAGTCGCAGTAATGGTATATCCGGAAAATGCATTGGTTGAAACAGTTAATTCCTGGGCTGAGATATTGATATTGCCGTTTGATAAGGCTCCAAGGCTTACAAAAGTAGCAGAAGCATTAAGTCCGGTTCCGGGATTTGTTACATCTCCTCCGGTACAGCTTGCATTCTGCGTTGTTATATTTGTTCCGTTGGCAAGGCCCGTTATTGTAAAGGTAATGGAAGGTTCTACAATTCCCTCAACCTGAACTGAATCAATAGTTGCTATTTTGATAGGGGTAGAATCCAAGACTATGTCGCTTGCGTCGAATGTTTCAACCAATAACCTCCATTGGTCAGAAGTTCCTGCTGCATTTGTTTTAGTAGGATTGATTAAAGCTGGAGCATAGGCTGTGCAGGCTCCGCTTGATTGGGTTGTGCAGCCTATTAAGACATAGATTACTGTTCCTCCGGTTTGTATTGCATTGGTTGTTAAAGTTATTGAAGGAGCTGAAACGGAAATCGAGTTGCAGGCTGAAGTAGGAAAGCATTTAACTGCTGAAGTTCCTAAATTATTAAATGAAAAAGTGCCGGCAGAAGGTGAGGCAGTATTGGCTGCGCTCCCGGGGAAAGTAATTTTGATTTTTCCTCCGTTTGGAATAGAAGTGCTTGTCGTAAACTGAAGAGTATGTGTTGCGGTTACGCCTACAAATACGGCAGTTCCTTTATGGTGCGTATTGGTTATGCTTGAAGTCAAATAGACGTTTCTTGTGTTGGGAGTACCGGAGATTTGCGCAGACATGGAAGCAACAGTTGTAGATTCTATTGTCTGGCCCGTGTCATTGTTTAAAATTGCACTATCCGATGCCAGAAACATTGAGCCGTTATCAACTACGCTAATTTGCGTAGCGCTTGCAGCCTGATCTGCATTTAGAGGAGCAGAAGCGGACGGCCTTGATGTTGTAAGGGTGTCTTTTACGTTGCTAAGTGAGGCTGCATTTGCTTTACCGTTGACAAAAAATCCAAACAAAAGGATTAATAATAAACTACAGATTATTTTCTTTGTAATTTTTCTCACACCGGTAAGTATTCTATACTATATATCATCATATTCATGATTTAACTGCCTTGTCAAGTGGAAATATCACTATTTAATTAATTTTCTTCCTAACACGAAGGACTATAAAGACAATTATCCCTAAAACAATAAATATTGTAAGTAAATAGGTGATGGGGAATGCAAAAAAAGTGATTGATTTTGTAAATGTCGGACCGTTTTCTTCAAGGGAAATGTTTAAGGTTGCCGTATAGATTCCAAGAAAGAATTTTTGAGGAAAAACAGCTACGGGAAAACTTTGGTCTTCAACTGCCTCTGCAATTTTTTTATATCCTTCCGACTCAATATTTGCCTGGATAATATCCGGAATATAGCGGGTTGAATTTGAGAGGATATTAACAGGCATTAGTTTTACCCGTCCTTTTTCCTTATTCAGCATATTTTTAATAATTATTTCTCCGCTTGGCGCAAAAAAATGATCGCTTCTGTTAGCTATCTCAACTTTAAAAGGTATGGGGCCGCTATTTACAAAAAAGGGCGTTTCAAACCGGGCAATACCGCCTTCTGTCTTTCCTTTAGGCCCGACAGTTAATAAAACATTCATGCCAATTGTCGCAGAGGCAAGTGTTGAGTTTGATTTTAGGGAAGATAAGGGTTTTGAAACAAAGAAAACGGTAAAATAATAGTCTCCTTTTTGCTCATTGGGAGGAAGAGATACTTCAAGTACAAGTTTTTGAGTCTGCTTAGGTCCAATAGTTAGCGTTTTAATCGGTTCGCCTTCATCTAAGACTTTAATTCTGTTTATAAATAGGGGGTCGGGAAATGAAGCTATATTATCAATTATCTCAATCTCTCCATTTTTATTGTTTGCCGGTTTAAATGGTTTAAAGACAATATTAAAATCTACACTTGCATCGCTTTGGTTTTGGACATAAAAATCAGCATTTACATTAGCAGGCGGAGTAGTATCCATCTGCATAATAGGAGGAAAAATCCCGATAGAAACGTTTTGGGCATTTGCCTTTGTAGTTCCTAATAAGAAAGACCCAAGGATTAATATTAAGGTAAAAATTTTAATATTTATTAGTTTGTTTTTCATTAAAATGTAGGTGTTGCTATATAGTTTATTATATTTGTATATAGTCCTGCGGGCTGGGTTCCTGAAACATTTACCTTATATGTTATTTGCCCTCTTCTGTTTTTTCCGACATTACTTGAGCTCATGACGGAAACAGCCGAAGGTGATGCAATAAACTGTTTATAAAATGTTGAGGTAGAAAAGTCAGTATTGCAATCAGTTCCGGTTACATTGTCGCATCTGTATCCAAAACCATAAACTAAAGAACTTGTCCAGGCAGCAGCTGTTGTTGTAGTGCAGGTTCCTGCGTCGCAGGTTGTCGGAGGGATTTCATTTCCGGATGCATTTGCTCTTAAATTACGGTTTTGTGAAACAGTAACCTGATATCCATGGGCAGAACCAAATGATACAGTTAGAGTATTGGTTCTTGTGACAGGAGAAGTCGGAGAAATTACTCCGAAATCAATAAAAACGCTTGAAAGGGAAAAGCTAAAAGGAATTATTGATTTGATATACTGAAAACCGGCCCTAACTTTATAATTTGCTCCCGTGAAAAGATTTGCTCCTGTTTGCCCTCCGGTAAATCCTAACTTATATCCCGAGCCTGTTGGTTTTCCGGCAAAAGAGTTAAGGTTTCCCATTTGGAGAATGTAAGTACTGTTTGACATTGTCTGGGCGTATGAGCTGCCAAGATATAAAGTCAGGTAGACAAGGGGTAGTATGATTAAAAAGAGAGCTTTTGCCATATTCATTTGGACTCAGAACGCAGATCTTCTGTTTCTTCCAGTACTTCACTGAGTTTTTCTATGTCTTTTTTATCTAAAACTTGTTTTTCATCCTCAATTATCTCTTCTACGTCTTTTGAAATTGTATCGGCAGCCTCGTTTGTCCTTTCCTCAAGGGCATTCATTTTCTCATCCTGGATATCAGACCTTCTGTATTCTCTTCCAAAAAAATAAGCAAGGGGAGAAATAAGGGCAAGAGAGCCAAGTTTAAGAAGATTTGTTGTTAAATCAAAACCAACCTCAGGCGCAAAAATAACAATACTTCCAGCTACAAAGATAAAGATAGTTTTAGGATCAAAAACAAAAGCTATGCCAAAAGCCAAAAAGTATAAAACAAAAAACAAAGCGCTGTTTATTCCTCCAGTTGAAAAAATCAAAAGAAAGATTAACGTATTTAGAATAAAAACCCCAAGATATCCGTCTCCTCCCAAAGTTAAAAAGCCTTTTCCACCTTTTCTTCCCGCAACAATAAAATATAAAACGATAAAAAGTCCTAAAAGCTGGACAGTATAGTCCTTAAGCGGGCTATTTTGCCAGATAAAGATAGCAATAAATGAGGAAATAATAGTAAGAGACTGTAGAAAAAGCTTCATAATACAATACTAGGTAATTTATAGTAAAACTTCAAGTCTGTATGCTATACTTTAGATTATGAAAAAGCATAAGTATTTTGCAGGAGAAGTAGAAGCTAAATGGCAGGAGATTTGGAAAAAATCCAAAGCATATACTTTTAAAAAAGATCCAAAAAGAAAAAAATACTATAATCTCGTTGAACTTCCGTATCCCTCAGGTGATCTTCATATTGGCCATTGGTTTTCTTTTGTGCCTGCTGATGCACACGCAAGATATAAGAAAATGTCCGGTTTAAATGTTTTTTTCCCAAACGGGTTTGACGCTTTTGGACTCCCTGCTGAAAACGCAGCTATAAAAAGAGGAATTCATCCAAAAGATTGGACATTTAACAATATTGAGACTATGCGATCCCAGTTTGACACCATGGGTACGATGATAGATTGGAATCATAGTGCAATAACTTGTTTACCTGATTATTACAAATGGAATCAATGGATATTTTTAAAAATGTTTGAGAAAGGTATTGCCTATAGGGGAAAAGCATTATCAAACTGGTGCCCAACAGATCAAACTGTGCTAGCTAATGAACATATTGAGCAAGGAAAGTGCTGGAGATGTGGCACTGAAGTTATTCAAAAAGAGGTTGAACAGTGGTTTTTGGCAATTACAAAATATGCAGACAGTCTTATTTGGAAAAATCCCCCCCAGGCTGATTGGCCAAAACAGGTAATTGAAGGACAAAATAACTGGATAGGAAAATCAGAAGGAATGTTAATTGATTTTGACGGGATTAAAGTTTTCACAACCAAACCCGAAACCATTGATGGAGCAACTTTCTTGGTTGTTGCTCCTGAGCATGAGTTTGTGAAAAATCTTTCAAAGTCAAAAGAAATTGAAGACTATATCCTTGCTGCTTCTAAAAAGACAGAGATGGAAAGAAAAGAAGACAGGACAAAGTCAGGAGTATTCAGCGGCAAATATGTGAAAAACCCGGTAACAGATAAAGATATTCCTGTCTGGATATCAGATTATGTTCTTGCAGGCTACGGAACAGGAGCAATAATGGCTGTTCCATTTGCAGACGAGAGAGATAAGGAATTTGCCCAAGAGTTTAATCTTCCCATAGTTGAAACCGGCTTTAGCGCAAAACCAAAGGGAGAGAAAAAGATAAATTACCATTTAAGAGATTGGTCAGTCTCAAGGCAAAGATACTGGGGTACGCCTGTTCCAATAATTCATTGTAAAACATGCGGATTAGTGCCTGTTCCATACGAAGATTTACCAGTAGAACTGCCAGAAACGCAAGACTATACTCCAAAAGGAAAACCTCCTTTGGCCTCTGATGAGAAGTGGCTAAATGTTAAATGTCCAAAGTGTGGTGGGCAAGCTAAAAGAGACGCTGAAACCCTTGATACTTTTTTTGACAGCGCTTGGTATTACTACAGATACGTAAGCCCTGATTTTGATATAGGACCATTTAATAAAGATTTAGTGTCAGAGATTATGCCTGTAGATGTATATTTTGGAGGCTCAGAGCATACTTTGGGACACACTCTATACGCAAGATTTTTCACAAAGTTTTTTAAAGATTTAGGTCTCGTTTCATTTGATGAGTTTGCCAAAAAGAGATCTCAACACGGAGTAATCCTGGGTCCGGATGGAAACAGGATGAGTAAAAGCAGAGGCAACGTAGTTAATCCTGATCATGTTGTCAAGGAATATGGTTCAGATACAGTAAGAATCTATCTTTGCTTTATGATGCCTTATGAGGCTACAGCTCCCTGGTCTCCAACTGCAATCTCTGGAGTATATAAGTTCTTAAGAAGAGCTTGGGATCTATCGGAGAAGGTAACTGAATCAGAAATATATAAACAGGATTTGTCTTATATGCACAAAACCATAAAAAAGGTAGGGGAGGATCTGGAAATGTTACAGTTTAATACAGCAGTATCCAGTTTAATGATCTGGTTAAACCATTTGTCTGCCAAAAAAGAGGTATCAAGACAAGAATATGAAACATTTTTGAAACTTCTTGCTCCTTTTGCACCCCATATCACGGAAGAACTCTGGCAGTTAATAAATCCAAGTGCTAGCTCAATTCATTTAGAGAACTGGCCGATATATCAATCTAAATATCTTATTAGTGATAGATTAAACATTGCTATCCAGGTTAACGGGAAACTAAGGGATATGATACAAATAAAAAGTGAGGATATAAAAAACCAAGAAAAAGTAGAAGCCGAGGCTAAAAAGAGTGAAAAGATCGTTAAATACCTTGTTTCACAGCCAAAGAAAGTAATTTACGTTGAGGGTAAAATAATAAATTTTGTAATTTAAATGGATAATAACTTATCCGAATATCTTCTGGGTTTTTTAAAAAAGCATTGGCTGCCGTCACTTCTTGCTCTACTTGGCTTGATATTCTTTATATATGGTTTGATAGCTTTTATAGGTCAAAATCAAAGCTCTGGAGATATTAAATTCGAAACAAATTCAAAGCCCCCAAATGAAAATGTTGAGAGTTTAATAACTGTTGATATTGAGGGAGAAGTTGCAAATCCAGGAGTATATAGGCTAAAGCAGGGATCAATAATCCAGGATGGGTTAGTCGCAGCCGGAGGATTATCTGTTTTAGCAGATAGGGAATATGTTGCTAAAAATATTAATTTAGCCGTTAAGCTTACTGATGGCCAAAAAATCTATATTCCAAGGCAAGGGGAATCAGCCTCAGCTTCAGTTCTTGGCTCAAGTACCTCAACTACTGTTTCTGGTTTAATAAACATTAATACGGCCTCAGAGTCAGAGTTAGATACTCTTTCCGGAGTAGGTCCTGTAACAGCAGGTAAGATCATAAATAACAGACCATACTCCGCAATTGAAGAGTTAACGAGCAAAAAAGTAGTTTCACAAAAAGTATTTGATCAAATTAAGAATAAAATAACTACTTACTGAGCTTATTTTCCGATTTTATGAAAAATTTTCTAATATTGCTTTATGTCTTTCTGATTTTAATCTTAAGCACAAGACTTATTTTTTTCTATTCAAATCAAAAAACCTACAGTAAGGGAGAGAAGGTAAGTTTTGTTACTCAAGTCCTTTCAAATCCAAAAGAGCACTCTTTTTACCAAACACTTTATCTAAATATGGATCCAACAAATAAGGTTTTAATAAAAACAGATATAGATAAGAGGCTTTATTACGGAGATTATATAAAAGTATCTGGCAATCTGGATATATTAGTGCTAAATGATGATACCCGTATTTTCACGTTAAATTACCCTAGAGTTGAAGCTAAATTCCGTGAAAATAATCCAGCATTAGCACTTGTTTATAATATTCGCCAAAAAATAATAGATAATTTTAGGTCAAATTTGGATCCAGTTTCATCAGGCTTAATGCTTGGTATTGTCTTTGGAATTAAGGAAAACCTCCCTAAAGAATTTTTGGAAAACATTCAGATTACAGGAGTAATGCACGTAATTGCGGCCTCAGGTATGAATGTGACAATGGTTTCTGCATTTTTGTTTTACCTGTTTGCAAGTTTTCTTAAAAGACAGTTGGCAATATTTTTTTCAATCCTGGGTATTGTCTTTTATGCCGGACTTGCAGGCTTTGAGCCTTCAATTGTCAGAGCTGCTGTTATGGGAATAATAGTTTTCAGCGCTCAAATTTTAGGCAGACAGCAGTATAGCCTGCATACGCTTTTAGTAACTGCTTTTTTAATGCTTTTTATCTCCCCGCAGCTTTTTACTAACACTGGATTTGCGCTTTCTTTTGCGGCAACTTTTGGGCTTTTATATATTCCGGATATATTTAAAAAGTTTCAAAATAGCTTTACCGAAAGCTTTATAACAACAATTTCAGCTCAGATTGCAACCTTACCAATACTTATGGGCAATTTTGGTAATTATTCGCTTTTTTCAATCCTTGTTAACGGCTTGGTTTTGTGGACAATACCGCTTCTTATGGTTTTAGGCGCAGTTGCGGCTTTTTTCAGCTTTGTTTTTCCGCCTTTAGCTTCATTTTTCCTTTATCTTTGTCTTCCGTTTTTATACTTTTTTGAGTTTATTGTTAGGCTTTTTGCAGGATTTGGGGAAACAGTAGATATTGCGGGTTTTCCAATAGCCTTTGCCTTTTCGTATTATTTATTTTTATTAAGCTTTCTGGTTTTTAAATATAAAAAATGAAAAAGTACATTATCTATTTATCTTTAAGCTTATTTTTTATTTTAGGAATATTTTTATACCAAGGACTTTCTTTACGTGATGCAAATTTACATATGGTTTTCTGCGATGTAGGGCAGGGAGATGCAATCTATATTAAAACTCCAAGCGGAAAAGACGTCTTGGTTGATGGGGGAGGAAATGATAAAGTATTAGATTGTTTGACAAAACACATGCCTTTTTGGGATAGGACGATTGAGCTTATGATTTTAACTCATCCTGATGCTGATCATGTAACTGGTTTAGTACCTGTATTACAAAGATATACTGTTTTACATTTTGTTACATCTAAAACTTCAAAAGAAACAGGAATATATAAAAAGTTTATGCAAGCCTTACAAATAGAGGGCTTAACCCCAAGATATGTTTTTTTAAATGACAAAATAGATTTTGGGGATGGTTTAATCTCAGATGTCTTATGGCCAAGCCTAGATGCTTTAGATGAATTTAAAAGCCCTTCAAAGGTAAATGAGCTTTCTGTAATACAAGTTTTAGTTTTTGGCGAGTTCAAAGCTCTTTTAACAGGAGACGCAGGGGCAAAAGTACAGGATAGGCTGATGGGTGCATTAAGCGGCATAGACCTCTTCAAGGTGCCTCACCATGGATCCAAAACCGGTATGAGTGAAGACTATATTAATAGCTTAAAACCGAGTGTTGCAGTAATTTCGGTTGGCAAAAACAACAGATACGGCCACCCAACTGGTTTTATTCTCGATTTGCTTTCTAAGTATAAGATTAAAACTTTAAGAACGGATAAAAATGGAGAAGTGGAAATAGTGTCTGATGGGAAGTCTTATTGGATTAAGGAGTAAATTATAACCTTTTTCTTGTCTTATTGTAGTTTGGACTTAATTTCCTATGATGTCTGAACTTAAATCTATCCGGATACCTAAGGCCTTGGATTATGCCTCCGATTGCCATACCCTTTACTATTGTAAGGTATTGAAATCCTTCGTAGTTAATAAGAGTAATAGTTGTTAGCATGGATAAGATTACCCAATGATGAATATGATAAGTTTTGCTTTTCGAATGGATTCTAATATTTGGCAAAATCTCAATTCTCCATACCCTTAGTTGTGGTACTTTGTGTTTTTTCTTCTCCGGATGGGAGAAATAGAGAAAAACAATGTATCCCAGCCAGATTGAAAATAAAAATGTAAATAAGCCTGTCATATATAAAGTCTTATAGTATAATACATATCTTATATGATATTGGTTTACAATGCAAGTGCAGTAAACTTGTTCATTTGAATGTGATAAAATGAGAGAAATGACAAAAAACACCAACGAAAAAATTTACTCAATATTAAGCTTGCTAGCCTCAAATTTAGGCGTAAAAGAGGCTGCCTTTTTAATAGAGACTCCAAAAGAAAAATCACACGGGGATTTAGCCTCAAATATTGCGTTGGTTTTGGCAAAAAGCCTTAAAAAACCTCCAATGGAAATAGCCAATCTTCTTTCCGAAAGTTTACAAAAAGAAAGCGATTTAAGGCAGTATTTTGACAAAGTAGAAGCGATTGAACCTGGATTTATAAACTTTTACTTTTCAAAACAATATTTAGCTTCACAAATAAACGAAATTATAAATTTGGGAAGCTCATACGGCTCTCTAGATATTGGAAAGGATAAAAAAGTAAGCGTAGAGTTTGTTTCTGCAAATCCAACCGGACCGCTTCATATAGGAAACGCAAGGGGAGGTCCGCTTGGAGATACGATTGCCAATATAATGTCTAAGGCTGGCTTTAAGGTTACAAGAGAGTATTTACATAATAATGTCGGAGGTCAGGTTGAGCGGCTTGGCGAAGCTATATATTTCAAAATCCATCCTGATCAAAAACCTGAGGACTATGAAGTTCAGTATCAGGGTGAATATATTACAGATCTTTCTAAAACAGTGGAAGAGCAAATAGATAAACAGGATGATTTATCAAAGGAGCAGTTTATAGAAAAAGCAGGGGAATTGGCAGTTGAAATAATTCTTGAGGAAATTTTAAAAGACTGCAAAGATATGGGAATTACGTTTGATAAAATCAGAAAAGAATCAGATTTAAGAAAAGAAGTAGATAAAGTACTACCTAAAATCAAAAAATACCTAAAAGACAATGAGGGAGCTTTATGGTTTGCCCCTAATGATGAGTTTTTAAAAGACAGGGAAACCGTAATACAAAAATCAAACGGTGAATATACGTATTTTGCCTCGGATATTGCGTATCACAACGAGAAAATGAGCCAGAATGATATAGTTATAGATATTTTGGGAGCAAATCACAGCGGGCATGTCCCAAGACTTTTCGCGGTTGTTAAATCACTAGGTTTTGACACCAGTAATTTTAAAACTATCCTTTATCAATGGATAAGACTAAAAAGGGGAGGAGAAATAGTAAAAATGAGTAAACGCGCGGGTACTTTTGTAACAGCCAAAGAAGTGCTGGATGAAGTGGGTAAAGACGCTTTCAGATTCTTTTTGCTTGTGCCTAGAAGCCAAACCCATATGGACTTTGATCTGGAGCTTGCAAAGAAAAAAGCCCAAGATAATCCTGTTTTTTACATCCAATACGCATATTCAAGGATTTGCAGCGTATTTAAAAAAACAGACCTGGATTTTAAGGATGGAGATTTAAACTTACTTTTGGAAAAAGAGGAAATAGATTTAATAAGAAATCTAATTACCTTCCCGTCTTTGGTAGAAAAAGCAAGTCAAACTTTAGAAGTAAATGCATTTTGTAACTATGCACTTGAAACTGCAAATTTATTCCATAAGTTTTATGAGTCGCAGAGAGTTCTGTCCGATAATAAAAACCTAAGTAAGGCTCGATTAAGTCTTCTTAAAGCTACTCAAATTACGCTTAAAAACACATTGGATATTTTAGGCGTAAGTGCTCCTGAGAAAATGTAGCTTATATTGCTTGACAACTACCTCAAAATACTACAATAATAGTTAAAGTGCCCAAGATACTGACTTTTAATAATATTAGCGCTAAGGATCTTCGACAAAATCCAATAAAAGGCGTTTGGGAAATTTTTAAATCCCAAGATTTTTTTACAAAACTTATTTTCATATCAGCCATATTCTTTATTATTATTGCTGTTTATTTTGCTAAAAACCTTTTAACGACCAAGCAATACGCAGCGCAGGATAGAATTTATTTCGGCTCATATATCTCAGGTTTTCCAACAGATACTTCTAAAATTGATACTTTTGAAGGTAATGCCGGCAAAAAACTATCTATTGTTAATATCAAACAACAATGGGAGGGAGTTGATTCAAGCTTTAGTCCTGGGAACATGAATACTATTAGAACAAGGGGTTCAATTCCTATGATTACCTGGGAACCCTGGCAGCAAAATTTAACTGATAGCTCATATAATCTGCAAAATATTATAAAAGGAAACTTTGACGGATATATTGCTAAATTTGCTCAAGATACAAAACAATGGAGTTTTCCATTCTTTCTAAGGTTTGCCCCTAATATGAATCAGAGACGGTTTTCCTGGAGTGAGGGAGTAAACGGAAATAACGCAGGAGATTATGTTGCCGCCTGGAAACACGTCTATGAGATCTTTAGAAATAATTCTGTTACAAATGCCACTTGGGTCTGGTCGCCAATGACAGAAACTGCAACTGACAGTGGCAGTTTTGAAAGCTTTTATCCTGGAAATGACTTTGTTAACTGGGTAGCACTCGGAGGATATTATAGCGCAAGCCTTAGCGCAAATGCAGGATGGAATAGTTTTAATGATACTTTTAAATCCTCATATGACAAAATAATAAACCTTGCTTCTGACAAGGCAGTTATGATTTCGGAGTTTTCAGCTGCTCAAGAAGGCCCGGACAAAGCATCTTGGATTACAGATGCTTTAAATCAAATCCCGACAAACTATACAAAAGTTAAGGCAATTGTTTGGTATAACGAGAAAAATAAAGATGGGGATTTTAGGATTGGCTCATCGCCACAATCTATAGAAGCTTTTTCCAATGCTATTAAAGCGTCTTTTTATCTAAAAAACGATTTTGCCCTTTTTAATACTGTTCCAATACCAACTCCGGCTCCATTTGTCAGGCAAGTTAGGGCTGTTCCTACTGATACATACGGTAAGATAAGAAGTGCTTGGGCAGACTACTTAACAGGAGGAGATTATGATGTCAGTTCCCCGATTATAGATAGGATCAGAGCAAAAGTTAACCAGGTAGCAAGTTCAGCAAGAACGACTAAAGCTTCCATGATAACTGCTGCCGATAGAACTTTTCTATTTAATGATGTCCAGTCTCCAGGCGGAGGTCTTGGCGTATCAGATGCTTATGATAAATTACGAACAATGGCCCTAGGTCTTGCAACCAAAGATGCAATTGTCGATCAAGCAGAAAGGGAGCAAATATATCAAACTATAAAAGATGGATTAATTTGGCTAAATCAAAATTGGTATAACAAAGATAAGTGTCCAGGGAATAAGTTTAACTATGGAGATAGGGAATGCGGACAATCCCTGCCTTATCAGGTAGGGGCATCAAAGCTTGCATCGGAAACAATATTACTTATAT
>Ga0080064_1005857_pt1 | contig 13891 bp, 1 predicted proteins | sample Subgrocontami54m_FD_69260 | JGI IMG/M metagenome (GOLD analysis project Ga0080064, IMG submission 69260) | Subsurface groundwater microbial communities from S. Glens Falls, New York, USA - GMW46 contaminated, 5.4 m (SPADES assembly) (version 2) ...
CCCAATCCGGAAAGCAGCAACACGCAAAGCCCGATCAAAAAGAAACTCAGCGCCAGCCAGTCCATTTCCGCTACTCCTTCGGTTTTTTCAAAGGGCAACAAAGACATCCAGAGACTCCAATCACTGCCATCGTACACCACAATCCAAATTGTACCATCTTAGGGAACTCCAGGAAAAATTTACTGGCGAAAGCGGCAACAAGGATGATCTTGAACAGGTCGAACAATGTCCGCGCGATCATCTCGCGGCGGAAGTCGGTGAATATCGTTGGGAGCATGAGATGAGTGCACCATATAATATAAATTATTTGCAATATATAAATAACTCCGAATTCTTGAGAGGGCAAGGGGATTTTGTTAGAAGTAATTAATAGTTATAAATATTTCAGCAAGGAGAGCGGAACGGACTGTATACTATGAGTGTAGGCTGGCGCTAGAGACGCCGGCCGAGTTTGTATTTGAGGGCTTTTTTTACACCTCGAAAAAGGCAAACCCGCCGCGAGGCGGGGACGCAAAGCTTCAGGCCCCTCAGGGGCAGCTGGGCTGCCGAGATACAAAAGGATTCAGAAAAATCGACAGCCCGATGAATTCGACAGCGCAGGATAAACTGAAGGGGGTCCTTCTCCCTTCCTATACACCACGGTGGCTGCCGCTGCTTAAAGCGGTCGCCTCCGTGACCCTCTTTGCCTTCACCTTCACCTCCATCCTTCCCGCCGGCTACGCGCAGCAGTCCGCCCCGGCGGTCGAGAAAGAACACCTGCGCGCCGGCCAGGAAGCGGAGACCCAAGCAGCCGGCCTGGAGGATACTCTTAGAGCATCGGTACCCGGTACCGGGGTTTCTTCCGGCATGACCCGGCGCGATTTCAACAAGGCGGCGGCCGGCGTCGCCGCATCTCTTTTTGGAATCACACTCACTCCGGAGGCGGCTGTCTCGCAGGAACTGCCTGAGCGGGTTCAAAGAGAGCTCAGGCAGTTCCTGGCGGCCCGCAGGATCACCGGCACCAAGCCGGTGATGCCGTCCAACCTGCCTCGCGTCCCCCCGGGGTTCCAGGGATTTGATTTCAACGATCTCTACACCGAGTACGAACCGGCCGGCGGCCGGGCCCGGCCGCTGACCCAGTTCGGCCGGGTCTGGCCGTACGGCAACGCGCTCGTTCTGCAGGCCCTGACGGCGCTGTACCGGTCGGAGCTGGCGGCCGGCCGGAAAGAAGCGGCCCAGCAGGCGAGGGCCGAGGCCCTGCGCTTGATGAACGCCTTGGTCCGGCTGGGCCGGGCGGAGGAGGCACTTGGCTTCGAGGGCGGCTACCACTTCTCCTACAACACCACCGGCGACAACTTCATCCACCCGGTGGCCCCCACCGGCAACACCCTTTGGGTGGTCGCCGCTGTTTCCTACGCGATGCGGGAGCTGGGAGACAACACCCACCTTGAATGGGTCAACGGTTTGATGGAACGCTTGGTAACCCGCTTGCAAGTGAGCGACCCGAAGGACCTGCGGGATGGACTATTTCAAGGGGGTCTCTACACCTTCGATAACACGGGCACCCCCCGCCTGAACCCCCGGACCAAACGGGCATTCGAGGTGGACGACCCGGAATACATCGACGGCATGTCTTACCACGTCTACCGCGGCGACCCCAACCGGGTCCTGGAGGACATCGCCACCGAGCACCAGTTCGACGCGATGTTCGCGATCGCCGAGTTGATCAAGACCAACGAGGCGGCAAGGGAGGGGGCGCGGGGGCGGTTGACCGGAAACCGCTTGGACCGGATGGTCCGCTCCTACCGGCGGTTGGTGGAGAACGTCAACAAGCTCTGGGTGACCGATGAAAAGAACGGCAACCATTTCATCACCGGCATGGAGAAGGTCGGCGACGAGTGGCGGCTTAACCGCTCCGTGGCGGTGGACAACAACTCCTGGGCCATCGCAATCTTTCGGCACAACGAGGAGATGGCCTGGGAGGCGCTCCAGTACGACGAGCGCCACTTCATCATCCGCGAGGGGGAACAGCGCGGGCAGCGGATCGGCGACATGCAGGATTTGCCGGCGGCCACGCGGGCCCGGATGCTGCTCGAAGTGGGTGACCAAAACCGGATCAACCCAGACGAGCGGGTGCTGGGGACCTACTTCTTCGACCGCAACTTCATGGACCGGTTCATCCGGGCTCTTGTGCCGGCCGGCGATCCGGGGCGGGCTCTCTGGCCCCGGATGAGGCACCAGGAAGGTACGGGCGGTTTCAGAAAATCCCTGCTCAAGTATGCAGCAGCCACCCAAAACGCTCAACGCCGCAAACATGCACAGGATCTTGCCCAGCGGCTCATGCGCGGCACGCAGAGGGTGCAGGAGCTCTACGGCGGAAAACTTCCCAATACGACCGGGAGCAGGAACAATCGGGAAAGCAACGACCCGCCGCCACTCTTTTCGACGCTCAACGCCATCACGCCGGCGGCAACCGAGCTCATTGACGAGCGGGATTTCATGGGACCTATGCCGTCAGAGCTTCCGAAGGCCCTGCAGGGGATCCGAATTATGCCCCGCGCGCGGGCCGGGGCGGAGGAAAATCGGTACCAGGTACCCAACAGGCAATCGGTACCAGGTACCGATTCGGGTACCGCCCCGGCCGCCGGTTTCTGGGCAGCCCGGCAGGCCGGCGCGCAGAGCGGGTCGGAGGAGGTTCTGATGACCCGCCGCGATCTCTTGAAGGCGGCCGCCGCGGGCACTGCCACCGCGGTGGCTCTCTCTACAGTGGCCACGAAGAAGACCGCGGCCCAGGAACTTCTGCAGCCGGGAGCGGTTGTCCCCGAGGTGGATTTTCCCCTGGCCACCGGCCAGATTGAAGCGGACAACACCTTTGTTTTGAACTATGCCAATGGGGGCACTTGGCTCCCGAAGGCAAGGAAGCTCATGGAGCACCGGGGCATGCTGGCGAAGCGGTCCTGGGGCCGCACCGCCCGGGAACGCTGGGGCAAGTGGTTCGATCAATTGGGAGAGTTGACGGCCGAGGTGACCGGCTGGAACGAGCCCCCTCCTCCGATCCAGGAAGTTCATACCGATCGATGGAACCCCGCCCGGATGGGCACCGGCGGCGCGGACGACAAGACCAAACTGCGCAGCTACGTGGTCTGGGCGCCGTGGGTCACCGACAAGCGCTGGTGGCCGGTGCTGTTCCGCGGCATGCGCAAGGCCGCCGGCTTCGGACCCGGCCGGACCTCCAACAAGATCCATTCCAAGATTTACCTCGACCCCTACGGGGTTATCAGCCCGTTTCGTCCCTGGGACGTGGGCGGGTTGGCGGAGTTCATTGATGAAGCCAGGAAGCAGGGGGTCGGGGTGGTCCTGACGCTGGGGGATCCCTCGCAGGCGGTCTTTCCCACCTCTGCTCTGTATCTCCTGCGGGCCCTCGTCTCCACGCTGGTCGCTACCCGGGCATGGGACCCCAACAGCGAAGAGATCGCTCCCTTCGAGGTGGCGTTCGACATCGAGCCGAGGGACCTCGACGAGTATTGGGAGTTCAAGCGAGAGATCGCCGAATTAGAAAAGGGAAACGACGCCGACGCATTGGCGCGGAAGAAGGCGGAGTTTGATCTCCAGCACACGGTATGGTGGAACAACATCTTCTGGATTGCCACGGAGGTCCAGGACAAGCTGTTCCACGGTTTTCAGCCCCGTTCGAATCCTGACCGGCCGGGGGTGGGGGTCTCCTACTTCGTGCCGCCGGATTTCTTTGACTTGGCTGAGAGGATGAAGATCAAGGTGCCGCCGGGCGTCCACCTGAACGTGATGGCCTACTCCAACAGCGTGGAGGGGGTGGTGAATTACGCCCAGGAGGCCCGCGACGCTTTCATCCGGGATCGTCGTCCGGGCCGCCCCGACGACCAGCAGCTCTTCAAAGGCGTGACCTACGGCATCGCCGTGGACATCGGCCCCCACCGCCTGCTGGAGAACACCCTCTGGCGCGATTCCAACGGCCAGTACACCGGCCGGATCGGCGACCGCACCCGTGAGGTGGGGAGGCGGCTGGACCAGCTGCTGGAAGGCCAGCCCGGCTGGGTGGGCGAGAAGATTGTCCACACCCATTCCGCTCGGGACCTGATCTGGTTCCTCCGGGATGGGGGACCCTCTCCCAACGAGGCGGCCGCCCATGAGATGGAGCAGTCTCTCAAGAGGGTGGGGAAGGGCCTGGCAGAGATTGGCACCTTCCTCTCTTCGCAGATTCAGGATGAGGAGGGGGTCCCCTACCGGGCATTGGTCAACGGAAAACCGGTGAGCCAGAAGGTCGCCCAGTACCTCAAGCTCCTCGCCCAGAGACTGGCCTCCGGCGCGGTCGGGACGGGAGCGATCCTGGCCCACCTAAAGACGGTGCGGGACACCATGGTGCGGATGGCTCTTGCCATTGACCCGGACGCTTACCTGTTCGGTTCGGACATCGGCGTGATCCACAGCGTGCTGGGGGTGATTTACAGCGAGAACTTCGGGCAGGAGGCCCGGATGCTCCGGCTCAGCCGGACGGTGGTGGACCCGGCGGCGATCGGCCTGCCGGTGAAGCTGGAGGAGGGAGAGACGGTGCCGGCGCTCCAACTGATCGACCGGTACGTCAACGAGAAAGGGGAGGAGTACGCGGCAGAGACCCTTCTCGCGCAGGGGACGGTGCTTCCTGCCGGGGTCCGGGTAGAAGAGGTGGATGCAACCGGCGATGCCGAACGCACCATCCATGTCCTCGGCGCCCGCCTGCATGATGGGAGATTGATCCCCGGGCGCGCCGTCAACGACAAGAAAAACATCCTGGCCGACGGAAAATCCGAGGACGGTTTGAGCGATGACGAAAGCGACGCCCAGCGCCTGAAGAACGATCAGGAGCTCACCCAGTTGCCCACCGCCAGCTACGATCTCTACTGGACGGCGGAGGTGAAGAACCTGGGCGACAGGGAGTTCAAAGGGTTCATACAGCTGCGCCCGCACATCGGTTTTGGAGAGGGGCACGACGTGCAGACGACGGGCACCATCAAGCTCAATCCGGGGGACAGCGGCCGCTACACGCTGCAGCTGCGCATCGGGGAGAGCGACTACGACCAGCCGAAGGAGCCCGGGGAGCGCTTGAAGACCAACCCCTTTGAACGGAAGAGCCGTCTCCTGCACAACCTGCCGCTGGCGGAGGCCGCCTTCCTGATCAGCCATAAGGGAGGCATCCACTGGGGCGAGATCTCCCATGCCGTCGGTCTGGTGGGCTTCGATCCGCGCGCGCTCAACTACACGCTGAGGGACCGCCGCTACCATGACGAGCTGGAAACTGGGATTCGGGAAGCCATCCGGAGCAAGCGGCTGTCGGAGTTCAGCCCCTATTCCCTCCGGCGCGTGTTGGGGGTCCGGGTCTCCATGCCGGCCCAGGGGCAAGGGCGGGTGAACTTGGATCAGCCGAAACAATTGGTGGACTCGGTGGCGGACCGCCGCGATTCGCACGGGGTCACCCATCTGATGCTGGAGAGCCAGGATCTTCTCAATCTGATCCGGGACGCGGTCCGCACCCGGCAGAATCTCGGGATCTTCCCGGATGCGATCGAGCAGTTCTACGAAGATCTGGTTAAAACGCCGGAGGTGAAGCGGCTGTTGGTCTTCCTGGACGAAGCCCATCGTCGGAATATGCCGGTCGGTTTTGAGATCCGGGCGGATGCCATCGCCGGCGCCATGCGAGCCGCCGGAGTCACCTTCCCAGCGGAAGATCCTGAGGGAGTTCAGCGGTTCTTCTCCACGCTGGCGGAGCTCATCGAGCATCAGACGCTGAAGCTGGGCGCCGGCGATTTCCTGGCCGTTCGGAGGCATGAGCAGCTCCGGAGAGATGAAGACCGCGCCGTCCTCGCGCGGATCCTTCTCAATGCCGAGGACCTCCCCGTCCCCTTGCTGTTCCTGGGCGAGCGGGATGGGACGGTTGAAGTGCCTGACCCCGGGGTAAGTCGGCGTCCCTATAAGGTTCCTCGGGCCCAGGACCTAGGGGTCGAAGATTTGGCGGGCCTGAACCACGCGGAGGTGATCCGCCGGCTCAATCAGGCCGACGGGGAAAACCGGACTCTGGGATGGGCCTTCCTGACGCTGGATCAGCTGACGCGAGGCCGCGCGCTTCGGGAGGATGAAGCCGGCGCCCTCGTCCGCCGCATGGTGGGGGACTTCCCCGCGGACCCCGAGAAGCATTATTCCGAGGGAGGCATGGTGACGCCCCGCTGGTTGGCGGATCAGCTGGAGATACCGCGCGGGCGCTTGGGCGTTTTCGGCCGGGTGATTAGGGATACCCTGGAGTTGAGCACCGTCAACCCGGTCACCACCGGCCATCTGGATCCCCAGGCGGAACGGATCGCCCCCGACGATACCCGGATGTTTTACCTCCGGGTGCGCGTCACCGATGTCGAGCGCAGTCTGCTGACGACGTTCGAGGTCCCCATCTCGCCCCTGCAGTTGGATCTTAACCGGCCGATGAAGTTCCAGATCCGCAACCTCCCGGTGGGCCGGCGGTACGCGGTGAGCGTGGAGTTGGCCACCGGCAGTTACAAGAAGGCCATCCCCGGTCTTCCTCAGTTGTCCGTCGCCCCGATCTTGACCGTCCAAGGTCAGCCCGGCTACACGGTGGTTAACCCCGGGGCCGACAACTGGGTGATGACCGGCCCGCGCCGGCTCAACTTCGCCGAGGGGCGGATGGTCATCAAGGAGGTCGAAGAGATTCCGCAGGTGATCCAGGAGCATTGGACCCTAACGACCGAAGACGGCCAGACGCTCCATTTTGGGCGGGAGCCGAGCCGCGACCGGGTGGTCTATTGGATCGGCAACGGGGCGGCCCAGGTGCTGGCCGTCCCCCGGGGGCAGAGCCGGGCAGTGGCGGTGCAGGTGGGGCAGGTTCCGGTAAAACTGAAGCTTGATCGCCAGGCGGGACGGATCAGCCTGGAGGTGGACCCCAAGGAGGGGCAGGCGGGCAAAAATATTGACCTCTGGAGCCGGGATGATCTCCGGCTGGCCAGCCGTTGGCAGAGCTTGGTCCCCTTCAGGCTTGAGCCGGAGCAGGGGAGAGAGAACGAACCGCATACCCGCTCACTGGAGGTCACAGCCCGGCCCAACCTTTCGATCCTCGGACTGGAGCCGCTGGGTTCACGCGAACCGATGCCACGGATGGCCAGAGAGAGTACTCGAGAGGTCATTGACACAACGGCCAGAGATGTGACCGCTCATTCCGACACCTCGGAGCTGTTCGGAGAGGCCGTGGCCCATGCCACCGGGGCCGCGGTGGCGGTGAAGGGGGCCAAGCGGATCGTGGACTGGGTGGTTCGTTCCTGGCGCCGGGCCAAGACCCAAGCGCAGACCCCTCACAATTCGGGCCTGACCCGGAACCCGGTGAAGGGGACCCGGTTCGGCTGGATCAGAAGCGCAACGGGCTTCCTCGTGATTACCGCGATCACCGTGGGATTGCTGGGTGTGTTGGCCCAGTTTGTTCCTGCGGCGCCGCTGATGGGGCTGGGTCTGCCGGCGGCTTTGCTGGACTGGGCGGCCGCGGTCGGGCTGACCTCCGTGCCGTTCCTTGGGCCGATCGTCGAGGCGGTCCTCGGACCGGCCTCCTGGATGCCGATGGCCTGGCTGGTCAAGGGGATCATGCTGCTCCTCGCGGCGAAATGGACCGTGGACGGCCTGGGGGCGTGGGTGCCCCGGCTCGGAAACTGGATCAACAAGCCGGGCGCGGCCGCCTCCGCGAAACTGGACGGCCAGGTTCCTTCTTCCATTGGCGATCCCATCATTCGTGTCATCTCGGCGCCCGGAGCGCTCCTGCTGTGGGTGGGCGCCCGCTTGGTCACGTTGGCCAGCGCCGGCCGGTTGGCGTGGGCCGGCATCGCGGTTGCCGCCGCGTTCATCGTGGAGGTTCCCGGCCTCAAAGCATTGCTCGTAGAGTGGGGTCTCCTCAGATTCCCGGCCATTGCCGGAGAGCTGACGCTGGTCGAGGGGATCAAAGAGACCGGCTCCTGGGTTCTGGCTCAGCCGGTGAACCACCCGGTGATCGCCGGAGTGGCGATCGGCGCCTTCCTGCTGATGGGGGCCTGGAATCTTGTGCACACTTGGAAGGATCGGGGAGCGAAGGGGCTCAAGGATGTGGGCCGCTACCTGCTTCTCTCCGCCGCCGTGGCGGGAGCGCTGGCCTGGGTCTTCTTCGGCGGGGGACTGCCGGCCTTGGGGACGGTCACGGTCATGAAGGCGCTTCAATGGTACCTGGTTTACCGGCTGACGCTCTTCATCTCCACCAATATCTTCTCCGCGCCGGGGTATCCGTTTGCCGCGATGGTGGGGGGGATGACCGTCGCGATCCAGCTTCTCGGGTGGTCGGCGACATGGGTGATTCCCAGTTTCTTTATCGCTTACCTGGTGTTCCAGACCGTCTTGGATTTCCTAAGCGCCGGGTTCCCAGCGGTCAAATGGGTCAATGACAAGCTGGGCCGTAAAGGCAGCTGGAACATTGAGAACAACACAACCGGCAAGTTTCTGGTCAGCGCGTTGATGGCCATCCCCGCGGCATTCATGTTCCGGGGGATCGCCGCGCTGGCGCTGTCCGGAAAGATGACCGCTTGGTTGGCCGGCAGCGTCGGTATCGGTCCCGAGGCGGCCTCGGCGATCATGACCACGCTCATGGCGCCGGCCCTACACCAATTCCTCGCAGTCGGCCTCTTCACGATCATGGTTTTCAAGTGGCCCGCTGCGTTGTACCGCAAGGCGAACCGCATGCTTTGGGACTGGTGGGGCGTCCGGCCCTCGGACATCGGCAGCGCCGGCATCCCGGTGGTGGATCAGGCCGGCAACTACGTTCTGGATCCGGCCACCGGAAGGCCGCAGATGAACAACCGGCGGATGAGCCGGGAGAAGATCAACGAGGAGGAGGCGAAGTACACCCTGCTCCGGACCCAGTGGTTGGCGAACGATTTTATCCGGACGTCGGGAGCCGCCTCCTGGAATGTGGTGCCGGTGCAAGGAGATCCCTTTCCGCATCTCCGTGGATTGATCAAGAGCAACCTGGCCGAGGCCAGGAAGCTTCTTAAAGGGTTCGGCATTCGCCCGCAGGAGGCCCGTTTTCTGTTCCAGCTGGACCAGTCGGCCCAATGGGAGGGTGGGATGCTCAACTCCCGGGTGCAGGAGCTGCTGCGCGGCATGGAGGTGGATCCCACGAAAGTATCCGCCCAGCCGGCCATCTTCACCTATCCCCGCCTGAACCGGGACCTCTTCCAGGTGAAGTATTATTCCTTCTACTACGGCGCCGGTACCGTCCTCGTCCCGGTCCTTTGGTTCTCGCAGGGGCTTCAGTATGTGATCGCCATGGATTTCCGCTTCGCCCGTGGTTTTCAGGAGGGGATGAACAGTATCGTGCTGTTTAAAGGGGTGGAGTCGGACATGGAGAACAACATCGAGTCCTTCATTGACGAGGTGATGGGCCGCTGGATGGAGGGCCATAAGGCGGACCTCATGAAGATGCTTTCGGGGGACACCTTCCACCTGGACCCGAACGTCACCCAACCGAGGGTCTACGAGCGGCGCTACCGCAGCGTGGAGGTCCTGCAAGCCGATCTGGACCGGCTGGCGCAGGGAGGGAATGTGGAAGCGGCGGTGGCCCGCGAGTTTCTGTTGGAGCCGGGCAGCACCTACAATGTGAGCGACCATGGCAACGCCGCCAACATGTCCTTTGGAATGGGTCCCCTGGGCCGGCCCACCCACCTGACCATCCGGGAATGGAACGACGACCCGATGGCGGGAGGCCCCGGCGAGTACCCGCTGACGGATGAGGACGGGATCGGGACCAGAAAACTGGATTCGGGTACGGTGATGATCCGGATCCTGGGGCCCCAAGCGACTATCTATTTTCCGTTCAGTGTTGGTGTTGCGGAGGATGGAACGGTGGGTTTGGAAGACCACCCCTCCAAATTCCTGGTGGAGTACCGCGCTCCCGATGCCTATGGCAACGTCCGGAACCGGGGAACCCCGGACAAGGCCCTTTCAATGGCGACCGCGATTCAGGTTTTTCTCCAGAAACCCTATTTCCGTTTTGAGCCTCGAATAGACCAGAACGGTTCCGTGGAGTGGGTCTCCGCCTTCGCGGCCGGGGCGGAGGAGCGGGCGGTCTTTGCCGACATGGAGACGGCCCGGAGAGAAGTCGTGGAGAGGCGCGAGCAGGAGCAGAGAACCGCCAACCGCACCCATTTCGAGAACTCCGACTGGCTCTTCACAGATGGCAACTGGTACACGCCGGCGCAGAGGGCTTCCGGCCAGATCCCCAAGCACCACGAAGCGGTAGGGCCGGTTACGGGGCACGAACCGTACCTGCGTACCCTCTACGGGAAAGGGCTCCAGATTCTGTACTGGGTGGGAGACTTGATGACCGGGCGGCTATTCGCCACCGTCAACACCTTCACAGAGTTCCTGGCCTCTCCGCGGAAAACAGTGGCTGGTTTTATCCGTTCCTTCCCTTATTGGGCTTCCTCTTGGGCGGGGGTTGCGCTTGGGATCGGGATGCTGTACGGGGCGGTTCCCACCGGCGGGATGTCGCTGTTGCCCATTGCCTTGGTTTTCCTCTGGCTCTCTCCGCTGGCCGGTGTGGGGATGGTTGCCGCCGCTCTGTTGACTTCCGGGGGAGTGTTTTGGCTGCCGTGGGCTCTCATCCTTTTCTCGAGCATTCTGGTGGGCTGGTTCTTCCGGAATCCCGGTCATGTGGTTTCCTACTATGGGTTCCGCAAGCACGCTGTCTCCGAGGCCGTCAAAGCGGTGGCCGATCCCTTTGAGGCGGTCCGCCTGACCAAGCTGGCTACCGAACGCGGGCTCTATCGGTGGACCAGTGTAAACCGGCTGCCCCCGCTGCCGAACGATGTCGCGGACAATGCCTCTTACCGGGCATTTGTCCAAGCTGGGGAGCAGGTGCTTCGGGACGCGAATGTTTATGACCTGGTGGTCCAGTTAGGCAAGGCGGTGGATCCCAGAGATTACGTCGCCAACCGCAACACCCGGAGCGGGTCCTGGGAGAGTTCTTATGCCGGCCGGATCCGGGCGGGGTTGAATCGCTGGTACAAGCAGAACGGAAAGAACGCTAAAGCCAAAAGGGACTACGCGGCGGCCCAAAGGGCAATCCTGAGGCTTATCCAGCGGGAGCATTTCGCCGTGGGAGAAAGAGTTGCCGCCCATGTGTACGCGGGTACCGACTCCCCGGACGCGCCGCTGGTGGGCCTTCGGTCGGACCCCACCTCCGAAGCCGGATTCGAACCGGGCATTTTCGTCCGGGCCTGGATGGATTTGAATGGGATTCCCTATGAGCGCGGGCGTACGTGGGGCATCATTTCTGAAGCGGTAAACGTGGTCCCCCGGGTGAGCAGTATCTTCGGGCAGCGGGAGAGTTTGGATCGGCGGATCGTCCAGCTTGAGAAAGATAGGCAGGCTCTTATTGCAGAGGGAGATGAATCCGGCGCTGCGAACCTGGCGTCGCGGCGGGAATGGTTCCAGGCGGTTCAAAGATCTCTGGCACGATTGGAGGGAGAATGGGCGGACCCGGCCCGCCTCCAAGGAAGTTCTCCCGTCCTGGGGGTAGGTTACTTGGATTTCTTCCGGGACAATTCTTACGAGAAGCCGGACACGGGTGAGATCGCCCGGATGGTCGGGCAGCGTTCCCGGGAGGAGACGGCCGTTAGCTGGCGCAACCCGCGCACCTGGCCGCGGCTTCTCCTGAGCCCGCGCGTCCGCTATGGCGGGATGCTCAAACCCGGGGATGATCCCCGCCGCCTGGGTGGGACGACCGCCGTGATGGCCGCGGTGGTTGCGGCCGCCGGCTTCTTCGGCCTGCAGGCGATCCCGGAAACCTGGTTCGGCATCACCCTGGTCGCTCCGCCGGTGGGGATCGGTTTGGCGATCGCCGCCGGGATCGGCATCCTCTTCTTCGACCATATCCTCTTCGAGGCGAGCCATGGGTTAGACAACGTCCACCGGCTTGTCCCCGGCTGGTGGGGCGGCCGTTTCCAAGCTCTGGCCAAACTGTTCTTCCAGGGAAGCAACCGTCTCCTGGGGGCCGGCTTAACCTTAAGCATCGGGATCTTCGGTTCCCTCTTTGCCTACAAGACGATCCTCGCCCTCTCTCTGGGATGGGGGCCTCTGGCCGGTCTCGGGATCGTGGCGGGGGTGATCGCCGTCATCGCTCTGGTGGGGGCCTCCACCGTGGCGTTTCTCGCCAGTCTTCTCTCCAAGCGCTGGGACTCAGAGCTGGACCATGAGGTGCGGGGAGACGGCATCCGCGCCCTTTCCCTGATCCCGGGAATCCTGATCCAGTATCCTCTGGTTCTGGTCTTCAAGGCGGTGGTACTGACCCTGAACGATTGGATTGTTGAGGCGCCGGAGCTGGCGGCAGGGGGAGCAGCCGGTGTGTTTGCCGGGATCGGGCTCTTCGCGGCCGTGGGAGGCGGTGTTGCCGGGGGGGTGATCGCCGGGATCGGCGGGCTGGCGGCCTTCTCCGTAGTTTACGCGCTGTGGGACACTCTGGCGTGGCCTCTGCGGCTGATCATTGACGTCCCGAAATCCCTGGATCTCTACATCTCCAGTCTGCTCTGGTGGGTCTCTCCCTACGCGATCACCGGCTTGATTGACCGGATGGAGTACCCGCTCATGTTCGGCGCCGCCTTCGCGCCGGGCAAGATGGGGATGTTGCCCGGCGGGCGGATCCAGATCGCGACCCGCCGCGCCACCTCGCTGGAGGCCAGCGAAGTGCCCTGGGGCGTCCTACTGAGGCTTCGCGGGGAGCCGGCCTGGACCCGGATCCTCACCGGGCTGAGCGGCATCGTGCCGGACCAGTCCATGGATTACATGATGGCGCTGGCGGAGGATACCCTCTACGGCTGGATGCGCGCCCTCAAGAACACCGCGGAGCCGGCCTCGCCCGCCGTATCGGGCCAGAATCTGAACGACGAGGAGGAACGGACCCAGGAGCGGAGCAACGACGAAGGGGGCATCAAGCGGGCCTACCAATTCTACAAAGGGATGGGGATGGCCCAGCAGATGGCGACCGAACGTGGGAAGCTGGCCGGGTTGATCAACCAGATGCTGGGGTCTTTCCAGAAGGACCAGGTGGTGTTGGATGAAAAATTCGGTGCCGGCGTCTACGGCTATCTCTTCACCGCCTTCACCGCCCGCCAACTGTACAAGCGGATGGTGGAAGGAGGCCTCTACGCCCCCGGCGAAGTGGATGCCCTCTTCACCTTCCTGTATTACAGTGTGCGTGACCGTGCGTTGGGCGGCGCCATGTCCCGCCAGATCTTCCAGATGAACCAGGATCAGGGAGCGAACCCTCTGCGCGGCCGGTCGTTCCCCCGCCGCGGGACCCTGGAGGATGCGGAGGTCCGGAGGCAGCTCATAGACGATGGGTGGGCGGTGGACCCGAAAGCCGCCATCGCCGCGGCCCGGGCGGCGGTCCGCCTTGCGGCGGACCAGGGGATTCCCCCAGAGCGGGCGGAGCCGTTGAAGGGGATCACGCAGGTGGTGGACCTCCGCAACGTCTTCAGCCGGACGCTGGGCGGGGTCTTCGGCACGTACCAACTGGACCCGATCGAGGGGAACGCCCGCCTGCGCCGGGTGGTGGACCTCCTGCATTTGCACGGCAAGCACCGGGTGATCCGCCTAAGCTCTTCCATCATTGCCATGACCAAGCTGGTCCAGGCGCATCCATTGGGCACCGACGTCTCTCCCAAGCAGGAACAACCGCCGCTTCAACCTGTCTCCCGGCTGCAAGCGGATTCTGCGCCGGATGCCAACCCGGCTCAGACGGAGGTCCAGCCCCCAGCCAGAGCCCCGCCGGCCGCCGCCGGCGCTGAGCAGATCGGGCAATACATTGACGACTGGGATGCCTACAATG
>Ga0080064_1005859_pt1 | contig 13889 bp, 11 predicted proteins | sample Subgrocontami54m_FD_69260 | JGI IMG/M metagenome (GOLD analysis project Ga0080064, IMG submission 69260) | Subsurface groundwater microbial communities from S. Glens Falls, New York, USA - GMW46 contaminated, 5.4 m (SPADES assembly) (version 2) ...
AGCAGCGCGCACAGCAGGAACAGGAAGGAGTAACTGTGCACCGGTGCCAGCGTGACGCCGCCGATGACAAAGGTCTTGCTCAACGCGACGTCGCCGATCTGCAGCGGGTCGATCAGCGTGATGCCCTGCGGGCCGTTGGTGATATTGAACGGGCGGTTGAGGTTGTTCAGGAAGATGCGGATGATTTCGCCGAAACCGAGGGTCACGATCGCGAGATAGTCGCCGCGCAGCTTGAGCGTCGGCGCGCCGAGCAGCACGCCGAACATCGCGGTGATGAGCGCGCCCAGCGGCAGCAGCAGCAGAAACGAGGTGTGAATGTCGAACTGCGGCGAGGCGAGCAGCGCATAGGCGTAGGCGCCGACCGCAAAGAACGCGACGTAACCGAGATCGAGCAGGCCGGCGTAACCCACCACGATGTTCAGCCCCAGCGCGAGCATGACGAAGAGCAGCGCGACGTCAATGATGCGCACCCAGGCGCGGCCGAGCGTCGCATCGACCGCGAACGGCAGCACCACGAGCGCAACGGCGATGAGCACGATGCCGAGCCACTTCGCGGCCGGGTGACGAGGGAGGGTCGTGGCCATCGTGGTGCCCTACGCTCGATCCGCGGCGCGCTCGCCGATCAGCCCCGACGGCCGGAACACCAGCACCACGACCAGCACCAGGAACGCAAAAATATCGCGGTAGTTGCTGCCGAGCACGCCGCCGGTCAGGTCCCCGATATAACCCGAAGCGAGGCTTTCGATCAGGCCGAGCAGCAGGCCGCCGAGCACCGCGCCGTTGACTTTGCCGATGCCGCCGAGCACCGCCGCGGTAAACGCCTTGAGGCCGAGCATGAAACCCATGAAGTAATGGCCGATGCCGTAATACAGCACCACCATCAGGCCGGCGACCGCACCGAGGGCCGAGCCGAGCAGGAAAGTGAACGCGATGACGCGGTTGACGTCGATGCCCATCAGGCCGGCGACATCCGGGCTTTGCTCGCTCGCGCGCATCGCTTTGCCGAGGCGCGTGTGCCTGAGGAACCACAACAGTCCCGCCATCACGCCGCAGGCGAGCACGAATATGAACAGTTGCAGGTCGGTGAAGCTCGCGCCCGCGAGCGTGAATTGCGAGGGCCGGATGATTTCGGGCAGCGCGATGTACTGCTTGCTCCAGATCAGCGCCGCCGTGTATTGAATCAGGATTGAGACGCCGATCGCGGTGATCAGCGGCGCGAGGCGCGGCGCACGCCGCAACGGGCGGTAAGCGACGCGCTCGATGCTGACGCCGAGCGCCACGCACACCAGTATCGCAGCGAATAATGCCAGCGCGAGGATCAGCGGTGCCGGCACCGCGCCGCCGGCGAGCCCCGCAATCACGCTCAGCGCGGTCAGCGCGCCGACCATCACGATGTCGCCGTGCGCGAAATTGATCAGCCCGAGGATGCCATAGACCATGGTATAGCCGAGCGCGACCAGCGCATAGATACTGCCCAGCACCAGGCCGTTGATGATCTGCTGCAGGAAAATATCCATGCGACACCCAGCATACGCAAAAACGGCACCTGGAGGTGCCGTTTTTGCGGGGACTCGCGTGATCTATGCGGCCATTACTTTTTGACGGGTTCCGCCGCTTTGGCGGCCTCGGCCGCCGCCGCCGCGGGCGGGCCGCCCGGCGTCACCACTTCGAGCGTTTCCCATTTGCCATCTTTGACCACGTAAATCGTGATGGGCCCGTTCCTGAGGTCGCCTTTATCGTCGAACGCGATCGGTCCGATCACGCCCTTGTAATCGGTCTTGCCGATTTCGGACAGGAACCTGGCGGGGTCGGTCGAGTTGGCGCGCTTCATGGCTTCGACGAGGACAAACACCGCGTCGTAGCCCATCGGCGCATACAGCTCAACTTCCGCGTTGAACCGGGCTTTGAATTTCTCCAGGAATTTGGCCCCGCCGGGCATCTGGTCTTTCGGCAGCCCCGGCATCGACGCCATCGCGCCTTCGGCTGCGTTGCCGGCGAGCTTGATGAAATTCTGCGCCTGCATGCCGTCACCGCCCATGAACTTGGCCTTGATGCCGAGTTCGACCATCTGTTTCGCCATGGGCCCGGCCTGCGGGTCGATGCCGCCGAAGAATATCAGTTCGGGCTTGCGGCCCTTGATCTTGGTCAGGATCGCCTTGAAGTCGGTGTCTTTATCGGTGGTGTGCTCGCGCGCCACGATTTTCGCACCGCCGGCTTTGGCGGTGGCTTCGAAGGTGTCGGCGAGACCCTGGCCGTAGGCGGTGCTGTCGTCGATGACGGCAATGGTTTTCGGCTTGAGTTTTTCCAGCGCGAACTTGGCGCCGACCGGTCCCTGCTGATCGTCATTGGCGACGACACGGAAAGTGGTCTTGAAGCCTTGTTGGGTGTATTTCGGATTGGTCGATGACGGCGAGATCTGCGGGATGCCGGCGTCGGAATAGATCTTCGAAGCGGGGATCGACGCGCCCGAATTGAAGTGTCCGACCACTGCGACGACTTTCGAGTCGACCAGTTTTTGCGCGACGGTCGTGGCTTTGGTCGGATTGGCTTCGTCGTCCTCAGAGACGAGTTCGAGCTTGATCTTCTTGCCGTCGATGGTGAGACCGGCGGCGTTGATGTCGTCCACGGCGAGCTGCGTGCCATTGCGGATATCGACGCCGATGTGCGCCTGCGGGCCGGTGATCGGCGCTGCCGATCCGATCTTGACGACGGTCGCCGGCGGAGGCGGAGGAGCTTCGGCCTTGGGCGCCGGCTTGGGCGGCTCTTCCTTGCCACAACCCTGCATCAACAATGCGGCCACCAGCAACAGTCCGGTGGCCAAGTAACGAGTGCGATTCATGACATCCCCCATGATGTAAATTATTGTTGAGGCACGAAAAATCATTATCCGTAGCCGTTCGCGGGTTGTCAATTTCGCGCCGCCGGAAGGCAACAAAAAAGGCGCAGTTTCGAGCTGCGCCCGGTTTTGTCGAGCAAGTGACTACTTGGACTTGTCCACCATGAAGTCAACCGCCGCTTTGACGTCGGCATCCGACAGGCCCGCGTTGCCGCCCTTGGCCACCATGCCGGTGCCGGGTTTGCCTTTGATGCCGACCGTATAAAGCGCTTCCTTGCCTTTCTTGATGAGCGGGGCCCACTTGGCCTTGTCGCCGAGCTTGGGCGCGCCGGCGATGCCCTGGTCGTGGCACACGCTGCACGTCTTCTTGTAAATTTCATCGCCTTTGGCTTGCGCTGCTGCCGCGGTGCCGGCGGCAAGCAAGCTCGCGACCCCAATTAAACCGATGCAAAACGTCTTCATTTGTTCTCCTTTTCGAGTGCCGATAGTTTAACCGGCGGAATCATAGCAAATTCAACCTCGCTTATCCATTTACGCTGCGGGTTCTGTCAAGACAGCAACCAATTCAGCGAGTTCGGTGATCGGTGGCAGGCATTTAACGCCTTGGCACACCCACGCGTTGACCTTGCCGCCCGGCGGCTTGTCGAGCACCGGCGGCAGCTCGCCGGGTTCCGCCGGAATCGCCAACACCATCGTTTGCGGCAGGTAACGCGCGGCGAGCTCGCGCTGCCACGCCGCAAACTCACCGCCGCGCACGATCACGACCGCGGGCGGCGCGAGTTGTTCCTCGAGTGCGAGGCAAAGACTCGTGTGGGCGCTTGCCTGGCGCTCCAGCATTGGCTTGAATGCCTGCAGCGCGCGCGCCGCCGCCTCGAGATAACGCGGTTCGCCGAGCACGTGGCCGAGCCGCTGCAGCGCAAACGCGGCGACGCCGTTGCCCGACGGAGTCGCGGTGTCGTGGCCGGTCTTGGGGCGCAGTATCAGCCGCTCGTGGTCGTGGCTCACAAAAAAGAACCCTCCGTGTTCGCGATCTTCGAACTGGGCGAGCAGCACCTCGGCGAGTTCGCGTGCCCAGTCAAGGTCTGCCGGACGCAAGTCGCTTTGCGCGAGTTCGAGCAGGGCATCGAGCAGAAACGCGTAATCGTCGAGGTACGCGTTGAGATGCGCTTTGCCGTCCCTGCAGGTTGCCAGCAGGCGGCCGTCGCGCCACAGCGTGGCGCGGATGAACTCCGTCGCCGCACGCGCCGAAGCGAGCCACTCGGGGTGATCGAATACGCGCGCCGCACGCGCCATGCCTTTCACCATCAACGCGTTCCAGCTCACCAGGATTTTCTCGTCGCGGCCCGGACGTACGCGTTGCTCACGCAGCGCCAGCAGTTTGGCGCGCGCCGAATCGAGCAATGATTGCACGCGTTGCGGGTCGAGCTCGAGACGTCTTGCCAGAAACGCGAGCGGTTTCATCACGCGCAGGTGCCAATACTGATTTTCAAAGTTCGGCGGCGCGTCAAGACCGTAGTGCGGCGCGACCACCGCGAACTCGCCGGCGTTCAACGCCGCTTGCACCTCGTCCCGCGTCCACACGTAGAACTTGCCTTCTTCATGCTCGGAGTCGGCATCGAGCGACGAGTAGTAGCCGCCGTCGGGCGACTGCATTTCGCGCATCACCCACGCCGCGGTGGCGGCGGCGACGCGCGCATACAACGGCTGCCGGTCAACTAGCCACAGGTCCGCGTACAGGCGCAGCAGTGGCCCGTTGTCGTAGAGCATTTTCTCGAAGTGTGGAATCGACCACTGCCCATCGACGCTGTAGCGGCAGAAACCGCCGCCCAGCTGATCGTAAATTCCACCTTCGGCCATTTTGGTCAGCGTGAGCGTGACCATGCCGCGCGCGTAGTCGTCGCGGGTGAGGACGGCGCGCCGCACGCAGAACTCGAGTTCGGCCGGGTGCGGAAACTTGGGCGCGGCGCCGATGCCGCCGTCGGTTTCGTCGAACAGCTGTTTCAGCTCGCGCAACGCCGTATCAAGCGGTGCGGCCGATAACGCAGCATCCACCGCCGCTGCTGGCAGCGTTTGCGCGAGGGCCGCGCGCAGTGCTTCGCCCTGTTGGCCGATTTCCGCGCGCTTGGTGTGGTAGGCCGCGGCGACTTGCGGCAGGAGATCGGCGAATCCGGGCAGGCCGTGGCGGGCCGTCTTCGGAAAATAGGTGCCGCCGAAGAACGGCGTCTGGTCCGGCGTGAGGAACATCGTCAGCGGCCAGCCGCCGCCGCGCCGGGTCAGCATTGCGTGCGCGGCCTGGTAGATCTGGTCGATGTCGGGACGCTCTTCGCGATCAACTTTGATGTTGACGAACAGTTCGTTCATCAGCGCCGCGACTGCGGGGTCCTCGAACGATTCGTGCGCCATCACATGGCACCAATGGCACGCCGAATAGCCCACCGACAGCAGCACCGGCTTGTCCTGTTCGCGCGCGAGCCGCAATGCGTCCTCGCCCCACGGATACCAATCGACCGGATTGTCCGCGTGCTGCTGCAGGTAGGGGCTCGTTTCGCGGGCCAGGCGGTTGGGCATTACGGCGGTCGGCAAAGGCTATTAATGCGCGGACGCCGGCCACGCGCGCAGGTACTCCATGCGGTCGATCGACCGCACCACGATTTCCCGCACGGCTTTCTTGCGCCAGACTTGCAGCGTCACCGCGACGCCGGCGGCGCCACTCGTCCACAGCGCATGGTAGAACCCGGACTGGCTGCCGACCGTCTGGCCGCAGACGGCGAGGATGACATCACCGCGCTTGATGCCGCCGCGTTCCGCCGGCGAATCGCGCAGCACCTGCGTGACCAGCACATGCCCGCGCACTTCCTCGGAATAGATGCCGAGCCAGGGCCGCACGGCGCCGCGGCGCCGGCCTGAGGTTTTGAGATCCGCGAGTATCGGCCGCAGCAGATCGGTCGGCACGAACATGTTGCCGGGGAACGCGGCGCCGGCTTCGATCGCGTCCCCTACCCACAGGGATCCGATGCCGATCAGTTGTCCGTCAGCGTTGATGAGCGCAGCACCGCTGTGATCGTTGCGCGCAGGGGCGGTAAAGATCGCATCGTCGAGCGCATATTCCCACCAGCCGGTGAACGGCCGCCGCGCGACGATGCTCGCGTACGACAGCCCGCCCGCCGCAGGATGCGCCGCGACCACCGCGGCATGCAGTTCGCGCGCGTCCTGCGAATTGCCGAGTTCCAGGGGCTTGCCGCCGAGCGGCTGCGAAGCTCGTACCAGTCCGAAGCCGGTTGCATGGTCGAAACCCGCGACGCTGGCCGGCAGGACGCGCCCGTCGCTGGCGACGACCAGGATGGATTCCGCTTCGAGCAGCAGGTAGCCGATAGTCAGAATGAGCCCGGCGTCATCGATTGCGACTCCGGTGCCCTCGCGCTCGGTGCCGAGCGTTTCCGCGCTGCGTGCCTCGCGCGGCACGCGGATGCCGAGTTTGACGATGGCGGCCGCGAGATCGTGCTCGGCGAATGCGCCCGCGGGCGGCAGATTTGCCGCGCCCCACGCGGCCCAGGCGGCAGTTACGAGTGATGGCATAGGGTGCTCACAGGCATGGGCGCCGGTTACTCGTGCGTTGAATTGTGGCGAGGCGCCGAAGGCAGCGGCAATCTCGTCACACCGTCAGTCGGTGACCGCGCCTTTGCTTGCCGAGGACACCAGTCTTGCGTACTTGGCGAGCACGCCGCGGGTATAACGCGGCTCAGGGCGCTGCCACGCGGTGCTGCGCCGTGCGAGTTCTTCGTCGGCCACGTTGAGCTGCAGCAGGCGGCGCCCAGCGTCAATGGTGATCGAATCGCCTTCGTGCACCAGACCGATCGTCCCGCCGACCGCAGCTTCGGGCGCGACATGGCCGACCACCATGCCGTAGGTTCCGCCAGAGAAGCGCCCGTCGGTGATGAGTCCGACGTCTTCGGCGTGACCTTCGCCCACCAGGGCGGAGGTCGGCGACAGCATCTCGCGCATTCCCGGCCCGCCTTTCGGGCCTTCGTAGCGGATCACGATGACATCCCCGGAATGGATCTTCTTGGCGAGGATGGCCGCCATGCACGCTTCCTCGGAATCGAACACGCGCGCCGGGCCGGTGATCCTGGGGCTTTTGAGCCCGGTGATTTTTGCCACCGCGCCTTCGGTTGCGAGGTTGCCCTTGAGGATCGCGAGATGGCCGTGCGGATACATTGGATTTTCCCATTGCCGGATCACGTCCTGGTTCTTGGGCGGACCCGCCGGCACGCCTTTCAGCAACTGGCCAATGGTGCGGCCGGTGATCGTCATGCAGTCGGCGTGCAGCAGGTCGTGCTCGAGCAGCATTTTCATCACCTGTGGAATGCCGCCGGCCTGATGCAGGTCGGTCGCGACATAACGGCCCGAAGGCTTGAGATCGCACAACACCGGCACGCGGCCGCGGATGGTTTCGAAATCGTCGATCGCAAGCGGCACCTGCGCGGCGTGCGCAATCGCGAGCAAATGCAGCACCGCGTTGGTTGATCCGCCGACCGCCATGATCACCGTGATCGCGTTCTCGAGCGATTTGCGCGTGATGATGTCGCGCGGCAGCAGCTGCTTTTTGATCGCGGCTACCAGCACCGCGGCTGACTCGGCCGCGCTGTTGTGTTTTTCGCGGTCTTCGGCCGCCATCGTCGACGAATACATCAGGCTCATGCCCATCGCCTCGATCGCCGAGGACATGGTGTTGGCGGTGAACATGCCGCCGCACGAACCGGCGCCGGGGCAGGCGCGGCGCTCGACGCCGAGCATGTGTTCCTTGCTGATCTTCCCGGCGGTATATTCGCCGACGGCCTCGAAGCTGCTGACGACGGTCAGGTCCTTGCCGTGGTAGTGGCCGGGCTTGATGGTGCCGCCGTAGACGAAAATCGCGGGGATGTTCATGCGGCCGATTGCGATCAGCGCGCCCGGCATGTTCTTGTCGCAGCCGCCGATCACCACCACGCCGTCCATGCTTTCGCCCTGCACTGCTGTTTCGATCGAATCGGCGATCACTTCGCGCGACACCAGCGAGTATTTCATGCCTTCGGTGCCCATCGAGATGCCGTCGGAGATCGTGATGGTGCCGAACATCTGCGGCATCGCGCCGGCTTTCTTCGCCGCGGCTTCGGCGCGCAGCGCGAGGACGTTTAATCCCAGGTTGCACGGCGTGATGGTGCTGTAGCCGTTGGCAATGCCGACGATCGGCTTCTTGAAATCGGCGTCTTTGAATCCAACTGCGCGCAGCATGGCGCGGTTGGGCGAGCGCTGCACGCCCTGGGTGACGATCTGGCTGCGTTTGTTCAATGCCACGATGGCTGTCCTTTAGGGTTAGCGAACGTATAATCCATTTTATACCTAAACTTTCGGGCCCCCTTTCAATGCTCGTTCATCCCCAGTTCGACCCGGTCGCGGTGCATCTCGGCCCGCTCGCGATCCGCTGGTATGGGCTGATGTACCTGGTCGGCTTTGCGCTGGTCTGGATGGTCGGCCGCTACGCGATCAGGACGCGCCCGCACTCGGCGTGGACCGCGCAGGACCTCGACGACGCGCTGTTCTACGGCATTCTCGGCACCATACTCGGCGGCCGCCTGGGCTACGTGCTGTTCTATAAGTTCGGCGATTACCTGGTCGAACCGTGGCGCATTTTCTTCGTATGGGAAGGCGGCATGTCGTTTCATGGTGGCTTTCTGGGCGTGATCATCGCGCTGTGGTGGTATGCGCGCAGCCGCCGCCAGAGCTGGCTTGCGATCACCGATTTCATCGCACCGCTGGTGCCGCTCGGGCTCGGCGCCGGCCGCCTCGGCAATTTTATCAACGCGGAACTGTGGGGACGCGCGGCGAGCGTGCCGTGGGCGACGGTTTTCCCTGCCGTCGACCGCGTGCCGCGCCATCCGTCGCAACTCTACGAATTCGCGCTCGAAGGCGTGGTGCTGTTCGTCGTGTTGTGGTGGTACGCCGCAAAACCGCGGCCGCGCGGCGCGGTATCCGCCTGGTTTCTGATCGGCTACGGCGCGTTCCGCTTCGCGGTCGAATTCACGCGCGAACCTGACAGTTTTCTCGGCCTGCTCGCGTTCAATCTGTCGATGGGGCAGTGGCTGTCATTGCCGATGATCGCGGCAGGCGTGGCTTTGCTCATTTGGGCGCGGTTTTACGGCCCAATGAATTCCAGATAAAATAACGGCTTAGCGTGGGGACGTAGCTCAGCTGGGAGAGCGCGGCGTTCGCAATGCCGAGGTCGAGGGTTCGATCCCCTTCGTCTCCACCAGAATTCAAGGGCCAGAATCTCTCTGGCCTTTTTTCATGCCGCCCTAAGCGCCACGGAAGGTGCCGCCCATCAACTTTTTAACGGAGACCGACGATGGCCGACGATAAACGCGAAGTGGTTGTGACCGACATCAAGATCCCGTTCGTATCCATGGTGATCCTGATGGTCAAATGGGCTGTGGCCGCCATTCCGGCATTATTCATCCTGTTTATCATTGGAGGCGTGCTGACCATGGTTCTCGGGTTGATTTTTGGGGCCGGATGGCATCACTGGGGCACGGGAAGGTTGATGTGAGGTCAGCGATAATAATGCCTCCGACAAATACGCAAGCTCATTCGTGATACCCAGACTTTTATTGTTGCTCTGCGTTGTCCTGCTCGCTTCGTGCGCGCTCAAGGAGAAAATCTCTCCCCTCAAACTCGATACACAACAGGGACACATGCTGCCGCCGGAAGCGGTTGCAAAACTGAAACCCGGCATGACCAAGGCGCAAGTCCGGTTCCTTCTTGGCACCCCTTTGGTCAACGATTTGTTCAATCCGGACCGCATGTATTACATCTATCGCAATCAGAAAGGCGACGGCCCGATCGAACGGGGCAGTCTGACGCTGTATTTCAAGCAGGACAAGTTGGTGCGGTTTGAGACCGACCTCGTTTCGCCACAGGCTGTTGCGGTCACCGCGACGGAGCCGCGAGTCAAAGGAGAAACGGCAGGTAAATCGCCGCCCGTCCGCGCGCAGCCTGCCGCAAAGACGGAGCCAGAACCCACTGCGTTAGCCGCGACACCAGTCCCGCCCGCCGCGCAGCGACCAGAATCCATCCTGCCCCCGCTTCAGCTTTCCGCCGGCACGAAATCAGAATCCGCTGCGCCGCCAGGAGCGCGCCCCCCGGCGCTCGTGCCGCGGGCTGAACCGATCCGACCGCCGGTCTCCGCGCAACCATTGCGTTTGCCTCCTGCCAAGCCCGGCGCCCCGTCCGACGAAAAACTGGTCGTGCAGACCATCCAGGACTGGCTGCGCGCATGGATGATGCAGGATGTCGAGTCCTATCTCGGCTACTATGCGAAACAGTTCAAAACACCTGATAATGAGTCCCGCGGCAAATGGGAACAGACACGCCGGATCCGTGTGTCGCGGCCCAGGAAGATCGAGATTCGCTTGAGCGCGCTAAAGGTGCAAATTGCCGGTGCGGAAAATGCGACCGCGATTTTTCGTCAGGATTACCGCTCGGATTCATACCGTGACAGCGTTATCAAGGAGCTGACTTTCATTAAACAGGATGGCGTGTGGCGGATCGGGCAGGAACGCGTTGTCAAGGCCAGTGGCTTGCCACGGGACCGCTAAGCTGCGGACTATCGGAATCGGCGGACTGCTGTGAACAACGATTCGCACGTCGGCGCATTGCGCGACAGCGTCGCGGCTTTTTTGGCACGCGGCAGCGGCCTCGCGCGCGTGCGCGCCTTGCGCGGCAAGCAGCCCGGCTTCGAACTCGCGGTGTGGCAGCAGATGGCGGAGTTCGGCTGGCTCGGCATCCTGGTGCCGGAGGATTGCGGTGGTCTCGGGCTTGGCTGTGCCGAAATGGCGATTGTGGCCGCAGGCGCAGCGCGTGCGCTGGTTCCGGAGCCGTTGACGGCCGCCGCCGTGCTCGCGGCCAGTGCGATTGCGCGCGGCGACAACGCGGACCTCAAGCACGAACTGCTGGCCGGTCTGGTGGCTGGAAAACTGATTCCGGCGCTCGCATGGCAGGAACGCGCGGGGACGCTCGATGCCGGCGCGATCTCGACCCGTGCCGAACCCTTTGAATCGGCATTCAAGTTAAACGGCGCCAAAACATTTGTCGCCGGCGCTGCCGGCGCCGACGGTTTCGCGGTGACGGCGCAAACTCCCGATGGCATCGTGTTGTATTGGATAGCCGCAGATACGAACGGGGCTACGCTCGAACTGGAGCCGCTCGCGGACGGCCGCTTCATGGGCCGGCTGCGGTTATCCGACGTCGTGGTGTCCAAAGAGTGCGTGATTGCGTCGGCCATGACCGCTGGCGCGGCGTTACGGGCGGCGCTCGATACCACGCTGGTCATGGCCGGCGCTGAATTATTCGGCGTGATGAGCCGCGCGCTCGACATGAGCGTCGATTACATGAAAACACGCGTGCAGTTCGGCAAGCCGATCGGCAGCTTCCAGGCGCTCGCGCACCGCGCGGTGGATCTCCACCTCCAGCGCGAGCTCGCCTCGGCGGTGCTCGACGATGCGGTCGCGCTGTTCGACTCGGATGCCGGCGCGGCGCAGCGCAGCGTGATGGCGAGCCGCGTCAAAGCGCGCTGCTCGGAAGCCGGTCTGCGGATTGCGCGCGAAGCGATCCAGATTCATGGCGCGATCGGTTTTACCGACGAATATGACGCGGGGCTTTATCTGCAGCGCGCGATGACGCTTTCCGCGTGGCTCGGCAATGCGGCGGCGCACCGCCGGCGTTACGCCGCACTGGCGCCGGCTGACAACCCATGAGCCTGGAGCGCGACCGGTGACGCTGCCTGATTTCAATGCGCTGAGCGACGAGGCGTTCCGCGATGAGGCGCGCGCATTCTTCGTGACGCACTACCCGCAGCACCTGCGCTACATCCTGCGCCGCGCGCGCTGGAGCGAGATGCGCGAGTGGTATCTGACGCTGTCGCGGCACGGCTGGATCGCGCCGAACTGGCCGCGCGAGCACGGCGGCATGGGGCTCGATGCGGGCAAGCTCGTGATCCTGTTCGAGGAGCAGGAGCGTTACGGCGTGGCGCGCACGCCCGACCACGGCATCGTGCAGGTCGGGCCGATCCTGATGAAGTACGGCAGCAGCGCGCAGCAACAATACTACCTGCCGAAAATCCTTTCCGGCGAACATTTGTGGGCGCAGGGATATTCCGAACCCAACGCCGGTTCCGATCTCGCGAGCCTCGCGACTTCAGCCGTGCCTGAGGGCACCGACTTCATCGTCAACGGCCAGAAGCTTTGGACTACGCTCGCGCACGACGCGACCCACATCTATCTGCTGGCACGCACCGACAAGCAGGCGAAGCAGCAGGAGGGCATCAGCTTTCTGCTGGTCGACGCCGGGACTCCGGGCATCACCATCCGGCCGATCCGCAACATCGCCGGCCACGAGGAATTCTGCGAGGTGTTCTTCGAGAACGTGCGCGTGCCGCAGGCCAATCTGGTCGGCGGCCTCAACCGCGGCTGGACTGTCGCCAAGGCGCTGTTGTCGTTCGAGCGCGTCAATATCGGCAGCCCGCGCCGGCCGCAGTATGCGCTCATGCGGCTCGAGCAGCTCGCCCGCGCCAGGGGCCTGTTCGACGATCCCGGCTTCGTCGATAAATTCACCACGCTCAGGCTCGATATGGCCGATCTCGCCTCGCTCTACGCGCGCTACGTCGGGATCGTGAGGCGCGGTGAGGAACTCGGACCGGACGTTTCGATGTTGAAAATCTGGGCGATGGAAACCTGGCAGCGGATCACCGATTTATTGCTGGAAACCGCTCAGGAGTACGGCGGCATGCCGGGCGAACTCGACATCGACGGCATTGCGGTCGATGTGCTGAGCGCGTTCTATTACGCGCGGCCAGGCACGATCTACGGCGGCTCGAGCGAAATCCAGCGCAACATCCTCGCCAAGTACGTGCTGCGATTGCCGTCGCGATAGCGGCGGTCAGCCCGGGGCGATGGACGCGCAAGTCGTGCCGCAACCCGCCGTGCCGGCGGCTACGCAACGCGCATCGGCAGAACCACCATCTGCTGCCCCCTGAGGTGCAGCCGCTGCTGCATCGACAGCGCGGTCTCGTTGTGCAGCCAATGCGTGAACAGATTGTCGTGCAGGAAAATGAGCTTGCTCGCGAAGCACACGCTGTTGGGATATTCCTGCGTCACTTTCTCGGTGAGCTTGCCCAGCTCTTCCACCGGGTCGGTGCCGAAGCCGATGTACGAAGCCGCGGCGAGTCCATGGTTGTGGCAGAAGTTGACGTAATAGCGCAGCGAGTTCTCGATCGTATATTGGAGGGTGCGCAACGCACCCCTGCCGTCGTAGCTCTGCGCATCGACTTCACCGATGCTCAGAAACACGAAGTTCTTGAAGTGGCCCGGGAACAACCGCTGCACCCACAGCAGCGCATGCATGCCGACGCCGCGGTTCTTGCCGACGAATAACACCGCGGTCGGCGCGAGCGGGTCGAGCGCCGGCGGGCTGGCAACATCAGGTACCACGGCCGGCGACGAAAACAGCTTGTCGATTTTTCGCAGCTGCTCGCGCGTCTCATCGTAATGCCAGCGGATCGCGAGGCAGAGCGCGATCACGAGGCCGGTGATCACGATCGTGACCCAGCCGCCGGTGCCGAATTTTTCGATCACCAGCACCGCCAGAATGCTCGCCGTGACGATGAGCCCGAGCAGCGACAACAGCAGGCGGCGCAGCCAGTTGCCGCGCGAGCGGCGGTTGCGCCACCAGTAAATGCACAGCCCGTATAGCGATATCGAGAAGGTGAGAAACACGTTGATGCTGTAGAGGACCACCAGCAGCCCGACGCTGCCGTCGCTCCACACCAGCACCGCGAACGCCGCGAGTCCCATCAGCAGCACGCCGTTCTGCCTCACCAGCCGGCTCGAGAGCTGCCGGAACTGGCGCGGCACCCACGAGTCGGCCGCCATGTTCGACAGTACCGCCGGCCCGCCCAGAAAACCCGTATTGGCGGCGACGAACAGCAGCCCCGCCTCGGGCGCCAGCACGATCAGCAGGCCGC
>Ga0080064_1005862_pt1 | contig 13879 bp, 13 predicted proteins | sample Subgrocontami54m_FD_69260 | JGI IMG/M metagenome (GOLD analysis project Ga0080064, IMG submission 69260) | Subsurface groundwater microbial communities from S. Glens Falls, New York, USA - GMW46 contaminated, 5.4 m (SPADES assembly) (version 2) ...
GGCACCCTTGTGCGAGAGCAGGCCGGGCAGGTAGGGCCCGAGGAACACGTAGGCGAGCATGGAGAGCGAGATGACGGGCATCCACGGGCCCTCGGCGCGGCGCGAGGCCTCGATCAGCAGCACGACGCCGAGCACGGACACGGCGACGTCGGCGAGCGTGGGCAGTCCGGGCCGGAGCACGAGCTCGCGGTAGAAGACGACGAGGTAGAGCACGCAGGCGATAGCGGCGGCAGCAAGGGCCCAGTCGAGCAGCGGCACGCGGTTGCGCGGGGAGGAAGCAAAGGCCGGGTACGAGGCGAACGCGAGAAACAGCGCGAAGCTCAGATGGAAGGCGCGTGCCTCGGTGTCGCTGAAGACGCCGAAGCCAACGAGGAAGGGCAAGGGCGAAGCGTACCAGAGCTGGAACAGCGACCAGGCCACCGCCACGGCCGTGACGACCTTGGCGGCGAGGCCGGCCGGCTTGCGCCCGCCGATGTCGGCCTCGGCGACCAGCTGCTCGAGATCGATCTTGGCCGCGCCCGAGCTCGCTGCCTTGTCAACCATGTCTGCCCCGCGATTGTTTCACGTGAAACAATCCGCCGTCCAATTACCGTTAAGCATTCCGGGGCGCCGTCGCCGACGCCCCGGACGATTATCGGCGGCTGCGAGCCGTCACTTCAGCCAGCCCTTCTCCTTGTAATATTTCGCCGCACCCGCGTGCAGGGGCGCGGAGAGGCCGTTCTTGACCATCTCCTCCGGCTTCAGGTTGGCGAAGGCCGGGTGCAGCTTCTTGAACTCCTCGAAGTTGTCGAAGGTGGCCTTCACCAGCAGGTAGACCACGTCGTCGGGCACCTTGGCCGAGGTCACCATCGTCGCCATCACGCCGTAGGTCTCGGTCGGCTGCGGATTGTTGGCGTACATGCCGCCGGGGATGGTGGCCTTGGCGTAGTAGGGCTTGCCGGTGAGCAGCTTGTCGACCGCCGGGCCGCCGATCGAAACCAGCTTGGCGGCGCAGCTGGTGGTCGGGTCCTGGATGTTGGCCGAGGGGTGGCCGACGCCGTAGTAGAAGGCGTCGATCTTGTTGTCGCACAGCGCCGGGCCGTGCTCGTCGGCCTTGAGCTCGGAGGCGAGCGAGAAGTCGGAGACCTTCCAGCCCAGCGCCTCGAGCAGCTCGTCCATGGAGGCGCGCGTTCCCGACCCCGGGTTGCCGATGTTGACGCGCTTGCCCTTCAGGTCCTCGAACTTGCTGGCATTGATCTCCTTGCGCGCCAGCACCGTGAACGGCTCGGGGTGTACGGAGTAGACCGAGCGCAGGTCGGCGTAGGGGCCCGCTGACTTGAACTGGCCGAGGCCCTTGGCGGCGTTGTAGTGCACGTCGGACTGCGCCAGGCCGAAGTCGAGCTCGCCGGCCTTGATGGTATTGACGTTGAAGCCCGAGCCGCCGGTCGATTCCACCGAGCAGCGGATGCCGTGGGTCTTGCGCTCCTTGTTCAGCAGCCGGCACACGGCGCCCCCCACCGCGTAATAGACGCCGGTGACGCCGCCGGTGCCGATGGTCACGAATTTCTGCTGGGCCTGCGCCCCGCCCGCCATACTCGCCACCACCGCGAGAGCGGCCAATCCGCCCAAAGCGTAGTTAGACCTGGTCATCACTCACTCTCCTTGTCGTGTTGTGCACACTTGCTACGACGCGAGCGGCAGAGATGCAATCGCCGGCATCGATGGCGGGTGCCGATGGCGCGCGCGTATTCCCCCTGTCCCCACGCCTCTTCAGGCGTCGTGCCGAAGGCGCGCTTTCAGCGCGACGGGAGAGGGTAGAGGCGAGGGGCAGGAACGGGCACAACGTCGGGGTGATCAGGTTCGACTTGGAACCGGGTCTTGGCAGGTCCGGTGTGCCTCCACTTGCGTCGATCGTGACAAGGCTGCCGGCCTAGTCGGCAATGTGCCAACAAGAGACGTCAGTTGCCTCGCAGGTCGATCGCGTCGCTGCTGCAGTGTCACAAACATGGTGGCTGTCCCAATTCCCAATGCCTTAGGATCGACCGGGTTGCAATCTATAATGCACAGTACTATAGTACAGAATAAGGAGGCCGTGCGGGTGTTCAAGGAGAAGGGCTTCACGCGGTTTCAGCGCAAGGAAGGCATTAGCGACAAGACATTGTGCAAGGCGGTGAGCGATGCGGTGGCCGGGCTGATCGATGCCGATCTCGGCCACGGGCTCATCAAGCAACGCGTGGCTCGGCAGGGGCAAGGTAAGCGCGGCAGCTATCGCACGATCATCGCCTACCGGGTGAAGAAGCGGGCAGTGTTCCTGTTCGGCTTTGCCAAGAGCGGCAAGGCGAACCTTGATCCCGACGAGCTGGTCGAGCTGGCGAAGCGCGGTGCGGTCTGGCTCGGGGCGAGTGACGCGGTGATCGAGCGCGCGATCACGACGGAAGAATTGAAGGAGGTGGACTGTGCCGAGGAAGATCAACAGCAAGCGTAAGCTGACCGACAAGGAACGGCTGCGCCGCGAGATCGTGGAAATGACCGAGGGCCAACATCGATTGGGCTTGGTGAGTGGTGACGAGCTGCAGCAGGTCACGTTGCGCATGCTCGGTCGCGATGCGTTGCCTAAGGTACCTCCGATGTCGCCGGCCGAGATCGTCAAGGTGCGCGAGCGCGCGGGCGTCAGTCAGGCCGTGTTCGGCGGGTTCCTAAACGTCGAGACGCAGACCATCTCCATGTGGGAGCGCGGCGCGCGCCGTCCGACAGGCACGGCCTTGAAGCTGCTTCACGTCGTCAAGGCCAAAGGGCTCGAAGCGCTGCGGTGATTCGGCGTCTCCAAAGAAGGCGCGTGTTTTGCCTTGCCATGGGTTTACCGGACTGGAATGGCAACCGCAGCCCCAATGACGAGCACAGCCATGATCGTGAAGACCGTGATGTTGGCATCGAAACCAACGCGTTTGCCGAGGATATTTTTGTAGACGGGGAGGATGCCGTTCTCGTCATAGTTCGCCCCGCCGTAGACCCTGCGCAATCGCTCTTTGCGCGGTTAATGAGCAGCGCCGTGCAAGCTCCTGCCCTCACCCCCGGATCAAGTCCGGGGCAGGCTCTGACCCTCTCCCCGCGAACAGCGGGGAAAGGGGATTCGCGCGCCGCCCGCGACGTCCGAATCTGGCTCTAGGAATTGGCCGGCAGCGAGCCAATCGCCGCATCCACCGCCTCGCCCAGGCGCTCGACGATGGTGTCGATGTCGGCGGCTTTGGCAATGAAGGGCGGGGCCAGCAGCACGTGGTCGCCGCGGATGCCGTCGATGGTACCGCCCATGGGATAGACCATCAGGCCACGGCTCATGGCCTCCTGCTTGATGCGGGCGTGCAGCTTGAGCTTGGGCTCGAACGTGGCTTTGCGCGCGCGGTCGGCCACCAGCTCGATGGCCTGGAACAGCCCGCGGCCGCGCACGTCGCCGACGTGGTGGTGGTTGCCGAAGCGCTCCTCGAGGCGGCGGGTCAGATGCTCGCCCTGGCGGCGCACGTTGGCCAACAGATCGTCGCGGCGGATGATCTTCTGCACGGCCAGCGCGCCGGCGCAGGCGAGCGGATGGCCCAGGTAGGTGTGGCCGTGCTGGAACAGGCCCGAGCCCTGCTGGAAGGCGTCGAAGATTTTGCCGCCGACCAGCACGGCGCCGATCGGCGCAAAGCCGCCGCCAAGGCCCTTGGCGATCGCCATCAGGTCGGGCGCGATGCCCTCCTGCTCGCAGGCGTGCAGCGTGCCGGTGCGGCCCATGCCGCACATCACCTCGTCGAGGATCAGCAGGATGCCGTGGCGGTCGCAGATCTGGCGGATGCGCTTGAAATAGCCGTCCACAGGCGGGATGCAGCCCGCCGTGGCCCCGCCCACCGTCTCGGCGATGAAGGCGATCACCGACTTGGGACCCAGCTCGGCGATCTTGGCCTCGAGCTCTTGGCCGAGCCGCTCGCCGTACTGGCGCGGGGTCTCGTCGGACCGCCTGTCGCGATACTCGAAGCAGGGCGAGACGTGGTGCGTCTCGATCAGCAATGGCGCGAACTGCTTGCGCCGCCATGCATTGCCGCCAACCGCCAGGGCGCCGAGCGTATTGCCGTGATAGCTCTGCCGGCGGGCGATGAAGTGGCGGCGCTCCGGCTCGCCGGTCTCGACGAAATACTGCCGCGCCATCTTCAGTGCGGCCTCGATCGCCTCCGAGCCGCCGCTGACGAAATAGACGTGGCCGACGCCCGGCGGGGCGTGCGCGACCAGGTCCTCGCCCAGCTCCTCGGCCACCTGGGTGGTGAAGAAGCTGGTGTGCGCGTAGGCGAGCTTGTCGAGCTGGGCGTGCATGGCGGAGAGCACATCGGGATGACCGTGGCCGAGGCAGGACACCGCCGCGCCGCCGGAAGCATCGATGTACTGTTTGCCCGTCGCATCCCAGATGTGGATGCCTTGGCTGCGCTCGGCCACGGGATACTTGTGGGCGATGGAGCGATGCACGATGCGGGTCATGGGCGTTCCTTGGGTGTCAGACCCTCCGGGTCAGATACCATATCGCAACCCATCTGTGAGCGCGGCGCAATGGTGTCCGACCCGGAGGGTCTGACACCACCGCTGCGTCAACCTACCCCTACTTCAATAGCTCTGGCGCGATCAGGCGCGGCAGGAAGAGCGGGATCTCGGGCCAAATGATGATCGCCGCCAGTACCAGGATCATCGGCACGAGCATGATCATCGTATCCTTCAGCGCGTAGCGCAATCGCACTCCCGCAACCGCGCACGAGATCATCAGGCACAAGCCGTAGGGCGGCGTGACCAGGCCGAAGGCCAGCGACACGATCGAGATGATCGCGAACTGGACCGGGTGCAAGTCGACCGAGCGCGCGAGCGGCTCCAGCACGGTGCCGACGATGACGATGGCTGGGATCGCATCGAGAAAGCACCCCACCACCAGGAACACGAAGGCAATGAAGAAGCCCACCCCGATCGGGCCGAGGCCCCAGGCGGTGACGTTGGACAGGAGTGCCTTCGGGATCTGATAGTAGGCCAGCAGCCATCCGAACGCGCTGGCGGTGCCGACGCAGAACAGCGCAACTGAAGCGAGGCGGCCGGTGTCGAGCAACGCCTGGTAGAGATGGGTGCGGTCCATCTCGCGATAGACGAAGATCGACAGGACCGCGGAGTAGATCACCGCCACGCAGGCCGACTCCGTCGCCGTGAACCATCCGAGCAGGATGCCCCCGACGATGATGAACGGCGTCGTCAGCGCCGGTATCGATACCCAGCCCGCGCACATCAGCTCACGCCAGGTCGAGCGCGGATAGGTGGGATACTTCCGCAGCTTGGCGTAGACGTGCACCGTCACCATCTGCGCGCCGGCAATGAGCAGGCCAGGCAGTATGCCGGCAAGGTAGAGCGCGCCGATGGAGGTCGAGATCAACCCGCCCCAGACGATCATCAGGATCGAGGGGGGGATGATGACGGCGAGCACGGCCGACACCGCCGTGATCGCGATCGAGAACGACAGGTCGTAGCCTTCCTTGGTCTGCGCTTCGATGAAGATCTTGCTCTGGCTCGCCGCATCGGCGGTCGAGGAACCGGAGATGCCGGCGAAGAATACCGAGAGCAGAACGTTGATCTGGGCCAGCGAGCCGGGCCAATGGCCCACCATCGTTCGCGACAGCGACACCAGGCGGTTGGTGATGCCGCCGATGCTCATCAGGTTGGCGGTCAGCAGAAAGAACGGCACGGCCAGCAGGATGAAGGAATTGTAGGCGTTGAAGGTCTCCTGGGCGAGCGACATGATCGACAGTCGCGGCTCGATGGCCAGTATCGGCAGGCACGCGAGCCCGAGCGCGAAGGCCACCGGCACGCGCAGTATCATCAGGAGAAAGAACACCCCGAATAGAATGCTTGCCGCCATGCCCGGCGTGAGCACACTGCCAGACATCAAGCGCCACCCCCGAACAGAACCTTGAGCTCATCGACGAATTGCTCGCCGAGGAACACGATCCAGGTCACACCCGCCACCGGCCAGGCGATGTGGATCAGCCACAACGGCAGCTCGGCGAGCTCCGAGTCGCGATACCAGGCAAAGCGCGTGAACTCGATGCCGCCGAGCACGAAGATAATGGCCAATGCCAGCACACCGAGGCGCGAGACGATCCTGATGACCGCCTCGGCCCGCTGCGACAGGATGGGCCAGACGTCCACCTCGAAATGCGAGCTCTCGCGCACGCCGATCATGGCCCCGATCATGATGGTCCAGATGAACAGGAAGCGCGCCATCTCCTCGGTCCAGATGTAGGAGGGAATGAGCGCGGTATAGCGGGCGATGATCTGCAGGGTGACCGGGATCACCAGGATGGCGATGGACAGCACCATCACCCACGACAGTAGCGCCGCGTACGCCGCTGTGAACCGCCGCCAGAGGTTCAACGAACCCTCCCCGATACTCGCTCCAACGGCGCCCTCGACATCGTCGCGGCCAACCCCGCGCTGTCATCCCGGGCTCCATGCCCGGGATCCAGGGGTCGGCAATCTCCTTGCGGTACGGTTTGCCCAGTTCGCTCCGGACGGGGGCAAGGATGAGTGGATCCCGGGGACAAGCCCCGGGATGACACCGTTGGCTCACTTGATGGCGTTGATCTTGGCGTAGATGGCGTCGGCGCCGATCTCCTTGGCGTAGGCCGCCATCACCGGGGCGACGAGCTTTTCCATCTCGGCGCGATCCTTGAACGGGATGCGCTTGAGCTTGCCGGCCTTCTCCAGCGTCTCGAGCTTCGCCCCGTCCTCGGAGGATTCGATCTGGCGGCCATAGGCGCCCGCCTCCTTGCCGGCCTTGAGCACGGCGGCCTGCAGGTCCGCCGGCAGGGCCTTGAAGGTCTTGCCGGAGAAGCAGATCGGCCTGATGGTGATGGCGTGCTCGGTCATGAGGAGGTTCGGCCCGACCTCGTAGAACTTCATCGACTCGACGCCTGCGGCCTCGTTCTCGCCGGCCTGGATCACGCCGTTCTGGATGCCGTTGTAGACCTCGTTGTAGGCGATGACAGTCGGCGACATGCCGACGGCCTGGAACGTCTTGGACCAGATCGGCGCACCCTGCACGCGCACCTTGAGCCCCTTGATGTCGGCGAGCGAATGCATCGGCTTGTTGATGAAGATGTTGCGCACGCCACCGCCGGCATAGCCGATCAGCATGACGTCGGCCTTCTGCGCGATCTCGTCGGCGACGGGCTTCAGGATATCGGCGTCGAGCACCTTGTTCCAGTGCGCGAGGTCGCGGAACAGGAAGGGAGCATCGATGAACGGCGCGGCCTTCGAGAACGTCGACATGTGCGCCGGCGAGACGATGCCGTAGTCGACCGCCTTGCCCTGCGCCATGTACTCGAAATACTGCTTCTCCAGGCCCAGCTCGGAGTTCTTGTGCAGGATGAAGTCGATCGGCTTGCCGTAGTACTTCTTGGTCAGTTCCTCGAACTTGACGAGCGCCTTGGTGAAGGCGTGGTCGTCGTTGAACTGCACGGCGCCGTTGAGCGTGACGGTTTGCGCCTGAGCCTTGCGGATGCCGGCAAAGCCGGCGGCGAGGCCGAGCGTGGATGCGCCGATGCCGGCGAGAACTGCTCTGCGTTGCATGGGTTGGTTTCCTCCTGTTGTTTCCGCGCCTTGTGGCATCTGCTTTTTTGGTCCGGACGGACGATAGCCCAGGTGGGGCGGTGAAGCCAGTAGAGGGCCACGGGCACTGCGACACTCCGGTTATTTGAGCACCACCGACGGCAGCCACAGCGTCAGCGCGGGGATGTAGGTGACGAGCAACAGCACGATGATCATCGGCACGTAGAAGATGAGGATGCTGCGCGACACGGCCTCCATGCTGACGCGGCCGATGGCGCAGCCAACCACCATGGTCGGACCCACCGGCGGGGTGAGCAGGCCGATGCCCAGATTGAGGATCATGATGATGCCGAAGTGCACGGGATCGATGCCGAAGGTCTTGATGACGGGCAGGAAGATCGGCGTGCAGATCAGCAGCATCGGCGCCAGGTCCATGAAGGTGCCGAGCGCCAGCAGCAGAATGTTCACCCACAGCAGGAACATGTACTTGTCGCTGGAGATGTCGACGAAGAACTGGGTGGCCATGGCCGGCACGCGCATGATCGCCATCATGTAGCCGAAGGCGATCGAGAAGCCGATCATGATCATGACCATGCCGACCGTGCGCACCACACGGGCAATCAGCTTCGGCAACTCACTCCACTTGACGTCGCGATAGACGAACATGGTGACGAAGAATGCATAGACACAGGCGACCGCCCCGGATTCGGTGGGGGTGAAAAGGCCGCTCAGGATGCCCCCCAGAATGATCGCAATCGTGACCATGCCCCAGATCGCATCGACCGCCATTTTGAGCGCTTGGCGGATCGGGACCACTTCGCCCTTCGGGTAACCCTTGCGATACGCAATGATGAGAACGAGGATGATGAGCGATAGCCCCAGCAACAGGGCCGGAATGATGCCAGCCATGAACAGGTGGGCCACCGAGATCGTGCCGCCGGCGGCGATCGAATAAATGATCATGTTGTGCGAGGGCGGGACCAGCAGCGGCTGCAGCGAGCCCGAGATCGTGACATTGACCGCAAACAGGCGAGGATAGCCGTTCTTGATCATCTGCGGGATCATCACCGAGCCCACAGCAGCGGTATCGGCGACGGAAGAGCCCGAAATACATCCGAACATCGTTGACGCCAGGATGTTGACGAGTGCCATCCCCCCGCGAATGAACCCGACGAAGACCTTGGCGAGGTTGACGAGCCTCTCGGCCATGCCGCCCACCGCCATGATCGCCCCGGCGAGGATGAAGAAGGGGATGGCCAGCAGCGAGAACCCGCTCATGCCGCCGGAGACTTTCAGCATCACGGCCTCGAGCGGGATCCCGACCCACAATGCGGCAAGGATCGAGGCAATCCCCAACGCATAGGCGACCGGCATGCCCATCAGGCAGACGATGGTGAAGCTGCCGATGAGGATGAAGACATCCATGGCCCAGACCCTTCGCTATTCGATCATTCAGTCGACAGCTGACTGATGGTCTCGGGCTCGGGCTCGGAGAAGAATTTTCGCGTCATGAAACGCTCGATCACGAGGAGTGCCGTGAGCGCGCCGCCGATCGGGATCGGCAGGTAGGCCAAGCCGACCCACACGATCGGGAATTCAGGGATGCTTTGGTACCAGGTCGTCTGGGCGAGCTTGATGCCCCACACCAGCATGAAGAGGTTGGTTGCCAGCATGCAGACTTCGAGGAACCAGCCCAGATACGACTTGGCCGGCTCGTCGAGTAAAGCCGGCAACACGCCGACGCCGATGTGCAGGTATTCCCGGTAGCAGACGACGGCCGACAGGAACGACAGCACGATCATCAGCAGCACGGCCAACGGCTCCGGCCAGGAGGCGGCACTGTTGAGAACGTAGCGGCAGAAGACGCCGTAGGGGATGATGAGCACAATGATCACGAGACACGCACCGGCGACGAACAGACAGGCGCGATGAATTTCATCCATCGCCCGGATATATTGGGCCTTCATTGTTGTCCCCTCCCCCCTGACAACAGATGGGCCGGCCAAGTCCCGATCGGGAACCTGCCGGCCCTCGTCGCGTGACTACAGCCTCATTTCACGTCCTGGATGCGCTGGATCAGCGCGGCGTGCTGCGCGCCGTACTTGTCCCAGACCGGCTTCACCGCCGCCTGGAACTCCTTCTTGTCGCCCACCTCATTGATCTCGGCGCCGGCCTTCTTGATCTCCTCGAGCGAGGCTTTCTCCTTCTCGTACCAGAGCGAGCGCTGCTCCTTCTGCGCTTCCTTGCCGACCTTCATGATCAGGGCCTGATCGTCCTTGGACATGCCCTCCCAGATCTTCTTCGAGAAGACGAGAATTTCCGGGATGATCAGGTGTCCGGTCTTGGAATAATACTTCGCATAGCGGTAGTGCTGGCCGGTCTGGTAGGTCGGCTCGTTGTTCTCGGCTCCGTCGACGACGCCCGTCTGCATGGCGTTGATGAGCTGGTCGAAGCCCATGGCGACGCCGTTGCCGCCCAGCGAGTTCATGGTGTCGACGAACACCGGGTTGCCCATCATGCGGATCTTCAGGCCCTTGAGATCGGCGACCGTCTTGATGGGGTGCTTGCTGTTGTAGACATTGCGCGTGCCGGCATTCATCCAGCACAGGCCGATCAGACTGGCCTTCGACTCCGTGAGCTTCTTGAGCATCTCGTCGCCGATCGGCCCGTCGATCACCTTCTCCATGTGCGCGCTGTCGCGGAAGATGAAGGGCAGGTTGAAGACGTCGAGCTCGGGCACCAGCGGGCCCATCGGGCCGACGCTGATGCGGGCAATGGCGAGCGCGCCCACCTGCGCCTGCTCGATCATCTCCTTCTCGCCGCCGAGCTGCATGGAGGGATACATCTGGATGCTGATGCGGCCGTTGCTGGCGGCCTCGAGCCTCTTGCCCATGCGCACCACCGCCTCGACCGTGGGATAGCCGAGCGGATGCACGTCGGTGGCCTTGAGCACCATCTTCGCCTGGGCGAACGCAGCCGGCGTACGCACCGTGCCCGCAGCAAGTGTGGCAAGACCCGCCTTGATGACTGAACGTCTGTCCATCTGTTTCCTCCTCGACAACCAACCCTTGCTCGTTGCGACCGCCATCGCATACGCGCCGTCGTTCAGTGTTGTTGCATGCACGGCGGAAGCGGATTAAACGGATTTGTACGATGACCCGACGAATTGCAAGTCTAGCTCCGGCGCCTGTGGCTGACAAGCGCGCCCTTATGCGGCCACTGCGGCCTGCGCGCAACCTCTCGGGCGAGGTGGTGGCCCGCATCGCCGGCGAGATCCGCAGCGGGCGGCTGGAGCCGGGCGCGCGCCTGCCGACCGAGCAGGAGCTGATGGCGGCCATGGGGGTGAGCCGCACCGTCGTGCGCGAGGCGGTGGCGGCCCTGCGTGCCGAAGGCCTGGTGACGACGCGACAGGGCTCGGGCGCCTTCGTTGCCGCCGACGCCAGCCGCGTTCCCTACCGCATCGACCCCGAGGGCCTGAGCTCGATCGCGGACGTGCTGGAGGTGATGGAGCTGCGGCTCGCCATCGAGGTGGAAGCGGCGGCGCTGGCGGCAGAGCGCATCACGCCCGAGCGGCTCGCGCCAATCGCCCAGGCTCTGCGCGCCATCGAGGCCGCCATCGACCGCGGCGAAGGCGCCGTCAACGAGGACTTCGCCTTCCACCGCGCCATTGCCGCGGCCTCCGGCAACCCGCGGTTCGCCGAGCTGCTGGAATACCTCGGCCGCCACGTCATTCCGCGCCAGAGCATTCGCGTGTCCGTGAGCACGCCGCAGGAGCAGCGCCAATACCTGATGCGCATCCAGAAGGAGCACGGCCGCATCCACGCGGCCATCCGCGACGGCCAATCGGCGGACGCGCGCAAAGCCATGCGCACGCATCTGACGCGCAGCCTGCAGCGCTATCGCCGGCTGGCCGAGCGCCAGTTGCAGGCCGGCTGATCGGCGGCGCATGATCGGCGGCAAATCAACCCGAGGAGGGCGAGGATGGATCGCGTGCTGTTGACGGGCGCGGCCGGCGACATCGGCGGGCGACTGCGCAAGCTGTTGAAGCCGGTCTACCCGGAGCTGCGCCTGAGCGACATCAAGCGGCCGGCCGATCTCGGCAACGACGAGCCGTTTATCGCCGCCGACCTCGCCCGCATCGACGAGGTGGAGAAGGCGGTCGACGGCGTGGAGGGCATCATCCATCTCGGCGGCCACTCGGTCGAAGGGCCGTGGGAGACGATCCTGCAGTCCAACATCGTCGGCTGCTACAATCTGTTCGAGGCGGCGCGGCGCAAGGGCGTGAAACGCGTCGTGTTCGCCTCCTCCAACCATGCGGTTGGCTTCTATCCGCGCCACACCCACATCGGCACCGACGTGACCGTGCGGCCCGATTCGCGCTACGGCGTGAGCAAGGCCTTCGGCGAGGCGGTCGGCTCGCTCTACGCCGACAAGCACGGCCTCGGCGTGCTGTGCCTCAGGATCGGCAACGTCGGCGACAAGCCGCTCGACACGCGCCGGCTGTCGATCTGGGTGAAGCCGGAGGACCTGGCCCAGCTCGTGCGCATCGGCCTGGAGCACCCCGGGCTGCACTTCGAGATCTTCTACGGCGCCTCCTGGAACGAGCGCAGCTGGTGGGACAACAGCCGGGCCTACGCTCACGGCTACCGCCCGACCGGCCGCGCCGAGGACTACCGCGAGCATGCGTTCGCCGAGCAGGCGAAACTGAAGCCCGATCCCGTAGGCGGCTACTACCAGGGCGGCACATTCTGCAGCGCCGAGTTCAGCGGCGACGCCAGCCGGCCGTGGAAGCCGTGAGGCGACCGCGTTCCCCTCCCGTCGTGTCGAAGACACGCCTTCGGCATGATGACGGGGAGGGGTTAGGGGTGGGGTGAACGGGGGTATGAACCGGGTACATACCTGACAGCATAGACCGGGAGGATGCCTGACAGGTTCAAGGTTGTCGCTCGAAGCGGGGGATTCGGGCGATGCCATTCAAGGAGACCTGTCGTTTGGAAGAGCGGATAGCGATGTTTCGGGACTATGACACGGGTGCTTTCACGGTTGGCGATGTGGTGGCGCGCTACGGTGTGTCGCGCGAGACGTTCTACGTGTGGAAGCGTCGTCGGGAGAGCGGGGATGAGCGTTGGTTCGAGGAGCGCTCGCGGGCACCCGGGCACTGCCCGCACGCGACGAGCGCGGCGCAGGTGGCGGCGATCGTGGCGATGCGCAAGCGCTACCCGCGGTTCGGGGCCAAGAAGATAGAGGCCAAGCTGTTCGAGAATCGGCCTGGCACGGCGTGGCCGGCGGCTTCGACGATCGGCGACATCATGAGGCGCAAAGGCCTGATCGCGGCACAGGAGCGACGGCGCAAGCTGGTGGCGCAGGGCGAGATGGTTGCCGGCGCAGCGGCGCCCAACGAGGAGTGGTCGATCGACTTCAAGGGCTGGTTCCGCACACGCGACGGGGAGCGCTGCGATCCGCTGACGATCGCGGACACGGCGAGCCGATATCTCCTGGCGGCACGCATCGTCGAGCCGACCCGATCGGGTGTGCGCCCGGCGCTGGAGCGGCTTTTCGCGGCGGCCGGGCTGCCGCAGGCGATCCGCTCGGACAACGGCGCTCCGTTCGGCTCGACGGGGGCTGGCGGGCTTTCGAGCCTGGCGGTGTGGTGGCTCAAGCTCGGCATCGAGCCGCGCTACATCCCGCCGTCCTCTCCGCAGGACAACGGCCGACACGAGCGCATGCACCGGACCTTGAAGGCGGAGACGACACGCCCTGCTGCAGCAACAACGAGGGAGCAGCAGGCGCGCTTCGATGCCTTTCGCAAGCACTACAACGAGGAGCGGCCGCACGAGGCCTTGTCTCAGACGGCGCCGGCACGCCACTGGCGGCCCTCGCCGCGTGCGCTGCCTCGGCGGCTCGAGGACCCCTGGTACGACGCCGATCACCAGGTGCGCCGCGTCAGGCCCCACGGCGATATCAAGTGGCGAGGCGAGCATGTGTTCATCGGCCAAGCGCTGGCGGGCGAACTCGTGGGCATCTCCGAGCTGGAGAGCGAAGGTCATATCGTGCGCTTCTGCAACCGCGACCTGGGCGTGATCGATCCCGCCTTCCGTTTCCTGCGCTTTGCTCCGCCGCGTGCGCGGCTGCGCGTCGCTACGGGAACGGAAGGCGAATAGTGTCAGGGATGCTGCCGGTCCAAAATGTCAGGGATGTTCCCGCTTGCACATACACGCGACGTCGGAGTTTCTGATACCCCCACCCCCGACCCCTCCCCGCGTCGTGTCGAAGACGCGCCTCCGGCACGATGGGG